>Ga0209314_10000551_pt1 | contig 16629 bp, 14 predicted proteins | sample I19B2metaG_FD_184146 | JGI IMG/M metagenome (GOLD analysis project Ga0209314, IMG submission 184146) | Lake sediment bacterial and archeal communities from Gulf of Boni, Indonesia to study Microbial Dark Matter (Phase II) - ​I19B2 metaG... | ecosystem: Environmental > Aquatic > Freshwater >...
CACGAACAGCTCCTGCCAAAACGCGTCCACCGCCGCGATCTCACGGCCCGTGTAGCCGTCCTGGAACCTCTGCAGAACGGCACGAACCTCGCTGACAGCGGGTGCCTCACCGGTATGCGGCATGGAAGCCTCTCCTCCACAACACCTTGCTCTTGTGGGGTATTCAGTTCGCGTCCCGACAGCCCGGCCCCTGCCGGGGGCCGGCGTTAGAACGTGTTCCTCAATCCCGGAAAGTCTCTTCGGTTCACACTGCAAACGGGCAGACCACCTACCTGTGCCAAGGCAGCCAGTCGGGCATCTCCAAAGCGCGACCCCTCTGCCCAAAGTCGTAAAGCGACGACCACAGCAGGCTTGTCAGCCATTCTGATTCCATCTAGAACGACGAGGGGCAGAAGATAGTCCGCGATTGTCTGACGCTGATCGCGAAACTGGGGGATCTTCTGCAAGGCGTAGGTCAGCTCATGAACCGTGACGGGATCAAGCCAGGCCTCCGCCTTGCCCGCCTCTATGGAACGGAGAATATCGCGGCAGCGCGCCGCGTGGGGGTCCCTGGTGAACAAGGGGTGTATAAACACGTTGGCGTCAAGCCATCCCAGCTGGGTTTGTTTCTCCTTATCGGCCATGACCGCTGGCGACCTTCCCGACTGAGTTCCGGCTTCCCGAACGGCTCGTCTTGACTATCGGCGCCTTGGCCGGCCGCTTGGCTGCGGTGCCCACCGCAGCTCGCTTGGTCCGAGTCTTGGTGGCCCTTTGTGCGCCTTCCACTGTCGTCGCGGCAACTTCCCGCAGTGCGGCTTCTGCGTCCAGCCCGAGGGCATCCCGTGACATATCCTGATCGACCTCGGCCCAAACCCGGTCGGATTCAAACTTCTCCGGTAGGCTGTACCGATCAAAGAGGTCGTCCAGAGAAGGATGAGTAGGAAGAACGACGACCCGCAGCTGACCGGCCCCAGTTACCTCAAACAGCAGCGTATCACCAGCCCTGATTTCTGCGGCTTGCCGCACGTCTGCTGGTATCGTGACTTGCCCCCTCGCCTGCACTTTGCCAAAACCCATGACGCTTCTCCCCTCAGGTTGCTCTCCGTGGGTCATTATAACATACTTCCTCTCCTCTTGCATACCTTGTGCCATAAGTATGCATCCAGGGCAACAGTATGATACTCAGCCAGGGAGCCGGGCTGATCTATGCAAAAACAAGAACCCCTGGTTCGCTTGGGCGAATCCAGGGGTTCTTTCACTCCATGGCGGCAGCATGGTCGGTGGACTGCCGACGCTCCGGAGCTACGGCGCCACGTGGAAGGTCGTGGTCAGGCCCATCATGCCCTGGGAGTCTTCGGCGTGGGGCAGGATGTGGCAGTGGAAGGCCCAGTTGCCCGGGGCGTTGGGCTTGATGAGCACGTCGTAGGTCTCGCCTGGGGCGATGGTGATGGTGTCCATCATCTGCGGCTGCGCCAGCGGGTAGCCGTCCTTGGTGATGACGGTGAACGGCTGTCCGTGCAGGTGCATGGGATGGATCATCTCGCCGACGTTGATGAGGCGCAGGCGGATGGTCTCGCCCATCTTGGCCTCGAGGGGCTCGGTCGCCGGGAAGGACTTGCCGTTCAGCGAGAAGCCCAGGCCGGCATCGGCGATGGTCATGGTGTAGTCGCGGTCAGCCTTGATCGCGGGCTTCTTGGGATCGACGATGAAGGCGCCGTAAAGGCCCATGGAGACCTGCTTGGCGCTGTCGTGATGGCTGTGGTACCAGTGGGTGCCGGCGGGCCTGGCGACGAACTCGTAGGTGAACGTGCCGCCAGGCGGGATCGGGTCCTGGGTCATGCCCGAGACGCCGTCCATATTGTAGGGAACGTCCAGGCCGTGGGAGTGCAGAGTGGTGGGCTCAGGCAGTTCGTTGTAGACGATGATACGGACCTTGTCCCCCTCGGTCACGCGGATGATGGGGCCGGGAACGGTGCCGTTCCAGGCCCAGGCCTTGACCTTCTTGCCGGGGCTGATCTCCCACATGACTTCCTTGGCCGTCAGCTCAAAGACCTTGGTGTCGCCATCCATCTTATAGGCCAGGGGCTGTCCGCCGCTGCCCTCGGTGGGCGTGTATTCGTGCGGACGCATCGCCGCCGGCTGGCCCTGGTTGTCGCCTGACATGTTATGGGTATCGGCCATCGCCGTCTGAGCGGGCTGCGGGCTGTTGCTGCGGGCCGCCGTGACGCTGCCGATGATCAGAATCAGGGCCAGCACCAGGGCCGCGGCTCCGCCCGCAAGCCAAAGAGACCGCCTGTTCATGCTGCTGCTTTCCCTCCCATCGGCGGCGCTTCGTGGCGCCGCCGGCTCTGCCGGGGGTCGCAACGCAGAGCGTGCCGGTACAGATCGAGCCTTGCAGAACGTATTTCGTAACTTGCTATAATGTTAACTTTCTTATATGGGGGCGTCTGTAAGGCATTTGCGGAACCAACTGTGGGGTATTGTCCCAAGCGAACCTTCTGAGGCGCGCAAATAAAGAGGACGTGCATCAAGACGCGCGTCCCCACTAGACGAGCAGGCCCCTCGGATGAATGCTCCGGGGGGCCTGAGCCAGAGCGGCTCGCTTATAGATGGAGATCGAAGAACTCGGCCAGACCCCTCCGCCCCGCTTCTGTCACCACCACAGCCCGGCTGGCGGCCGTGCGCTTGACCCAGCCGCGCTCGAACAAGGCCTCGGCGATGGCCGCGCCAACGGCGCCCGCCACGTGGTGTCGCCGCTCGCTCCAGTCGAGGCAGCGAAGCGCAAACCCGCGCCGCAACCCTTTCAGCCGCGCCACCTCCAGGCCAAGCTCCCGCAGCTGCCGGACGCCCTTCGGCGTCACGTCGTAGCCGTCCCCCGTTGTCACAAGAATGCCCTTGCCCAGCATGGCTGCGGTCAACTCAACGCCGAGGGTACCCGCCAGGTGATCATAGCACGTGCGGGCAGCCCGTATGGCCGCTCCGGTCTCTGATTCACGCAGGCTGCGGACGGGGGCCGGCGGCGCGACGGAGGCAATGGCCTCGAGAGCCTGCGCCACCGCCGGGCCGGCCAGGCGAACGTAATGGTGCCGCCCCGAACGTTCCAACGTGATCAGCCCGCCGTCCGCCAGTTTGGCCAGGTGGGCGCTGGCGGTGGAAGGGGACACCCGGGCCCGCCGCGCCAGCTCGCCGGCGGTGAGGGCCCTTCCATCCAGCAGGGCCAGCAGGAAGCTCGCTCGCGTGGGATCGGCCAGGAGGGCCGCGGTAGCCGCAATGTTCACGTCTGCATTCATATTTCGATACTACATGAAGTATTGGAGGCTTACAATGGGCTGTGTCCCACGTCTTCACGGTGCTTGGAGGGCTGAACCTGATGCGACGGCACGTGTCCATTGAGCCGAAAATCCTCTACTTTGGGACGCCGGTGGTGCTGATCAGCAGCCTGAACGAGGACGGCAGCGCCAACCTTGCGCCCATCTCGTCCGCCTGGGCCCTTGACTGGTCCGTGGTCCTGGGCTTGGGAACCGGGTCCAAGACCTTCGAGAACCTGTCCCGCCATCCGGAATGTGTTTTGAACCTGCCTTCAGCCGACCTCTGGCAGGCGGTTGAACGGCTGGCGCCCTACACCGGGAAAGACCCCGTTCCAGCGGAGAAGCGGGCCCGGTTCAAGTTTGAGCGGGATAAGTTCCTGGCGGCAGGCCTGACCCCGGTCGCGTCAGAGCGCGTTACGCCTCCCCGGGTGAGCGAGTGCCCGCTGCAGCTGGAGGCGGTCGTCAGGGGAATCCACCCGATCGGCGGGGAGAGAGGCGGGGCCGCGGCCGTTGAGGTGGCGGTCGTCCGGGTGCACGCGCATGAGGACGTGGTGTTGAACCAGCACCACGTCAACCCCGGCGCCTGGCGACCCCTGATCTACAGCTTTCGCCACTATTTCGGCCTGGGGCCGGAGCTGGGCAGGTCGTTCCGGGCAGAGGTGTAGGGCGGAGGTGTAGGCCTGAGGGGTCTACGGACGCCCGGACGAGAGCGCCTTGGGCCGCTGCAGGGGCAGGCCTTCCCGGCAGAGCGGGCAGTCATCGGGTGAGTAGGACGGGATATCCAACTCCATCAGGCTGATCAGGGGAACCCCGAGGTTTGCGTGGCCGCCGGAGCGGTCCACGGCCGTGGCGACGGCCACCGGCACGCCGCCGGCCGCCTGGAGGGCCTCGATGGCCCTGCGCACGGAGCCGCCCGTGGTCAGGGCGTCCTCCACCACCAGGAACGGCTCGCCGGAGCTGACCTGAAAGCCGCGCTTGATGACCATCCGGTCGCCTTCCTTCTCGGCGTAGATGGCGCGAAGGCCCAGGGCGCGGGCCACCTCGTAGCCCAGGATGATGCCGCCCATGGCAGGCCCGATGACCGAGCGGAACGCGTCTCCCCCGACCCGGCCGATCACCTTGCCGGCCAGAGCCTGCCCCAGCCTGGCGGCGCGTTCGGGGTGCTGCCAAACGCGTGAGGTCTGCATGAACCGGTCGCTGTGGCGCCCGGAGGTCAGCAGAAAGTGGCCCTCCATAAGGACGTCGGAGTCGCGCAGCACTTGCAGGACCTCGTCGGCCGTCATGGGAGCAAGCGAATCCTTATCGTGCATGGGAAGCGGCCTCCTCCATCTCGGACAGGATGCTCTCCAGGGCGGCAGCCGGGTCCGGCGCCTGGGTGACGGGCCGGCCCACCACCAGGTAGTCCGAACCTGCCTGCAGGGCCTCGCCAGGAGTCAGGGTGCGGCGCTGGTCGCCGGCGTCGTTGCCCAAGGGCCTCACCCCCGGCGTCACGGTGACGAAGTTCGGGCCGCAGGCAGCCTTGATGCGCTCCACCTCCCGCGGTGAGACGACCACACCGTCGCACCCGGCGTCGCGGGCCGCCAGGGCGAAGCGCTCCACGTGGTCCGCCACGCCGCCGGCGAGGCCCACGTCCCGGTTGAGGGTCCCCTGGTCGAGGCTGGTCAGCACCGTGACGGCGATGACCAGCGGCGGCGTGATTCCCAGGTCTGACGCCCGGCTGCGCGCGGCCTCCACGGCGCCCGCCATCATCTCCTGTCCGCCGGAGGCGTGGACGTTGAACATGGCGACACCCAGCTCCGTGGCGGCGGCGGCCGCGCGTGCCACCGTGTTGGGGATGTCGTGGAACTTGAGGTCCAGGAAGACCTTCAGCCCCCTGTCCTCCAGCTGGCTCACCAGGTTCGGCCCGGCGGCGGTGAATAGCTCCATGCCCACCTTGACCCAGGCCAGCCGGCCGCGGAAGCGGCTGGCCAGGGCCAGGGCTTCGGCCGGCGCTGGGAAGTCCAGGGCCAGGATCAGGCGGTCCCTCGCGCTGCGGGGACCGGCGGCTTCCTTGGTCACGACTGTCACGAAAGAATCCTCCTGTCGGGTTGAATACGAGGCCGGCGCTGTCAGTGAACGTCCACACCCACCGCGTCGGTGATGCGTTCAAAGCCGTCGCGCCGGAGAAGCAGGCCCAGCTCGCGGGCCACATCCGACGCCAGGGACGGGCCGCGGTAGATGAAGCCGGTATAGACCTGCACCAGGCTGGCCCCGGCCCGGATGCGCTCGTAGGCGTCGGCGCCGGTGAAGATCCCTCCCACGCCGATGATGGGCAGCCGCGGCCCGGCCAGGCGGCGAATGGCCGCCACCATGGCGTTGGCGCGGTTTCGCAGGGGGCGGCCCGACAGGCCGCCGTCAGAGGGCACGCCCGTCGACTGCAGTCCCTCGCGCGAGGACGTGGTGTTGGTGGCAATGATGCCGCTCACGCCCGCATCCAGGGCGGCGCCCACGGACGCCTCCAGGTGTGCCGGCGAGAGGTCGGGAGCCAGCTTCACCAGGAGGGGGCGAGGTGTCAGGCCGTGGGTCAGGGCCTGCTCCTGTCCTGCCTGAAGGAGGGTCGTCAGGAGGTCGCGCAGGGTATCGGCCTCCTGGAGCAGCCGGAGCCCCGGCGTGTTGGGTGAGCTGACGTTGACCACCAGATAGTCGGCCAGTCCGTACAGCCGGCGCAGTCCTGCCAGGAAGTCCTCGATGGCCCGCTCCAGAGGCGTGTCCCGATTCTTGCCCAGGTTGACGCCGACGGGCACGCGGCCCGCCACCGGCCGCCGCCGCCAGGCCTGCAGGCGCCGGGCCATGGCCTCCATGCCCTCATTGTTGAAGCCCATGCGGTTGACCAGGGCGCTATCGGCAGGCAGGCGGAACAGACGCGGCTTTGGGTTGCCGGACTGCGGCCGGGGCGTAACGGTGCCCACTTCAACAAAGTGGAAACCCAGAGCGGCCAGAGCCGGAACGGCCTGGGCATCCTTGTCGAAGCCGGCGGCCAGGCCGACCGGCCCGTCGAAAAGCAGGCCCCACAGCTCCTGGCTCAGCAGGGGGTCTCGCCACTGGTAGCGCCGGGCCAGGGCGGCCAGAGCCGGCGGAAACCGGCTGCCGGCGGCCAGGGCATCATAGACCAGCGCATGGGCCCGCTCCGGGTCCATCGTGAAGAACAGCGGGCGGAGCCATTCATAGAAGTGGACGGGGTCCAGCCGCCTCACGGCTGGGGCCCCCCCGGCAGCGGCGCCGCCAGGGCCTGATATTCCTGGAGTGACCGCACGCGCAGGAAGGCGTGGCCGGCGGCCGCTTTCTCGCCGTTGGGCTCCCGCCCCGCCTCTCCCGCCATGACCGTCAGCAGGGCCTGCGCCGTGTCCAGCGAGGTGAGGCAGGCCACGCCGTGCTCCACCGCCGTGCGGCGAATCTGGAAGCCGTCGCGCTCCGGGGCGCGGCCGCGGGTCATGGTGTTGACCACCAGGCCCACGGTGCCGCCTCGGATCAGGTCCAGAATCTCCGTGGAGCCCTCGCTCAGCTTGTAGACCGGCTCGGCGGAAACCCCGTTCTGCAGCAGGTACCTGCAGGTGCCGGCCGTGGCGAAGATGGTGTGGCCGTGAGCCGCCAGGCCCCGGGCCACCTCCAGCACCTCGGCCTTGTCGCGGTCGGCCACGGTGATGAGCACGGGCTTGCCTTCGGGCGGGGCGATACCCGCCGCCAGCAGGGCCTTGTAGAGCGCCTCCGCGTAGGTCTCGCCCAGACCCATCACCTCGCCTGTGGACTTCATCTCCGGCCCCAGGGCGGTGTCCACCTGGAGCAGTTTGGACCAGGAGAAGACCGGCGCCTTCACCCCTACGTAGGGCGGTTCCGGCCAGAGCCCCGTGCTGTAGCCCAGTTCGCGCAGAGACTGGCCGAGGATGACCTGCGTCGCCAGGGTGACGAGGGGCAGGCCGGTCACCTTGGTCAGGTAGGGCACGGTGCGGCTGGAGCGCGGGTTGACCTCCAGGACGTAGACGTCCTCGCCGGCGGCCACGAACTGCAGGTTGAGCAGGCCGCGCACTTTCAGGGCCCGCGCCAGCGTCACGGTGTGGTCCACCACCTGGCGGCGAACCGATTCGGAGACGCCAGGAGTGGGGTAGACCGCGATGGAGTCGCCGGAGTGCACCCCGGCCCTCTCCACATGCTGCATGATGCCGGCTACCAGGACGTCCTGGCCGTCGGCGACGGCGTCCACCTCCAGCTCCACGCCGGAGAGGTAGCGATCCACCAGCACCGGCCGGTCGTGGGAGACCAGCACCGCCCGATGCATGTAGTCCACCAACTCGTCTGGGGTGTACACAATCTCCATCGCCCGACCGCCCAGCACGTAGGAGGGCCGCACCAGCACCGGGTAGCCGACGCGCGAGGCGACCTCCAGGGCCTCTGGGGCGCTGGTCACGGCGCCGCCGGCGGGGCGCGGCACGCCGGTCTCCTCCAGCAGGGCGTCAAACTTGCGCCGGTCCTCGGCCCGGTCCATCTCCTCCACTGCGGTGCCCAGAATGGTCACGCCCCGTTCTGCCAGGGACCCCGCCAGGTTGATGGCGGTCTGTCCGCCGAACTGGCAGATGACCCCCTGGGGCTGTTCGGACTCGATCACGTTGAGCACGTCCTCGAGGGCCAGGGGGTCGAAGAAGAGCCGGTCGGCGGTGTCAAAGTCGGTGGAGACCGTCTCCGGGTTGCAGTTGATGATCAGGGCCTCGCGGCCGGACGCCCGGATGGCCTTTACGGCGTGTACCGAGGCGTAGTCGAACTCGATGCCCTGGCCGATGCGGATGGGGCCGGAGCCCAGCACCAGGACCCTGGGCCGTGTGGACGGCGCCAGCTCGTCCTCGCCTTCGTAGGTGGCGTAGTAGTAGGGCGTGGCGGCCTCGAACTCGGCGGCGCAGGTGTCCACCATCTTGTAGACGCTGCCGATGCCTCGGCCCAGGCGCTGTGCACGCACGTCCTCCTCGGTGGTACCGGTCAGAGCGGCGATCTGTGCGTCCGCCAGGCCCAGGCGCTTGGCCCGGCGCAACAGGTCCGACGGCAGGGGTTCACCCGGCCCCGGTGGGGCCGCGGAGGTCTGCTTGCTGCCGGCCGGCTGGCCCGGCGGTGCAGGCAGCGACGGTGTGCCGGCGGCTCCGCCCTCGGCAACGGCCCGCAGTTCCCGCTCCATGCGGACGATGCGCGCCGTCCGCTCCACGAAGTAGCGGTCGATGCCGGTCTGGTCCGACACCTGCTCGACGGTCCGCCCTCGCCTCAGGGCCTCGGCCACCAGCCAGAGGCGCTCGTCGTCGGCGGCTGTGAGCCGGCGCGTCAGCTCCTCCTCCTCCACCGCCGCCAGCCCGGGGCGCCAGAGGCCCATGCGGCCCAGCTCCACGGAGCGGACGGCCTTGAGCAGCGCGGCCTCGAAGGTGCGCTCGATGGCCATGACCTCGCCCGTCGCCTTCATCTGGGTGCCCAGGGAGCGCAGCGCCGTAGTCAGCTTGTCGAAGGGCCAGCGGGGAATCTTCACGACCACGTAGTCAAGGGCAGGCTCAAACCCCGCTGTGGTCGAGCCGGTCACTGGATTGACGATTTCATCGAGGCCCAGGCCGATGGCGATCTTGGCCGCCACCTTGGCGATGGGATAGCCCGTGGCCTTGGAGGCCAGGGCCGAACTGCGGCTGACGCGCGGGTTGACCTCAATCACGTAGTACTGCTGGCTCTTCGGGTCCAGCGCGAACTGAACGTTGCAGCCGCCCTGGATGCCCAGGCTGCGGATGATGCGCAGCGAGGCGGAGCGGAGCATCTGGTACTCCTTGTCGGAGAGGGTCTGGCTGGGGGCCACTACGATGGAGTCGCCGGTGTGGATCCCCACCGGGTCCACATTCTCCATATTGCAGACGATGACCGCATTGTCGCGGCCGTCGCGCAGGACCTCGTACTCGACTTCCTTGAATCCCGCAACGCTGCGCTCGATCAGGCACTGGCCCACAGGACTCAGCTTGAGGCCGCGGCGGGTGACCGATTCGAGGTCGTCGGGGTTGTCGGCCAGGCCGCCGCCGGTGCCGCCCAGGGTGTAGGCGGGGCGGACGATGACGGGGTAGCCTGTGGCTTCGGCGAACTCCAGGGCCTCCGCAACCTTGTGGACGATGCGGCTCTCCGGGACAGGCTCGCCGAGGGCCGCCATGGTGGCCTTGAACAGCTCCCGGTCCTCGGCCTTCTGGATCGCCTCCAACGGTGTGCCCAACAGCCGTACGCCGTGCCGCTGCAGCACGCCCTGGCGCGCCAACTCCACCGCCAGGTTGAGGCCCACCTGGCCGCCGAGGGTCGGGAGGAGACCGTCGGGCCGCTCGCGGGCGATGACCTCGGCCACGTACTCCGGCGCCAGGGGCTCAATATAGACGCGGTCGGCCATGGCCGGGTCGGTCATGATGGTGGCCGGGTTGGAGTTGACCAGCACCACCTGCAGCCCTTCCTCGCGCAGGGACTGACAGGCCTGGGTGCCGGCGTAATCGAACTCGGCCGCCTGCCCGATGACGATGGGGCCGGAGCCGATGACCATGACTTTCTTCAGCGTGGGGTCCTTGGGCATGGATTACCTCCTTGAGTCAGGCTGGCACTGGCACGGGCCTGGGGCACGGGTACGTTTGCCTAGATTGTGGCCGGTTGAGTGTTGGGCGCGCCGGCGCCAAGGCCTGAGTCGGCGCCACGTTCTGTATTGGTGCCACCACCGCAGGCCTGGTCATGGCGATTGCGGAAGTCCCGCATTTGCTGCAGGAAGGCGTCGAAGAGCTGGTCGGAGTCCTGCGGGCCGGGTCCGGCCTCGGGGTGGTATTGCACGGAAAAGGCCGGCAGTTCCAGGTGTCGCAGGCCCTCCACGGTGCGGTCGTTGAGGTTGCGGTGGGTCACGGTTACGGGCAGGTCGGCTACGGATTCATCGCGGATGGCGTAGCCGTGGTTTTGAGTTGTAATGGTTATACGGCCGCTCGCCAAATCCTTCACGGGGTGGTTGCTGCCGCGGTGGCCGTAGCCGAGCTTGTACGTGTCGGCTCCCAGGGAGAGGGCGAGGATCTGGTGGCCCAGGCAGATGCCGAAGATGGGCACGCGGCCGAGCAGGGCCCGGGTGGTGTCGACAGCCTCGGGCACGTCCTTGGGGTCGCCGGGGCCGTTGGAGAGCAGGACGCCGTCGGGATGCAGGGCCAGTACGTCATCGGCGGGAGTGGCGGCCGGCAGCACGGTGACGTCGCAGCCGTGCCGCACTAACTCCCGCAGGATGTTCTGCTTGACGCCGAAGTCCAGCACTGCCACCCGGAAGGGCGGTTCCGACGCCACCGGCAGAGGCAGTCCGAAGTGGTACGGCCGGGGCGTGGTGACCTCGGCCACAATACCGTCCAGGCGCACCTGACGCGCTTCCTCTGCCAGCCGCGCCACCATTTCAGGCGGCAGGGCGGCGTCAGGAACGTCCGGCGGCAGGGCGGCGGTGTCAGGGCCGTGGCCGGCCCGCTCCTGGGGAATGTCCGTCGTCAGCACGCCGCGGAGGGTGCCGTGGCGGCGCAGGTGGCGGGTCAGGGCGCGGGTGTCCACGCCGCTCAGGCCCAGGATGCGGTTGGCCTTGAGATAGTCGTTCAGCGACTGCACCGACCGCCAATGGCTCGGCTCGTCGCAGACCTCGCGGACGATAAAGCCCCGCACGTGGGGCTTCCAGGACTCGGAGTCGTCCAGGTTGATGCCGTAGTTGCCCACCAGGGGGTAGGTCATGACCACCATCTGGCCGGCGTAGGAGGGGTCGGTCAGAACCTCCTGGTAGCCGGTCATGCCGGTGTTGAAGACCACCTCGCCTCGAGCCGAGCCGGCGGCGCCGAAGGCCTCTCCCAGAAACACCGCGCCGTCCTCCAGAACCAGGGCTGCACGAGTCGGGCTCATGTGGCACTCCTCCTCAGGTGAGCGGCGGCGGCGACCGCCGCGATAGGGTCAGATGTTGAGTTCGCCGTTCTCCATCACCAGGCGCCCGCCGACGACGGTGTGTACGGCGCGGCCGGTCAGCCGGAGGCCGCCGAACGGGGTGTTGCGACCGCGGCTGGCAAACTGGGACGGGTCCACCGTCCAGAGCGCCGCCGGGTCGATGACCGTGATGTCACCGGGGGCTCCCTCCGCCAGGGTGCCGCCGGGCACGCCCAGGATGCGCGCGGGAGCCAGGCTGAGGGCGGCGATGGCCTGGGAGAGGCTCAGAACCCCGGGCTGCACCAGGTGGGTGAGCACCAGGCCCAGGGCCGTCTCCAGGCCGACGATGCCGAAGGCCGCCTCGGGGAACGGCACCTCCTTGTCGTCGGCGTGGTGCGGAGCGTGATCGGTAGCGATGCAGTCGATGGTACCGTCCGCCAGGCCCCGGCGCAGGGCTTCCACATCCTCCGCCGGACGCAGGGGCGGGCTCATCTTGTAGTTCGTGTCATAGCGGTGCTGTTCCAGGGACTCGTCCGTGAGCACCAGGTGGTGCGGCGTGACCTCGCAGGTGACCTGCACACCGCGGGCCTTGGCCTGGCGCACCAGTTCGAGGCTGCGGCCTGTGGACAGGTGGGCGATGTGCAGGCGGTTGCCGGTCTCCTCGGCCAGCATCAGGTTGCGGGCGACGGCGATGTCCTCGCCGGTGGACGGCATCCCATGCAGCCCGAGCAGGGTGCTGACGCGCCCACGGTGCATGCTGCCGCCCTGGGTGAGCGACTTCTCCTCGCAGTGGTCGATGACCACGCGGCCGAACTGGCCGGCATAGAGCAGGGCCAGGCGCATCAGTTCGGCGGTGGCGACCGGGTGGCCGTCGTCGGAAAAGGCGGTGGCGCCGCCCTCGGCCATCTCGCCGATGGGGGCCAGTTCCTGACCCTGGCTGCCCTTGGTCACGGCGCCGATGGGGTAGACCCGGGCCGCGCCGTGGCGCTCCGCCTGGGTGCGGACGAACTCCACCAGCGGCAGCGTGTCGATGACCGGCTGCGTGTTGGGCATCGCCGCCACGGCGGTGAAGCCGCCGCAAGCCGCGGCACGGGTGCCGGAGGCGATGTCCTCCTTGTAGTCTTGCCCCGGTTCGCGCAGGTGAACGTGCATGTCGATGAGGCCGGGAGTCACGACCAGGCCGCGGGCGTCCAGGACGCGGATGCGGCCGCCCTCCTCGCCGGCGCGCCGCGCGTAGCCTTCGCCGGCGTCCGGGCCGACCCGGCGGATGACGCCCTCCTCCACCACCACGTCGGCCACATCGTCCAGGCCGGAGGCCGGGTCCAGCACGCGACCGCCACGGATCACCAGTACTTCGGGCAACGGCAGTTCTCGCCAGCTTTTCACTTGTCGTCCACCCCCAGCAGCAAGGTCAGGCAGGCCATGCGCACGGCCACGCCGTTCGTCACCTGTTCCAGGATCACCGACTGGTCGCCGTCCGCCACCTCGGTGGGGATCTCCAGGCCGCGGTTCATGGGTCCTGGGTGCATCACCAGGGCATCCGGTTTGGCCAGCCGCAGCCGCTCCGGCGTCAGGCCCCAGAAGCGGCTGTACTCGTGCGGCGTCGGGAACAGGCCGCGCTGCTGCCGCTCCAACTGCACGCGCAGCATCATCACCACGTCGGCGCCCTCCAGCGCCTCCTCGGGCCGGGTGAAGGTGTCCACGCCGAAGGCCGAGAGGTCGTCCGGCAGCATGGTGGCGGGGCCGGCCAGCCTGACCTGGGCGCCCATGGCCCGCAGCCCCCAGAGGTCGGAGCGGGCCACCCGGCTGTGCACAATGTCGCCGATGATGGCCACCTGCAGGCCGTCCAGCCGGCCCTTCTTCTCGCGGATGGTCATCATGTCCAGCAGCCCTTGCGTGGGGTGTTCGTGCAGGCCGTCGCCGGCGTTGATGACGTGAGCCGCCAGGCGCTCGGCCAGGAACTGCGGCGCACCGCTGAATTGGTGCCGCATGACCACCAGGTCGAAGCCCATCGCCTCCAGGTTGCGCGCCGTGTCCAGGAGGGTCTCGCCCTTCTGCGCACTGGAGGTCGACGGCGAGATGCTGGTCAGGTCAGCAGAGAGGAACTTGCCCGCCATCTCAAACGAGGTCCGGGTGCGGGTGCTGGCTTCAAAGAAGAGCGTCAGCACGCTCCTTCCTCGCAGGGTGGTCCGCTTCTTCTCCGGCTGCGCCAGAATGTCCTTCAGCCGTTCCGCCCTGTCCAGTATGGTCTCCAGCTCCGGGCGCGTCAGGCCCTCCAGGCCGAGCAGGTCCTTGCGGTGCCACATGACGGGTCCCCCTTTCCGATTGCCGCGCGGGCGCAAGAAACGGGCCCAGCTCATGGCCAGGCCCGTCCTCATCATGCTTTAGTCCGCCTCGGCCGCAGCGGCCTCTTGCCGGGCCAGGCTGTCTGGAACGGCCTTGCCCTCCGGCTTCTCCACCGCCTGGGGCAGGACCAGGTTGAGCAAAATGCCGGTGACAGTGGCCAGGGTCATCTGGTCCAGCTCGAAGTTGCCCAGCCGCAGGTGCGAACCGCCCACGCCCAGGACCATGATGGTCGAGGCCAGAACCAGGTTGCGCTTGTCGCTGAAGTCCACCTTGGCCTCGACGAAGAGCCGGGTGCCGGCGGCGGCGATGACGCCGAACAGGGCGATGGAGACGCCGCCCATGACCGGCTCGGGGATCGTGTGGATGAGGGCGCCCAGCTTCTGCACGAAGGAGAGCAGGATGGCGATAGTGGCGGCGCCGCCCAGGACCCAGACCGAGAAGACCCGGGTGATGGCCATGACGCCGATGTTCTCACCATACGTGGTGGCCGGCGGGCCGCCGACCAGCGAGGCGAAGGTGCTGGCCAGGCCGTCGCCCAGCAGCGAACGGTGCAGGCCCGGGTCCTTGGTGAAGTCGCGGTCCACGATCTTGTTGGTCACCAGCAGGTGGCCGATGTGCTCGGTGATCAGCACGATGGCGATGGGGGCCATCAGCACCGCGGCCGAGAGGCTGTGAGGCGTCATGGCCGGAAAGACGAAGTGCGGCAGGGCGACCCACTTCGCCGCCACCACCTGGCTATAGTCCACCAGGCCCATGGCCAGCGCGAAGAGGTAGCCGGCGATGATGCCGATGAGAATCGGGATGACGCCGAGGAACTTGCGGAAGCGCACCGAACCGATGACCGTCACCAGCAGGGTGAAGACCGCGGTCAGCACCCAGGCGGTCTCCTTGCCGGCCGGGACGTGGTTGTTGGGGGAGAGGCCGGCCATGTTGACGGCGACGCCGGCCAGGCCGAGGCCGATGATGATGACCACGGACCCGATGACCACCGGCGGGAAGAGGCGGTCCAGCCAGCCGGTGCCGATGGCGCCGATGAGCAGGGCCACCGCCACGTAGACCAGGCCGAGGGCCAGGGCGCCGGCCATGGCGGCGTGCGGGTCGCCCCAGGTCTTGTTGACCAAGGTCAGGCCGGAGATGACGGCGAAGGACGAGCCCAGGTAGGCCGGCACCTTGCCCTTCGTGGCGGCGATATAGATGAGCGTGCCCATGCCGCCGGTAAACAGGGCCACGGACGGGTCGAAGCCGGTCAGGATGGGCACCAGCACCGTGGCGCCGAACATGGCGAAGAGGTGCTGCAGGCTGAGCGGGATGGTTTCCAGCAAGGGCAGCCTTTCGCCCACGTCGATGGTTCTCCGGTTCATCGCGTCTCCCCCTTAATGGATGATTCCCTATTTCTCCTGCCCAGCGGCGCCGGGCAACAAAAAACTCCTTCTGGCCGGGCGGCCCGAAGGAGTTGGTCAGCACAAAGCTGGACCGTTCCCCTTCGCGGCCTCACGGGACCGCACTTAAAGGGTGGCTCTCATTCTTGACTTACGTTGTATCGCCTGTGTCGAGGATGTGGGCCGCATCGCGGCCGTCCACCTCGGTCACCAGCACCGCTACCTGTTCGCGCCGGGAGGTGGGAACGTTCTTGCCCACATAGTCGGCGCGGATCGGCAGTTCGCGGTGGCCCCGGTCGACCAGCACCGCCAGTTGAATCACCTCCGGCCGCCCTCTGTCGATGAGGGCGTCCATAGCGGCGCGTATCGTCCGGCCGGTGTAGAGCACGTCGTCCACCAGGACGATCCGGCGCTGGTGGACATCGAAGGGGATGTCGGTCTCCTGCACCGTCGCCCGGTCCGGCCCGCGCTCCTGCAGGTCGTCCCGGTAGAGGGTGATGTCCAGGGTGCCGATGGGCACCTCGATGCCTTCAATCTCTTTGAGCCGCTGGGCCAGCCTCTTGGCCAGGAACTCACCCCGCCTCCGGATGCCCACCACCGCCAGGCGCTCCAGCGACCCGTCCTCGGTGTTGCTCTCCAGAATCTCGTGGGCGATGCGAGTGAGCGCCCGCCGCATGCCTTCCGCGTCCATGATGTCCGCCTTCGGCTGCACCTGCGAGCCACCCCCTCCGCTGCGTTTGCGTTCCTGCCACACCTGCCCCTCGGCAGTCGCCGGGTTCACAGCACCAAAAAAACCTTCCTGCCCATCCGGCAAGAAGGCTTCATCAGCGCTTCAAACACACGCCAACTATAAGCTCCTTGCCGGCCTCACGGGACCGGTTTAAAGGATTCCTTGTACCGCAATCAGCATACCAGACGATGTCGCAGCGGGTCAAGGCCGGGATGAAAACTCGCGAAAAAACGCTGGTACAGTGCAGGTTACCGTATGACGGTCAACGCTCTTGGGACGAAAAGAAGGAAGAATCGCCCTTGGCAAGTAATTGATTTCTAAAGCATGAGGACGTGCCCCTCGCAGTCGACACCAAGGAGGATGGTTTCATGAAGTACCTGGCCCCCGCCGTGTCCGTGAGCGACCTCAACGCCAGCCGGCGCTTCTACTGCGACGTGCTGGGGTTCGCCGAGTGGTTCCACTGGGAGAACACCCTGGGTGTCGAGCACGGCAGCGCCCGTCTGATTCTGGACCTGACCGCGGACCCGGCCAAGGAAATCGGTGACCGACCCGGTCAGGGCATCACCCTCTATATGATCTTCGACGGGACCGACATCGACGCCTACTACGCGGGTGTCAAGGACCGGGCCCGCGTTGTCTCTCCCATCCAGGACAAGCCCTGGGGAGACCGGGTCTTCACCGTCGCCGACCCGGACGGATACCGCATCTCCGTGGCCCGCGAGGGGTAGATCACCCACGAGGCCAGGCGGTCGCCGCCCCCGAAGCAAAGGATTCTCCGCGACCCGCGTCTAAGTAATGACTGGGCCCGCCGCACCCTGGCGGCGGGCCCTTTCCCACTCTTACCACGCGGAAGGAGGCCTGCCCGTGAGCAAGGTGCAGCCCGGGGCGGCTGGGAGCCCGACCGGCATCATCTGGCGTCCTGACCCTGAGCAGGTTCGGC
>Ga0209314_10000553_pt1 | contig 16578 bp, 18 predicted proteins | sample I19B2metaG_FD_184146 | JGI IMG/M metagenome (GOLD analysis project Ga0209314, IMG submission 184146) | Lake sediment bacterial and archeal communities from Gulf of Boni, Indonesia to study Microbial Dark Matter (Phase II) - ​I19B2 metaG... | ecosystem: Environmental > Aquatic > Freshwater >...
TGTAGTATTAGCCGGCGCAAGCTGGGCAGAGAAAGATGGCTCCTTCACCGGGACCGACCGCCGGGTGCAGAGGATAAGGAAGGCTATTGAGCCAATCGGCGAATCAAAGCCAGACTGGCAGATTTTATGTCAACTAACTAAAGCCATGGGAAGCGCTATGTTTGATTATCCATCTCCCGAAGCAATTTTTGAAGAGATAACCAGGTTAACGCCAAGCTATCAAGGTATCTCCTATTCAAGATTAGATAAACAGGGATTACAGTGGCCCTGTCGCTCAAGCGATGACCCGGGCACTGAATTCATGCACAAGGATAAATTCTCCAAAGGCTTAGGGACTTTCAACCCGGTTGATTTCAGGGAGCCAGCCGAGTTGCCTGATGAGCAATACCCACTGACACTCACCACAGGAAGAGGCATGTTCCAGTACCACACCGGCACTCTTACTCGGAAGTCTCCCACACTGGAGAGTGAGCTCAGTGAAGGCTTTATCGAGATAAATCCCCTTGATGCCGAGAAATTGGACATAGCTAACGATGAAATGGTCAAGGTGACATCACGCCGGGGTGAAATCAAGATAAAAGCCCAGCTAACCCCAAAGGTAGATAAAGGGGTTGTCTTTATCCCGTTCCACTTTGCTGAGAGTGCCGCCAATGTCCTGACCAATTCAGCACTCGACCCGGTCGCCAAGATACCGGAATTAAAGGTTTGTGCGGTTAGGGTGGAGAAGATTTGAAGGGGGGATAAACTTATGGAGAGAATAGGTGTTTTCATTTGTCGCTGTGGCACCAATATTGCCGGCACCGTAGATGTTCCTGCAGTAGTAGAGGCAGCAAGAAAACTGTCCGGCGTAGTCTATGCCGAGGAGAACCCCTATACCTGTTCTGAAATGGGACAGGCAAGCATCAGAAGAGCCATTATGGAGCAAAAACTCGACCGCGTCGTGGTTGCTTCCTGTTCCCCTCGCATGCATGAAGTTACCTTCCAGGAATGCATCAAGAGTGCCGGACTCAATCCCTATCTGCTGGAGATGGCTAATATCAGAGAGCAGTGTTCCTGGGTGCACCATGAGAAAGAAATCGCCACTCAAAAGGCAATTAAGCTGGTTGAGATGGCCGTGGCTAAGGTTAAGAGACTCGAGCCGCTGACACCCGGTCAGGTTAAAGTAAATAGAAAAGCTCTGGTCATTGGTGGCGGCATCGCCGGTATCCAGGCAGCGCTCGATATCAGCGCTGCCGGTTACAAGGTCACTCTAGTAGAGAGACTTCCCACCATCGGGGGAAAGATGGCTCAGCTAGACAAGACCTTCCCCACATTAGACTGCGGGGCCTGAATACTGACCCCCAGGATGGTGGAATCATCCAAAGACAAAAACATCAAAATCCTCACCTACTCCGAGGTGGAAGAGGTAAAGGGCTATGTGGGGAATTTTGAGGTGAAGATTCGAAAGAAAGCCCGCTCCGTAGATATGAGCAAGTGCACTGGCTGTGGTACCTGTATGGAGAAATGTCCCTTCAAGGTACCCAGTGAGTGGGATTTAGGACTCGGCACCAGAAAAGCGATTTATACCCCTTTCCCTCAGGCGGTGCCCAATGTTCCGGTTATTGACCGCGAGCACTGCGCCTATTTTCTCAGGGGTAAGTGCCGGGCTTGCGAAAAATTCTGTGCCGCCGGGGCAATAAACTTCGACCAAGAGGATGAGATAATCAACGAAACATTCGGGGCTATTGTGGTTGCCACTGGCTATTCCCTCATCCCCTGGGAAAAGTACTACGGAGAATATGGTGCCGGGAGATACAAAGATGTCATTACCGGGCTCCACCTTGAACGAATGCTTCAAGCCTCCGGGCCGACCGGGGGGAAGATAATAAGGCTCTCCGATGGTAAAGAGCCCAAGAGCGTTGTCTTTGTGCAGTGCGTTGGCTCCAGGGATGAAGCCAAAGGAGTCCCCTACTGCTCCGGAGTCTGCTGTATGTATACGGCTAAGCACGCCATACTGCTCAAGGAGCACGTCCCTGATGCCCAGGCTTTCGTTTTCTACATAGACATCAGGTCAACCAAAAAGAACTACGAACAGTTCATTCTGAAAGCCCAGCGTGATTATGGGGCGATGTACATAAGGGGCAGAGTTTCTCGGATATACCAGAAGGGCGACAGGCTTGTGGTTAAAGGAGCCGATACTTTAGCGGGTACCCCAATTGAAATTGAAGCCGACCTGGTGGTGCTGGCCACGGCGGTTGTTCCTCAGCCTGATGCCGCTGAGATGGGACGCCGACTGAGTATCCCCTATGACCAGTACGCCATCTTCACTGAAGCCCACCCGAAGTTGAGACCGGTGGAAAGCGTAACCAGAGGCATTTTCCTGGCGGGATGCTGCCAGTCCCCTATGGATATCCCCGAGGCAGTAGCCACCGGCAGTGCCGCCGCCGCTAAGGTATGCGGTATCCTATCGCATGATGAGCTCACCCTGGAGGCACGCATCGCCAAGGTTGATACTGCAAGGTGCAGTGGCTGCCTTACCTGCGTTAATGTCTGTCCTTTTGAGGCAATTGTAGCTGATAAAGTAGACTCCAGGACAGTATCACGGATTATTCCGTCATTGTGCCAGGGTTGCGGAACCTGTACTGCTACCTGTCCTGCTGAGGCCATAACCCTCAGTGGTTTCAATAACTCTCAGATATTCGCTCAGATTTCAGCACCTTTTGAGAAGCGAGCCAAGGAGGTTGCCATTGGTTCATCTAATGACTAGAGAGGACATTCATAGCTTCCGAAACCTGGTGAAGGACTTAAGTAATGAGGACGTATCTCGGTGCTACCAGTGTGGCAAGTGTACTGCCGGATGTCCGGTAGCCATAGATATGGATATATCTCCCAATCAGGTAATGCGCCTGGTGCAGATAAACAGCCGGGATAGGGTTCTAGCCTCATCCACTATCTGGCTTTGTCTTTCCTGTGAGACCTGCACCACCAGATGTCCCGCGGATATAGATATCGCCAGGGTGATGGACACACTGAGGAAAATATCGGTGAACGAAGGCTATTCTTCATCACAGCCAGCGATTACTGAATTCAATAAGATATTCCTCGATTCTATTAAGAAACACGGTCGCCTCAATGAGCTTGAGCTATCAGTTAGATACAGCCTCGCTTCACGCCAGCTATTTAATAATATCGGTCTGGCACTCAATTTACTGCGCAAGGGCAAGATAGCCCCCCTGGGCACGAATATGAAAGACAGGAACCGTATCAGGGATATCTTTGCTAAAAGTAAGCGATTTATCAGGGGGAAGAGTTAGATGGACTACGGATACTATCCTGGCTGTTCACTCCACGGCACCGCTAAAGAGTTCGCTCTCTCAATAGAGGAATGCTGTCGGGGTATGGGGCTCGGGCTCAAAGAAGTCCCCGATTGGAATTGCTGTGGCGCTACTGCCGGTCACCAGACGAGCGAGGAATTGGACCTTGCCTTAGCCGTCAGGGTTTTGGGTCTGGCAGAACAAAACAACCTCAGCCCTCTCCTTGTTCCCTGTGCTGCCTGCTATAGCCGATTAAAACTGGCAAATATCAAGATTACCAAAGACAGTGAACTGCTCAAACGCATTAATGAACTGGTAGGACAGAATTACGGAGGAACCGTAAGTGTAAAACACCTCACTGAGGTACTCATTGATAACAAAGAGCCCCTGAAATCTAGCGTAGTCCGACCACTTACGGGAATAAAGATAGCCTGTTATTACGGCTGTCTGCTGGCACGCCCTCCTGAAGTAGCCGATTTTGACGATGCCGAAAATCCCGTGACTATGGACCAGATTGTTACCATCCTGGGCGCCGAACCACTGGACTGGTCTCATAAGACTGAGTGCTGTGGTGCCAGCTTTACCTTGAGTAAGACCGATATTACGCTGAGGCTGGTAGGCAACATCTTGGAGGCGGCAGAGCTAGCCCATGCCGATGCCATCGCTGTAGCCTGTCCTCTCTGTCATGCCAACCTTGATATGCGGCAGGCAATGGCCGGTCAGAGGAATAAGAAAGAGTATGGAATACCTATCATTTACATCAGCCAACTGGTCGGGCTAGCCCAGGGCAAAGATTATCACTCTCTTGGTCTGGATAAACACATGGTCAGTACTACGAGCTTCGTTGAACGTATTTCATCTCTATAGGCGCTTCTGAAATATAACTTTATCGTCTCCGAGGGCATAAAAGTCAGGGATAGAGGCTATTGTTTCGTAACCCTGCCGACTGTAAAATTGCCGGGTATTGACATACGCCGGTGTGGATGATGTCTCAATAATGGACAGCCTTCCCTCAGCTTCCCTGATGTTTTCTTCGGCGGATTTGAGGAGAACACTGCCTATTCCTTGTCTTTTCCTGTCTGGCGCTACCGCCATCCAGTATATATCCCAGGTTCCTTCTGTCAGCGGGGCGAGACCAAAACAGATGTAACCGACAATAGCTGAGTCAAGTTCAGCCACCAAGATATGATAACCTGACTGGCGGGGGTCACTCAGATAACTGTCAATTACCTCTTCGGCGGTAACAACCTCAAATGGCTTGAATTCCGAGGTGTTGCGCAATATCTGCATTATGCCGGGTTTATCTTCCGGGGTCATGACACGGATGTTGATGCCCATTGCTGTTTCTTCTCCAGAGCCAATTCCACAATCTTCTTGATAAACTGGGTGTAATTCATCCCGGCAGCTTTTGCCTGACGTACTGTGCCAGCATCAGGAGAAATGTCTGGGTTAGGATTTACCTCGATGATGTTTAGCTGTCCCTCCTGGTCCGTCCGCATGTCCACTCTGGCATAGCCCTGGCAGCCAAGCAGTCCATAGGCTGTTTTGACTGTCTCAACAATGTGTTGTCGCTCTTCAGCCATAATGTCAGCCGGACAGACGGGTGTGGTGTGTGGAAAGTAAAGGCTATCGGACTCCCATTTAGCGGAAAAGGTAAGAATTTTAGGCATTCCGGCGGGCAGGGAGTAGACGATTTCAGACACGGGTAAGACAGTGAATTCGGAGTTACCCAGAATAGTTGCGTTAAACTCACGACCATCGAGGAACTTCTCAACGATGGTGCCCCCGCTATAGGAGTTGCTTATCACGCTGACCTGTTTCTCCAGGGCAGAAAAATCATAAACCACACTTTCTGGCGACAGACCGTGACTGGCATCCTCACTGCGAGGCTTTACAATGCAGGGATAGCTCAGATGGAATGTATGTAGTGTCTCAGGGTTCAGCAGCTGAAAGTCCGGCGTCTGGATTCCGGCACCTCTTAGAATTTCCTTTGTCTTAGCCTTATCGAGAGCCAGCCTTAGCACTGGTCCGGGACAGCCAGTAAAAGGTATACCCGCTTCCGACAGAGTTTCCGGTACTATAGCTTCGGTCTCGGGATGATCAGGAAATCCTTCGAAAAGATTAAACACCAAATCTGCACGCAGGGCTCTCAGTTTCCTTTTAGCTCGCTCAAGCGGCATCACCAGAGGAACTCGGACGATGCTATAGTCAAGCTCAGACAAAGCCTGATGTACCGCCTCTACTGCTTCAAGGATACTAAGTGCTGCCCTTTCTTCACCAACGACGTCGTAGCGCGAAGGAAATGGTTCGTTGTAAACAATGGCTACACGTGTACACACCGCGGGTACCTTTCAAAGGCGGCGTTAAGCACCCCGGCTATAAGCTCTTGATGAGTCCAGCCCAGCATTTGCGCCATAATAACCAAGTCACTGTGAGTACCCAGTCCGGGCAGAGGGTTTATTTCGAGAAAATATGGCACCCCCTCGGGGCTGACTCTAAAGTCCAGCCGGGCAAAGTCGCGACACCCCAGAGCCTTAAAAGCGTTGAGGGCCGAGACCTCCAGATTCTGCAAAACCTTCTGGTCAAAATGAGGGGGACACTCGTAGTCAACCAACTCCTTGTAGTTGCGTTTCACCTCAAGCGAATAGACGAAATGACTATTCCTTATCCTCGGAACTATGCGCATCATACCCAGCACTTTGGGTGGGGAGTTGCCTATGATGCCCACAGTGACCTCCTCACCCTCAATGAACTCTTCCAGCAGTACTGACTGCTGGTAGTGCCCCAACAGTTTCTCTACAGCCTCAATCACCTGTTCAGGGTTGTCCACCACCGAACTGAGCCGAATCCCTTTGCTTGAACCTTCATGCGCGGGTTTTATGATAGCCGGGAAAGGAAAACCAGAACTGACCATCTCACCGAGCTCTTGGCTATCGGTGATTACACGCCGCTTCGGGGTACATACTCCGGCTGATTCGACCAGCTTGTTCGTTAGCGGTTTATCCAAGCATATAGCAAGGCACTGCGGGTCAGAACCAGAATAGGGTATGTCTAACATCTCCAAAACTGAGGGTACCTGGGCTTCCCGACTGCGATGATTACCTCGCCCTTCAGCGATGTTAAAGACAAAGTCCACTTTCTCACGAAGAACGTTGCCTAGAAACTCCCTGCCGCCACCAAGCCTGACCACGGTATGGCCTCCGGCTTCTATAGAGGTAGCTATCCGCTCTACAGTCTCCGAAGAGTCATATTCCTCAAAAGCGTCATCGCCGACAGCTTGTTCTGTTGTTATAGCTTCCTTAAGGTCGTACGACAACCCTATCCGCACTTCGAGCTCCTTCTAACCCAAATTCCCTTCTCTTGTTCTTGGATAAGCTTACAACTGCATTATCAGCTGGGCTCAACAGCTCGACAGGAAATTTTTCCTGTGCGTGCTTCCCGGGGTTGCGGTAGCGGAAGATACGGTTCCGGTAGTTCCTCAGAATCAACTCATCTTCAGTATGGGTCAGGACATAGTTTGGCTGAAGGGGGACCTTCCCACCACTGTGAGGCAGGTCGATGACAAAGGTAGGGATAGCCAGTCCTGAGGTATATCCACGCATTCCCTTAATTATCTTGATGCCTACCTCCACAGGTGTGCGCAGGTGTTCGGTGCCCTGCACCTCGTCACACTGAAAGAGGTAATAAGGACGTACCTTTATCCTAAGAAGCCCGTGACATAGTTCGGTCTGCGCCTCAACGGTATCGTTGACACCACGCAGCAGCACCGACTGGTTATTTACCGGAACACCACTCCGCACCAGACGGTCACACGCCTCAGCAGCTTCCGGAGTTATCTCTCGCACGTGGTTGAAGTGGGTATTAAGCCAGATTGGCCCATACTTAGACAGCATAGCACACAGTTCATGGTCGATACGCTGGGGCAGTACCACAGGAAACCTACTGCCGATACGAATAATTTCGACGTGTTTTATTTCTCTTATCCGGGAAATGACTTCCTCCAGGCGGCGGGTAGAAAGTGAAAGGGGGTCACCACCAGAAATAATGACATCCCGAATAGCCTTATGCTGTCGTATATATTCCAGCATGGCTTCAACTTCAGCCGGCGTGTGAACCCAGCCACCGCTTCTCCATTCTCTCTTACGGGTGCAGTGACGGCATAGCATAGGACAGATGTCGGTAAGCACCATCAGTACCCGGTCAGGATAACGATGTACCAGCCCTGGGACGACAGAGTCCCCTTTTTCGTCTAACGGGTCTTCCATACCCATGCTAGCGAGAGCAATTTCCTCAAAAGAAGGTACGGCTTGTGTTCTGATGGGGTCGTCCGGTTTGTAGGGGTCTATTAAGGACAGATAGTAGGGTGTTATGGAGAGGGGATATTGAGCAGTTACAAACTTGAGTTGTGCCTGCTCCTCGGTTGAGAGGGGAATAAACCTTGCCAGTTCTTCAACTGTGGTGATGCGATTGCGGAACTGCCACTTCCAATCGTTCCAATCATCATCCGTAACCTGCCAGAAGAATTTTCCCTTGGCAAGACTGCTTATCTTACTGGGGGGTTCTTCTTCGGCGGTTTCATCCAGTGTGGCGCTTTTACTGGGGGGTTCTTCCTCCGCTTCCTCGAAGACCTGGCTTTTAATTAGAGTTACTGATTTTGTCATCTAACCTCCTTAAGGTTTTTACTTTGCTCTAGAAATTATATTTCTAAAATTATATCATAGACAAAGTTTTTTGGCAACACTAACTTTCAGGATTTTTTCACGCGTTGTTCAAGTTCTGGGTGTTTCCAGTCAGTGTGCTTTTTCAGGGTAGTAGGGTCGCTTGCAGTAAACAAACACCCCTCTGCAGGACACCTTAGTTCAGTAATAATGGGTGCCTGTTTCTTCTTGAATAGACCCATCCTTTTACCTCCTTAAATGTTGAGACGGACTTTTTCCTTTTCCCTCATAAAAGGAGGATTGTCGGTCCTCCCGTTATACGCTTACCGTTTCTTCGGTTGCTTGTACTGTCTCAAGTTCTTCTGTTAACGCCGTGGTACTTTGCAGGTTATGTTGATAACCGCACTGGAGACACCATTCATACCATCTGTGGCAGTCTGCTCCAAGTTCGGGATAGATACCCTCTTCAATAAAGAGATTGCCATTACACTTTGGACAGCGTTTGTTAGTAAAACCTCTCCTCATACCAACCCCCAGATACACTACTAAATCGACCTCCGCATCTAGATTACCTAGATATGGCTCATTACCAGATATACCCAAGTCTGCCTCACCAATAATAAGCTCTTGACAAATCATCGACGTTCTAGTATATTAATTCAGGAACTTACTTAGTAGCATTATATTACTTGAAATATACTTCTAGTAATGTGATGCTATTATTATACATAGACTACAATATTTGTCAAGTGGTTTTTGAAAAAGTTCTGTTTGCATTTGGGTGATTCTCTATCATCCATTTGGGTGATTTTCTAGATTTTGCCCATCAACGCAAACCGAACAGAACCTTTGAAAAAATCTTGGGGAGGAGCTCGGGAAATGACTGAATGCTCGTTCATCACGAAACACGCACTAGTACTAGCTTCTATTGCCAAAAGACCTGACCAAACCGCTAGAGAAATTGGTGATGATGTGGGGGTAACCGAGAGAACAGCCCACAAGATAATCCTGGCCCTTGAGAGAGACGGCTATATCACGAAAACCAAGGTTGGCGTCAGAAATACTTATAGAATTCACACAGAACTACCCATCAAGACGGCTAAGATTTCGGTAGGCGAGCTACTTGAATTGCTGGGACGGAAACGCCGAAAAAAGCCGAAGTCCAAAACAATACAAAAAGTTGCTTAACGACTTAACCAGGCCATTTGACTAACCCGGTCACGATTTGTCTCCAGATAGAAAACCAGAAATCTCACCCGAGTTTATCCAGTCAGCAGACATTGAGGATTAGATAATGCACGATTGGCTCGAGTCTTTTGTATTTACTTTTGTACCCTTGTTCATAGTCATCGACGCTCTGGGAAATCTGCCTTTTATTATCTCTCTCAGTGAAGGAATGACCGGACGCGAGCGACGCAAGATGGTTCATATTGCCATGCTAACTGCCGGCGTGGTAGGTCTTGCTTTTCTCTTCTTTGGTCAATTTATCCTCAACGTGATGGATATTAAGGTTGGCTCTTTTGCCATCGCTGGCGGAATCATCCTGCTGGTGCTTTCCGTAAAGTACATGACTACCGGTCGAATGGTAGAGCTAATCAAAGAAGAGATGATAGCAATCGTCCCTATTGGTACACCTCTCACCGTGGGTCCGGCTACGATAACTACGCTATTGTTGCTCGCCACACAGTTCAAGTTGTATATTGTCCTGATTTCTTTTCTCCTCAACCTGCTTATTGCCTGGGTTATCTCTCTGGCAAGCAATCAAGTTGTTAAAATTCTGGGTTTGGGCGGGCTTAAGGCAGTCTCCAGAGTATTCAGCTTATTGCTTGCCGCCATAGCCGTGAATATGATTATCCACGGGCTAGACCTGCTTGGCATTCTCCACTTATCAGGCTAGAGCCGGTAGGAAGAAAGGGGAAGTTTTTATTAAACGACCTCTTGCATATTCTTCTAAATCGTTGTATAATTAGCCAAAAGAATAGGTAAACAGAGGCGCTCTTGCGCGAGCAAGAGCCCAACTGGAGAGCAAGTCGGTGGAAGTCCGACACGGCCGCGCCGCTGTGACCCCGATATAATCGGGGAAGTCAGAACGCCAGCCTCTGAATTTCCTACAGGTCTCCGCGGGGAGAGGTAGGAGTTTTTGTTAGCTTTTATTTCCCCTCGACTGTAGGAGGGGATTTTTATTTGTCATATTTTAGTTATTGGAGGTAGGAAATGAAAAACAAAATGTGTCTAGTTTCAGTCTTTGGCCTGGTTTCAGCGCTCATATTAAGCCTTCTTGCCTCATGCCAGGCACCAGCCGAAGAGGTAGCGCCATCTCCGATTGAAGTTACCGACCAGGTAGGCAGGGTGGTCAGATTAGAGAAGGTACCGGAAAAGATTATTTCTCTCACTCCGAGCAATACCGAGATACTGTTCGCTCTCGGACTCGGTGATAAGGTGGTAGGAGTAACGCAGTATTGTAACTACCCTCCTGAAGCTCAGGATAAGCCTAAGATAGGCGGCTTCAGTGCGACTGAAATAGATGTTAGTGTAGAGCAGATAGTTGCCATTGCACCAGACCTGATTTTAGCCAGCGAGACCCACCAAAAGGAGGTCATCCCGAAGCTGGAGCAGCTTATCCCGGGAGCAGCCGTCCTTGTCTTGAAGACGCAGACGGAGTCATTTGATGTTGTCTTTGAGGCAATCAACCTAGTGGGCAAATGTACCGGCACTGAAGATAAGGCTACCCAACTGGTGACTAGTATGAAGAAGCAGATTAAGGCAATAACCGACAAGACGGATAAGCTGTCGGACTCTGAGAGGCCCAGGGTACTTTATATCGTCTGGCACGACCCAATATTCGCCATCGGTGGTGGAACCCTGGGCAATACGCTGATTGAAGCCGCCGGCGGGGTAAACATTTTCAAGGAACAAATCGGGGCTCCTATAGTTGACCTGGAAACAATTATCGCCCGAAACCCTCAAGTAATTCTCGGTTCGGCGGCGGTGGGGGCGGGTGCTGACTTGCCCTACCAGTTTGCCTTGCATGAGGAGAGACTCAAGGTTGTAAATGCTCGCATTAACAACCGGGTATATGGGGTAAACGATGACCTGACCGGCCGTCCGGGACCCAGAATAGTAGAGGCACTGGAACTGCTGGCTAAGCTGATACACCCGGAACTGTTCAAATAATTAAAGTAGTAAGGACTCTCTGATTGTGACTTTGAATCAACTTAAACCACCGGTAATAGAGCCAGCGGTGCCTAGCTATTTTCCTCACTGGCGCCGCCGGGTGTACGCCATTATAGGACTTCTAATTGCCGCCGTAGTGGTGATGGCATTTGCCACCACGATTGGGAGTGTTCAAGTTCCCTTCTTCACTACCTGGCGCATTCTGTTTTCGCGATTACCTTTTGTTGATATAGCTCCTACCTGGCAGAGCACCATCGAGACCATCATTCTACAGATACGACTGCCCAGGGTCATTCTGGCCGGTCTTGTCGGCGCTGCCTTGGCTACAGCCGGAGCTACCTATCAGGGCCTATTCCGTAACCCGCTGGCTGACCCTTACCTTATCGGCGCTGCTCAAGGAGCATCTTTAGGAGCCGTCATTGGCTTCTTACTGCCACTTCAGTGGCAGGTAATGGGGTTCGGAATTATCCCCGTACTTGCTTTTACCGGAGCACTGCTCAGCGTAGCTATCGTGTATATTCTGGCTCGGGTAGGCAAGACCGTGCCGGTAACCACCCTTATCCTGGCCGGGGTAGCTCTGGGAGCGCTATGGGGTTCAATAGTCTCCTATCTGACCATCACCAGCGGAGAGAAGCTACACGGAATTATGTTCTGGCTTATGGGTAGTTTCTCCTTGAGTGCGTGGCCGGAGGTAATGGTTGTTCTCCCTTATATGGTGATAGGGGTAGTCGTTATCCTGCTTTATAGTCGCTCACTTAATGTAATGCAGCTTGATGAAGAGCAGGCTAAGCAACTGGGCATCGATGTCGAAAAGGTCAAGCTCATTCTTCTGGCGGCGGCTACCCTGATTACTGCGGCCGCTGTTTCCTTTGTCGGAATCATCGGATTTGTCGGCATTATCATTCCCCATGCCGTGCGCTTGATTTGGGGGCCGGACCACCGTTTCCTGTTACCATTATGCGTGCTCACCGGCGCTATCTTCCTGGTCCTCGCTGACCTTATTGCCCGCACGGCTCTAGCACCTACGGAGATACCGATAGGGGTAATCACCGCCATCTGTGGGGTACCCTTCTTCCTTTACTTATTGCGGCGCCGGAAAAGAGCCGTTTTCTTCTAGGGACAGCTAAAATGATTAAACTTGAAGTACAAAACATCACTCTGGCCTATGACCGTAATATCGTAATAAGAGACCTGACTTTCCAGGTAACGCCAGGCGAGATGGTAGGGCTCATCGGACCAAATGGCTCCGGTAAATCAACCATTATCAAGGCGATGAGCCGTGTTATCCACCCATATTCGGGGAAGATACTCCTGAACGGAAAGAACATAGCTCAAATTCCAAGGGAAGAATTAGCCCGCTTGCTCGGCGTCGTCCCTCAAATGCCACTCCTGCCCAGCGCCTTTACCGCCTTTGAGATAGTGCTCATGGGCAGGAATCCCCACCTTCGCCTTTTTCAGTATGAAGGTGAAAAAGACCTGAACATAACCTGGCAGGCTATGGGACAGACAGCAACACAACCCCTCGCCGAACGAAGGATAGGTGAACTCTCCGGCGGAGAAATACAGCGTATCGTTATTGCCCGTGTCCTAGCTCAGGAGCCGAAGTCAATTCTTTTAGATGAGCCAACAGCAAACCTGGATATCAGCCATCAGATTGAAATCCTCGACCTGATTAAGAACCTCTGCCTGGAGAATAATCTGCCGGTGGTGATTGCCCTTCACGACCTGAACCTTGCCTCACAATACTGTGACCGATTAATCCTGCTAAATAATGGGCAGGTTCATTCCCAGGGGACACCAAGTGAGGTCATCAATCCTCAAAACATCAAGGAAGTCTATGGAGCTGAGGGCTGTGTCTATGCCCATCCGGTTAATGGACTTCCCACCGTCCTGCTCAAGGCAGGCAGTCGCCGACCTGCCAAGCCTGCATAGGTAAGACTTTATCTCCTTTAAGCACTCTGAAAAATCTTTGATTTTTCAGGAACCCCCACTTTATCCGCTTCCTCTTGTCAAAGAAGGGTGGTGAAGTGTAGACTAGACAAAGATAAACTGGTATGATAAGGGACTGAATCGCTTCGAAAGGAGGTGAGAGACAGAATTTTAGTTATTGAAAACTCAATCGTCAAAATCTTCACAGGAGGTTTTTACGTGAAAAAGAAAGGACTATTAAGAATACTGGTTGGTGTTTGTTTGGTGCTAGTGTTAGCCTTGATGATACCTCTGATGAGCGGGTGTGGGGAAAAGATGGTTACGGTTGGCATAAGCCAGCTTGTCACTCATCCAGCACTTGATGCTACCAGAGAAGGTATCATAAAGGGATTAGAGAACAAAGGATATGTCGAGGGCAAAAATCTGAAAATAGACTACCAGAACGCCGAACTCGATATGACACTGACCGCCTCGATTGCTCAGAAATTTGTTGCTGAGAAGGTAGATGTAATTGTCAGTATCGCCACTCCCAGCAGCCAAGCGGCAGTCAGCGCTGCTAAAGGGACTGGAATACCAGTTGTCTTTTCGGCTATTACTGACCCGGTTGGCGCCGGGCTGGTAAAGGACTGGAATTCTCACCCAGAGGAGAATGTCACCGGAGTCAGTGACATGATAGTCGTCGGAGATGACGTCAACTTGATTAAGGAAATAGTCGTGGGACTCAATAGACTGGGTACCCTCTATAATGCCGGTGAGTCAAACTCCGTGTTTCTGACAGCAAAACTCAAGGAAGCCTGTAAGCCGTTGGGTATTCAAGTACAAGAGGCTACAGTATCTACCAGCGCTGATGTTCTTACTGCTGCCCAATCGCTAGTCGGGCGGGTAGATGCTATCTGGGTCGGCACCGATAACACGGTGGTCTCGGGACTTGAGGCATTGGTTAAGGTCTGTGAGGACAACCATATACCATTCTTCCCTGGCGATGAAGCTTCAATTGAGAGGGGTGGAATTGGTGCCTATGGCTTTGACTACTACGATATCGGCGTTCAGACCGGTGAGATGGTCGCTAATGTATTAGCTAAGGGCAAGGCTAACAATATACCCGTAGAGAAGGGAAAGATAATCAGTCTCACCATAAATACGGCGGCTGCGGAAAGAATGGGAGTAACCATCCCGCAATCACTCATAAATAAGGCAGTCAAAGATTACGGGAAATAAACACCGGGAAGAACAGCCAGACCGGGTCAATTAGATAGTCACTGGAATCATTCAGGTTGCGGGAAGGACAGAAGCACCCTTGGATGTTATAGGTAATTTGTTATCCGTTTCGCTCTACGAAGGCTTAGCGTACGGCTTCGTAGCGATAGGTGTCTATATGACCTTTCGTGTGCTCGCCTTCCCCGACCTCACCGTGGATGGTAGCTTTCCTCTGGGTGGGGCTGTCGCTGCCATCTTGATAATCAACGGTGCTAATCCCTGGCTGGCAACTCTGGCAGCACTCGGTGCCGGTCTCTGTGCCGGGCTGGGGACCTCGTTGCTCAATACCAAGCTCAGGATAAATGCCCTGCTGGCGGGCATACTTATGATGGTGGCTCTATATTCCATAAATCTGCTGATTATGGGGCGAGCCAATATCCCCTTGCTCCGCGAAACAACGGTCTTTAAACAGGTTGCGCAGTTTTTTGGAGTCGGCACCGGTGTTACGCTGTCGCTTGTATTTGTGCTGGTTCTCACCTGTATCGTCCTGGCTATTTTGAACTGGTTTCTACGCACCGAGATTGGACTGGCGCTGAGGGCAACGGGTGAAAATGAGCAGATGGTACGCAGCCTCGGAGCTGATACCAATATGACCACTATACTTGGCGTTGCCATCTCCAACGGGCTCGTTGCCCTCTCTGGCGCTTTAATAGCTCAAAATCAGGGTTTTTGTGATGTGGGCATGGGGATAGGGATGATTGTTATGGGCTTAGCATCGGTAATAATCGGTGAGGGAATATTTCGTCCCCGGGGTATTACAGCCATTCTACTAGCCGTGGTTGGGGGCAGTTTTGCCTATCGCCTGTTTGTCGGCGTCGCCCTTAGACTGGGCTTACCCCCGACTAACCTGAAGCTCATTACCGCGGTGCTCGTAATTATCGCCCTGGCTATCCCGTATATAAGAAAGAAGATACGACATGAGTGGATACCCCCGGCGGTGAGGATGTAGAGGAGAAACTTAGATGGGTGAAAATCGAAGCCTGCTACAACTCAGTGGGATAAACAAAATATTCTCCAGAGGCACCGTCGATGAGATTACGGCACTCGATAACATCGAGTTGAAAGTGAATGCTGAGGACTTCATTACTATCATTGGCAGTAATGGTGCCGGAAAAACCACTCTGCTTAATGTTATCGCTGGCGTCTATCCCCCGGAAAGAGGGGGGGAAATTATTGTTAATGGTAGAGATATTACCAATCTCAGCGAACACAGGCGCGCTCAATACATTGGTAGAGTATTTCAGGACCCTCACATCGGCACTGCAGCTAAGATGACGATAGAGGAGAACCTGGCTATGGCTATTCTGCGTGGGCAACGACGGGGACTAAACATTGCGACTAACAAACAACGCCGAGAGCTCTTTTGCTCGGTACTAGCCCCTCTAGGATTAGAATTAGAGAAGAGACTAACCGCCCCGGTAGGCACGCTGTCCGGCGGACAGAGGCAGGCTCTGGCTCTGGTAATGGCTACGATGAGCAAACCATCGCTGCTACTGCTCGATGAACATATCGCAACACTGGACCCCAGGACAGCCCAGATAGTGCTTGACTTAAGTGAAATGATTGTGCAGCGAGAGAAGATGACCACGATAATGGTTACGCATAATATGGAAATTGCCTTACGCTACGGCAACCGGCTCGTTATGATGCATAAGGGTAGAATTGTAGTTGATTTAGACCAGAAGCAGAGAAGTAACCTCACAATCAACGACCTCATGGTTGCCTTTGAGCGGGCCAGTGGGGAACAATTTGCTGATGACAGCATACTACTTCGTGAAAAGTAATCTCACAACTAAACATTAAACAGGAAGGTGATTACATCGCCATCCTCAACGATATAGTTCTTCCCCTCGAGTCGCAGAAGCCCCTTCTTCCGGGCTTCAGCTAGGCTACCACATTTCACCAGGTCCTGATAACGGATTACCTCTGCCCGAATGAAGCCTCTCTCCATATCAGAGTGAATCTTACCCGCAGCTTTGACAGCATTGGTGCCACTTTGAATAGACCAGGCTTTGACTTCATCCGAGACTATAGTGAAAAAAGAGATTAACCCCAGGAGCTCGTAGGAAAGTTTCAGAATGCGGTCAACTCCGGATTCCTTTATGCCATACTCGGTGCGTAGCTCTTCAGCAGCTTTATCATCCAGTTGGGCCAGTTCCATTTCCAGCTCACCGCAAATCGTGATAACGCGGCACTTCTGTTGGGAATAGCGTGAGTTCAACTCCTCCGCTAAAGACTCTGCCTGAGCCAGCTGGTCTTCTCCAATG
>Ga0209314_10000554_pt1 | contig 16570 bp, 15 predicted proteins | sample I19B2metaG_FD_184146 | JGI IMG/M metagenome (GOLD analysis project Ga0209314, IMG submission 184146) | Lake sediment bacterial and archeal communities from Gulf of Boni, Indonesia to study Microbial Dark Matter (Phase II) - ​I19B2 metaG... | ecosystem: Environmental > Aquatic > Freshwater >...
GTTCAATACTTTTACGGATAATATTTTCATGGCGGGGACTGGCTAATCTGTTGAGAATCACGCCTTTGATTGGCACATCCGGGTCAAACTTCTGACAACCAAGCACGACAGCAGCAACCGTGCGAGTTACTTTTGTACAGTCTACAATAAGGATAACAGGAGAGTGAAGAAGTTTCGCCACCTCAGACGTGCTCACGCTCCCTTCCACATCCATACCATCATAAAGTCCACGATTTCCCTCAATGATGGCTATGTCTGCTTGCTGGGTGTTTAGACTAAATGAAAAAAGTACCTGATCCTCAGTCATGAAAAAAAGATCGAGATTATAGCACGGATGGTTCGCGCCCAGGCTCAACCAACTCATATCTATGTAGTCGGGACCCTTTTTAAAGGGGATGACCTTATACCCCTTTTCCCACCAGACCCGGCTCAGGCCTACACTAACAACGGTCTTGCCTGTATCGCCCCCAATTCCTGTGATTGTGAGCCTGGGGCACTGAGTCATCTCTTATGGCCAGGAACATCTATCGTGGCACAGGTGCCGCCGCCACAGCTTTTAACAGTGCTCGTGGTCTTTCCACTGGATGACCTAGCTACATTTACTGTACTTAAAACTCTTTCCACTTCTGAGAAGTTGCATTTCGGACACTGCATCTCTACTCCTTCAGTTTCTTTCTTTAATTTCAGAAACTCAAAAACATGTCCACAGCCGAGACACCGAAACTCGTAAATAGGCATAAAAGCTCCTTTCTATAAAAATTATTAGCAAGAGGAATGACTTTAAATATCTTAACCTTAAAAAGTCACAGCGTCAAGGAATTCGAGTCAGTTAGCCTTTCCAGCCTTCTCAGCACGGTTGACTCCTGTTCAGAATCCCCCAGCGCTCGATAACAGGCTGCAGTGTACTGCAGTGTTTCCCGCGAATCCGGAAACTTGAGAAAGCATGTCAGAGCATTGTCATATTGGCCAAGGTTCATGTAGCTTATGCCCAGACACATGGCTAATGGCTGGTTGTCGGGGAATTGATTTAAGCCCTCGGAGAGTATCCGCACAGAATCCTCGTATTCTCTCCGCTTCTGCCTGATAATCCCCAATCCCAGATATGCCCTCTGGTTGGGATGGTACAACAGGGATCTTTCGTATAACCGTTGTGCAACTTGCTCTTTTTCAGGGATGGCTTCGATTGACGCATAATCCCCGTGGCTCAAGGTCATGGCAAGTCTTGAGAGAAAATCGGCATGACTTTCATAAAGGTCCTTCTCATCAACAAGCTGGATCGCGTCTGCGAACTCGGGAAAACAGCGGTAATAATCAGATCTGAGCTTTTGGCCGAAGGCCAGGATCATATCTTTGGACAACCGGGGATCTGACTCAAAGTACATGATGTCCTCTACTCTCTTCAACCAGACATCGTCACTTAATTTTGTCTTTTGTTGAAAGTCCGCATAGAGGGCAGTACCGGGAAATATATCCAGGATATAAAAAATAATACTCAGGGGCTTGATCTCATTGATAAGGTCTATTGTTTCTTGTATGGTCTCCCAGTTTTCTCCCGGTGATCCATAAATGAAATAAGCGCGGGCCAAGATTCCGTATTTGGTGGTCAGAGCAAAAGCTCTTTTGATATCGTCTGTCTTGATATTCTTATTCAGAACGCCTCTGATTTTCTCCGAGCCGCTTTCTACTCCGTAACTGATCTGGATGCAGCCGGCCTTCCTCATCAAGTAGAGCATTTCTTCGTTCACGTAATTGACTCGAGATATAGCGACCCAAGTGATCTTGAGCTCCTTTTCGATAATCTTTTTGCAGATCTCTATCACCCGATCGCTTCTCATGGTAAACGTGTCATCCGATACATAGAAGAAACCAATACCCTTGCGGTAGAGCCTTTCCAGTTGCTCTACAAAGTATTCCGGTGAGTGGAATCTGACTTTATGCCCCCAAAACCTGGGGGATCCGCAAAAGGCACAGTTCGCAGGGCACCCGCGGGAAGAGACAAGGTGCTGGACATCGAAGTATTTTGACGGCATGGGCAATCTGTCCAGATCCTGAATCACATCAGGATCGCCCGTTTTGACAACCTTTTCCCCTTTCTTGAAGGCGATACCCTGAATATCGTTGATGCCCTCGTAGTTTTTCTTCTCTATACACTGGATCAGCTTGAGAAAGCTGTATTCGCCTTCACCCAAGACAGCGAAATCTATTTCCTTAAAGTGTTCCAGCAGATGCTCCCACAAGAAGGTCGTTCCAATTCCACCAAAAACGATTTTTACCTCCGGGAGAATCCTTTTCGCGATTTTAGCAATATCTATGCCCCCCCACCGGTTGGCGTGCAGGATGGAAAATCCAATCACGTCAGGCTTCTTCTCTCTGAGTGTCTCCTCGATCTTGTTCGGTGTCTTATTTATATCGTGCCAGTTAAATACTTCGACATTGTAGTGGTTCTCTTTTAAGATTGCACCGATGTAATAGAGCCCTATTGGCACCACACGCACATCCTCAGCATAGAGCCTGTCATCAAGGCAATAGGGATAGACAAGAATTATTTTCAACTCGTTCACCTCTTGTTTCTTTTGCCACTGCAGAGTGAATCTTTGCATTTTTTCCGGTTAGTGAGGAAAATACTCACTTCTGCTTTGAAACGAAAGCACCAAGATAGTACCTAAGAACACAATTTAGCTTGCGGGGAATCAAAAATTCCTGTAATTCATGAGAATGCCAGATGTCAGTTTGTTCCTGATTAATTTCGATTTTTCTAGCGTATGGTAACATTCCTCCTCGGCATTTCTCAACCAAACTTCTTGAACAATACTACAGTGAAAAAACTCTACGATCCTACCATTGACAATTCTCCCTCTTTAAAATAAAAATAGGTGTGCACAGCAATGAAAACTTCATTTACAGAACTAAGATGCCCTTTCTGCTATTGCGCTGTTGAGCAGCCAAAGGAATTGAAAGAAAGAAAGCTCCGTGAATTTCCTCTCGGTGCTTGCGAGCACTGTGGGGCTGTGTATGCATACGACGCCACAGGGCATAACAGAGGGGCAGCTTTTGTCGAAGCCCTGCTCTTCGCCTGTAACTATGATGATTACGTAGCCTTTTCACTTTCAGCAGGAGAAGACTATGAAGACGCTATTATTGAAAATTATGACCCTATCTCTCATAAAGTAATTCCTGAAAGAACTTTTGAAGATAGAACCATCAGAGGGGTACTGATTTTTGTCAAACTCAAGCCGGAATTCAGGGAATTTGCAGAGGAAAAGGTAAAGGAAAAATTAAAGTCCACGCCACCACCTTCTCCAGCTAAAAAATTACGTTCAGAGAAATTTTCAAGAGAGATAGTGCAGAAGTATGTACTAGAAAATAAACGTGACGAACTCCTCTTCTTAGCTGAAGAAGACACACGGTTAATCTCTGAACTTGGTCGTATGCTCTATACACCCGATGAACATCTCCGCTGGAAGATAATTGAAATATTGGGCGATGTAAGCAAAAAGATAACAGAGAAAAGGCCGGACATTATTACTAAACTGTTAAACCGCCTCTTACGGAGCGCAGCAGATTCCGCTTCATCAGCATGGGGTTCCTTGGAGACCACGGGAGCGATAATCAGTAAAAATCCTGAGGTATTTGGAGAATTTAGCCAGGCTTTACTATCCTTTTTAAGACACAAAGATTACTGGAAGGAAGTCACATGGGCTATAGGAAAGATTGCAACAACAAAACCAGAGTTGGTCAAATATGCTTTCCGTGCTCTCTGTTCATTTTTAACGGAGCCAGACCCTACCCTGCGAGGATATGCTGCCTGGGCTTTGGGCAAGTTAGGATTTAAAGATGCAATAGATGAGTTAAAAAAATTACAAACTGATGATCAGCAACTTTCTCTCTATAGAGAAGGAGAATTAAAAGAGGTAACGGTTGCACAATTAGCAAAAGAGGCCATTGAAAAACTCACGGAATGAACAAGCCCTTCATACGATATTTCGTTTCCTCACCTTATGGTGATATCCCTGCAGATGAAAACAAGTGGGATTTACCATTAGAAGGCGATGAGCTAAAGACCTCCTATAAAATATATTTCAATTCTATTAGAGATTTCCTTTCTCAAGATGAATTCAAACCATTCATTTCTTCACTCTCCCAAAAACTCGGGAAGAAAATCCATCTCAAGGAAGTCAATGAAATCATCGTCCGCACAGAAAAGCACGGACTTTTATACCACCCTGCCAGTGTGGAGTCCATCCTTCAAGAAGGTAGGACAAAATTTGGTTTAAATGTTGCTACTTCAGATATAGGCAGACATTGGTTGAAGGAAGAATATAGCGTCCTCCAGAAGTTACATACAAAATTTGATCTGCCTTATCTACCCAGGGTCTATTATTTTGGGGAGCTTAATGCTATGGCATTCCTCCTTGAAGACTGGTTCGAGGGATACCATGAATTCCATATCACCAAAGACAATGAGGGTACACAACGGTTAAAGCTCTGGGATTTTGATAATAACTATAAATACCTGTCTCCTGAACAGAGTTTTGAAATATATAAACAGGCTTCCCATATCCTAACTCTCTATTATGATCTGGAAAACTTCAGTCAGATCCATCCCTGGCATCATGCAGGAGGAGACTTTGTCGTAAAAATTGAAGACAAAACAATAGATGTTCGCCTTACAACTGCAAGGCGATATGAACCATTCATAGGCTTTGCAGATGAGGACACGTTAAATCCAATCCTTGCCTTATGCTATTACCTTTTGAATCTGACTATCAGAATGCGTCTTGATAAAGTGGATGGTCTTGGAGAAGTAGTATGGGCAGACGACACCTGTGTCAAAGCTACTCTCACAGGTTTTTTTGAAGCCTTGAAATCAAAGGGAGAGCTGAAACATTATCTTGCTCAAGCAGAGGATTTTGCAAGTTTACTTCAGTCCTTTAGTCAAGAGGAACTCAAAACTATCTTAAATCCTTTAATAGACAACTACAGGAGCACTGGAGATTTTCAGGTGATAATATTGAATTTAGACAAACATGTAAGTGAGCTCTATGCTACTCTTCAAAATCTCCCTTTACAATAGCTTCAAAGGGCATCCTCAATATCCTCGAGAGGGGTAACATGAGAGTAGCCTTCTCTGGATGGGCAGAACCTGTCTTTTTAAAAAGCTCGTCTGAAAGTTTGCAAAGTTCATGATATATCTTGTAGAGTTTCACAGTTGGATAGGTAACTTTTGCCTGAAAACCAGAGGCAGCACAGACATATGCCTGCTCCTTATCCCCATTTTTCAGGCTAAAAGGCACTCCATAGATACGGCAGATAATCGGGCGTTTATCATAGAGCACACATTCTTCCCTGTCTGTCAACAATGGACATCTTATCCTCTGTTTCCCCAATCCGTAGACTTTCATCTGAGGCTTATCATCAAAAACCTTCAGTGTATCCTTTGCTTTCAATATCTCAGCCTCTGCCTTTTCTGCCCTTCGCAGAACATCTCTTCTTATTTTTCTTTCTAACCGATTGAAATGATAATTGATATAAGCCGCCTCTATGGGAAAGACACCAAAAACAGCATGACAACAATCGCAACAATGCATTCTGCACTGCACGCTGAGAGGATATTTTTCCTGAATTGTCTTGAAAAGATGGTCAGCTTTTTGAGCTTCGAGTACGTATTTTGAGAAAAGATCATCCAGCATGGGAGCTGTCTTTCTTTCGATGAGGTTCCAGGAGCTTCAAAAACTCAGGGTGCACTTCAAACCCTAACTCTACAGCCTTGTCACAGTTTTTAATCGCCTCTTCAAACTCGCCCTTTACATAATAGGCATTAGCAAGGTTATTGTAGCCTAAGGAAAAATCTGGGGCCATCTCAAGCATCTTCTTGTTAATCTCGATACTCTTTTCCACATCTCCCTTCTGAAGATAAGCATTGCCAAGGTTGCACATGGCCTGAACAATCTCTGGATTGAATTCCAATGCCTTCTCCAAGGCTACTATAGCCTCATCGGTTTTACCCATCTGGAGATAGGCAAAGCCCAGATTTGAATACCCCCTCGCATATCTTGGTTCTATTTCTATCGCCCTTAAATTTGCCTTAACTACTTTCTCCAGATCCCCCTCTTTGTAATAGATATATCCAAGATTGACAAAAGACTCGAACATACGGCCACCGGCTTCTATGGACTCTTCAAATGCCTGTATTGCCTCATCGAACTTACCCTGATCCATAAAGGCTACCCCTAAATTATAGAGAGCAGAAGCACATTCCGGTTTCTCTCTGAGTAGCTTCTTCTGTTCAGAGATGAACTTCTCAATATCCTTTGGATCTTTCATAATGTTAGTAGTTTAACATTTATGCAAACCAAATAATACGGGTGGATAGTTTACCTACCCACCCGTCTCTCAGTCACTTCTGAACTACTTTCCGGTAATACGTCTTTTTACGTGCTTGTTTTATGTACCGCCTGTATCACCTGATTTTTCAACAGATATGCCTCTTCCTTTCAACCCGTACATCGTAGAGCTGCCGGTCGAGAATAGCTCTAAAACACCCTCTCTTACCATTTCGGACGCTACACTCTTTACTTCCGATGCACCAGTGGTCGGGATAATCTTCTTCACGCCTTCAAGCATATCTTTGAAATAGAACTTGGTCTTTGCGCCTTTTGAGGCATAGTCAATAATAGCCTGTCTAATTTCTTCCTTTCCCATACTATTTTTCACACTCCCTTTTTTGCTTAATATATCATGGTATCCATACCATGTCAAGTTAGCAACAAGTTCCGTACATTTTTGACATTACCCCGATTAAATAATCTATCGGCCCCTTAAGACCCGGTACCTTTTAAATATTTGGGTATTCGACGTGTTTAATATATAAGGACATTCTACCAGCCTTGAGGCTGATAGAATGTCCGCTACAGTCCTTTTATATACCGCCAACAGCCTTAGATACCGCCCATGCATGCTCTGTAAACTTGAATTGCGTTGATGTCCGGTAAGTATCTACGGCTAAGCGATAGTCATCTAAACTCTTTTCTGTAAACGGTATTTCAGTTTTCTCAAAGAATCTCTCCCAACCAATACGCTCTGCCCAGTCACCAAGCCTTTCATACTTATTCGCATTCTTTGCATAAACATCTACGATCCTCTTGACGACATCTGTTACTTCGGGCCAGCGCGGCATATTATTGGGCAACCAGGGAATAACCACCTTCGAGAATTTCGGCGCGCTTATGCGATTCGAGATCTTTCCGCCGACTAAAATAGCCACACCGTCTCCTTCTTTGTCGGATAAAGGCAGCGCCATACACATAGTATAGCAATTTCCACAGTACATACACTTTTCATTATTAATAGTTACGCTCTTCTGTCCTTCCGGAGTTGTATAGGGCTTAATTGCATAGAGAGGACAGGCAGCAATAACAAGTGGAATCTCACAGACCTTTCCCAGGACCTCGTGGTCAATTGCAGGCGGCTTGCGGTGATAGCCCAGAAGTGCAATATCAGAGCAGTGCACTGCTCCACACATATTGAGGCAGCAAGCAAGAGCGACTCTCAGCTTTGCCGGTAATTTCATAGATTGAAGATGCTCAAATAACACATCTGCAGTAGCCTTTACAGGGCCAGAAGCATCAGTCGCAGGCGTATGGCAGTGAATCCATCCCTGAGTGTGCACAATGTTTGAAATACCAAATCCAGTTCCACCTGTTGGGAATTTATAGGAGCCTCCAGGGTATTTCCTGCTATTCAATTCCTTCATTAAGGCTTTTGCCGTCTCTTCTTTCTCTACGATAAATTCTATGTTGTTTCTCGTTGTAAATCTCACATAGCCATTGCAATATTTGTCTGCGATATCACAGACTTCACGAATATACTCTACTGATATCGTCCGTGGTTCAAAAGCCCTTACGGTATAAGCCTTTTCTCCTGTCTCAGAGACATGTACTAATAACCCTGGCTCCAGTATCCTGTGAGATACCCACTTTCCGTAATTCCTTCTGATGACAGGCGGAAGAAACTGTTCAAAACGTTGCGGCCCTATATCAGTAATCCTGTTCTCTAATGGCTTTTTAGGATCATAATAACCAAGCTTACCTTTCGACATAATTAACCTCCTTTATTTTTATCTCGGGTGTCTGCTTCTATAATCTGCTATGTCCCTTACCCATCCGCCAGGAACCTCTGACTCCTTGAAGAAGACATACGGATTGGAACGAGGCTCTTTTACCATCTGAGGCATAGGCGGAATCCCGAGCACTTCTATAAATGTCTTCAAGCTCATGCGTTGAATGGTTTCACCCAAACGTTCGCGGTTTTTACCTTCTTCCATCCACCAATCAAAGACCTTTCTGGCAACGTCTTTAATATTATCGTATGGCTTTTTGGCATACATAAACGGTATAGTCATGAGCGACATCTGTGCTCCCTCTAAGATAGGTGCCTTTGCCCCGAAGAGGATACTCAAACCCTGATCTGCGCCCACTCTTAATGCCTCTGGCATAGCATCTATGCAATGCATGCAGCGGGTACATTCTGCATTGTTGATAGTAAGCTTCTTCCCGTCCCAATGCATACATTCTGTAGGACAGCGGTTAATTATTTCTTCCTGAATGTTGAATGGCCCCCAATTTGCCTGCACTGCCCCTCCATTCCGTGGGATTTCTCCACCAATATACGCCTTTACTGCATCCTGATTAATCCGGATGTCATCCTTCCAGGTGCCGATATAAGACATATCTGACCTGGCAATAGAGGCTGTACAGCCGTTGGGGCATCCATCAAATTTCATCTTGAACTTATACGGGAAGGCTGGCCTGTGTAATTCATCCTGGAAAGTCATGGTCATGTCATAACACAAGTCCATGGTGTCATAACATGCAAACTCACACCGTGCCTTACCAATACAATCTGAAGGGGTACGGAGGTTTCCACCCGAACCACCTAAATCAACACCCAGATCATGAGTAAGATCAAAGAACATAGGCTCCAGCTGCTCTGTAACGGAACCCAGTATGACAAGGTCTCCGGTGGAACCATGCAGATTCGTTATGCCGCTTCCGCGATATTCGCATATATCACAGAAGCTCCTCAGCCAGTCAGTTTGATAAAATTTGGCGCTCGGCTGGGCAACCCTGACAGTATGGAAATGTGCAACAGCCGGGAATTTCTCCTGCTGGTCAGAATAACGGCCTATAACGCCACCGCCATAGCCGAGGACGCCGACGATGCCGCCGTGTTTCCAGTGGGTTTCACCCTCTTTATAAGAAAGCTCAACTATTCCCAGTAAATCCTCGCATACCTCCATGGGTATATTCAGATTTTCTTGTCCCAGCTTCCTTCTATGTAACGCTTCTCTCTTCAGGTCGCTTACAAAACTGGGGTAGGGACCTGTCTCCAGTTCATCTAACATCGGGGTAGCATGCTTGTTTTTAAAATTCTTCAGCTCCTCTTCTGTATAATTTTTGAGCTGTTCGTCGGTAAAAATCCTTATGTCTTTGTAAGTTCTGTGGCCGGGTACTTCTTTATCCCACAAATGCTCTTGACCTTCAATTCCCATCATCTACCTCCTTGATCTTTAAGTAAGTTTTCGCACTTTCCCTTTTAAAAGGAACTTCTAAGTTTCCACCCCCCTCCTGTTCAAAAAATTTTTTAATGGGATACCTAAAACAGCATGGTGACTATATATTTATTTAAAGCTACAATCTTCCTGTTTTTTGGGAACTTTCTTTAACTACACCTGGTTAGATAGGATACCTTACTAACTTGGGTTCATAACTATAAATAACTTTATTCCTTTTGTCAAGAAGAATTTGAGGTCTTTTGCATCCAAAATTCAGGCTTAAGACCACCCTTTGAGACTGGACATTTAGATGTCTCCTTCTCATAATTTCTGTTTACATTCCTCCTCTCATGAATGCTATACTACTAATTCAAAAAAATGGAAGGATTAAGAGTGGTAAGAATATCTCAGAAGTTTTTCATCCTGCTATTTATTATCTTAACCTCATGCTCTGTTTATGCCCAGGAACTCCCAATTGTCAATTCAATAGAGATAAGGGGATTGAAGAGGATTGAAGAGAGTGCAGTAAAATCTAAGATTACCCAGAAAATAGGCGAGTCAATATCTCAAGAAAAGGTAAATGAGGACATTAAGAACATCTTCAAGATGGGGTATTTTGAAGATGCAAGGGCGGAGATTGAACCATTTGAGGGTGGTATAAAACTCATCTATGTGGTGAAGGAAAAACCCACCATTGTAAAAATCGAATTCCAGGGCAACTCAAAGTTTGATGACTCCAAGCTCAGGGAAAAGATCACCATAACAACTGGCTCTATTGCTGATGCTGTTTTGATACAGGACAATGCAAGCAGGCTCAGGGCCTTTTATGAAGAGGAAGGATACTGGCTCTCAAGTATTGTCCCTATCCTTAAAAGGATAAGCCCCGAAGAAGTCAGCTTGACCTATCAGATAGAGGAAGGCCCAAAAATAAAGATAGATAAAATAGTCGTAGAGGGTAACAAAGCCATCTCCACGAAAAGTATAAAAAAGGTTATGGATACCAAGGAATGGTGGCTTTTCTCTTTTATTACTTCTTCTGGTTATTACAAAAAGGATCGAATGGACGTAGATGTAGAAAAGATAAGAGACCTCTATTTCAACAATGGTTACATTAAAGTAGCTATCGGAGAACCAGGAATTAAACTTACCGCTGATAAAAAGGGGATGATCATAACGATCTCGATCTCAGAAGGCCCTCAATTTAGCATCTCCTCTGTGAAATTCTCTGGCAATAAGGTTTTTGGAGATGATGTAATAAAGAAAAGAATTACCCTGTTACCGAACACGCCTTTCAGTAAAGAGCAACTGAAAAGGAACATACTCTCTCTATCTGAGCTGTACTCAGAAAATGGATATGCCGTTGCAACGATAAGTCCTGACCTGATACCAGATGAAAACAAAAAACTTGTAGACGTACTCCTGAAGATTGACGAGGGCGATAGGTACAGGATCGGCAAGATAGAGATCTCGGGAAATACGAAAACGAGGGATAAAGTAATAAGGAGAGAGGTAAGGCTTGACGAGGGTGATATTTTCAACAGCAGGCTGTTGAAAAGAAGCTATGAAAGGATCAACAACCTTAACTTCTTCGAAACTGTAGAGATGATCCCGAAACCTCAGCCTGAGGAAAAACTGGTAGACCTGGATATCAAGGTGAAAGAACGGCCTACAGGCATGTTAAGCATCGGAGGAGGTTATAGCTCTGTTGATAAACTCATTGGAATGGTAGACCTCACACAAGGCAACCTCTTTGGCAAAGGACAGTTATTAAAAATCAGAGCAGAAATCGGTGGAAGAACCACATTCTATGAAATCAATTTCAGGGATCCCTGGTTCATGAATAAGCCCATCTTATTCTCTACAAGCATTTACAAGATCACCAGAGAATACATAGCATACGACAAAAAGGCAACAGGATTTGGGTTCTCATTTGGTAAAGATTTTTCAGAATATGTAAAGGGTGAAATTGAATATAATTTTGAGGATGCAACAATTTTCAACGTATCTAAAGATGCTTCTATTGTTATAAGGGAACAGGAAGGCACAAACACAACCAGCCGTATTACCCCTTCCCTGGTAAGAGACACCAGAGACAACTATCTTGATCCATCAAGGGGTTCAAGAAATTCCATCTACCTAACCTATGCAGGGATTGGGGGAACGAACAAGTACATTAAGGGTGAAGTCGACTCTGCACGGTTTTTCCCTCTTGGAAAGACAACGTTCATGCTTAGAGGGAGATTTGGCTATGCCGCCGGTGTATGGGGGAAGGACTTACCCTTATACGAGAGATTTTATACAGGTGGAATATACACCATAAGGGGGTTAGGATGGGGTGAGGCTGGACCGAGAGATCGAGAGACAGGAGACCCGATAGGAGGAACCACAGAGTTAATCTTCAACGCAGAATATATTTTCCCCATCATCAGCGAATTAAGGTTAAAAGGGGTGGTCTTTGTTGATGCAGGGAATTCCTATGAGTCATTTGATAAATTCGGGAGTCTCAGGTATACCACTGGAGGAGGCATACGATGGATTTCACCGATGGGACCCATCAGGGTTGAATGGGGTTACAATCTTAATAGGCAACGAGACGAAAAAGCCAGCAGAATTGAATTTACATTTGGGACATTCTTTTAGGAAAGGATAAAGGAGGAAAAAGAGATGAGAAAGGTAGTTCTTTTATTATTTGTTATCATGCTTTTCGTGCCGGCTTCCCTATATGCCCTTGATGCAACAACAAAGATAGGGTGTATCGATTTCCAGAAGGTTTTGAATGAATCTGAAGCAGGGAAAAAGGCTAAATCCGACCTTGAATCTCTCATAAAATCAAAACAGTCAGTTATTGACGAGAAAGGCAAGGTCATAGAAAAGCTAAAGGGCGATCTTGAAAAACAGGCCTCCGTGCTTTCCGCAGAGGCAAAGAAAAGCAAAGAGGAAGAACTCGAAAAAATGCTCAGGGAATATCAGCGGCTTGTCCAGGATTCACAGGCCGAAGTTAAAAAGAAAGAACTGGAACTAACGGATGAGATCATAAAGGACATTCGTCAAATCGTAGAGAAGATGGGAGAGGAAGAAGGATATACCCTCATAATAGAAAAGGCCGGGGCAGTAGTCCTTTACTCTAAAAAGGACATCGACATTACCGATGCATTCATAAAAAAGTATAACCAGGGAAAGCCTAAATCGAAAAAATAGTGAAACTCAGAGAAATTGCATCCTTGCTGAATGGCGAGGTTATCGGGGATCCTGATATCGAGATCACGGGAGTATCAGGTATAAATAGTGCTCAGGAAGGGGATATTACTTTTCTCTCAGCAGATAGGTACAGAAAGCACCTCTCTGGGTCTAAGGCGTCATGCGTGATGGTAAAAGAAGTGATAGACGGTCTTAACATGACGCAATTGAAGGTATCAAACCCGCATCTCTCTTTCGCAAAAATCCTCGGACATTTCTATGTAAAGCCGCAAAAACCTATAGGGATTAGCGAGGATGCTATTGTGTCTGCCAAGGCAACAATTGGAAAGGATGTATCAATCTTTCCCTTTTCCTATATATCAGATGGCGTCTCCATAGATGACAGAACTATTATTTATCCATATGTTTTCGCAGGCCATAATACTACGATAGGAAAAGACTGTGTCATCTATTCAAATGTAGTTCTCAGAGAGAATGTAAAAATCGGCAACAGAGTCATAATACATTCCAGCTCAGTAATAGGGTCTGACGGTTTTGGTTATGTTTTTGAAGAAGGCAGACATTATAAGATTCCCCAGGTGGGTGGTGTCATCATTGAGGATGATGTTGAGATAGGTTCAAATGTCTCTGTTGATAGGGCAACGACAGGAAATACCGTAATAGGCGAGGGGGCAAAAATAGACAACCTTGTCCAGATTGCACATAATGTGACAATTGGAAAGAACTCAATTATCGTTGCCCAAGCTGGAATCGGAGGGAGTACCGAAATAGGTGATTTTGTTACCTTAGCCGGTCAGGTAGGTGTTGCTGATCATGCAAAGATAGAGTCTGGGACGATGATTGGTGCCCAGTCAGGCGTCATGGGGAATATCTCAAAAGGAATTTACTCTGGTTCCCCCATAATTCCTCATAGGGAATGGTTAAAGGCGCAGGTCATATTCGCAAAACTTCCTGAACTTCATAAGAAGATAAGGGAACTCGAAGAAAAGCTCAAGGAACTCGAAAGGAGGGATCACCCTAAATGATGGATATAAAAGAGATACAAAAATTTTTACCCCACAGGTATCCCTTTCTTTTAGTAGACAGAGTTGTAGAGATAGAACCGGGAACAAAGGCCGTTGGGATTAAAAATGTGACCATAAATGAAGAGTTTTTCCAGGGACATTTTCCCGGGCAACCGATAATGCCTGGGGTCTTGATAATAGAGGCAATGGCACAGGTAGCAGGCTTACTGGCTTTCCGTTCAGGAGCGACGGTTGGTAAATCCGTTTATTTTATGAGTATAGAGAAGGCAAAATTCAGAAGACCCGTCGTGCCGGGAGACCAGCTCAGATTAGAGATACATGTCCTTCAGCAGAGAGGGAACGTATGGAAGTTCTCAGGGAATGCAACTGTCGAAGGAAAGGTAGCTGCTGAGTCTGAATTTACTGCCATGGTTACCGATAGAGAGATATGAACATATGAAAAACGAAATTCATCCTACTGCAATCGTACACCCTAAAGCAGAAATAGAGGAAAACGTCGTTATTGGGGCCTTCTGTATTATCGGTGATGGTGTCCACCTCAAGAAGGGCACGAAGCTGATTTCGAATGTGATCATTGAAGGGGATACAGTGATAGGCGAAAATTGCATTTTTTATCCCTTCACGAGCATCGGACTCCCACCGCAGGATCTGAAATACAAGGGAGAAAAAACAGGCTTACATATAGGGAACAACAACATAATACGAGAATACATAACAATTCACAGGGCATCTGTTGGTGGAGATGGTGCAACAACTATTGGAGATAATAATTTTCTCATGGCCTATGTCCATATTGCCCATGACTGTAAAATAGGCAGTCACATTATCATGGCAAACGCAGCGACCCTTGGAGGACACGTAGTGGTTGAAGATTATGCTGTTATAGGTGGACTAACTGCAATACACCAGTTCACAAGGATTGGCGCTTATGCAATGGTTGGTGGATTCAGTGGCGTAGGACAGGATATACCACCTTATACCATAGCATCAGGAGCAAGGGCAAAACTCTTCGGCCTTAATACGATCGGGCTAAAGCGGCATGGCCTTTCTGATTCAATGATGAATGATCTTAAAAAGGCATATAAGATTCTCTTCAGAGAGAAGAGGACCCTAAAAGACGCGATTAAAAAAGTACAGGAAGATCTCCCATACACCGATGAAATAAAGCATCTCATTGAGTTCATTCAGAAGAACAAAAGAGGCATCTGCAGATAAACACCGTTTACGGCTTGTTCTCTATTTATTACGGTTTCAAAAGTATAACGACATTAGTTATAAAATCCCTCCTAACCTCCCTTTGCCAAAGGGAGGAAATACCCCTCTTTGGAAAAGAGGGGTAAGGGGAGATTTTAAGGTAAATGTATTTTCAATTGTGATATGTATCATTGCTAATAATGCATTGGAATAAACGTCTGCACAAACAGGCATGACAGAAAACGTGAATAATGTCTTAGAAGAGGGATTCAAGGGAAGCGATTTTCGATGAAAAAATTGGGTCTGATTTCCGGAATGGGAGAGCTCCCAAAGGTTATTGCTTCAGAGGCACGAGCCCAGGGATATACCGTCTTTGCGATTGCCCTCGAACCCCTCGCTGATAGAGCACTGTCTTCCTATGTTGATGAGATAAAATGGGTGAATGTTGGCAAACTCGGCAGGATAATCGATACCCTGACAAAACACAACCTGAAAGAGGTAATCATGGTTGGGAAGGTGCCGAAGTCATTGCTCTATAAAAGCAAAATCACTCCGGACCTGCGGGCGATAAAACTCCTCTTTTCATTAAAAGACAGAAGAGATGAATCAATCTTACAAGCAATCGCACAAGAGTTAGAAAAAGAAGGCATCACCCTGCTCAACATAGCATCGTTGGGCTCCGGCCTCCTCACACCCGGGGGAATACTCACAGATGATAGCCCTACAGAGGATGAATGGAAAGATATAGCCTTTGGCTGGAAGATTGCAAAGGAGATAGGCAGACTGGACATAGGGCAGACCGTTGTTGTTAAAAATCAGGCTGTGATGGCTATAGAGGCCATTGAAGGAACAGATGAGGCGATAAAGAGGGGAGGAAGGCTTGCAGGAAAAGGAGCTGTGGTCATAAAGGTCAGTAAACCAAACCAGGATATGAGATTTGATGTGCCTGTCGTGGGATTAAATACAATAAGATCTATGACTGAGGTAGGCGCAAAGACACTGGCTGTTGAGGCAAAAAAAAGCATTATCCTTGACAAAGACAAAATGATTGAGGAGTCAAAAAAAGCAGGCATTTCAGTTGTTGGTTATACAGGATTAATACACTCTTAGCCTCTGACATTGAACTGAATAATACAAAAGAATTTAACAATTTAATAAATTGACATTAATCCACCCTCCCCTTACCCCTCCCATCAAGGGAGGGGACATTCCCTCTCCCCTTGTGGCCTATGGCTCGGAGCCAACGGCTCAAAGAGGAGAGGGCAAGGGTGAGGGGGATGTGGTTTTACTTATGACCTCCTTAGTAATCAGTTAGCTTTACTCGACATTCGCATTTTTGATAAGCTATACAGGTTGCGAAGACGAAAACCCGTCTCAGGCATTCATTCCAATAAGCTGTATACCTGCTCCGGTTTTGAAAGAGTTATTTTTATGCCTTCAACGGGCAGACCTTATCATAAAAGATCTGGGAGATAATGACTGAATTACATATTTCTATAATCGCAAAAGAAATTACCATTACACCATCACAAGTCAAAGCTGTGGCCTCGCTCCTTGACGAAGGAGCAACAGTGCCCTTCATCGCTCGGTACAGGAAGGA
>Ga0209314_10000556_pt1 | contig 16558 bp, 15 predicted proteins | sample I19B2metaG_FD_184146 | JGI IMG/M metagenome (GOLD analysis project Ga0209314, IMG submission 184146) | Lake sediment bacterial and archeal communities from Gulf of Boni, Indonesia to study Microbial Dark Matter (Phase II) - ​I19B2 metaG... | ecosystem: Environmental > Aquatic > Freshwater >...
TCCCATGGACTCGGCGGCGAGCATGGCCGTCTGGGCCGCCAGGGCCGTGTCCACCGAGGCCATCAGGAATGCCTCCAGGCCCTCGCCGTGGAAGGCCTGGCCGTGTTTCTCGCAGGCCAGGCGGTGGCGGTTGAGGTCGGCGCACCAGACCAGAAAGGCGCCAGCCTCTGCCACAAACTCCTGGTCGTCGGCCAGGCGGGCCATGTCGCGGCGCCGGGAGGGGTCGGTGACGGTGATGACTGTATACGACTGGCTGTAGCTGGACGTGGAGGTGTTCTGGGCGGCGGCCACGATGGCCCGTACAGTCTCCGTGTCCAGCGGCGCCGGCCTGAACCTCCGGATGGACCGGTGCCGGTGGATCAGGCGCAGGGTCTCGTTCTCGGCCGCCGGCGTGCTCATAATCCACGTTCCTTCCTTGGCCATTTCAGCCGTTAGGATACCCCGCACAGCTAAGAGCGGGAAAGGCCAGGGGCCGGTGTGGCCGGCGCCCTGGCCTGTGCTCTCGTTCGGACGGAGGCCGTCCCCGTGCTAGCCCACCGAGCCCTCCATCTCCATCTGGATCAGGCGGTTCAGCTCGACGGCATACTCCATCGGCAGCTCCTTGGTGAAGGGCTCGATGAAGCCCATGACGATCATCTGCGTGGCCTGCTCCTCGGAGAGACCGCGGCTCATCAGATAGAACAGTTGCTCCTCCGAGACCTTGGAGACGGTGGCCTCGTGCTCCATGGAGACGTTCTCTTCGTTGATCTCGATATAAGGCACGGTGTGCGACTTGGATTCGCGGTCGAAGATCAGGGCGTCGCAGTTGACCTTGCTCTTGGACCGCTCCGCCCCCTTGGCCACGTGCACCAGTCCGCGGTAGGTGGTGTTCCCGCCGCCCCTGCTGATGGACTTGGAGGTGATGGTGGAGGTGGTGTCCGGGGCCATGTGCACGATCTTGGCGCCGGCGTCCTGGTGCTGGGTCGGGCCGGCCACGGCGATGGACAGAACCTCGCCCTTGGCCCGCGGCCCCATCAGGTAGACGGCCGGGTACTTCATCGTGACCTTGGAGCCCAGGTTGCCGTCGATCCACTCCATGGTGGCGTCCTCATAGGCGACGGCGCGCTTGGTCACCAGGTTGTAGACGTTGTTCGACCAGTTCTGGATGGTGGAGTAGCGCACCCGGGCGCCCTTCTGCACGATGATCTCGACCACCGCCGAGTGCAGCGAGTCGGAGGAGTAGGTGGGGGCCGTGCAGCCCTCCACGTAGTGCACGAAGGAGCCGGGCTCGGCGATGATCAGGGTGCGCTCGAACTGGCCCATGTTCTGGGTGTTGATTCGGAAGTAGGCCTGAAGCGGAATATCCACCTTGACGCCTTCCGGCACCCAGATGAAGGAGCCGCCGGACCACACCGCCGAGTTGAGGGCCGCGAATTTGTTGTCCTCAGGCGGGACGATGGTGCCGAAGTACTTGCGGAACAGGTCCGGATGCTCCCGCAGGGCGGTGTCGGTGTCGGTGAAGATGACGCCCTGAGCCTCCAGGTCCTTGTGGATATTGTGGTAGACCACCTCGGACTCATACTGGGCGCTGACGCCGGCCAGGAACTTGCGCTCGGCCTCCGGGATGCCCAGGCGGTCAAAGGTGTTCTTAATGTCAGTGGGCACTTCCTCCCACGAGCGTCCCTGCTTATCCATGGGACGCACGTAGTAGTGAATGTTATCGAAGTCGATGCCGGTGAGGTCTGCGCCCCACTTGGGCATCGGCCTCTTCTCGAAGATCTCCAGCGAGCGCAGCCGGAACTCGAGCATCCAATCCGGCTCGCCCTTCATTCGGGAAAGCTCCTCCACCACGCCCCGATTGAGGCCCTTGCCCGACTTGAAGACGTAGTTCTCCGGGTCGTGGAACCCATACTGATATTCCTGGGAGACGATCTCCTCGGTCTTACCCACTTCGCGTCCCTCCTTTGCCTAAAGATCCTTGGATTCCAGCACGTGGACCGGGCCCCGTGGGGACTGGCCTGATTCGTGCTGGCTGAGCCCGACTTCAAGGGCGTGCCAGGCCAGGGTGGCACACTTGAGGCGAACCGGCAGTCTGGATACGCCCTGCAGGGCCTGAACCTCACCCAGCTCCTTGTAGGAGCCCGGTTCACCTCTCATCATGCCCAGAAACTTGGCCAGAGTGGCCTTGGCCTCAGGGAGCGTCTTGCCCTTCATGGCCACGGTCATCATGGAAGCCGAGGCCTGGCTGATGGAACAGCCATGACCGCTGAATCGGACGTCCTGGATGCGCCCGTCCTCCACGTTTGCCTGGACTTCGATCTCGTCGCCGCAGGTGGGGTTGTGCGCGTGGTAGACGATGACGGGGTGCTCCAGCTTGCCGCGGCCGCGGGGCCGGGCGTAGTGGTCCATGATGGCGTCCTTGTAGATGTCCTCAAGCGACATGGCTGAAAAACTCCTTCGTTTTCACCAGGGCGCTCGCCAGTGTATCGACGTCGGCCTCGTCGTTGTAGATATAGAAGCTGGCGCGGTTGGTGGCCGTCACGTCCAGCCAGTTGGCCAGGGGCTGGGCGCAGTGGTGGCCGGCGCGAATCGCGACGCCGTAGGTGTCCAGAACGGTGGCCACGTCGTGGGGATGCACGTCACCCAGGTTGAAGGCCACCAGGCCGCCGCGAGGCTCCTTCGGGCCGTAGAGGCGGAACCCGTCGATGGCCTCCAGCCGCTCGATGGCGTACCGCACCAGCCGCTGCTCGTGGTCGCTGACGTTCTTCATGCCCAACTGGTTCAGGTAGTCGATGGCCGCCCCCAGGCCGATGGCGCCGGCAATGTTGGGCGTGCCGGCTTCGAACTTGTGGGGCAGTTCGGACCACTCGGCACATTCCAGGTAGACGCGGGAGATCATCTCGCCGCCGAAGAGGAAGGGGTCCATGCTGTCCAGCAGATCCTCCCGGCCATAGAGGACGCCGATGCCCGTGGGCCCCAGCATCTTGTGACCGGAGAAGGCGAGCCAGTCAAGGTCCAGGGCCTGCACGTCGACGGGGATGTGCGGCACCGACTGAGCACCGTCGACCACGACTTTGGCGCCCACCTGGTGCGCCAGGCGGACGATGCCGGTCACCGGGTTGATGGTGCCCAGCACGTTGGACGCCTGTGTCACCGCCACCAACCGGGTCTTCTCGGTGATGATCTCTCCCAGGTTGTCGGTGCGAAGAAGGCCGTTCGGCAGCATTTCAATGAACCGCAGTTTGGCTCCCGTATGCAGGGCGACCTGCTGCCAGGGCACCAGGTTGCTGTGATGCTCCATGGGGGTGACGACGATCTCGTCCCCGGGCTTCAGGAACTTGCGCGCCCAGGAATAGGCCACCACGTTGAGGGATTCGGAAGAGTTGCGCGTGAAGATGACGTTGCGGCGGGAGGGGGCGTTGATGAAGCGCGTCACCTTCTCCCGGGCTTCCTCGTACTGCTCCGTGGCCCTCTCCGCCAGGGTGTGGACGCCCCGGTGGACGTTGGCGTTGCTGGTCTCATAGTACCGCACAATGGCGTCTATGACCTGGCGCGGCTTCTGGGTCGTGGCCGCGTTGTCCAGATAGACCAGGGGGTGCCCATGAACCTTTTGCCCCATGATGGGGAAGTCCTTGCGAATGTCGGCTACGTTCAACAAGAGGAAGCACTTCCTTCAAAGAAGCCGCTGCGGACGGCGTCGGTCGGGACCTACATGCCCATCTTGCGCTGGACCAGGCCGGGCAGTTCGGCGCGCAGGGACTCCACCGGGATACGCTGCAGGACCGGCTGGAAGAAGCCGTCCACGATCAGCTTGAGGGCTTCCTGCTTGGAGATGCCGCGGGACATCAGGTAGAAGAGCTGTTCCCGATCTACCTGGCCGACTGTGGCGGCGTGTCCCGCCTGCTCCACATCGTACTCGTCAATGATCAGACCGGGGATGGCGTCGGACCGTGCCCCTTCGGACAGCACCAGGGTCTGCTGGCGCTGGAAGGTCTTGCAGGCGCGGGCTCCGGCTTCGATCTGGCCCAGCCCGCGGTAGACCGAACGCGCCTTGCCGTTCAGCACGCCCCTGACCTGGATGTCGGACGTGGAATGGTCGGCGCCGGCCTTGTGCACCATGCCGGCGGAGACGTCCAGGTGCTGCCGCCCGTCGCCGAAGAAGACCATGAAAATGTTGGAGTCGGCGCCGGGGCCGGACACTAGAGAGGTAAGCTCAGCGCGGGTGAGAGAGCCGCCGAACTCGCCCAGGGTCCAGTCCACGCGGGCATCGCGCTCCACCACGGCCCGCCGGACCGTGAAGCTGTCCAGCGAGGTGGCGAAGTTCTGAATGCTGCCGAACCGCACCTGCGACCCGGGACGGGCGATGATCTCCACCACCCCGGACTGCAGGCCGCGCTCCCCAGCGGCCGCGGAGGACCACCGTTCCACCAGGGTCACGGCTGCCCCGGTCTCGGCCACCACCAGGGTGTGGTTGAAGAGGCCGGCCCCGGGCTGCTCGCCGTAGAGGGCAAACTCAATCGGCTCCTCAACGACCACGCCCTTGGGGACATAGAGGAAGACGCCTCCGGAGAGAAGGGCGGCGTGGAGAGCGGTGAACTTCGACTCATCCGCACGGACCGCGGTGAACAGGTACTTTTTCAGCAGATCGCCATGCTCCCGCGCTGCGGTCTGGAGGTCGGTGAAGACGACGCCCTGGGCCGCAAGTCCGGGGTCCATCCGGTGGTAGACCAGGCTGCCGTCCCACTGCAGGGAAACGGTAGCCGGGGGCTTGTCACCGGTGACTACCAGGCGCAGGGTCTCCGGCAGGGCGGCCGGGTCCGCCACAACGGAGCGGGGCTCCGTGGGGCGGAGGGTGTCCAGGTCCAGCCGGGAGAGGTCGGTGCGGCGCCAGGCCTCGTCCTTGGGGTCGGGAAGGGACGTGGACTCGTACCGCTCCCAGGCGGCGATACGGAGGGACTGCAGCCACTCCGGCTCGCCGGCGGCCAGTCGCTCCACAGCGGCTCGGGTGAGGGTGCCTTCCTTGACAGTGTTCATTTGCCCATCCCCCTAGCGGCCCCGAGCGGCTTCGACGTCTTCCTTGATCCAGTCGTAGCCCTTCTCCTCGAGTTCCAGGGACAGCTCCTTGCCGCCGGTGCGCTCGATGCGGCCGTCGATCATGACGTGCACCACGTCCGGCTCAATATAGCGGAGGATGCGGTTGTAATGCGTGATGACCAGAGCGCCGAAATCCTCGCTGCGCAGGGCGTTGACACCCTTGGAGACGACCTTCAGCGCGTCAATGTCCAGGCCCGAGTCGGTCTCGTCCAGGATGCCGAACTTGGGCTGGAGAAGCAGCATCTGAAGCATCTCGTTGCGCTTCTTCTCGCCGCCGGAGAAGCCCTCGTTGAGGTACCGCTTGGCAAACGACTCGTCCATCTCCAAAAAGTTCATCTTCTGCTGCATCAGCTCGAAGAAGTCCCAGGCGGACAGCTCCGTGCCGCGCACGGAGTTGAGCGCGGTTCGCAGGAAGTTGGCTACCGTGACGCCGGCGACCTCGCTGGGGTACTGGAAAGCCAAAAACAGGCCGCGGCGGGCGCGCTCGTCCGGCGCCATCTCCAGCACGTTCTCGCCGTTCAGGAGGACCTCACCCTTGGTGACCTCATAACGGGGGTGGCCCATCAGGGTGAAGGACAGGGTGGTTTTGCCGGAGCCGTTGGGGCCCATCAGAGCGTGAATCTCGCCGCTCTTCAGCGTCAGGTTCAAGCCCTTGAGGATGGGCTTGTCATCAATCTGAACGTGCAGGTCGCGAATTTCGAGCACGTTGCCCATGTGGGGATTCACCTTCCTTGCCGTCCGTCGCACGTGGGGCTACCCGTATCGTACCCGGGGGCTCCTGTTCCAAGCGTTTCACTTCGTACGAGGCGGATTTTTAAAGAAATTACTTTCTAAACTAGTTTGATTATGAATGAAGGCCACCAGGGCGTCAAGGCGCCCAGGGAAACTTTTCACAGGCCAACACAAACCATTATAAACGTACTCTCTGGTTGAGAAAAGAAAAAAGCCGGGAGAATTGCTCGGAAAACCCAGGTTGCCGGGGTGAAGAGACAGATTGCCCTTGACGTCCGGGTCAGATTGGCTACACTAGGTTTGTTGTTCAACCGCCGCGCCCCGGGCGGCGCCGAGAGGAGATGCCCCATGCCGCGCGTCCTAACACCCGTGGTCGATGCACTCATTGAAATTCCCATGGGGAGCCAGAACAAGTACGAGCATGATAAGAAAACCGGCTACTTTCGCCTGGACCGGGTGCTCTACTCCCCCATCCACTACCCGGCGGACTATGGCTACGTGCCTCAGACCCTGGCGGAAGACGGCGACCCGCTGGACATTCTGGTCATGATTACGGTGCCCACCTTCCCCGGCTGCGTGGTGCCGGCCCGGGTGGTGGGGGCCATGCTGATGGAAGACGACAAGGGCCGGGACACCAAGCTCCTGGCTGTCTGCAACGTGGATCCGCGGTTTGAGCACGTGGCCTCCATAGGTCACCTGGGGCACCACACCCTGCGGGAGATCGAGCACTTTTTCTCCGTTTACAAGAGCCTCGAGGGCAAGGCGACCCTTACCCACGGCTGGCGGGGCCTGGAGTTCGCCATCGAGGAACTGGAACGGGCGCGCAACGCCTACCTCGGCTCCGATCTTCACGAATAATTAGCGGCGAGGTGCACGGCGAGCATGGATCAGCGCAACACCCCTCTCTTCAATGCCCTGCTTCATTACATTGAGCAGAATACCCTGCCCTTCCACTCCCCCGCCCATAAGCAGGGAGTCGGTCTGGCCGGGCCGTTCCGCGATTTCGTCGGCTCCAACGTCCTGGCCATCGACCTGACCGTGCTGCCGGACCTGGACTTCCTCAGCGCCCCCCGCGGTCCCATCAAGCGCGCGCAGGAACTGGCGGCCGACGCCTACGGCGCGGACCACGCCTTCTTCCTCATCAACGGCACGTCCGGCGGCATCCACGCCATGATCATGGCGGCGGTGGGCCCCGGCGACAAGGTGCTGATGCCCCGCAACGTCCACAAGTCGGTCTTCGCCGGCCTGGTGCTGTCCGGGGCCATCCCTGTGTACCTCCAGCCCGAGTACGACGACCGCTTCGGCATTCCGCTGCAGATCACCCCGGAGCAGGTGGAGGAGGCCTTCCGCCGGGACCCGGACATCAAGGCCGTGTTTGTGGTCAACCCCACTTACTACGGCATCGCCACCTACCTGAGGCGAATCGTGGAGATCGCCCACGGCCGCGGCGTGCCCGTCATTGTGGACGAGGCGCACGGCGCCCACCTGATCTTCAACGACGCCCTGCCCGAATCGGCCATGGAGGCGGGGGCGGACATCTCCGCCATCAGTACGCACAAGGTGGCCGGCAGCATGACCCAAAGCTCGCTGTTGGTCATGAAGGAAGGGCTCCTGGACTACGACCGGGTGCAGGAGATCCTGAACTACCTCCAGTCGACCAGCCCCAGCTTTGTGCTGATGGCCTCCCTGGACGTGGCCCGCTCCAACATCGCCGTCCACGGCGACCGCCTGATCAAGCAGGCTGTCTCGCTGGCGGGCGAGGTGCGCCGGCGCATCAATGAAATCCCGGGGTTCTTTGCCTTCGGTGAGGAGATGGTAGAGCGGGGCTCGGTGGCGGCCATTGACCCCACTAAAATCACCATCCGGACCGTGGACCTGGGGCTCACCGGGTTTGAGGTGGAGGCCATCCTCAACCGGGAGTTCGATATCGCCATCGAACTGTCCGGCGAACACTACATTCTCATCCCCATCACCATCGGCGATCGGCGGGACCGGGTGGAGCGCTTCCTTTCCGCCCTGGCGCGCCTGGCGCAGCGCTTCGGCAAGGGGCCGGGCTCGGCCGACCGGTTCCTGGAGGCTGTGCGCCCGCCCGAGATTCCGCCGGCGGTCATGCCGCCGCGGCAGGCCGTCTTCTCCAAGCGCGACATTGTCCCCATCTCCCGCGCCGCCGGCCGGGTCTCGGCCGAGACCATTCTGGTGTACCCACCGGGCATCCCCATCGTCACGCCGGGCGAGCGCATCACCACCGAGGTCCTGGACTACATCGACTCCCTCAACCGCGAGACGACCCTCCTGCAGGGCATGTCCGACCCGAGCCTGCTGACCCTTCAGGTGCTGTCCGAGGACGGGCTGGGCAACGTAGGGCAGCAGCGGGCGTGACGTATCCCCCCTCGGCATGAAGAATCAGGGAGCGACGGGCGCCTGCCCTGTCGCTCCCTTGGTTTACTTGCCCCAGCCTACGGTCACGCCTCGGGAACGCTGCAAGCGTTGGAGACGGTGAGGGTCAGGACCGTGGATGCTCCCCCCTGCGAGGCCGCCCGAAACAGGGCCTGGACGGCGAGCCAGATGTCATCCTCCTTGCCCCAGAGAAACGTGCTCATCGGCCCGACCTCCACGCGGACGGGACTCTGTTCAAGCGCCTCCAGGGCGGACCGGATGCGCTGCTCATAGCGGTCCGTCCCCAGAGGGTACAGGGACACTTGGCAGCCAATCAGCGGAATCACCCCCAACCTGATGCCGGCCTCCGGGTTTGACCCAACGGGCCACGACGAAGCCAGGGGGGGCCCCTTGTGCGCGGGCTTCGTCGTCCTGGCGCAAGGCTTCAGCCAGCGTGGCGGGACGTGCGTCGGGGCCCAGGTAGAGCCCCTCCGAGAGGGAGGGCCGGGATGCGCCGAGCAGGGAGGCAAGCTTGTCCCGCCCGAACAGGCGGGCGTGACGAAAGATGGGGTCGCCCTCTCCGGCCATGGCGCGATACGCCTCTCCCCAGGCGGAGTCACGGTGGATAGTCCCCACCACGAGCCGCCCTCCGGGGCGCAGCACTCGCCACGCCTCCGCCAGGGCGTCGGCGGGGTAGGGGAAGAACTCGAGGGCCGTGAGGCACGTCACCACGTCGAAGCTGCCATCGGGAAAGGGCAGCGCCGCGGCATCGGCCTCGAGAAATAGGCAGGCCAGGTTGGCCTGAACCGCCTTGTCCCTGGCTCGCGCCAGCATCTTGCCGGAGATATCCAGGCCTGTCACCCTTGCCCCCTGCGCAGCCAGGTAGAGGGAGAGTTGGCCGGTGCCGGCGCCCAGGTCCAGCGTGTCCTGGGCCATCAGGGGCGCAGCTGCTTCAGCCATCAGCCGCTTTTCGATATCGTCCGCCGCCTGGCCGAGCGGTGATTCGTACCAGAGGTCATACTGAGCAGCAGTCGCGTCAAAAACATGCGAGTCCCGTGACAAGGACCTACACCCCCTTGGTGTCAGGCAAGGCCCGCCGCGCCGCCCCCGACAGGAACAGGAGCAAGTCTCAAATGGTGGCCAAGGCTTTCAATGTCCCGGGCCCCATCTCCTGCAACGTAAAAGGGGGCGTTCACAGAATCAGTCCCAGGAGGTATAATACTTGAACAACGGCTCAAGTATTTGGGGTGAAGGCCTTGGCCAACCAACAGGCTCAGGACCTCTGTGAGGTTCGGCATATCCATTCGGACCGGCTGGAGCGGGTGGGTTCCTACCTGGAGGGCGTCCGCGACCTGGCGGCGCTCTTCAAGATTCTGGCCGACGAGACGCGGCTCAAGATCGTCTACGCCCTCTCTCAGGAGGAACTTTGCGTCTGCGACCTGGCCACGCTCACTGGCCTGACCGTGTCTAACACCTCGCATCACTTGCGGCTTCTGCGTGCCCACCGGCTGGTAAAATCGCGCAAGCAGGGGCGCATGGTCTTTTATTCCCTGGACGACGGCCACATGGTCGGCCTGGTGACCCTCGGCATGGACCACATCAAGGAGGCAGCTCGCTGATGAGTTCCGAGGACAGCACCGCGCTGGTCGTTTCCCTGGACTACCGCCTGGAAGGGCTGGACTGCGCCGACTGCGCCCTGCGCCTGGAGCAGCAGCTCCAGCACCTGCCTGGGGTGCAGGATGCCCAGGTGAACTATGGCGCCGGTCGTCTCACCGTGAAGGGAGCGGCCTTCACCAGCGAGGCGATTAAGACCGCCGTCGCCCGCGCCGGGTACGCAGCCGTGCCGGAACAGCCTGCCGGTCGGCCTGCAGGGGCTGAGGCTTCGCACCAGATGAGCGAGGACACGGCGCCGGCGCCGGGCGCGCCGGCCCGGGCGGTCCGGCGGCAGAATATTACCCTGTCCTTCTGGTTCACCCGCCCGAAGGGGCGGTCTGCCCTGTCCTCCCTGGCGTTTGCCGCGGCGGGCATGGCCGCCGCCCGCCTGGTTGGGGCGGGATCGGTGTCGGTTGCCCTGTTCGTGGCCGCCATCGTCCTGGGCGGGTATCCCATCGCCCGCTCCGCCTACTACTCGCTGCGCCGGGGCCTGATGGACATGGATGCCCTCACAGTCCTGGCGGCCATTGGGGCCGGGGTCCTGGGGCAATGGGAGGAGGGCGCCGCCGTAGTGGCCCTGTTCGCCCTGGGCAATGCCCTGGAGTCCCTGTCGATGGAGAAGGCGCGCGGCTCCGTTCGGTCGTTGCTGGAGGAGGCCCCGGACGAGGCTCTGGTCATCACGGACCGCGGACCGGAGAAGCGGCCGACGCGCCAGGTGGCCGTGGGCGACGTCTGCCTGGTGAGGCCGGGACAGCGCGTTCCCGTGGACGGGCAGGTGCTGGCGGGGCGGTCCGCGGTGAACGAAGCCTCGGTCACGGGCGAGGCGGTGCCGGCCGACAAAGAGCCGAACAGCCCCGTTTACGCCGGCACCATCAACACCTTCGGCGCCCTGGAAGTGAGGGCCACGCGAGCCTCGGGCGACAGTACCCTGGCCCGCATCGTGCGCCTGGTAGAGCAGTCTCAGGCGGCCAGGGCGCCTTCGGAGCGGTTTGTGTCCCGCTTCGCCCGCATCTACACGCCGGCGGTCATCGCCCTGGCGGCCCTGCTGGCCGTGGTGCCGCCCCTTTTCGTCGGTCACTTCAGCAGCTGGTTCTACCGGGCCCTGGGCCTGCTGATCGTGGCCTGCCCCTGCGCCCTGGTCATCTCCACGCCGGTGACCGTGGTCTCGGCCCTGGGCAACGCGGCACGGCACGGTGTCCTCATCAAGGGCGGCGCCCACCTGGAACGGCTGGGACAGGTGACCCACCTGGCCCTGGACAAGACCGGCACCTTGACCCAGGGCCGGCCGGTTGTGGCCGACGCTGTTGCAGCCTCCGGCTGGACGACGGAGCAGGTGCTGGCCCTGGCGGCCTCGCTGGAGCGCCCCTCGGAACACCCGCTGGCCCGGGCGGTGGTGGAGCGGGCGGAACGTGAGGGGGCGCCGCTGCAGGTCGTTGATGATTTTCAGGCCCTACCCGGCAAAGGCGCCCTGGGCCGGCTGGAGGGGAGGCTCTGCCGCATCGGGAACCCGGCGTTCCAGCGGGAAGCCCTGGGGCTGGCGACGTTGCCTGCGCTGGCGGCTGAAGCCGAAGCTCTGGAGGGGCAGGGCAAGACTGTGCTCGCTCTGACGGCGGAGGAGGAAGTGGTGGGCCTGCTGGCCCTCGCCGACCGGCTGCGGCCGGAGGCCCGCGGCCTGGTGCAGAGGCTCCATCAGGCGGGAGTCAGGCAACTGGTGCTGCTCACGGGCGACAACCCGCGAGCGGCCGAGACCGCCGCCCGCGAGGCGGGCCTGGACCGGGTCAGGGCCCGGCTGCTGCCGGAGGACAAGGCAAAGGCCGTCGAGGACCTGCGAAGGGATGGCGTCGTGGCCATGGTCGGCGACGGCATCAACGACGCCCCGGCGCTGGCTGCCGCTGACGTCGGCGTGGCCATGGGCGGGGCCGGCAGCGACACGGCCCTGGAAGTGGCGGACGTGGTACTGATGGGCGACGACCTGACGCGTCTCCCCTACGCCGTGCGCCTGGGGCGGCTGGGCCTGGCCACCATCCGTCAGAACGTGACCATCGCCCTGGCCATCAAACTGCTGGCCCTGCTGCTCATCATCCCCGGCTGGCTGAACCTCTGGATGGCGGTGTTTGCCGACAGCGGCGCCTCCCTGATCGTCATCGCCAACGGCATGCGGTTGCTGGCCGTGAAGGACGAGGGCGTCCGGGCGGTGGCCAGGTGAGCCTACAAGCGACGACCCAGCGGGCATGGTCCCCTCTGTTCCAACTGCGAGGCGTCAGCCGGCGCCGGCCCGACGCCTCCGGCGAGCCCGTGGCCATTCTGGACCACATCCACCTGGACCTGGCCGGCGGCCTCATCACCACCCTGGTCGGCCCCTCCGGGGCGGGTAAGAGCAGCCTGCTTCACCTTCTCAACCGTCTGGACGAGCCCGACGAGGGCAGCATCCTCTACCAGGGACGGGACCTGCGTCAGTGGGACGTGGTGGAGCTGCGCCGGTCCGTCGGTCTGGTGCTGCAGGCGCCGGTGATGCTGCCGGGCACGGTGGAGCAGAATGTCGGAGCCGGACCCCGCCTGAGGGGACAGGCCCTGGCCCGGGAGAGGGCGGTGGAGCTTCTCCGTCTGGTGGGCCTGGCCCCGGCCCTGCTGGAGCGCAAGGCCGCAGACCTGTCGGGGGGCGAGCAGCAGCGCGTCTCGCTGGCCCGAACCCTGGCCAACGAGCCCCGGGTGCTGTTGCTGGATGAGGTCACCGCGTCGCTCGACCCCGGCTCCGCCCGGGACGTGGAGGAGCTCATCGTCGGCCTGACCAGCCGACTCTCACTGACCGCGGTCTGGATCACCCACAACCTGGCCCAGGCGGAGCGCTGCGGCGACCATCTGGTGCTGATGGCGCACGGCCGCGTGGCGGAGGAGGCGGTGACCGCCGGGTTCTTCGCCGGCCCGGCCACCGAGGAGGGCCGGCGCTTCCTGGAGTCGGGCAAGGAGGTCCACCCATGAGCTCGTTCACACTCTCCCTGACCCTGGCGTTCACCCTTCTGGCCGTGGCGGCCTCCTACTGGCAGCGCCTGGCCCTGGAGCGGGACATCCTCATCGGCACCGTGCGAGCCGCGGTGCAGCTGCTGGCCGTCGGCTACATCCTCTACTTCGTGTTCCATGCCCCGTCGCTGATATTCACCTTCCTGATGGTGGCGGTCATGGTCGGGGTGGCGACCCAGAATGCGTCCCGGCGCGGCAAGGGGCTGCCCGGGGTGCAGTGGCGGGTGCTGGCGGCCCTGACCCTGACGGAGGTCGTGACCATCGGCCTCATGCTCCTCTTCCGCATGATCCAGCCCACGCCGCAGTACGTGATCTCCCTCAGCGGCATGATCGTCGGCAACGCCATGGTGGTCGCCGGCCTTCTGCTGAACCGGCTGCAGGGTGAGGTAGACGCGCGGCGGGACGAGCTGCGGGTGCTGCTGTCTCTGGGGGCCACGCCGCGCCAGGCCATTCAGGACCAGCTCCGGGCGGCGGTTCGAGCCTGCATGATCCCGGCCGTCGACAGCCTGAAGACCGTGGGTCTCGTACAGCTGCCGGGGATGATGACCGGCCAGATCCTGGCCGGCGCCAGCCCTATCGTAGCCGTGCGCTACCAGATTCTGATCATGTTCTCCCTGACGTCGGCGGCTGCCCTCTGCAGCATCATCCTCGGCCTTCTCACCTACCGGCTCTACTTCAACCAGGCCTACCAGCTGGCGCGCTAGACCCCGCGGAATGGCCACATCACATCGGTTGCAGGATGGGCGCTGCCGGAACGGCAGCGCCCTTTTGGCGTGCTCCCCCGGGGCTCTCCGACCAGCCGGGAGGGATGGCATGGGGGAATGCCTGAGCCTGACCGTCAATGCCTACCGGACAGACACGACAGCCTTAGCAAACTAAAATGTGGAGTATATATAGGAAACGGTTGCCAACGTTCCGGTGAGGACGAAACAAATCTGATGAAATGGGAGAACTTATGAGCGACAGCACGAAGGACGCGACGGGTGGGAACAGGGGGAGGCGACCCAGTGAGTAACCTGCTGGCCGCCCGCTTTCAGATGGCGTTTTCTCTGGGGTTCCACATGATCTTTGCTGCCCTGGGGGTCGGCATGCCCCTGCTCCTGCTCATCGCTGAGGGGCTCTGGCTGCGGACGCGGCGGCCTCACTACCTGAAGCTGGCCAAAACCTGGGGCAAGGCCACCGGTCTGACGTTCGCCATCGGTGCCGTGAGCGGCACCGCCCTTTCCTTCGAACTGGGCCTGCTTTGGCCGGCGTTCATGGGCTTCGCCGGAATAGCCGTGGGCCCAGCGTTCACCGTGGAGGGTTTCGCCTTCTTCACGGAGGCCATCTTTATCGGACTCTACCTCTACGGCTGGAAACGTCTTTCTCCGCTGGCCCACTGGCTGACCGGCATTCCGGTAGCCATTGCGGGCGCAGCCTCCAGCGTTCTGGTGGTGGCGGCGGACGCCTGGATGCAGAACCCGCTGGGGGCCGACCTTCTAAAGGCCAATCCGGCGGCGGTGGACCCGGCCGGCATCCTGTTCGGCAACCCGACCTGGCCTATCATGGCTATCCACTCTACGCTGGCCACCTACGCGGCGACGGCGTTCGCCGTCGCCGGGGTCTACGCCTGGGGCGCCCTGCGTGGCAAGAAGGACGCCGTGCGCCGCAGCGCCCTCCGCATCGTGCTGGTGGTGGGAACCCTGGCCGCCGCGCTCATGCCCATCACCGGCGACCGCAGCGCCAAGTACGCGGCACGCTTTCAGCCGGCCAAGCTGGCCGCCATGGAGTCCCAGTTCCAGACGGAGAAGGGAGCGCCGCTGCGCATCGGGGGCTGGCCCGACCCGGAGACGGGGGAGGTCCGGTATGCCATCGAGCTGCCGAAGGGTCTGAGCTTCCTGGCCTTCGGCGACTTTAACGCGGAGGTCAAGGGACTCGACCAGTTCCCGCGTCAGGACTGGCCGAATGTGCCGGTAACCCACGTCTCCTTTCAGCTCATGGTGGCGGCGGGGATTCTGATGCTCGCGGCCGTTGCCTGGTACTGGTACGTCGCCTGGAAGCGGCGGGGGCGGGAACTGGACAACGACCTGCTGCTGCGTATCCTCATCGGCGCCTCGCCCCTGGGCTTTCTGGCCCTGGAGACCGGCTGGATCGTCACCGAGGTCGGACGCCAGCCCTGGATTCTCTACAACGTGATGCGCACCTCCGAGGCCGTGACCCCGAACCCGCACGTGCTGTCCACCCTGGTCGGCTTCGTCGCCCTATACCTGCTGCTGGGCCTCACCCTGGTCTGGCTGCTGCGGCGGCTGAGCCATGAGGAGGCCGGCCTGGAGGCGTACGGAGAGGGGGCGGCGTCGTGAACACGCTCCTCTTCGCCCTGCGCGGCGCCCCGGCCGCCCAGACCTCGGGGCCGGAGTTCTACGTGGCCTTCTGGATGGTGGTAGCCCTGACGGCCTACGCCTTCCTGGGGACGGCGGACTTCGGCGGAGGCCTCTGGGACCTCTTCGCCACCGGGCCTCGGGCGGACGAATGGCGCCGGCTCATCGCCAGGGCCATGGGACCGGTCTGGGAGCCCAATCACGTTTGGCTCCTCTTCGCCGTGGTGCTGCTCTTCTCAGGCTTTCCGACCGTGTTCTCCACGCTGAGCGTGGCCCTGTTCCTGCCGCTGCACCTGGTGCTCCTGGGCATTGTGCTGCGCGGCGCCGCCTTCGTCTTCCGCTCCTACGGCCCCTTCGATTCGACCGTGGGCCGGGTCTGGGCCAGCGTCTTCGGGGCGGCCAGCATCATGACGCCCTTCCTGCTGGGCGTGAGCCTGGGCGCGGTGTCCTCCGGGGCCATCCGGGTCGTAGGCGGCGCCGTTCAGGCGGACCTCGTCCGGGCCATGCTGAGCCCGTTCTCCCTCCTGGTGGGCCTGCTGACCCTGATGCTGGGCGCTTACGTGGCGGCCGTCTACCTGACCCTCGAGGGCGAGGGCAGGGTCCGCGAGGACTTCCGCCGGCTCGCCCTCTGGGCCGGCCTTACCGTAGCCGTGCTGGCGGCGGTGCTCCTGCCCCTGATGCAGAGGGCCGTGCCCTGGCTGGCGGCGAACCTGCTCCACCCGCGCAGCCTGCCGCTCCTGCTGGCGGGAGCTCTGTCTGCTGCTCTGTCCGCCTGGGCCCTCTGGACCCGTCGCTTCCACCTGGCCCGGTTCACCGCCGTGGCCGAGGTCATCACCCTCTTCTGGGGGTGGAGCCTGGCCCAGTTCCCGTACCTGGTCTACCCGGACCTGACCCTCTTCAACGCGGCGGCTCCGCCGCGGACCCTGGACTTCATGCTGCGAATCATCCCCTGGGGGCTGGCGATCCTTCTGCCTTCCCTGTTTCTGCTTTTCCGCGTGTTCAAGGGCGAGAACCCGGCGGTGCCGGAGGGCCGGCCGCCGGACGGAGGCAACCAGGAGGGACGTCGCTCCGGCCCGACTGTGTGACCAAGGTCTGGACGACAAGGGGGCTGCACACGTGTGCAGCCCCCTTCCGCTAGTGGTGGCGTTCCTCCCCCAGGCGCCGGTTCAGGCCGGTCAGGTAGGCCTGGAGAGTCTCCTGGTTCAGCGTGTAGTACACCCAGCGTCCTCGCTTCTGCTCCTCAACCAGGCCGGCCTCTCGCAAAAGCTTCATGTGGTAGGCCAGACGCGACTGGCCCATGCTCTCCATCATCGGCAGGACGTCGCAGGCGCAGATGCCCTGTGGTACGT
>Ga0209314_10000557_pt1 | contig 16543 bp, 16 predicted proteins | sample I19B2metaG_FD_184146 | JGI IMG/M metagenome (GOLD analysis project Ga0209314, IMG submission 184146) | Lake sediment bacterial and archeal communities from Gulf of Boni, Indonesia to study Microbial Dark Matter (Phase II) - ​I19B2 metaG... | ecosystem: Environmental > Aquatic > Freshwater >...
CAGCATGGCCTCCTCGGCGGCGGTGACCTCCGCCACCTCCTCGGAGTCGGCCAACAGTTCGGAAAGCTCACGGGCCTTGGCCACGAGCAGATACTGGTCCACCTTGATGCCTATGAGGCCGGCCTCGGGCCGGGCCACGGTGTCGATGGTGCGTTCCTCCAGACTCAAGCCGAAACCTCCTCTGCGGGCGCCGCTTCAGCCAACTGGCGGCGGCCCAGCTCATTCTCCCGCCTGACCCCGTACAGGGTCCAGGTGCGGGCTTCGGTGATTCGAACCGGCACCAGCTGCCCGGTGAGGACCCCGGGCCCTCCAGAGGCGGCCCCTGCCGACGCCGGCCCCTCGAACAGGACCAGCCGGCCGCCCCTATCTCGCCCGGACAGGACGTCCGGGTTCTTGTCGCTCGGTCCTTCCACCAGGACCTCCAGCGTGGAGCCGACGGCCGCCATCATCCTGCGGCGGCTGATCTCGTTCTGCACCTCCATGAGCCGGTTGAGGCGATCCTTCTTGACCTCCTCCGGCAGGTGCCCCTTCATCCGCGCCGCGGGCGTGCCCTCACGCACGGAGAAGCTGAAGGTGTAGGCGCTGTCGAACTCGACTTCCCGCAGCAGGGAGAGGGTGTCCTGGAACTCCTCCTCCGTCTCGCCGGGGAAACCAACGATGATATCCGTGGTGATGACCGCATTCGGCACCCTGTCGTGCACGTAGTTCACCAGGTCCAGGTACTTCTCGCGGGTGTAGCCGCGCAGCATGCGCTTCAGGGTCCGGTTGCTGCCGGATTGCACCGGGAGATGGAACTGCTCGCACACCACCCGGGACTGGGCGATGGCGTCGACCATCTTCCGCGTAAAGTCGCGCGGGTGACTGGTCATGAAGCGGACGCGCTCCAGGTCCTGGATGCGGTCCAGGTCCAGCAGCAGGTCGCCGAAGTCATAGGCCGCCGGCGCAAAGTCCTTGCCGTAGGAGTTAACGTTCTGCCCCAGGAGGGTGACCTCCTTGTACCCCTGGGCGGCCAGACCGCGCACCTCCGCGACGATCTCGCCGGGGCGCCGGCTCCGCTCCTTGCCTCGGGTGTAGGGCACGACGCAGTACGTGCACTTCTTGTCGCAGCCGTAAGCGATGGTCACCCAGGCCTTGACGCCCTCGGGCCGCACGGCAGGCAGGTTCTCGATGACCTCGCCCTCCGCGTCCCAGACCTCGATGACCGGGTACTCGGACGTCTGCGCCGACTCCAGCAGTTGGGGCAGCCGGTAGAGGTTGTGCGTGCCGAAGACCACGTCCAGGTGGGGCGCGCGCTTCTTGATGCGCTCCACGGCCCCCTCCTGCTGCGGCAGGCAGCCGCCCACGCCGATGATGACCTCCGGCTTGACATACTTGAGACGCTTGAGGGCCGCCATGCGGCCCAGCGTGCGCTCCACCGCGTGCTCACGGATGGCGCAGGTGTTGAACAGGATGAGGTCCGCCGCCTCCAACTCAGGCACGCGGCGGTAGCCCATCTTCTCCAGGATGCCGGCCATGACCTCGCTGTCATGCTCGTTCATCTGGCATCCATAGGTCTCAATGTAATACGACGGGTCGGCCTTGCGGTGAATACGCGAGGCTGCAGCCGCGTCTATCTGAAGGCCAGGCGCACCGGCCGGGGCCGGTGTCAGGTCCAGCCCTTCCAGCATTGGCAATTCACCGCTTTCTTAACCTCGATTCGTCGCCATTATAGCAGACCCATCAGACAATGTCCCGGTAGGACCGAAAACGGCCACTACGCAGGTAGTGACCGCCGTGAACGAGCCGTCTGCATCACGATGGCCCCGGCTCTAGCCGAAGAGCCGGCTGAAGAATCCTCTCTTCTTGCGGTCCTTTCGCGAACTCAGGGTCAAGCTGTAGCGCAGGTGCTGAATCTCCTGCTGCGTGCGCATCATAGCGGTGAGCATGCGGTCCCGGTCCTCCACCCGACGCTCCTCACTCTTCTGCAGCTCCCGGTTCATCCGCTCCAGTTGCTCGACCAGCAGCCTCTCGTGGTCTTGGAGCTCCGCAGCGGAGGCGGCCGCCACGGGCGCGCCCTGCAGCCGGGCCCGGATCTCCTGGACCGGCACGCCCTGATTGCGCCACTGCACGATGGAGCGCAGACGCTCCATCACCGCCGGGCTGAGCATGGCAACGGCGCCCTCGTCTTCGTCCGCCTGGTCCAGGAGGTCTTCAAACTCCCCGATGATCTGGCGGAAAGTCGACGGAGGCAGGCCCAGCGTTTCGCAGGCCTCTCCCAGGGTCAACCCGCCCGTGGGCCTGGTCTCTTCGGTCGGCTGCGATTTTCTTCCCACCGCGTCGGTCATCTCTACCCTCTCCGCTGCAGCCATCTCGATACAGGCAGGACAAGCTGCTAGGGCATGGACTTCGACCGTCCACCTGAATTTTCCTGCCGCTGTCGCCGTCCCGGGCGCGGGCAAATTTGCCAGCATTCCGTCTGTGGCAAGGGAAACACTAAACTCGCGCGTTACAATCAAGGGAGGTGAACGCATGGCCAACAACAGAGACAACAACGACCATCTGGTTCCCTCGGCATCACCGGCCCTCGACCAGCTGAAGAGCCAGGTCGTTTCCGAGTTCGGCGTGGCGGGTCGTCCCGTCAATCCGACCGCTTACAACCAGGCCCTAGACGAGCTCAAGTATGAGGTGGCCGCACAGGTGGGCGTTCCGCTGCAACCGGGCTACAACGGCAACCTGACCGCCCGTGATACGGGCAGGGTGGGCGGCCACATGGGCGGCAAGATCGGCGGCCAGATGGTGAAGCGGCTGATCGCTCTGGCCGAAAGCCAGCTCTCAGGTCGTTGAGGACACGCAGTAATTACGACGAAGGCCGCCCCAGGGCGTGCCTTCGTTTCATTCTGTCTTCCTACCTGTCGTCTCCCTACTTCGATGTCGGCCAGACCGGGCATAACACCACAGTACATAGGGTATTCTCCGATGTGAACCGGAGGTGATGCCCGTGAAAGGCGAGAACGTGCCTGACACGCCCCAGGATCTCCAGCACCCCGGCCGCCTGGCGATGGACGCGGACGCGGCGGACGCCGCAGCGCCCCGGTTACAGGCCGGAGCCGACAGTGAGCAGGACGATACTCCCATCTTTGATGACCCGATCATCGGCTGGTGGGAAAACGCCTGGTCCCTGCGCGAGGACGAGCCGACGCCGCTTTAAGGCGAGGACGAGGCGACGCCGCTCTAAGGGGCGTCACCTCTCCGAGGCCGGCGCTGGAAGCACCACATCAGGAAGGCCCCAGCTGCCTCGCATCCGCTGCCGTCAGGTTCGGCACCGTTTCGGACCAGGACTGCCCGTGCTCTTCCTGTAGTCGGAGGAGACGGGCGTTTTTTTCCAGCATCGCCTGGGCAAAACGCTGGTTGCGCTGCTGCAGACGCTTGTTCTCCTGCTCCAGTTGCGTGATGCGGACCCGTGCGGCGCGCTCCTGCACGGCAATGAGGCTCATCAGCACACGCCGACTGCCTCGAAGGGCCTGCACCTTTTCCTCCAGAGCCTTGACCCTCTGCTGCAACACCGCGACATCAGCGGTTTCGGACACGGACCCACCCCCTAATCGCCGCAGTGCTAGTATATCGGCGGCGCTGGGGGGATATTCCACCTCTGCGGCCCTGATGGGACGGGTCGTTAGACCAGGACCTGTCCTTTTACCTTACCGGCGACCGGCTGCTTCCTGTAGGCGGGCCACGGTCTCCACAGGCACCGTCACCTGGCCCAGGCGCGACTGGTGGCCGTGCCCCGGCCCGTGAAAGTCGCTCCCGCCCGTCACCAGCAGGCCGTGGCGCTGGGCCAGCGTCAGGTAGTGGCGGGCCTGTTCCGGGGTGTGGTCCGTGTGATAGACCTCCAGTCCCACCAGCCCGGCGTCCGCCAGGTCGGGGATCAGTTCGTCCCGTCCCACCAGACCGGGATGGGCCAGCACCGGCACCCCGCCGGCAGCCAGCACGGCCTGAACCGCCTCGCGGGGGGACAGCTTGTAGCGCTCCACATAGCCCGGCTTGCCGGGAACCAGGAAGTGCGTGAAGGCCTCGCGTTCTGAGGCTACGTAGCCCGCTTCCACCAGCGCTCGGGCCACGTGGGGCCGGCCGATGGCCCCTTCCCCGCTCAGCTCCAGGACGCGCTCCAGGCGCAGCGGGTAGCCGGCTTGCTCCAGGCGCTGCAGCATGCGACGGACCCGGTTCTGCCGCTCGTCCCGCAGCCGCGCCAACAGATCAGCCAGGTCAAAGTCGGCTGGCCGGTAGTAGTAGCCGAGGACATGAACCTCCAGCGAGTCGTAGGTGGTGTTGATCTCCACACCAGGCACCACCAGGAGGGCGGTGCCTTCGGCTGCCGCCTGCGCCGGACCCACAGCGTCGACGGTGTCGTGGTCGCAGATGCCCACGGCCGCCAGGCCGACCCGCAGGGCTTCCGCCACCAGCTCCTCAGGGGTCAGGGAGCCGTCCGACGCCGTGGTATGGGAATGCAGGTCGGCGCGGCCGCGGGCCTCGTCCATATCAGACCCTCTCCGCCAGGGACAGGGCCAGGCGCGCCAGCGTGCGGGCCGGAATGCCGCTGGCGCCCTTGTTGGGCTGCCACGCCACCTCGGCCAGCTCGTTGGCGGTGCCGGCGATATCCAGGTGGGCCCAGGGGGTCTCCTCCGCAAACTCTGCCAGGAAGAGGCCGGCGGTGATGGCCCCGGCGGGGCGGCCGCCCGTGTTCTTGAGATCGGCGTAGTCGCTCTTGATCTGCTTCTTGTACTCGTCGTAGGCGGGAAGGCGCCAGAACTTCTCACCCGAGGCCTTGCCGGCGGCGAGCACCTGCTCCGCCAGGTCGTCGTTGTTGGCGACAACGCCGCTGGCCACGTGGCCCAGGGCCACGACGCAGGCGCCGGTCAGGGTCGCAATGTCCACGATACGCGTGGCACCGAGCTTCCTGGCGTAGCAGATGGCATCGGCCAGGATCAGGCGGCCTTCCGCGTCGGTGTTGTCGATCTCGATGGTCTTGCCGTTCATGGCCCGGACGATGTCGCCAGGCCGCTGTGCCTTGCCCCCGGGCATGTTCTCCGCCGTGGGGATGACGCCAAGCACGTTGATCTTCGGCTTCAACTGCCCGATGATGCGCATGGCGCCCACCACGGAGGCGGCGCCGCACATGTCGAACTTCATCTCCTCCATGCCCTGTCCGGGCTTGAGCGAGATGCCGCCGGTGTCAAAGGTAATCCCCTTGCCCACGAGGGCCAGAGTCTCCTTGCCTCCCGGGTGGCCCTGGTACTTGATGACGGCCATCTTGGGCGGCTCGGCGCTGCCCTGGGCCACGCCCAACAGGGCGCCCATGCCCAGACGGCCCATGGCCTCGGCGTCCAGCACTTCGCACTCCAGGCCCAGTTCCTCCGCCACCTTCGCGGCCCGGTCGGCCAGGGCGGAGGGGGTCAGCTGATTCGGCGGCTCGTTGCCCAGGTCGCGGGCCAGGTTGGTCCCTTCGGCGAAGATGCGGCCCACCCGGGCGGCATCGGCCATCGCCCGGGCCTTGCCAGCGTCGATTTCGACCAGGGTGAACTCCCGGACTTCCTTGTCCTCCTCGCCCCTCTTCTGATACTCCTTGAAGGTGTAAAGGCCCAGGAGCGTCCCCTCAACCACGGCGGCAGCGGCCTGTTTGTGGTCCAGCTTGCCGATGCCGGCCCCATGAACAATGCTGGCGACATGGGCGGCCCCCAGGTCCCGGGCCTTGCGCACCGCGGCGGCGGACACGACCCGAACCTTCTCCAGGTCGAACGCCTCCGCCTTGCCCAGCCCGGCCACCAGCACGCGGCGGGCGGGGATGCGGCCCAGGGTATGGACTACGGTGACCTCGCCCAGCTTGCCCTTGATTTCGCCCGATTGGATCAGGTCGGTGATGGCCCCGCCCAGGGCCCGGTCCACATCGCCGGTGGCGCCGCTGGGGCTGCTGACTCCATCGAAGAGGTTGACGATCAGAGCATCAGCCTCGAGTTCGGTAATCGACTTGGGAACAACACGAATCTCCATGCCTACGTAACGTCCTCCTTCTGTGCCCAGGTATCTAGTATCTCAAAGCGGCTAGCTGCCGATGACCCGGCGAAGCACCCGCATGTGGTTGCCGCCCAGGATCGCCATGATGTCTTCGTCCCGGTAACCGCGGTCCAGGAGACCCTGGGTCAGGTAGGGCAACCGCGTCACGTCCTCCAGCCCCTCAGGCGTGGACCCGATACCGTCGAAGTCGGCGCCGATGCCCACGTGAGCCGGCCCCACCAACTGCACGATATGGTCAACGTGGTCCAGCACGCGCTCCAGCGTCGCCTTGCTCTTGTCCACGTCAAGGAAACCGGAGAAGAAGTTCATGCCCATCACGCCGCCGTTCTTGGCCAGGGCGCGAATCTGCTCGTCCGTGAGGTTGCGGGGGTGGTCGCACAGGGCCCGGGCGTTGCTGTGGGTGGCCATGATGGGCTGCGTGCTGACCTCCAGCACATCCCAGAACCCGGGCTCGGAGAGGTGCGAGACGTCCACCACCAGGCCCAGCCGGTTCATCTCCTTGATGAGTTCGACGCCGAACGTGGTCAGGCCGCCGCGGGTCCGCACCTCGCCGGCGCCGTCGGCGATGGCGTTGCGCTGGTTCCAGGTGAGCCCGATAAGGCGGACCCCCAGCCGGTGAAGCGTGCGCACGATGGCCAGGTCCGTGCCGATGGGCTCGCCGCCCTCCAGCGAGATCATGACCGCCCGGCGCCCCTCCGCCGCCGCTTGCTCCGCGTCTGCAGCCGTGAAGGCGATGGCTGCCTTTCCCTGGCTGGCCTCGACCTCCCGGTAGATGGCGTCGATCATGCGCAGAGCCTGGGGCAGAGCCCTCTCCGGCTTGTATTCCTCTTCAATGTAGCAGGCCAATACCTGCAGGCTCACACCGCCTTCGGACAGGCGGGGAAAGTCCACGTGCCCCTGGTCACTGCGCTCCGTCAACCGCCGCTCTCCGGCCAGCACGGCCATGATGCTGTCTGCATGGGTATCCACGACAAAGGCCCGGTGATGCAGATCCCGGGCCCGATCCGACAGTGTCCTGTTTGTGCTCAATCTTGACCCTCCCTTGCCAGACCGAAATTCTCGCCGGGTCAGGGCAGTTCCTCCCTGGAGTGCGCTTGTTTCTGGAAACAAAAAGGCCCGCCCCTTGTTCGAGGGGCGGGCTCATCCTGCCTAGCGAGGCTCAACAATCAACTTGATGGCCGTCCTCTCCTCGCCGTCGATCAGAATGTCGGTAAAAGCGGGGATGCAGATGAGGTCTACACCACTGGGCGCCACAAACCCTCGTGCAATGGCTACCGCCTTGACGGCCTGATTCAATGCTCCCGCGCCTATTGCCTGAATCTCCGCGCCACCACGCTCTCTGAGAACCCCCGCCAGAGCTCCGGCCACTGCGTTGGGACTTGATTTGGATGAAACCTTAAGTACCTCCACGGACGGCATGAGGAGCCTCCTTTTGCCGGTGGCAAATCTTGTGCTGTGTGCTTTTATCATACAGGCTTGGTTGCTGCCCGTGCAACACCGACTGAACCCATTTTTCTGACAAAGTTCGCACTCCAATGCGACATACCGTTTGACGGCTCCCATCTCTTCCCGTCGGACTAAACCCCGTCGAACAAAGACGCCGGTCTCCCGACCGGCGCCAGACTGTCGCTATTGAAGTCACGAGGGCTACAGCGGATTCGCCATTTTTCGCCAGCGCCGCCACTGGGCCGTGCGGCCTGGGTCTATTCCCCGTCGACGGGAGGAATGGGCTCGCGCCGCAGCACCCGCTCGATGGAGACGGCCCTTCCCGTCTCCGGGTCCACGTCGGTTACCACGCCGCAGAGAATCCGCGGCCCCTTGGCCGACTCAAAGCGAACCGGCATCTGGGTGAGGAACTTCTCCAGCACCAGTTCCTTGCGCACCCCGATGACCGAGTCCCAGGGCCCGGTCATACCCAGGTCGGTGATGTAGGCGGTGCCGCCGGGAAGGACGACTTCGTCCGCCGTCTGCACGTGGGTATGCGTGCCCACCACCAGCGAGGCGCGGCCGTCCAGGTACCAGCCCATGGCGATCTTCTCCGACGTGGCCTCGCCGTGGACATCCACCACCACCACCGGAGTCACGTGGTGTATCTCTTCCAGGGCCGCGTCCAGCGCTCGAAAAGGGTCGTCGAGTTGCGGTCCGGCGAAGACACGCCCCATTACGTTGACCAGGCCGAACTTCTGCCCGCCGGGTCCCTCCAGAATGGTCCAGCCCAGCCCCGGCGCGTGCCCGGGATAGTTGAGCGGCCGGATGAGACGCTTCTCCCCGTCGATGTAGGGAATGATCTCCTTCTTGTCCCAGGCGTGGTTGCCCAGGGTCAGGCCGGCGATGCCGGCCTGGAAGAACTCCTCCGCGATGTCGGGCGTGAGCCCGCTGCCGCCCGCGGCGTTCTCCCCGTTGGCCAGCACCACATCCGGGCGATACTGCCGCCTCAGTTCGGGCAGCCACTCAAAGACGGCCTGTCGGCCCGCCTTGGCCACAATGTCGCCGATGAACAGAAACCGCAAGGCTGATCCCCCTCTGAACCGCTCCTCCTACTATGCGCCCCGCAGGGCCGCCCATGCGAACAAAAAAGGGGGCCACGCCCGTGGCCCCCGGCCTGGTCCTACTGGTTGAACACCATCACCCGGCCCTCTTCGCGGAAGGCCACCAGCCGTCTGTCGCCCCGCGACTCGCGCAGGTCCTCCAGCATTTGCTCGATGAGCTCCTCCTGCATGGCCAGCTCGTCCTCGTAGAGCGAGGCCCCGGGGTCCACCACCAACTGATGGGGGAACTCCTGGAGCATCAGCTCCATGACCAGGGCGATCTCTTCTTGGGTCAGCGTGTCCACGTCGCGCCGGATCTCAATCATGGTCAATTCGTCCAAAGAGGTGCGCTCCACGTAGCACTGGCGCATGGGGCGGCCGTCCAGGAAACTGAACGCCTCCAGCGATTCCTGAACGCGCCGGCGCAGGGCCTCATACTCTCGCTCCGGCAAGATACGGGTCAACAGAAAAGTGAACCGCAATTCCTGAGAGCGCGGGTCATAGCGCAGCGAACCAACCTCCGGATAGCGCACCAGGATCGAAATCAGCAGACTAACGCTTTTCGACATCGGTCGCTCTTCCGGCCGAAAACGCCCCACTATACCAACCTCCCGGAATCGCGTCAGCAGACTATTTCTCCAGCCCGGGGGCAATTCCTGCTTCCCCCCGCGGGGGCGAGGAACCCTCTCCCGAGTTCTCACGGCGCGCCAGCCCCTGCTCCACGGAGAAGTAGACAGGGCTGAGGAGGCCGCCAGCAAGGCCGCCGGTCTCCCGGCGGCCCTGTCTGTCGGTTGCTGGTTGCTACTTGGCGTACTCCACGGCGCGGGTCTCCCGGATGACCACGACCTTGATCTGGCCGGGGTACTCCAGGTCGTTCTCGATCTTCTTGCTGATCTCCTTGACCAGCCGGATCGCCGCGTAGTCGTCGATCTTCTCCGGCTTGACCATGACCCGGATCTCGCGGCCGGCCTGGATGGCGTAGGACTTCTCCACGCCCTCGAAGCTTTCGGTGATTTCCTCCAGCTTCTGCAGCCGCTTAATGTAGGTCTCCAGGGTCTCCATGCGGGCCCCGGGCCGCGCCGCCGAAACGGCGTCCGCAGCGGTCACCAGCATGGCCTCGATGCTGTGCGGCTCGTAGTCGCCGTGGTGGGTCTCCATGGCGTGGATGACCTCGGGCGACTCCTTGTACTTGCGCAGCAGGTTCCGCCCGATTTCCACGTGCGGCCCCTCGATCTCGTGGTCCACCGCCTTGCCGATGTCATGCAGCAGGCCGGCGCGCTTGGCCACGTCCACGTCCACGCCCAGTTCCGCCGCCATGAGGCCGGCCAGGTGGGAGACCTCCACCGAGTGCTTGAGCACGTTCTGCCCGTAGCTGGTGCGGTATCTGAGACGGCCCAGGAGCTTGATCAGCTCGGGGTGCAGGCCGGTGACGCCCACCTCCAGGGTGGCCGCCTCGCCCTCCTCCCGGATGCGCTGCTCGATCTCCTTCTGAGCCTTCTCCACCATTTCCTCAATGCGAGCCGGGTGGATGCGGCCGTCGACGATCAGCTTCTGCAGGGCCACCTTGGCCACCTCACGGCGAACCGGGTCGAAGCCCGACAGAATCACCGCTTCCGGCGTGTCGTCGATGATGACGTCGATGCCGGTAAGGGTCTCGAGAGTCCGGATGTTGCGGCCCTCGCGGCCGATGATCCGGCCCTTCATCTCGTCGTTGGGCAGATTGACCACGGACACGGTGGTCTCAGCCGAGTGGTCGGCCGCGAAGCGCTGGATGGCAGTCACGATGATTTCGCGGGCTTTCTTCTCGGCCTCTTCTTTGGCTTCCGCCTCGATCTGGCGGATCAGGGCGGCGGCGTCCTGGCGGGCTTCCTGCTCCACGTTGGCCAGCAGGACCCGGCGGGCCTCGTCGGTGCTCATGCCGGAGATGCGCTCCAGCTCGGTCACCTGCTCCGCCATCTTGGCTTCCAACTGCTGCTGGAGCCGCTCCAGGTCGCGCTCCTTGCGGGCGACGCCCTCTTCCTTCTTCTCCAGGCTCTCCACCTTGCGGTCCAACTGCTCTTCCTTCTGCACCAGGCGGCGCTCCGCGCGCTGCAGTTCAGCCCGGCGTTCGCGCGTCTCCCGATCCAGTTCGGACCGCATGCGGTGTACTTCTTCTTTGGCTTCCAGGGTGGCTTCCTTGCGCTTGGCCTCGGCTTCCCGGGCCGCCTGCTCAACAATCCGCTGGGCCTGGGATTCGGCGGCAGCGATGCCGCGCTCGGCCGTGGCCCGGCGCAGGACGTAGCCGACACCCGAACCGAGTATCAGCGCAACCACTCCGGTCAGGATATAAGCTAGCAGAACCCTCACCTCCTCCTTCGAAGGTTTTTCACGTTACGTCAAAGGCAAAAGAGAAAAGCCGAGGAACCTCGGCTTTTGTACGCTCTTCCGCCCGTCATGTCCGTTGTCCAAAGAAGGGTATTGAAGCGTTGAACCGCTGCCATCTCGCATGAATGCCAGCGAGGATTGACACCGCCCAGTCTATGGCAACTTCCGGTGACGGAAGACCAAGTACAAAAGCCCTAAGCTAGATTATATTCACTGTTAGTTTTTTCTGTCAAGGATAATGACGAAGGCGCGCTATTCCCGCTCGTGCCAACTTACTCGCCTGTCGGCAAGTCGCCGGGGTCGTCATCGACCAGCGGGTCGTCGGGCCAAACCGCATCGTCGTCCCCGCCGGCCAGGTCCTGCTTGTCTGCCACCCGGCGCGCCACGCGCCAGCAGACCCCCTGGGAGAACCCGCGGCGTGCCAGGTACCCCAGGAGCTTGCGGAGAGCGTCCTCGCGCGGCAGCCGCGCCAGCCTGGGCCATCGCGCCTCCGCCGCTTCCAGGGCCAGTTCTTCCTCGCTGCGGCCGGCCAGGCCCGCCTCCAGGGCCCCCTGGGCCGTCTCTCGGTCAACGCCCCGCTGGGCCAGTTCCTGCATGAGAGCGCGTCGCCCCATGGGCCGGTCGGCCAGCCGGCTGGAGACGTAGCTGCGGGAGTAAGCGGCATCGTTGAGCAGGCCGGACCGCAGCAGCCCCTCCAGGATACTCTCGGCCACGGCCGGGGGGACCCCGCGCTGCCGCAGCTTGTCACGGATTTGCTTCTCGGACTTGGCTGAGCGGCTCAGCAAATCAAGGGCGTACTCGCGCGCCCGGACGGTCTCCTCCAGTTCGGCCGCGGCCAGGATGGCGGCCTGGTCCACCTCCTGCCCCTGGCGGAGGCCCAGGCGCAGCACAACCTCCGGGAGCAGCTTGAGGCTGCCGCCGTCGTCCAGGGCCACCTCGCAGCGGCCGGACCGTCCCCTCAACTGCCGGATGCTAGTGATGCGAGGCAAACTGGTCACCTCAAAACAGCAACCCCCGGTGTGTGGCCCGGGGGTTGTGGGATTACTCGCTGTCCGCGCTGCCGCCCGACGTCAGCTTCACCTGACCCAGGGCCAGGGATTCACGGATCTTCTGCTCGACCTCCTGGGCCACCGCCGGGTTCTGCTTGAGGAAATCCCGGACGTTCTCGCGGCCCTGGCCCAGACGCTGGTCGCCGTAGGAGAACCAGGCGCCGGACTTCTGAATGATGCCGGCCTCCACCGCCACGTCGATAAGGCTGCCCTCACGGGAAATGCCCTCGGCGTACATGATGTCGACCTCCGCCTGCTTGAATGGCGGCGCCACCTTGTTCTTGACCACCTTGACCTTGGCCCGGATGCCCACCATGTCGTTGCCCTGCTTGAGGGTTTCGGCGCGGCGCACCTCCAGGCGCACCGAGGCATAGAACTTGAGCGCCCGGCCGCCGGGGGTGACCTCGGGGTTGCCGAACATGACGCCGACCTTCTCACGCAGCTGGTTGATGAAGATGGCGCAGGTCTTGGACTTGCTGATGACGCCCGTCAGCTTGCGCAGGGCCTGGGACATGAGGCGGGCCTGGAGGCCGACGTGCGCGTCGCCCATCTCGCCTTCGATCTCAGCCTTGGGCACCAGGGCGGCCACGGAGTCAACGACGACGACATCAACCGCGCCGGAGCGCACCAGGGCCTCGGCGATCTCCAGGGCCTGCTCGCCGGTGTCCGGCTGGGAGATCAGCAGGTCGTCCACGTTGACGCCGAGTTTGCGGGCATAGGTGGGGTCAAGGGCATGCTCCGCATCGATGAAGGCCGCCGTGCCGCCCAGCTTCTGGGCTTCGGCGATGATATGCAGGGCAAAGGTTGTCTTGCCGGCGGACTCCGGGCCGTAGATCTCAATCACACGTCCCCGGGGAACGCCGCCCACACCCAGCGCAATGTCCAGCGCGATGGCTCCGGTCGGAATCACCTCGACCCCCAGATTGACCGCCTCGCCCAGGCGCATGATCGACCCGCGGCCGAACTGCTTCTCAATCTGGGCCAGGGCCATCTCGAGGGCCTTTTCTTTCTCCAGGGCCATGCAACTCCTCCTTCCAATTACTTACAGCTTACCATCCGCCTCGACAGAGGACAAGCCATCCCCCGCCCGATTTCGTCACAAGGTGTCCTAACCCGGACCCGGACGCTCCGGGCCGCTAGAGCAGCGAAGGCTTCCCATGCCGTCCACCTTCACCTACTGACTTCGACCGACGCCGGGGCTCTTCCTGCTGGCAACCAAACAAATGTGCCCCCCTGTTCGGGAGGCACGGCGGTGCGGCCTAAACCTAGCGGCGGCGCGCCAGTTCGAGGTTGATGGACAGGCCCTTGATGGAGCTGTCCTTCATGGACTCCATCACCCGGGCGGCTACGTCCTTGGGCACCTCCACAAAGGTGAACCGATCATAGATGTCGATCTTGCCGATGAGGCTCCCGGGGATGTCCGAACCCTGAGCAAAGCTGCGGACGATGTCCGCCGGGGTGATGCCCTGGGCCCGGCCCACGTTGACGAAGAGGCGGACCATACCGGGCTCGGCGCCGGTGTCGCCAAACTCGTCCTCGGCCGGGTTGCGCAGAGCGGCGCGTTCGCCTTCCAGGTGGAGTTTGAGAGCCGCAGCCGCCAGTTCAACCGGGTCGAGGTCCTCGGCCATCTCGTCCACCATTCTCCGGTACTCGCCCAGGTTGCCCGTCTCCACCACCTGCACCAGCTTGTCGCGCAGTAATTCGCGCTGCTTCTCCACGATATCCGTGGCCGAAGGCAGGTCGCGGCGGCGCACCCGCAGGCGAATCTGCCGTTCGATCAGCCGGAGCTGGGTGAACTCGCGGGGGTGGATGAAGGTCAGGGCCACGCCCGTGCGGCCGGCCCGGCCGGTGCGGCCGATGCGGTGCACGTAGGACTCCGGGTCCTGCGGAATGTCGTAGTTGATGACGTGCGTGACGTCGGAGATGTCCAGCCCGCGCGCGGCCACGTCGGTGGCGATGAGCAGTTCCACCTGCCCCTCGCGGAAGCGAGCCATGACCCGGTCCCGCTGCGGCTGGTTGAGGTCGCCGTGAATGCCCTCGGCCAGGTAGCCCCGGGCCTGCAGCGACTCGGTCAGCTCGTCGACGCCCTTCTTGGTGCGGCAGAAGATGATGGCCCGCGCGATCTCCTCCATGTCCACCACGCGCGAGATGGCCTCCACCTTGTCCCCGCGGACCTCATAGAAATACTGCTCGGTCTGGGGAACGGTAAGCTGCTCACGGTTGACCGTGACCACCTTGGGGTCCCGCATGTAGCGCTTGGCCAGGCGGGCGATGGGGTCTGGCATGGTGGCCGAGAACAGCAGGGTCTGCCGGTCCGGCGGCGTGGCCGAGAGGATGAATTCAATATCCTCGACGAACCCCATGTCCAGCATCTCGTCGGCCTCGTCCAGCACCATGGTCTTGATCTGATCCAGGTGCAGGGTGCCGCGCTTGATGTGATCGATGATGCGCCCCGGCGTGCCGATGACGATATCCACGCCGAAGCGAAGGGCGCGGATCTGCCGGTCGATCGACTGTCCACCATAAATGGGCACCGTCTTGACGCGCTTGTACTTGCCGATGCGGGTCAGCTCTTCCGCCACCTGCACGGCCAGTTCGCGGGTGGGCGTCATCACCAGGGCCTGAACGGTGCGCGGACGGGGCTCCAGATGTTCCAACATGGGAACCCCGAAAGCCGCCGTCTTGCCGGTGCCGGTCTGGGCCTGGCCGATGACGTCATGGCCCTCCAGAAGCAGCGGAATGGTCCGCAATTGGATGGGGGACGGCTCTTCAAAGCCCATATCCCCCAGGGCTTTAAGAATGGGTTCGGACAATCCCAGGGCCTCAAATGTGGCCTGGGCAGCGGTTTCTTGTTCCATAGACAACGACCTTCCCGTACTTTTCATAGGGACCATTATAGCAATATCCTGTCGGGAATGGGAAGCAAAAGTTGGCTCAGGCCCCCGGCTCCTCGCCGCGGAGCCTCTGCCAGAGCCGGGTCAGAGCCACCTGGGCGCTGCGGCGGCGAATGTCGTCGCGGCTTCCCCAGAGCTGTTCGGTCCAGGCCTTCGTGCCGTCCGGGCCGGACAGGCCGAACCAGACCGTCCCCACAGGCTTGGTGGGCGTGCCGCCACCCGGGCCGGCGATGCCGGTGACGGACAGCGACCAGTCCGATCCACTCATCCGGCGCACCCCTTCAGCCATGGCCCGCGCCACGGGCTCGCTGACCGCCCCGTGCTCGCTCAGCATCTCCTCCGTCACGCCCAGCAGGGCCTGCTTCGCCTCATTGGCGTAGGTCACAGCGCCCAGCAGGAAGTAGTCGGAACTGCCGGGCAGGTCGGTCAGGCGCTTGGCCAGGATGCCGCCGCTGCAGGATTCGGCCACAGCCAGCGTCTGGCCCTTCTCCCGCAACAGCCGGCCGACGGCGCCCTCCAGGGGCTCCTCGTCATAGCCGTAAAGGTAGCGCCCGGCGCGCGCCTTGATCTCAGCCTCCAGGGGCTCCAGCCGGCGCAGCCCCTCCTCGCGCGTGGCGGCCTTGGTCGCCAGGCGCAGGTGAACCTCGCCCAACTTTGCATAGGGTGCCACGGTCGGGTCGATCTGTTTCTCCATGAGATCGCGGAGTGTTGATTCCAGGGCCGACTCGCCGATGCCGCTGAAGCGCAGCGTCTTGGTCACCAGTGTCACCGGACGGGCGCCGGTCTTCTCCAGGATGTACGGAACCACGCCGGACTCAAACATGGGCTGCATCTCGTTGGGCGGCCCGGGCAGCACGGCGATGGCCTTCCCGTCCCGCTCCGCGATCATCCCCGGCGCCGTGCCCGGGGGATTGGGCAGTACCCGGGCACCCTTCGGCATCAGGGCCTGCTTGCGGTTGTTCTCCGTCATCTCGCGGCCACGGCGGCGGAAGAAACCCTCAACGTGCTCCAGGGAGGGCTGGTGCAGTTCCAGCGGAATCCCCAGCACCTCAGCCGCCACTTCCTTGGTGATATCGTCCAGGGTGGGTCCGAGGCCCCCCGAGGTAATGACGAGATCGGCCCGGCCCAGAGCCTGCCGCAGCACCTCGGCCAGGCGTTCCCAGTTATCGCCTACAACGGTCTGGTAGTAGTTGTCCACGCCCAGGTCGGCCAGCCTGCGGCTGATGTATTGCGCATTGGTGTTCAGAATCTGCCCCAGCAGCAGCTCAGTGCCGACGAAAACAAGTTCCGCCTTCAACTCTCCAGCCTCCTCACCCTCCCACCCACTCTAACACCCACCTTGTGGGGGAGCAAGCCAGCGGGGCGGCGTGGGTGGAAGGCGACTCCTCTCATCCCTGAGAGAAACCCGCCGTATGGGTAGTATCTGCGACCCCTATGAAATCCAACGCGGTGTTTCCTGAAGCATGTCAAAGAGGACAGCCGCGCGGCTGTCCTCTTCCTGCTTCTTTCGTTATGTTATGCGGCCGGGGTGGCCTCCGCCTTCTCGTCGGCGTTGGTGCCGCCGACTGCGGCGTCAGCCGCCTCTTCCGCAGGCTTATCGCCGCCCTCCGGGGCCGGGGCCGGGCCCGCGCTGTGCAGCAGGGCCCGAAACTCCTCGCCG
>Ga0209314_10000558_pt1 | contig 16538 bp, 18 predicted proteins | sample I19B2metaG_FD_184146 | JGI IMG/M metagenome (GOLD analysis project Ga0209314, IMG submission 184146) | Lake sediment bacterial and archeal communities from Gulf of Boni, Indonesia to study Microbial Dark Matter (Phase II) - ​I19B2 metaG... | ecosystem: Environmental > Aquatic > Freshwater >...
GCCCGAGACGATGACCATGGAGCGGAGAAAGATGCTGATGATTCATGGAGCTCGCATCGTCCTGTCTCCTGGCAGGGAGGGAATGAACGGCGCGGAAGACTTGGCGAGGAAGATTGTGGAAGAGAATCCTGACAAATACTTCATGCCGAACCAGTTCGCGAACCGCTACAATGTCCTCTCACACTACGAGACGACAGCGGAGGAGATCTGGCAGGACACGCAAGGAAGAATCACACATTTCGTCGGTGGAATCGGCACCTCAGGAACATTGATGGGGGTTGCAAAGAGGCTTCGACAGTACGGTGCCGATCTCAAGGTCATCGCCGTAGAGCCTGACAAGCGAACCCCGATTCAGGGGCTGAAGAATCTGGAAAAGCAATACGTTCCGGCCATATTTGACAGCGAAGTGATCGATGAACGTTTCTACGTGGATCTGCAGACGGCGGAAGAAACAGCTCGTCTTCTTGCGCTCCAAGAAGCGGTACTCTGCGGTCCAAGTACCGGGGCCATACTGCATGTGGCGCTTGAAATCGCGAAGGGGCTTCCCAAAGGCGTAGTCGTTGTGATGGCTCCTGATGGCGGAGAGAAGTACCTCAGCACTCAACTCTGCGATGAGGAGAAGTGCCGTGATTGCGTACTCAAGTATAGGATCAAGTGTGCCTACGCGCCTGAGGTCGTGCTTCCGGGGATCGACCGTTAGGCCATCATTCACCAGCGTACACCTGAACTTGTTCTCTGGCTGTTCAACCGCCAGATTCATTCGTTCGGAACCCGCATACCTCATTATGGTGAATTCCGTGTCTTCGGAAGAGAATGTCCTCACAACCAAGCTCGAAAGAGTCAAGGACTATCAGTTCGAGGTGAAGTTCGATTTGCCGAGCATTCCCGACATCTTGACCGACGAGTCCGAACCGCTTGGAAAGAGCGCGGGTCCTAACCCCTCACGATTGCTGTCAGCAGCGGTTGGCAACTGTCTGAGTTCAAGCCTACTCTTCTGTCTCAGCAAGTCGCGCGTACCCGTCAGGGAAGTGAAAGCCTCTGTAGAGACAGTGACTAGGAGAAACGAGAATGGGCGATGGAGAATTGCGGCCCTGAAGGTGAAGCTCCATCCTTTCATGAACCCGGAAAATCTTCCCCAATCAAAGAGATGCTTAGAGATATTCCAGGACTTCTGCATCGTCACCGAGAGCGTACGGAAAGGAATTCCTGTCGACGTTAGCGTCGAAGTAGACTCGTGAGAAAAACCTAGGGTCACACCGGTCGGACATAGGTTCCTGTCTGGATTCCGATGTCGTGTCCGCAAGAACCGCCGAGAAGATGCCGCATCATAGCATTTGATTGGTTGCGGGCGTCGAGGAATCTATGCGCTGTTCACTTCATCAAGACCTAATTCGCGCAATGTCTCTGGCGTCGGGCGTCCCTGCTCGTCCCACGCATAGAGCGCGTAGTATTCTGAGAGCATCCTCTGGAAGTCCTGCTCCGGAACGACCTTACCCTTCGGGTTCCCTTCCGGCAGTGGATCAAGGTAGACTCGCGGCGGTATTGAGTCGTCTCTTCGGGAGAACCCTTCTCTAAGGTTGAACAGCCGAGTGAGAGTCCAGATTCGCTTTCCAACGGTCTTGATACCTTCTTTCGTGTAGTCTGTCTCGCACGCCGCGTTCAGAAGCCTTGCGGTGAGCTTGAGATCTGCTGCTAGGAAATCGCACATTGTTGCGCTCCATTTGAGGCTCGTTCGGATCTGATCTTTCTGCACAAGCCCAGCCTTGCCTTCGATCGTGAACGGGTCTATGTTCCCGAACGCCTCGTAGCCGACTGGCCAAGCTCTATTATGATCGGCTCCTCTGTCGGAGGTCGCGTAGGCGAGCGCCATTCCGAAGGACCCTCTCGGATCATATGCAGGGTACTCTTGGCCCTTCACGTGCATCACATACCTCTCCGAGTTCTTTCCGATCTTCCTCGATGCTCTCATGACACCTTCCGCCAGCACGTCTCCAATACCGCTTCTGAGAGCGATCAGGCGCGGCAGTTTCACTGCCACGTCTGCATCACCGAAACTGAGCTCTAGGCCTTCTGCATCTTCTTTCGCGATGATCCCTCTCTCGAAGAGTTCCATAGCCCACCCGCACACATTTCCTGCCGATATCGTGTCGAGGCCCATATCAGAACATTCCTCGTTGAATTTCATGACGACACGGATGTCGCCTATCCCGAGGTTGGAGCCACACATGGCCAATGTCTCATACTCGGGTCCCTCGCCCTCAAGCCCTGCGTAGGGGCCATCCCTGACCTTCGTTATGTTACGGCATCCTATCGCACAGCTGAAGCAAGTTGTCGTATGTTTGACGAGGATGGTATCGAACAACGCTTCCGTGTTTATGTGATCAGCTTCAGGGAATACGCCGGTCTGGAAGTTCCTAGTGGGGAGGAGTCCTGCGCCCTGGCTCTGGTTGACCACGCCAGGTGTCCCCTCCTTGATATATTGCTCCTCATCCGGGTTCTCTTGTATGTCCTTCCTGATCACTTCTTTGACCATCTCGACGAATACCGGCTCGGAGTTGATGCTGAGCGCTCTCGCCTGCTTCGTTCCACGAACAGATATCGCTTTCAGGTTCTTGGATCCCATGACCGCGCCGGTTCCGCCCCTGCCGGCGAAGTGGTGCTTGTCATATGCGACGCATGCGTACCTTACCCTGTTCTCGCCGGCCGGTCCGATGCAGCCGACCTTCGGTCCATCTATGTAGCGTTTGGCCTCTTCTCCAGATTCCTTGACGATAGTATCAGTGGTTTCGAAGACTCCTTTACCCCAAAGATGGCTTGCATCTCTAAGCTCGGCCCGGCCGTCCTTGATCGATAGATATGTCGGCTTACTCGATCGTCCGGCAACGATGATTCCGTCGAAACCTGCAAACTTCAGCTCCGCTGGGAAATAGCCTCCCGAGTAGCTGTCGCTCATCGTCCCGGTGAGAGGCGACTTTGTGATATTCGCCATGCGCGACATTGTGGAGGCGATGGTTCCCGTGAGCGGGCCCGTCATGAAGATCAAGACGTTCTCCAGAGAGAACGGATCGATACCAGGCTGAACCAGATCGTAGAGGTACCGTATGCCTAGCCCTTTTCCTCCTATGAACTTCCGAACCCATTCCTCCCTAAGCGGTTCTTCTACAAGTCGTTCTTGGGAAAGATCAACGCGAAGAATCTTCCCGCAATAGGCTCGTCCTGCCCTAAGCATGAGGATCGTGGTAGAAATCGCGTTTTTACTAGAAGAACTCTGCGGTAGAGCTATGCGGGCCAGATTTCATGGTCTCGTCTGAACTGGGCGAGCTGGTTGAGAAAGGAGAAGTGAGCTGAAGCTGTCCCTGAAACGATAACCTAGTACAGGTGAAGGTAGAATTCTCTTGGTCTAAGTTCTCTGAACTCATCTGTTCTGTCTGCGATGTGTTTTCTCACGTCTATGCAGAGGTGACACTTCGAAACGTAGCCGTCTTCTCTTTGCTTGTAGTCGAATCTCTCCACGCCAACTTGAAAAAGCTCCTTGAGATCCGTTACGAGCGCCTTGACAATCGGTCGCTCGTCGAGGTCTATCCCTTGGCATAGTGAGTTGATGTCTCTTCCGTCTCCTAAGGAGATGCCCCCGCAATAGCCGGTCATGTAGTTGCAATGGTTGTCAATGTGGAAATGCCAGCCCCGGCTCAATTCGTCCTGGCATGATTCGCCGAAGAATTGATCTGGTGGATACGTTCGGTACAGGTGAGCGAGTCTATAGACCGCTCTTCCCATCGGAAGTAGCTCCACGTTTCCGTACAGATCCTCGATGTCTGTCTTCTCAAGGTAATGCGTGAACGACAGGGCATCTTTGATGCCAAGTCTCTTGAACTGAGAGTAGAAGAACTCCTGATAGGGTATCACGTTCTCGCGAAAGATCCCTCGAGCTACTCTGACTGCTCGCTCTGTTCGTTCGAAGGGTATCTGTTCCAGTATGAACGGATTGACGCTGATGAGTATGCCCTGCAGGCCTGCCCCTTTGAGCTGCAGCAGTTTCGTCTTCGTGTTATGATCATCGGTGCACCAGAATGCATTGGTTTCAACGAACGTCGACGGAATGCGCAGGTCATGCGCAGTCCTTACAGCTTTGACCAGAAGGTCATAGTTCAGAAAAGGCTCTCCGCCCGTAAAATGAAGCCCAGAGTTCACGCCAATCCTATCGCTGCCCAGAGGGCTCCCCCGGATCCTACCTGACAGTTGAGACAGAATCTTCTGCAAGTCCTCTTCAGAGATCCAGTCGTCCAGCCATCGGTGAGAACAGGCATACATGCAGTGCTTGCATTCGCTGGTGCACCTGTAGGAAAGAAGCACTCCGCCGGAGATCGGCCCCTGTATGCTGAGTCGTTTCATGTTGGACTAACCAAGGTTCGCCTACTTTCGCAGTCTAAACCTCATGCAGGTGGCCCGTGCACTTACACTCTATTTGTTGATTGCGGAACACGGCTTCCGAGCAAAGACCTTCTTTAGGCACTAGCGACAACGTCCCTCATACGCGTCTTCTCTCATCTCTGTTGGCCTGACAATGATTTGGTGTCTCGATGATGTTTTGGTGTCTACGAATGAAGTTCAAGACCTCCCTGTTGAAGTCCAGAGGTTTTTCTTCGTTCGGCAGATGGCCGCAGTTTGGAATGACGCACAACTCTGGCTTTTGTAGGTGCCTATGCATTGCCAATGCTTGTTCTATGTCGAAGAGCTGGTCTCTGTCGCCGTATATGACGATCACCGGGCTCTTCACGCTGGCGAGCGCTGGCCTCAGATCGTAGTCCTTGAATGGGTAACCGTTTCCTGCTTCTATTGCCTGATAGAAGACTCTGTACAGTTCTCTGGCATAGTTCTGTCCGTGGCACCTGGTTAGTTCCTTCAGCCAATCTGACGGCAGTTCTTCTGGTCGAGGATAGAGTCGCAGGGCCTTTGTCTTCATCTCTTCACCACCGTAGCAACAAGTCCCGGCCACCGCAACATTGCCTACTTTTGAAGGGTTCCGAGCTGCGAAGAGAAGCGCAATGGCTCCGCCGACGCAGACTCCGCAGAGGTGCGCCTTCGTGATCTCAAGTTGATCGAGGAGATACGACAACTCATCCACACTGTCATCGAGCCATCCTCTTGCGAGCGTAAACATGTGCGTTGATTGTCCGTATCCGTATCGATCGTAAGTTATGACCCGGCAATGTTTGCAGAACTCTCGCACTTGTGGGTCGAAGCTTTTCGTGCATCCAAGACCACTGTGCAACAGTACGAGCGGGTCGCCATGGCCGCGAGCTTCAAAGTAGAGGTCGATACCGCGCACGTTCAAGTGGGGCACGTTTCTTCGACCAGGTGTTCGTCTCCAGAAATGCGCGCATATATCAGTCTATCATGTATGCAGAAATCGTGTTCGGAATAGTGTGCAGCCCGCAAGACAGATTAATGCCCTAGGCGATCAGCGGATGCCGCGAGAAAAATGACAAGGTCGTCCTTTCAGGTAGGACACACGGTCGTAGTGGACAGCCAGCACCTCGAACAGCTTCTCACCGTCTTGAGAAAGAGGAATTACCGGATTCTCGGGCCGACTGTTCGCGATAATGCTATTGTGTACGATGGGTTGAACTCCGCTGCGGATCTCCCGGTCGGGTTGACCGACGAGCAAGATGGTGGCAAGTACCGTCTGAAGAGAGTAAATGACCAATCACTTTTCGGATTCGTCGTGGGTCCACAATCATGGAAGCGTTTTCTGCTGCAGCCTGAGATGCGTCTGTGGCGAGCAAAACGTGACAGATCTCGCCTAGAGATCCTAGAAGAGCGCGAAGAAACGCCGAAATCCGCATTCATCGGGGTCCGGTCATGTGACCTTCATGCTATTGCTACTCAAGACAAGATCTTCCTGAACGCAGAATACGCAGATCCCTCATACAAGGCCCGGCGAGAAAACATCTTCGTGGTCGCAGTCAACTGTGTGAAGGCTGGGGGAACGTGTTTCTGTTCGTCGATGGGCACGGGCCCAAAGGCAACTGCAGGTTTCGATCTTGCACTAACAGAAGTTCTGGATTCGGGGGCTCACTATTTTGTCGTGGATGTCGGTTCGAAAGGCGGTGCAGATGTCCTCCGTGAGGTTCGGCATAGAGAAGCTCTCCAAAGCGAGTGTCACATAGCTGAAAGACTGGTTGAGAGCTGTTCTGAGCGAATGGGTCGAAAGATGGACCCAAATGGCATCAAAGAGCTGCTCTATCGCAGCTATGAAAACCCGCGCTGGGACGATGTCGCTGAGCGTTGTCTCACTTGCGGGAACTGCACGATGGTATGCCCTACATGTTTCTGCACAACTGTCGAAGACTACACGGACCTTTCGGGCAAGGAGGTCGAGCGTCGACGGAGGATGGACGTATGCTTCACGATGGATTTCTCGTACATACATGGGGGCAGCATCCGCGCTTCACCCAAATCCCGTTATCGCCAATGGATGACTCACAAGCTGGCCACTTGGATCGATCAGTTCGGCGTGTCGGGATGTGTCGGGTGCGGGCGTTGTATCACGTGGTGCCCAGTTGGAATAGATATCACTGAAGAAGCTCGAGCCATCCGGGAAAGTGAAGTTGGTAATGCGCCCACAATCTCAGCAAGGAGGCAGAATTATGGAAACGCTTGAACCTATACTCGCACAACATCCATTCTTGAAAGGCCTTGAACCAAAGTATCTGAAACTGATTGTCGGATGTGCGTCCAACGTACGCTTCAACGCGGGCCAGTACCTGTTCCGCGAGGGAGAGGAAGCGAACCAATTCTACATGATTCGACAGGGCAAGGTAGCCGTGCAGATATCAGCGGCCCAGCGCGGTGTCATCACACTCCAGACTATTGGTGAAGGGGACATACTAGGCTGGTCTTGGCTGATTCCTCCGTATCGGTGGCGGTTTGACGCTCGCGCGTTGGAACTGACACGTGCCTTTGCGCTGGACGGTAAGTGCCTTCGCACAAAATCTGAAGAAGATCATAACCTCGGCTATGAACTGCTTAAGCGATTCTCAAGCGTCATCGCAGAACGGCTTGAGGCGACAAGGCTGCAACTTCTGGATGTCTACGCCACCGGCTCTTGAGACATGAGAGGCACCCTGCAGATGATCCGTGATCCGATGCTTACACATCTATTCAGCCTTGAAAGAATTCGGAAAGAGACATACGACACGTTCACGGTCGAGCTGAAACCCGGACATTCGAGCAGTGTAACGCCATTCGCCCCGGGCCAATTTAATATGCTCTACGTTCTCGGCATAGGCGAAGTGCCAATCTCTATCAGTGGTGACCCGGCCGAGCCCGAGACGTTGGTGCACACCACACGCGCGGTGGGAACCGTAACAAAAGCAATGCAAAAGCTTCGTCGTGGTGAGGCAGTCGGCGTACGCGGTCCCTTCGGAACGCAGTGGCCGATCAAGGAATCAGAACGACACGATGTTGTGATTGTTGCCGGAGGCATTGGGCTGGCACCACTACGCCCTGCCGTTTACCAGATCCTCTCCCAAAGAAACGCCCGTGATAAGTTCGTGCTGCTCTACGGCGCTCGAACTCCTGAAGACTTGCTCTACTGGAAAGAAATCGAACGGTGGCGTCACCGCTCGGACTTCGAGGTTGATGTGACCGTGGACAGGGCATCCGGTGCATGGCGCGGCAACGTCGGCGTCGTTACGACACTCATACCAAAAGCAACTTTCAATCCACCCAGCACAATAGCGATGGTCTGCGGACCCGAAATTATGATGCGATTCACCGTAGCCGATCTTCAGAAACGAGGAGTACCAACAGAGAACATCTACATTTCGATGGAACGAAACATGAAATGCGGCTTCGGCTTCTGCGGACACTGCCAGTTCGGTCCTTTCTTTGTCTGCCGGGACGGACCGGTATTTCGTTATGATCGCGTCAAGGCTCTCATCGGAAAGGAAGAGATTTGAAGAAGGCCAAAAAGCGAAAGCCCAAGCTTGCAGTCTGGAAATTTGCCTCATGCGACGGATGTCAGTTGAGTCTGCTCGACTGCGAAGATGAGCTGCTGACCGTTGCCGAGACGGTCGAGATCGCTTACTTCCCTGAAGCATCAAGCACCATGGTGAAAGGCCCTTACGATCTATCGCTCGTGGAAGGCTCGATCACAACGCCACATGATGACGGACGAATTCATCAAGTGCGCAAGGCCTCAAGATTCCTCGTCACTATCGGTGCCTGCGCCACAGCGGGAGGAATCCAAGCGCTACGTAATTTCAGGGACACTCAGCAACTTGTGTCGCTCGTCTACGCAACTCCGGCGTATGTGGAGACGCTCGAGAAGTCAACCCCAATCTCTCATCATGTAGGAGTAGATTTCCAGCTGCAGGGTTGCCCTATCAACAAACGCCAACTCGTCGAACTCATAGGCGCCTTTCTGAACGGGCGCAAACCGAACATTCCTCCGCATAGCGTTTGTCTCGAGTGCAAGTTGCGTGGAACCGTTTGCGTGATGGTTGCTCAAGGCACGCCGTGCTTGGGACCTGTCACGCACGCAGGATGCGGCGCGATTTGCCCGTCGTACCATCGTGGTTGCTACGGATGCTACGGTCCCAAGGAGACTCCGAACACAATCTCGTTGGGCAGGCAGATGAGCCGGCTCGGAGTGAACGATCGTGACATCACGCGAGGGTTTCGTACTTTCAACGCGTACGCAGAGGAATTCAGGAGAGAGAGCGAGGCTCATGAAAGGCAAATCGATTAGGGTGGGCTATCTCTCACGCGTCGAAGGAGAAGGCGCCATAGACATCAAGGTCAAAGGAAACAAAGTAGTAGATGTCAAACTAAGGATCTTTGAACCTCCGCGGCTTTTTGAGGCATTCTTGCGCGGACGTAAGTTCGCCGAAGCACCTGACATTACGGCCCGCATTTGTGGCATCTGCCCGATAGCCTATCAGATGAGCGCGGTGCATGCGATGGAAGATGCTCTCAGGATCAAAGTAGAAGGACAGCTCCGTGCGTTGCGGCGGCTCGCATACTGTGGCGAATGGATTGAGAGCCATGCTCTGCACGTCTACTTGCTGCACGCCCCGGATTTCCTCGGATATCCGGATGCCATCCAGATGGCGAAGGATTATCCCGCCGTGGTCGAGCGCGCGCTTCAGCTGAAGAAGGTAGGAAATGAGGTCGTTGCTCTGCTCGGTGGGAGAGAAATCCACCCCGTCAACGTGCGGGTCGGAGGCTTCTATAGAGTGCCCACGAAGAGTGAGCTTGCTCCTCTTATGCCACGTCTTGAGTGGGCGCGGACCGCTGCACATGAAACAGTCCGATGGGTCGCGAAGTTCCGCTTTCCCAAGTTCGAGCGAGACTATGAGTTCGTCGCCCTACGGCACTCTGAGGGATACCCGTTCAACGAAGGAAGGCTCGTCTCGAACAAGGGTTTGGACATTCCGATACGAGAGTACGAGAATCGCTTCCTCGAAGAACATGTACCTCATTCCACTTCACTTCACTCTGTTCTCAAAGAACGGGGCGAGTATCTTGTCGGCCCCTTGGCGCGCTACAATTTGAACTTTGACCGGCTCTATCCGTCGGTGCAGGATGCAGCGCGGTCCGCAGGACTCGGACCCATTTGTCGCAATCCTTTCCAGAGCATCATTGTGCGAAGCATAGAGACGCTGTACGCCTGCGAGGAGGCGTTGCGCATCATCAAACAATACGAGATGCCAGATAGTCCAGCAATAGCGTTTCAACTGCGTTCTGGAATGGGATGCGGCTGCACAGAAGCGCCGCGCGGAATACTGTACCATCGCTATCTCATCGACGACGAAGGCACAATTGTCAGCGCGAAGATCGTCCCGCCTACGTCGCAAAACCAAGATGCGATCGAGAGCGATCTCCGGGAGTTCGTGTCGAGGAACCTCAGGCTTCCGCAAGCTAAGTTAACACTGCGGTGCGAGCAGGCTGTGCGCAACTATGACCCATGCATTTCTTGCTCAACGCACTTCCTCAGAGTCAACGTCGACCGGCAACCGTAGGAAGCCAATGACGATCTCGTCAAACCCTCGTTGCATCGTCATTGGAGCAAGGAACGACTGTGGCCACGACGATGCCGCAGTGCTGATCGAATCACTCCGACGAGTGCCTCCTTCGCAGGTTCAGTGCACGCTCGAAGAGACGTGCGAGGTGCGCACAGTAGTGTACCACGAGAGGAACATTCATATACCCACAGGATGCCATACGCCGAATGGACGGCACGTGACCGCCTTCGATCATGCCTGACGGCGGTCAAGGCAGGGCACGTGCCGGTCATCAACAAGGTGAGTAACATGACCAAATGTGCGAGATGCGGACTCGACATTGAGAGGCCTATGAAGGAGTGGAACATGCAACCTAGGGATGGCAGAGGGCCAGCTCTACACGTGAAGCACTATTCCTGCCCTCAATGCGGCAAGAAGTTCAGAGTCGCAGACAAGCTCGTCGGAGCCTAGTCTGCCTCTCTGCTTCCACTTCTTTTTCTTCTACCTCGTTCTATGGGCGGTTTCGTCTCACGCTGTCTCTCTCTGGGCAGCTTTGTCCACTTCATGAACTCTCTGGGCGGCGGGTCGTCTCGGTAGAGAGTTGTACGATTTGCCTCAAGGAGCTGAGGCTGCCTGCCGACGTAGTCGGCTGCGGTCATGATAGAGTGGCCGAGCGACTTGACAGTTGCTGAGACAGCGGACAACTGTCGGATTGAGTCTGGGTCTCTTAGCATGTGGTGATCAGCGATCACGAGCGGAACGGTTCTTGCAGCTTCCGTCAGGTTGTCCATTGCTCTTCTGATAGAGCTCTCCGACGCCTTGACGCCAGAGAGGTAGGTGGGTGGTCCCCCGATGATGATTGCTGAGGGTCGTTCGCTGAGGATGAATTGGAGAGCTGAGTTTGACATTGGCCCCTGAACGTCAGACGCATGGACGAACTTCTCCGAGCCTGACTCGACCACTGTTGCCAGAACTGATCCAAGCTCGCCGGAATCTTCTCCATGGGGGAGAGGCGCTGAGAACTTGACTGTGGTGCCCCCATACCGAAAGCTCTTGGAATCAGCTATTACGATTTTGGCGTTGATCTTTCGGCAGAAACTCTGAAAAATCCATCCTCGCCTTCTTTGGCTGACGTTGGTTGACGATCTCGCATCCTTCGCCATGATAGTGCTGTCTCGATAGATGTGCTCTGCCTCCAGTAGGTCGCTGGCTAGCCATGTTGTGTCAGTGAAGCTCGGGGTGAAGTGGTCGTGATGATAATGAGAGACAGTCACAATATCCGCCATTCTCGCGTACTTCCGGATGCTCCGACGAGAATCTCTGAGGGCTTGGTACTCCTTGGGATGAGGAAGCAATCGAAAGCGCGGTCCCAATGCGGCGCCGGGGTCGATGAGGATCTTGACGTCGGCGGTCTCCACGAATGTGCACATGGACCTGACGCCGAGACTCTCGAAACTGATGGGGGTGAAGTGTATGAGGTTCACCTTCTCTCAGCCCCTGCCTCCCATGTCCGCTGACGGCGGTCCGATGCGGAAACCGGCGCATTCATCTGCGGATGATTTGGCCTATGCGGATTCCTCGTCGGAGGTAGTAGGGGTTGTTCTGTTGCTTCTTCTTCACTGCGAGTCTGATGAGCGGTTCGAGGGTTGGCTGGAGCGAATTGATGGGACGCGCCTCGATCACCCTTGCCTTTCTGGCGCTCTCGAAGAGCCGCTCGCCGGTCTCGGTTCGAACGATCACGGTATTCCATCGGTCGGGGGATCCGATCGCGCCGATCGAGACATCGGCAAACTCGGCTGTGTAGTCGATGCAGTAACCGCACGGTCCGCTCACATATTGATCCACTTCTTTGAGCGGAGCATCAACGACGGTCTCGGGTCCGGCGTATGCCTTGAATCTGCCGTGTTTTATGGAGGTCCTTGTGACTCTGGCCGGGTCCACGCCATGCTTCTTCCTGACCAACTCCTCTGCCAGCTTTTCGTGATAGTAGACTTTTGAGCAGAACAAGCCGACCGTGAGGGCCGGCCTGCCTCCGGCTATTCCGGACCCTCCGAACTTGTAGGTCCCTTGGAGTGTCGTGTGCATACGCCAGAGCCCCTGTAGCTCACAGGGTAGCGCCACGATGCCGGTTCTTCCATTCGGGAACGAAGCGGCGGCGTCGGAGAGTCCGCCAAGAACACCACCGTGGGTGTACTTAGACCCGGCTGTGTCAATCAGGTCTTGAATCGTTGAACCAATGACAGGCACAGCTTTCATCGGTGTCCCACTCGCAAGCACAAACGCGGAGTTGGATCTTGTGAAGCCAGTGGTGACGAAAGAGTCTATGACGCCTATCTCAAGTGCGTGCGCAAGAAGCGCCATTGTTGTGCCGCCGTCTTGTCCGGAATTCCGGAACTTCTCGTCCATGGCTCGGGTCGAGTAGATCGCCCTGTAGATTCCGAGAGTCTCTTCTTCTGCTGATCTGGTCCTGCCATGGATCAGCTGCTCTATCTCATCTATCGGCAGCTCAAGGCGGGGGCAACTGTAGTAGCAGACCTGACAAGCAGCACACGGCCCCATGATCACAGGTTCCTCATCCTTGCCGACGTATAGCACGTTCACTGGACACGAGGCCACGCAGGCGCCGCACATCATGCAGTGGCCCGCGCGGACGACCTCTTGCACGAGGTGGCCCCAAATCTTGGCATGCCTAGGTGGTGTCCAGCCCGTTCGCCTTCACCCAGTGAAGACTGAGTTCCCTTGGGGTCGAGCATATCAATTTGACCCCGCTGAGACCGTTCAAGCCTACTCTGGCAGCAGTTAGGTCAACTCCAAAGCACAAAACGGAAATCCTGCTTCTGCGATCCTCATAGCTGCGGGCGATGACGATTCTGGCCCATTTGACTGTATGAAATCGATCTTGAGTGCGCGAGCCCGCTTTCCGTCCTCCGGCCACGTCATTCTTGGTATTGACAGGAACCATCATATCACTTGATGACTTCACCTCACACAAGCTCTGTGGAGGGCGGGGGAAGAGCAGCTGTGGCTTTTGTGACCGGCAAAGTACCGATGGATTTCCTGTCCAGAATCGTCTTCAAACGCACTGGGACGCCCAATCCAAGACTATTGCTTGGCCCTGCTCTGGGAGAGGACGCGGCGATAGTTCGCTCACGAGGCGAGCTCCTTGTACTGACCTGCGATCCGATAACAGGCGCTCAAGAGAACGCCGGCTGGCTGTCCGTTCATGTAAACGCCAATGATGTGGCAACGCGCGGAGCCAAGCCAGTCTGGTTTCTATGCTGCTTGCTTCTTCCCGAGGGATCAAGCGTCGCCATCCTTGATGAGATCATGAAGCAGGTTGACGAAGCCGCTCGCGAAGTATCGGTCACGGTCGCGGGAGGACACTCAGAGATCACGCCTGGCCTGCATCGCCCCATAATAGTGGGCTCGATGATCGGTGAGCTAGTGTCAGGCAAATACGTAACAACCTCCGGCGCAAAGCCAGGCGACCGGATCATACTCACGAAGACTGTCGGCCTTGAGGGCACTGCGGTCCTTGCGCATGACCTGCAGGAGAGGTTGGCAAAATCGCTTGGGAAAGATGTCGTTCAACGCGCGAAGGCCTTCTCGAGGCGCATCAGCGTTGTCAGGGAAGCCATGATCGCCAACAGGACCGGCAGTGTTCATGCGATGCATGACCCAACAGAGGGCGGAATCATCTGTGGCCTGTGGGAACTTGCGGAAGCGTCTGGGACTGGCATGGTAGTCGATGAGTCCAAGATCGCAATGGCTCCTGAGACAAAGTCTGTCTGTGATGCTTTGGGAATCGATCCCTTCCGCGTGCTGAGTTCAGGAGCGCTTCTGATCGCTGCAAGACCAGGAGACGCTGACCAGATCACTAGGAGATTACGGCGACACAGGATCGCGGCGTATGTGATCGGAGAGATGACGCAACTGGGGAAAGGTCGAACGCTTGTCAGACGTGACGGGTCTCGAGTGACAATTGAGCCTCCAGCACGCGATGAGCTTTACAAAGTTCTCGACGAATCGAGGGCGCCGTTTAGGTAATTCTCAGTCGACTCTCAGTTTCACTTGGCTCTCACGTTTTTATCGAATCCGCATGCACAACAGATAAGATTCAGCAGGTCACGTTAGGTCATGAAGAGCCTAGGGGTCCTTGAACAGTTGCCTTCAGACATCGTGAAGGAGATCCTATCGAGACCGACGGTATTCCTCAACGAAGGACCCCTTTCACTCGAGTACGTACCGTCTCGCCTTCCCCATCGAGAAGACAAGCTAGGCTTCCTCATACAGCTCTTCAGGTTTGCCCTCGAGAGGCCTGGCTCGATGAGCCAACGCGTGCTGATCACGGGTGACGTGGGAACCGGCAAGACTGTCCTATGCCAGCGTTTCGGCCTCGACATCGCAAAGGCCGCAAAGAATCGCAAGGTCAACCTGCACTACGTTCACGTGAACTGTAGAGAAAACAAAGGCAGTCTCTTCCTCATAATGAAACGTGCTCTCGAGAAATTGTCGCCCGAGTTTCCGAAACGTGGTTTCGCGCCAGAAGAACTTCTCCAAGTTCTAATGGATATTCTCGACGACCAGAATGCCCACCTGATCTTGGCCCTTGATGAGCTTGAAAGCCTGATACAGACGGAAGGATCCACACCGATCTACACCCTGACTAGGATTCAGGAGGAACGCCCCGGGGCGCCCATGCGTCTTTCTTTGGTCTGCATACTGCGAGAGCCCGCATACCTCGACAAACTAGATCCGAGCACTATTGGGACTCTGCAACGTAACTTCGTGAGACTTGAGAAATACTCGGCGAATCAACTTGAAGCCATCATCTCTGATCGTGTTGAACTCGCCTTCAAGGAAGGTGCCGTACCAGAGGCGACTGTCGCTTTCTTGGCGGATGTGGCCGGATCATCCGGCGACGCCCGTTACGCCATCGAGTTACTATGGAGGGCTGGGAAATATGCCGATTCGGAAAGCTCGCGCACGGTTTCTGTCGAGTACGTCAGGAAGGCCATTGCGAGCGTCTATCCAGCCATGAGAACAGACTACATAGCTGCGCTCTCCATCCATGAGAAGTTGCTGCTGCTAGCTCTCTCGCGGCTGCTCATTGAAAGAGACACAGCGTACGTCAGCATGGGAGAAGTAGAACGTGAATACCAAGCCGCATGCGATGAGTTCAACGAGGAACCACGACAACACACGCAAGTGTGGAAGTACGCCCGCGCGCTCAGCTCCATCGGCGTCATCTCTGCCCAAAAGTCCGGTGAGGGTATGCGTGGCAGGACAACACTTCTCGGTCTCGCCCAAGTTCCAGCATCCACGATGCAGGAGAGCCTAGAAGCAGCCCTCGAAGCCGCCCGCAAACAGCTGAGGAAGCTCAGCTGAGCAGACGCTCGTTCACCGACCAACCCTGCGAGCCTAAAAATACGTCTTCCAACAAGGTAAGTGGAAACCTTCTGGTGAGATAACGTGCGTCATCACAGCCACAGGTTCTCGATGGCAGACATAACCTCCAAGAAGAACGTTCTTCGGCAGGCCCTCGCATCGGGAAAGATAGTGCTCAAACCGTCAACAATAGCAAAGATCCGAAATAGACGAGTGGCAAAGGGCGATCCCCTAGCCGCTGCGGAAGTTGCAGCCGTGCTCGCTGCGAAGAACACGCCTCAAACACTGCCGTTCTGTCACCCGATCCCGATCACGAACGTTCAGACCGAAGCCAACATCGGTTCATCATCGATTACCGTCAAGTCGACAGTGAAGACAACTGCCAAGACAGGCGTCGAGATGGAAGCACTCAACGCTGTTTCCACATATCTACTCACGCTGTGGGATATGGTCAAGCAATATGAGAAAGACTCACGAGGACAGTACCCTGATACTCGAATACTAGACATCGAGGTGTTGAGGAAGTCAAAAGGGTGAATCATGCACGATGAGCATTCCGTCAATACACAAGGAGCGCGCGCAGAAGTCTGCAAACGTGTTCATCGTCACTTGCAGCACATCGAAGGCAGAGCAGAAGACTAGAGGACTGCCTGTCGATGATCCCTCAGGAGACGATATCGAGAAGCTCATGCGTGAGGCAGGACATCGCGTGACCGGCCGAGCGTTGATACCGGATCGCGTCGGACTGCTGCGCAGGACTGTCAGGAAGGCTCTGAAATCGGAAGCCGAAGCTGTCATAATCACCGGCGGCACGGGGATCGCGCCTTCAGACGTGACCATCGAAGGCGTCGCTCCACTACTTGAGAAGGACATCCCAGGATTCGGGGAGCTGTTTCGAAAAATCAGTTACGACAAGATCGGATCTGCAGCCATGATGTCTCGGGCGACGGCGGGCGTGGTCAAGGGTAAGGTCGTATTCTGTCTGCCTGGGTCTCCGGACGGGGTCAAAACGGCCGTGCGTGAACTCATACTGCCAGAGCTGGGGCATGTACTTTCGATAGCGAAGCAGGGAAGGAGCTAGACGCCCTTTCCCTTGCGCTTGGGTTCGGTTGCCGTGCGAGGCTTTACTCGCTTTTGCTC
>Ga0209314_10000561_pt1 | contig 16474 bp, 11 predicted proteins | sample I19B2metaG_FD_184146 | JGI IMG/M metagenome (GOLD analysis project Ga0209314, IMG submission 184146) | Lake sediment bacterial and archeal communities from Gulf of Boni, Indonesia to study Microbial Dark Matter (Phase II) - ​I19B2 metaG... | ecosystem: Environmental > Aquatic > Freshwater >...
GCGTGACATCTTGAGCTCTTACAAAGCTGCACCATTGTTGCGCGAACCTCGCTACAACGTGACAGCCCTCAGTGCATTCATTTCTTGTGGGATGGTGGTGACCGGCCTTCTCTCGGCTCGGCCCAGCCGCGTCTCTTTCAGTTGTGAGCAAGGTGGCACGCGACCAAATGTTTCGACTCGGTTCGGAAGAGCTGTGAACAGAAGGGGCAGTGTCTAGTGGATCGATGATTTTTTGGTGAAATTCCTCCCGAATCGATCTGTTAACAACTTGACATAATGAAGTTGTTCAGCGATCGAGTCAGATGGATGATCGTCACATTCTGGCCTTGGGTAAGCGTAAAAGGGCTCCTTAGTGAATAGCAGGAAGTTGGAGTCGCATTTTGACCAGACAGATGATCGTGCGCTACGAGAAGTGTACCGGATGCAGAATATGCGAGCTCGTCTGTTCCTGGAAGAAGGAGAGGAAGTTCAGCCCATCAATCTCGCGGATTAGAGTCGCAAGCCCCTATCCTGAAGATGGAGCTGACAGGCCTAGAGTCTGCGTTCAGTGCACACAGGCTCTTTGTAGCACCTGCGGAAGAGATGCTATGCGTCGAGACGAGAATACCCATACGATCTTGATCGACGAGAAGAAGTGCAACGGATGCGACAAATGCACGATCTCATGTCCGCTCGGAGCGATCAGGCTGCTCCGTGACAGGCCTCTGGTCATAGTCTGCGACCTCTGTGAAGGAGACCCAGAGTGCGTGAAGTATTGCCCTACTGCGGCGATTGAGTACTCGAATCCAAATGAGATGCGCCTACGACTTCAGAGAGATTCTCTCCGCGAATGTCTGGAGATCTCGTTTGAGGAAGATCCTTGGAGGACCGGTTCGTGAGAAAAACGGGCAGACTCTCGGTCAACTTGGAAAAATGCACGGGATGCAGGATATGTGAGATAGTCTGCTCGAGTACAAGGGAAGGGCTCTACGCCCCCAAGGTATCACGGGTCCGACTGGTGCAGAACGAGGAGAAAGGTTTCGACTGCCCGATCGCCTGCAAGCTATGCGAGAAGCCTCCTTGCGTAGCCGCATGCCCCACCAAAGCTCTCACTCAACACCCGCTCAGACACTCAGTCATCGTGAAGAAAGCTCTCTGCATCGGCTGCGGCTTGTGCGTGGAGTATTGTCCGATCGGTGCGATCTCAATTCATCCAGAGAGAAAGATGGCCGCGGTGTGCGATCTTTGCCTTGGCGAGCCTTTATGCCAGAAAGTCTGTCCAACTCACGCAATCGAGTTTCACAATCGAGGTGGCGGTTCCTGATATGTACGGATATGCAGGAAAGGTTTTGAGAGTCGACCTAAGTCGAGAACAGGCCTCGGTCGAAGACCTCGATGCCAAAGCTGCTGAGAAGTTCCTCGGAGGAAGAGGATATGCGGCGAAGGTCCTCTACGAGGAGACGTCGAAAGGCTTCGACCCCTTGGGCAATGATAGTCTGCTGGTCTTCATGACAGGTCCAGCGACAGGCACCCTAGTGCCCACTGGAAACCGAACGGCTCTGGTCTTCAAATCGCCTCTCACAGGTGGGTTCGCGCACAGCACTGTTGGCGGCCACTTCGGCCCAGAACTGAAGTTCGCTGGTTACGATGGCATAGTTGTGAGAGGCAGGTCTTCCAGGCCCGTCTATCTATGGATCAACGATGAGCGGGCAGAGATCAGAGATGCCAAAGATCTCTGGGGGAAGAACACCTTCGAGACTGAGTTGAAGATCCGAAAGGAATCGAATGACAATGAGATGCGTGTCGCATCGATAGGCAAGGCTGGAGAGAGCCTGTGCGCCATTGCCAACGTCACGGTCGACTTCTACAGATCTTTCGGGAGGGGGGGTGCCGGAGCGGTCATGGGATCGAAGGCGCTCAAGGCGATGGCGATCAAAGGCGCTAGAAGAGGTATCGAAGTCCCAGACATCGAAGCTCTCAGTAAACATGTGCAGGAATTGTATAGGAAGCTGCAGATACCGGGCTGGACGCTCCCGAAATATGGGACGCCGGGGATGCTTCTGACAGCCAACTCACAGAAAGTGCTTCCGACAAGAAACTTCCAGAGAACCTCCTTCGAGGAGATTGAGAAGATAGGTCCCGAGCAGATCAAGAAGGAGCTGGTCAAGAAAGACAAAGCATGCTATGCCTGCCCAGTCTACTGCGGAAAGTTCAGCGTCGTTGAAGAAGGCCCGTACAAATCGCAGGCCGAGGGACCAGAGTTTGAGACGCTCTACGCTCTCGGATCATGCTGCGGAAACTCCAACTTGAAGGCGGTACTCAAGGCGAACATGCTATCTGACATGCACGGACTTGACACTATGTCATTGGGCGTCACGATAAGCTTCGCCATGGAGTGCTATGAGAGAGGCCTCCTGAACCAAGGCGATATGGATGGGCTCGACCTCTCTTGGGGGAACGCCGACGCGATGCTGACGTTGATCGATCGAATAGCTGACAAGAAAGGTTTCGGAGGTGTTCTAGCAGACGGAGTGAGGAAGGCCGCCGAGAGGATCGGGAAGAACTCGTCGGCCTACGCAATGCACGTCAAAGGAATGGAACTTCCAGGGTACGACCCCAGAGGGCTTCAGGGGACTGGCCTCGGTTACGCCACTTCGAACAGAGGAGCATGTCATTCAAGCCACTATGTTCTCACTCCGGAACTCAGCGGGAAGGTGAACAGGTTCGAGACTCAGGGAAAGGGAGCCTTGGCCAAGGAGCTTCAAGACCTCATGGCAGTGCTCGACTCACTGGTCATCTGCAAGTTCGTCCGGTACGCCTTCGGTATGACGGCCGAGGGATACACCGAGACGATAAGGCTTGTGACGGGCAGGCCCGTCGACTCCGCCGAGGTCGCTACGATAGGAGAGAGGATATTCAACATTGAGAGAATGTTCAACCTGAGAGAAGGGATGGGTAGAGCGGAAGACACGCTGCCAAGGAGATTTCTAGAGGAGCCAGCTGACGTAGGAGCCTCTGAGCCTCAGGTAGTCAGACTCGACGAGATGCTGGACGACTACTACGTGAACAGGGGATACGACAAACAAGGCAGACCTACCAAGGAGAGGCTGAAGCAGCTGGGACTGGAGTACGCGGTCAAAGACCTAGAAGCAGGCTAGGCCGAACTCGGAACGGAGATCCAGATTGCAGAGAATTGTTGTCTCATACCCAGAGAGATGTGTGGGCTGCAGAATCTGCGAGATCGCTTGCTCGATGGCAACCGAAGGCATCATGAACCCCACACTTTCACGAATCAACGTGTTAGCTGCCTACCCGAGCAGCGCATTGGATCTGCCGATACTGTGCAAGCAATGCGATGGTGCTCCATGCATAGCAACTTGCCCCAGACAAGCGTTGAAGCGAGACCACCGCACAGGAGCGGTCACAGTAGATAAGTGGGACTGCAACGGATGCGCGATCTGCATGAGTGCCTGCCCTCTAGGTGCGATCCTGATCAGGACCAACGGGTTGGCCGCCAAATGCGACCTGTGCCGAGGCGATCCGAGGTGCGTGGGGTTCTGTCCCGTGAACGCGATAGCGTTCAAGACTCTGGAAGAGGTCTCGGCTGAGCGAAGACTTGAGGCTGCCAAACACGTTACTTGAACCAGAGTAATGCGATAAGCAGACTAACGATTAGATGTGGTCAAGAACTCAGCGTAGAAAGCCGATTGTTGTTCCACAGATTTGGTTTGGCAGTTCGGATCATGACGTGTTGAAGTTCCGGCCAATGGACGTTTCGACGAAGCAAAAGGAGTTAAACTGGCAGCCCATTCCACTGGCCCGCTTCCCGATGCCATGACAGAGGTTTGTATTGGAACGTCTCCTGAGCCCCAGACGATCCTATCTGCAGTCGTGCTACACCACAGATTTCTTCTCCCATTGTGACACTATTCCAATCTTTATCGGCCCCTTGGGCCACTTCATCTCTTCCATGCCAACCGCTTGGAAGCCCGCTTTCATAATCTTCGCAATCTCGGCGACGCGCCAGCCCACACACCTCGAGGCGTACATCCCGATCTCGTCTTCTTTGATGGCGGTCAAGACGCCGGGCTTGGACGAGGACATCGGATAGGGCCAGCCCTGCAGAGCCATAGCGCCTAGATAGCCTCCGATACCCTTGGCGGGTCTCTCAGGCCCCACGCTGACTGCAATCATATCATGCATGAGCGCCCAGTTCTGCATGTCTCTGATGGTCGTCTCGTGGCCTCCCTCCCTATCGTAGGCGACCGTCAGGAATCCAGCGACCTTGTTCCTCCAGCCGTATCCCAGAGCCTCTATGCCCATGGATCTATCCATAAACGCTTTCATTTGAGCAGTCACCGTCATGTAGTATACTGGACACCCGAAGACTATTCCATCAGATCTATCGACGCGTTCCACGATCTCATCGAAGGCGTCAGCAAAGGATGGACAGGGCTTTTCGGTCGTAGCCTCCTTGAAGCACTTGTAACATGAGTCGCAGGGTTCGATCTTCTTTCCGGCTATGCTGTAGAACTCCGCCTCAACACCCGGCAACTCTTCAGCCGCCCTAAGAGCCTCCTTGACTTGAACCTCGGTGTTCCCGTGTCTGGGGCTGAAGGCGCAGCCGAAGACTCTTACGTTGACCATATGCTTCATCGAGTGAGATGGCCTACTGCACGAGATATAAGACATTGCGAGACAGCCGCCTCTCGATAGGTGGGCGAAGTTGCATGGGTAGACGGTGAATGTTGGTTCCCAACGAAGCCCGAAACACTCTTCTTCTGTCAGAATGAGCCCTATTCAAGCCTGATTCACGAAGCTCTGATGTGAGATGTTGGACGCGATGAAAGCCGAGGGCTCTTCGGAAGTATTCGAATTGAAATGGATGATCATTCCTCAATAGTTGCTATAAGATCTCGGTACATCGAAAGGCCGTTGATTGGAAGCTACGCATCTATAAGCGGGAGAGCTCCGATTTCAATTTCTTATCGCTCGCCTGTCTCTGCAAACTATTCGTCGGGTCGCCTGATAGTTTCTCTCTCCAGTCCAGCCCTCTGCCAGATCCAGACCTGAATCTGTCTTCGGCCGAAAGCCGAAAGAGCCTGATGAAGGAATAGACATCTGACGGATCTGTCGGTGAAGAGTCGTGGAGGATATTAGTCGGTTTCAGGTGAATGTGCTGCCGCCCAAGTCGCTCTCGGTCGAACGCTTCTGGGAGGATGAGAAGCCTCCGCCGACGAGCCTCCAGATAAGCTCCAACCTCACGATAAGTGACGTGAGGAGAGCCTCAGCGGATTCTCTGGAGTTGGACTACCTCTTCACGGTCAACTACACGCCCGGCCTGGCGACGATTCACATGAGGGGAAAGGCCAAGGTGACTGGGGAGAAGACGGATATCGGTGAGATCTTCGAGATGCACTCAAAGAAGAAGCCTATACCTCCGAATGTGGTTCAGCCGATCCTCAACCTCTGCACGGTTAGGTCAGTCATCTTCACCCATCTGTTGGGCCTTCCACCACCAATGCCGATGCCATCGCTGCAGCCTGGTGCGGCCACGAAGCCAGAGAGGGAACCGACCTACATAAAATGATCAACAGGTTCGCGAGAGACGAGACGACGCCCTGGCAGACACGAACTAAGCAATCGGAGGTCCCAACTGCCCTCGCATGGGAGGATGCTGCACACTCTGTGGCCAAGTCGCATCCCGAGTATCCGACGTCCTCACCGGTGATGCATCGGGCGCGAGGAGTACGGCGTTCTGCGTTAGACGCTTTTTGAACTGTTTTATGCACACAAACTACGTAATAAGCCAGCGCGGCCCTCCATGTTTTGACAGATTCTGGAAATAAGTGCCTTTGCCGGAAGTGTTGTGAAGAAGAACAGTAGAACAAAGATGACGCAATAGCCATGCAGAGGGTCAGCAGAAGAGCCCAGGAATCTCAACAGAGTCTCCTCAAATCTTATCTTCCGCAATGCCATGTATAGCGGCAAACTATGCAACCAAAGTCGGCAGTTCAACTGCTCATATGTCTAGTTCTTGTTTCACTTAGTATACACATTCAGACGGCCTATTGTCAAACCATAACACGATCCCCCACCAACGGCCCGGTCGGAACCTCGGTCACCGTCACAGGCTCCGCTTTCCTCCCGAGCAGCCCTGTAACGATATCATATGATGGAGCACAGGTCACCAACGGAACAACCTCGAGCATAGGAGCCTTCACCTCCATCTTCCTAGTCCCATCCAGCACCCGCGACGCACACACCATCATAGCGACGGACGGAACCAACACCGCCACCACAACCTTCACGGTCACATCCTCCCTCTCCAGAACCCCCACCAGCGGGCCCGTCGGAACAACGATCACCCTAACGGGCTACGGCTTCGCAGCTTCAACAACCATAACCATCAGATGGGACGGCACACAGCTCGCCACCTCTCCATCCTCAGTCGCCACAGACAGCAAAGGCGCATTCACCGCAACCGTGATAGCTCCTCCCGGCGAACCCGTGGTACACACAATATCATCTAGTGACGCCTCGGGCTCCGCCACCGCGAGCTTCACCATAACTAGAAACATCATCCTACTACCGAACTCGGGGTCGACTGGGAACCTCGTGTCTGTAACGGGCTCGGGCTACCTTGCCTCCAGCACAATAGTGATCACATTCGACGGTGCAACAGTCGCAACAACCCCGGCTACCATCGTGAGCGACGGTCTAGGCGGATTCGCGGCGTCTTTCACCGTCCCCTCGGCTTCACCCGGATCCCATACGGTGAAGGCGACGGACAACATTGGAGGCTCAGCCCAGTCAACCTTCACCGTCACACCTTCGATCTCTCTATCTCCAAACACTGGAAGAGGGGGGACAACAGTTACGGTTACTGGAGCCGGGTTTGCCCCGTCGGACACGGTCACGATAAAGTTTGACGCAGCCACGATTCTGACCGCGCCGACAGATTCTTCTGGCTGGTTCAGCCAAGTCTTCACAATTCCGCTGGCTGCTGCGGGGAGCCACCTCATCTCTGCGACTGATATGGCTGGTACGACCGCGTCTGCGATTTTCAGCGTTACTCCTAGCATCTCGCTTGCACCATCAAGTGGGGCGGTCGGAACGATCGTGACCGTTGCGGGGGCCGGTTTTGCTGGGAGCGCGACCATAACGTTGCTGTTCGCGGGCTTGCCTATGGTCACAACTCCAGCGACGATCTTGACAGATGTCTTTGGCGGATTCACCGCCTCCTTCACTGTTCCCTCCGCTTCTGCTGGAGCTTGGAGCGTTCTGGCGACAGACTCAACAGATTTCAAGGGTGCTGCTACATTTGCTGTAACCCGTAGGTTATCTCTCTCATCTACGTCCGGCGTGGCCGGAACGGTTGTCACCGTAAGAGGTACGGGCTTCGCGCCCGGCGCTCAGATTCTCTTCACATTCGATGCAGCGACTCTGACAACAAGTCCGTCTCCTGTCGTAGCGGATGCAAAGGGGAGATTCAATGCAAGCTTCGCAATTCCCGCGTCGATCCAAGGAAGCCACACAATAGTGGCGGACGACCTGCTGGGAGGCTCTGTCTCGGCATCGTACACGATCAACCCATCTGTCACCTTGGACCCGCCTAGAGGGAATACCGGCAATATTGTCACCGTCACCGGCAAGGGCTTCGGTCAGACAAGCTTGGTGACAGTTTCATTTGACGGCTCCCCTGTTGTGACAACACCAACGCCTGTAGAGACGGATGACCTCGGTAGCTTCTCGGTCACCTTCACAGTCGATCCTAGCGCTCCGGGGTCCCACACGGTGCGGGCGACGGATCTGTTTGGCAACACAGCCACCGCCACGTTCACTGTGACTAGGCAGATCAGCCTTTCCTCTTCAAGTGGCGGTGCTCTCTCGGCGGTCACGGTTACCGGGGCTGGGTTTGAGCCCGCAAGCGGTGTCACTCTGACTTGGGATGGCTCCCTCCTCAACGCTTTGCCGTCCCCTATTGTGACGGACGCGGTGGGAGGCTTCAGGGCGGTCTTCACCGTTCCGCTTGATGTCGCGGGCCAACATGTCTTGGTCGCCACGGATGGGGTCGGCAACACGGCTTCGAGTACGTATACTTTGTCTGCTTCGATATCCGCTACTCCTAGTGGATTGAGTGTCGGCGATGAGCTTTGGATTCGGGGAACAGGGTTCTCGGCGGCTTCTCGGGTGGTGATCACTTGGGATGGTATTTCGGTCTTGACTAGGCCGTCCGACGTCGCGACAGGTCTGGATGGCAGCTTCTCGACATCCTTTATGATTCCTCCCTGCTCGTTCGGGGCTCACAGGATCTTGGCCGTGGATGAGAGGGGTAACAGCTCCTCATCCTCCTACACGATATCCGCCGTCTCAGCTTTGGATGTGAGGACGGATGTGGGAGCCATTTATTTCAAGGGGGAGGTGACCGAATTCTATGCTCTTACCACTCAGAGCGGAAGGCCTTTCAATGCATCGATGTTGGCGGCCAAGCTGTTTCTGCCCGGAGGCGCGGTGGAGGATCTCTCCGGCGTAGTGGTTAGGGTTGATACTGGCACTTATAGGATTGATTATGTTGTTCCGGGGGATGCTGCGCCGGGTACATACGCGCTGGTTGTGAATGCTAGCAGGGTCTTCGATGGAGTCCCCTCCTACGGCGCCAGTCTGAGGGCGTTTGAGGTCAGCCAGACCTTTGGCGAGATGAACGCGACGCTCACGGCGATAAATGGGACATTGGGCTCCCTCTCGCTTGACACGGGCCCGATCCTTGTGAGACTGGACGAACTAGAGGCATCGATGTCATCGCTGATCTCAACCTCGAAGGGTGAGATCCTTGCGAAAATATCGACGACGGCGGGAACAATAACCTCGAGGCTGGATACTCTTGACGCGTCACTCACCTCGATAAAGGGCGAAATGGCGAACGTCTCGACGTCTCTCGGCTCTGTCCTGGCCGACGTTGGGACAATCAATGCAAAGATAGACGCCCTCAACGGATCCATGGCGAAGGTGGAGAGCGCGGTCGGTTCCATAAATGTCTCAGTATCAGATCTCAATCCGAAGCTCGCCTCGATACATAGGGACGCGTTGACTCTGCAGACCGATCTCGGATCCGTTGAAGCGACTCTGGACGAGCTGAAGGCCAGGTCGATAGATATCGAGGGCGGTATCGTCAGGATCGAGACAGAAGTCGGGACGATAAGAGCGACGCTCGAAGAGATCACCGGGGTTACGGTGGCCGTGAACACGCCTGCAGGGGCAAAGGGGGTGACATTGTTCACCGACATGGATCTCATGTCGGTTGAGTGCCAGCAAGCGGAACATGCGATATGTTTAGACTGCACGCGGGAAGCCCAAAGTACGGGGAGGCTCTCCGTGGTAGTACCGAAAGAGTTGCTGGGGCTCTTGGAGTCTTCATGTTCCAAGCTGGAGTTGCTCTCCGGCGGAGAGAAGAAGGCGTTCTCTCTGAAGGAGCTGGCCGACGTATTCATACTGCAGACCATCTTGGAGGAGGGGCGGCACCAAGTGATCCTCTACCTATGCGGTCCGCCGAGCATTCTGTTGAACGCTTGGCTCTGGACGGGGATACTCGTCCTGTTGCTAGGGCTTTCAGGCGTCCTACTCATCAGGAGGAAACGCAGAGTCAAGGCTCGACCCGACACTCCAAAGGCGTCAGGTGGCACAATCTAGGGCGTTTTGAGAATACGTAGGCCAAAACCGAGTTAAGAGCGGGCGACTCCAACTGGACGTAACGGTGTCAAGTCTCCAAAGAGGCGCATCTGCAGGATGCTCTTATGCCCCAGCTGCAGTACCTGTGTCGATTCCGACACATCTACCTGCCCTAAATGCGGAACAGATCTAAAACGCATTGGAAGGCCAGAAAGGGGCAAAACATTAGACAGTGAAAATGTCCTGAAGGACACAGCTGCTAGCTATCTTCGCCGTTTGGGCCTTGAAGTCAAGTCAGAAAGAGAAATGGCGAAGCGCCTCAATATCTCCAGTGAGATGAATGTCCTAGCTTCGAAGAGGGAGTTCCGCAGCCCCAAAAATGCGTTCAGCAGCTCTTCACCTCACAAGGGTTCAGGCTTCTATCCTCGCTACTTGACCTCGGGCTTCGAGCCCTTCGATCCTCTGGAGCTCGCTCGAGAGACCGAGAGAATCGTATGCAGAGGACACGACAGAAAGTACTCAAGCTTCTATTCCACCAAGGTCTACGGCGGAATAGCGACCGGCTATGCATGTGGATGCTGCCTGCGATGCGTCTTCTGCTGGGTGGACTGGAGCCGCGACTTTCCGGAATCGCACGGACGCTTCTATTCGCCTGAGGAAGTCTTCTCCGCCCTAGACGAGACGGCCCACAAGTTCAAGGTGAAGAAGCTCAGGATCTCAGGAGCTGAGCCCACGCTCGGAAGAGAGCATCTCCTCGACTTACTGGAACTTGTTGAAAGCTCCGAGTTCGATGTCTTCATCCTCGAGACGAACGGCATACTCTTCGGAGCTGACAAAGGCTACGTCGAGAAGATCTCGAAATTCAAGAGGCCTCACGTGAGAGTCTCATTGAAAGCCGGAACCCGTGAAGCATTCACAAGAAAGACCGGTGCCAAGCCGGAGAGCTTCGAGCTTCCATTCAAAGCGATAAGAAATCTACTCGATTCGGGCATTAGTTTCCACGTGGCAGCTATGAGCCTAGATCCGAGGATCATGAAAGGAGACGAGAGATGTAGCCTAGTGGAGAGAATAGCTGAAATCGATTCGCGGCTTCTCTCGAGTCTCGAGGAGGAGGTCATAGATCCGTACAAGGTTACGCTGGCAAGACTGAAGCACGCAGGAATCGAGCTGAAGTGGCCCCTGAGGAGGGTCTACGCACCTATCCGTTCGATCCAAAGAGAATCATAAGGAACCTAATCCGTTTCACAGACATGGGATCCAAAATACGTCCCCGACGAACAGCGTCCATCCGAGTGAAGAATGTGTATCGTCCCTAGCACGCGCTTATTTGATCAGGGAAGTCTAGAACCTTCGCCTGAAGAAGCTTAGGCCGACAGGCTGGCATCTTCCTCCAGCCGAGTGAGCCGCAAAACAGATATCTGGACTTCTCAGAGTCCGCGAGCGGCGAAGGAAGTATGACCGAGCCTTATGAACCAAAGACCTTCGAGCTTCAGATGCCGAGTCGTGTCATCTTCGGCATCGGCGCTGTTAGGCAGATAGGAAAAGAGTCCAGAGATTTGAAGGCACAAGAAATCTTGATAGTGACCGACACAGGCGTCTCAACCGCAGGATTGGTTGAGAAGATTAGGGAGCCGCTCCTCAAGGAAGGTCTAAGAGTCGAGGTGTGGGATCAAGTAGAACCTGAGCCATCCATCGTTTGCGTTGAAGAGTTACTTGACCACGTAAGAAACGGCAGATTCGATCTTCTCATCGGAGCTGGCGGAGGAAGCAGCATGGATGTCGCAAAGGCTGCCGCTGTCCTACTCAACAATCCGGGGCAGCCAGAAGATTACTTCGCTGGAGGCAAGAAAGAGTTCGAAAATTTCGGCCTCCCATGCATAACAGTCCCAACAACGGCCGGAACGGGCGCAGAAATCACGTGGGATGCTGTCATAAAGGACAGAACCGGAATGAAGGCGTTCTTCGAACACCGATACGTAAGACCGACCCTCGCAATCGTGGATCCAACAATGTCTGCCGGCATGCCGCCAAGGCTGACGGCCTCGTCAGGGATCGACGCGCTTGCACATGCGATCGAATCGATATTGACGCGAAGAGCCAACCCAATAACAGAAGCGCTGGCACTCCAGTCCATAAGACTGATCTCAGCAAACCTAAGAACCGCTGTCCATCAAGGCACAAACCTAGAAGCTCGATATAACATGGCTCTGGCAGCCCTCACCGAGGCCTTCTCAGAGATGAATGCAGGAGACATTGAAGCCCACGCTATCGGACATCTCGTCGGATCTCTCTATCACATAGCGCATGGGACTGCATGCGGGATCGCGCTGCCATACGCCATGGAGTTCAATATCGTGGTCTCAGCGGACAGGTTGACGCGGATAGCGGAGGCAATTGGCGAAGATGTCAGAGGACTGCCGAGGAAGAACGCCGCATACAAGGGCGTGTACGCCGTTAGACAGCTCGTCGAAGACGTGAACCTGCCCACCACGCTGAAGGAGATAGGGGTAGGAAGGAAGGAGATACCCAAGCTCGCCGAAGACATGCTTGCGATCCCTTGGATAAGGGTCTTCTTCGATCAGTTCACCATTCGACAGATGAACAGGGAGAGCGCTATCGAAATTCTCGAAAATATGTGGGAAGGCAGACTGGGCAAGCCCTGAGAAAACGCCTGCTCCCAATCCCTTTCAAACGAAGAGTCAATTCGGGAGAATGCAAGAACAGTCGTTCTTCAACGTTGGCACTTCAACTGACCGATAGTTTCATACCAATTGCAGAGGAATAGTCACCAGCCTATTTCAAAAGAATCGATGATGCCCGTTTCTCAGGACAGGAAAGTCGGTTCACATGCTTGCTTATCGCAGAAGAAACGTACTCTTGGCGGCGGCTTCGGTGCTTGCTGCTGTTGGCGTAGTGCTTTCAGTTTTTCAGGCTTTCCCGATACTTGGAGTCCAAGGAGCATCTATAGGGATAGCCGCGATAATGCCACCGCTCTGTGGGATTATTCTGGGGCCGTACGCTGGAGCCTTGGCAATCTTCGTCTCCGGCCTCATAGGCTCCTTCATAGCTCCATACAATGCTCCATTCGGAGCGCTGACATTCGTTCCGGGTGTGGTCGGAGCTCTGTCGGCTGGATTTCTGACAGAGGGCAAATGGATTCGATCACTTGCGATTTTTCTGACAGGAATCGTCCTGTTCTTACTCTATCCGGGGAGCGCATCATATGCCTACTTTGTCTGGTTTCATCTGATTGGATGTGTGCTTCTTATCTCTCCACTGCATCGGATCGCCGTTGAGGGTATTCGAGAAGGCACTGCGGGGCGAACGACGGTCGCGGTGGCTGTCGTTTCACTGATCTCCACGCTTTCGGATCAAGTTGCTGGCTCTGCCTTAGCGCAGGTATACTTTCCGCTAGTAGTCGGATTTGCCATCCCTGCGGAAATCTGGCAGGGTGTAGTCTTCGTCTATCCGGTTGAGAGGCTGGTAATAACCATCATAGCGACGATCGTCGGAACAGGCGTCGTGAGAGCTCTAAGATCCTCCGGCCTCACTGCACGCAAGACAATATGACAGTCGTTCAGAGTCGTGCGAATTGAAGGCGCTCGGAGGAGGTCGACTAGGAGTCCCTGACAGAGCCTTGCACCAAGGCTGTGAAGGGAATCCAACCGGCAGAGCCGGAAAGCCGAACCCCTGTTCCGGCGATCCTATCGCTTTCATTTGACAGATTTATCTCTTATCTCAAGCTCGTGCACTGCTTGGATATTCAGAAACGCAGACTGGTTGGCGCTTTCAAAAAAGGCTTAAGATCCCTCAATATTATGGGAGCACGAATGTCTGATGTGGCTGCTCGCTAGACCTGAAGCATTGACAGTCTGGAAGAGACCGCGCGTCAAAGATAGCCTCGGCTGGTACTACTCAGTCATGACCCGCGACAAGCCAGCCAAATATCTCCTTACAAAACGAGTCGAATCAACCATCGACCCTGATGAGGCAGATGAGGAGAAGCTGTGGAGTGAACATTCGAAGCTCTCAACGGTCTTCAAGAACCTGCATCAGCAAGTGGTCAAAGGCTCTCTAGACTTGCAGGAGCTGCCTGAGCCACGCAAGAGCTTCCTCGACATCAAGGTCGGCCTCGCTCAGAACATGTTGAGGCGATGCAGGTTCTGTGAGCGGAGATGTCATGTAGACAGGTTCTCCGGACAGAAAGGATTCTGCAACCTAGATTCGAATTCCAGAGTCTCGACACACTTCCTGCACACCGGCGAAGAGGCGCCGCTGATTCCTTCGGGAACCATCTTCTTCACCTCCTGCACCTTCAGATGCGTCTTCTGTCAGAACTATGACATCTCGACGAATCCACTGAACGGAGATCCAGTCACCTCAGAGGACCTAGCGCAGATCATACAGAGCCTAGCCAAGGAGAACGCAAGGAACATCAACTTCGTGGGCGGAGAGCCGACGATGCATCTCCACACGATCCTGTCATCCCTCAAACTGACGGATATCAGCATCCCAATTCTATGGAACTCGAACATGTATTGCAGCGAAGAAACCATGGCACTTCTCTCGGACCTCATCGACATATGGCTTCCAGACTTCAAGTACGGCAACGACTCCTGCGCAAGAAGACTATCAAAGGTTGAGAACTACCTTCAGATAGCCTCCAGGAATCACCTGAAGGCAGCCGAGAACGGAGATATGATCGTGAGACACCTTGTTCTTCCGAATCACATAGAGTGCTGCACCAAGCCGGTTCTCAGATGGCTGAGCGAGAACTGCCCAAGAGCGCTTGTCAACATCATGGGACAGTACAGAATGGAACATCTGGTGACGAGGTTTCCAGAACAGTTCGCTGACATTGCAAGAAGACCAAACACGAAAGAGATGTCTGAGGCCTTCGAATACGCAAAGAGGCTCGGAATAGAGTTCGAGTCCGTCTCGTAGCGCTCCATCCGCATCGCCGAAAAGGTCATCAACCAGCTCTCAACTAGATCGGCACTCTCCGGAATCGACAGACATGCCAGAATGAAGAGTCATGTCCAAAGCAAAAAGCGACACAACAACACTTCTGGCCGTTGTCTGGGCCTGCTGGTTCTCCCTTATTCTGGTTCGATTTGTGATCCCACCAATCTTGCCATTGATAGAAGCTGACCTAAATATCTCCAGGACATCCTCAGGGCTGCTGATGAGCGCTTATCTATTTCCGTACGCTTTGATGCAAGTCCCAGCAGGGATAATCTCTGATCGAATTGGCTCAAAGCGACCGATGGTGGTTGGGATCTTCGGTTCTTCCGTCGCAACCGCATTGTCTTGGCTCACCTACGACTTCGGGCAACTGCTGGTTCTAAGGGCGTTTGCAGGCACCTTTGGAGGTCTCTTCTTTGCGCCCAGCACTGCATTGGTCGCGTCGAAAGAATCGAAACGGACTGGGAGTGCCCTAGGAATCACGTTCACAGGTGGACCCATCGCTAGAACGGTGATCTATCTCTTTGTGGGCCTGCTGGTCTCAGTTCTTCAAGGATGGCGTCCGTTCTATCTGATATCGTCCATTCCAGGGCTCATCGCTGGACCGGTCGCTCTAATATTAATCGATGAAGGGAACTCAGGCAATCTCGCGGAAAGATCCGCCCGCAGCGTGTTTTCAACGACAATCCCCCAACTCGTGGACTTGATGAAGAGCCGTGTCGTCATCACCATCTTTCTCTTCAACCTGTTGATTTCCGTGGCAGAATGGGGCCTGACAACCTTCACGCCAGAATATCTAGTCAACGCGAAACAGCTGAGCGTCTCACTGGCCTCGCTGCTATCGCTTGTAAGCCCTCTTTTCGGAATATTTTCTGCACCCTTCAGCGGATATCTCTCCGATCGATTCGGTTTCGCGCGGCCGACGCTGATCGCCATGATCACGATGTGCGCAGTTTCATCTCTGCTTCCAGCCTTGACAGAGAGCTTTCAGCTCATTCCGCTGTTCTCGGTCTGGGGTTTCCTGGGTGGTATTTGGTGGACGGCGTCCATAACGCTTGTCACGAACAGGATATCCCCGAGTATTCGTGGAGCTTTCTTGGGCCTCTACAATTCGATGAACTTCTTCGGAGGAACCCTTGGACCAATAATTCTCGGACTCGTCGTTGATCTGGCTGGATTCCAGGCCCTCTACTTCTCGGCGCTACTGATCTACACCTTCGGTATATTCCTGACCATCTCAATCAGCAGATCGAAGAGCTTCTGACGACTGCCAAAGCGCAATCTCTTTATGGATCGACTGTGGCTGCGTACCTGACTCCATCATGTCGTTCGAGATCACGGATCCTGCACTGGAATTTGTCAAAGAGAGGACGACGGAAGTCAAAAATCCAGCAATCTACGTATTCCTGCAGAGAATCAGTTGATGTGCCGTCGCCCTCAGGGCGAGCCTGAGAGGCGACAGAGGACCGATAGAAGACTACAGGAAGATCGAGGAGCTTCAGGGAATCTCCGTCTATGAGTCCATGGAAGCAAGCCATTACAGGGGAAAGAGAAAAGCGGTAATAGATGTGGCGGGAAAGTGGAAGTTCAGAGGGTTTTCAGTCCGCCTATCTGCAGGCGGAGGTAAGACCGTAGATACACAATGGATTCGATAGGCACTCGCATAGCCAAGGCTAAATACCGTTTCAGTATGCGAGCGCTTGGCGTCTTCTACTTGGCACAATTCAATTAAAGAACCTGTTTGAAGCTAGGCATGGGCGAGGTCGCATGATAAGAATCGGGCTTATTGGCAAGACCAATACGGGCAAGACAACCTTCTTCAACGCTGCAACGCTGCAGTCTGCCGAGGTCTCAACTTACC
>Ga0209314_10000562_pt1 | contig 16464 bp, 16 predicted proteins | sample I19B2metaG_FD_184146 | JGI IMG/M metagenome (GOLD analysis project Ga0209314, IMG submission 184146) | Lake sediment bacterial and archeal communities from Gulf of Boni, Indonesia to study Microbial Dark Matter (Phase II) - ​I19B2 metaG... | ecosystem: Environmental > Aquatic > Freshwater >...
GGCGCCGGTTACCACCACCGCCATAGATAAGGGGAAGCTCTACATTCGACACGGCAGTAGCCCGGGATAAAAGGTTATACTCCTGAAAGACGAAACCAAACTTTTTATTCCTCATTCCAGCTAGTTGGTTATCATTAAGCCGACTAACGTCAGCCCCGTCAAAGAGGTATCTACCCGAAGTAGGTCTATCCAGACAGCCGATTATATTTAGCAGGGTTGATTTGCCTGAGCCTGAGGCTCCTTGGATAGCCACCATCTCTCCCTCAGTAATGGAGAGGGTTACCCCCCTCAGGGCATAGACTTCTACCTTGCCCATCCGGTAAACCTTGGTAATGTTATCTAGCTCAATCATGCCTCTCTCCCATTGTAGCTAATTACGGTTCATCTTTCTGGAGGAGGTGCTGGGTGCATAAATGGAATAACCGGTGGTCTACCCGTTTCTAGTTCTGGCTCAGCCCCTAACTCTATGACTACTATTTCTCCCTCCTCAAGCCCATCTACAATCTCAGTGTGAATACCGTCGCTTATACCTACAACCACAGACCTCTGCTTAATCTGCTCACCAACCATAACCCAAACCATAGGATTGCCCTGGCTGTCCTGCTTAATCGCCCGGTTAGGCACCAGCAAAATGCCGCTTCGCTCATTGGTTATAATATCAGCCGCAGCGCTCATACCAATCTTGAGCCCAGAGCCCTGGGGGACATCAAAACCAATTTTGACCTTATATAGTACCACGCCAGCTTCTACTGTTGGCAGAGGAGAAATGCGGGCAACTCTACCCTCAAGCTGGAGCTCTGGCAGGGCATCCACGGTAATAATGGCTCTCTGGTCTAGCGCTACGCCGGGAATATCTATCTCATCTAGGTCCACACCTAATTCCATAGTGGTAAGGTCAACCAAGTGGACAACTGTTACTTGTGACATACCCGGGGCTGGGATGAAATTCCCCTCCTCAACATATACAGCGGTCACTATTCCATAAAATGGAGCAGTGATAGTTTCTATCTCTAGCTCACTCTTTGCCTCCTCCACCGCCTGCCTGGCTACATCTACCGCTAATTCAGCAGCTTGAACCTGCGCTTCAGCCGCCTTGACCTGCGATTCAGCAGCACTAATCTGCAATTTGACTATCCTCCGCTCCTCATAAGTAGCATGGTATCTTTCTAACTGGTCTAGATGATATTTAGCTTCTTCCAGGGTTGCCTCGGCTTGCTCTTGACCTGCCTCTGCTTGGGCTAGGCTCACCTCTGCCTGGGCTAAATTCAACTCTGCCTGGGCTAAAGCTAGCTCCAGAGCCTCAGTATCTACCGGGGCTAACACCGCCAGCGCCTGACCTTCTTTGACCACATCGCCCTCATCAACATATATTTTGTCCACCTTACCACTGCTGTCAAAGGCTACGTTCGCTTCATTAGCAACCCCGATACTACCACTGCCGTTAACGCTAATAATTAAATCGCCCCGCACCACCCCAACCAGCTGCGGAGCAACCTCTTGTTCAACACCTTGACCCCTAAATGGCAGACAAGCCACAGCGCCAGCTAAAGCCAGACATAAAAGTAAAACGACTACAATTTCCCAGCGTTTCACTTAATCAACTCCCTTCCTTTCCTGGCTACTTTTAGCGACCTTGTAATCCTCCAGTAGCTTCTCAATGTAGGACAGCCGTTCACTCATCACACTTAACATCTGCTCAACAGCATCAGCTTTGACTAATACCAATCCCTGGTGACGGAAGAATTTGAAAACCAGAAAGGTATCTCCAGTATTTATGCCTAGCTCCTTGCGGGCACTAGCCGGTATAACCACCTGCCCTTTGAGACCAACCGTCGCTGAACCGAAGCACTTAAATTCGCGCTCGATACCCTTACTATCCATGACTCACTTCACTCCTTATGTAATAAATATCTAATTTGTATGAATTGTATTACTTATATGAAAAATTGTCAAGCTCTAAACGCGGAAGTTTACCAGCTGATAATCGGAGAGGGTTCCCTTACTCCCCTAATTTTTTGGCTTTATTGTAGGCAGCTTCAACTGCCTGCTTTACTAGCTCGGTGAACTTCCCCTTTTCCAGTTGCAACAGAGCCTCAGCGGTGGTGCCACCGGGGGAGGTGACCATTCTCCGCAACTCCGAAGGCTGTTTACCCGACTTCTGGAGAAAGTGCCCCGAACCCAATAATGTCTCTAGTACCAGCTCCTCCGCCATATCACGGGGCAGACCAATATACCTGGCAGCATCAACCAGGGCTTCGACGAAAAGGAAAACATAAGCCGGACCGCTACCGCTCACTGCTGTCGCCATATCAAGATACTTCTCGTCATCAACATAAATCTCCTTGCCCATAGCGCCAAGAATAGAGCCTGCCCATCCCTTTTGCGGTTCAGTTACCTCAGCGGTAGCTGTCCACACCGTTATCCCCTCCCCAATCTGGGCTGGTGTATTAGGCATTGCCCGAACTACACAGTTGTGGTTGAGCCCGAGACACAAAGTATTAATTCTGGCTCCGGCAACTATAGATAATACCAGTTGAGCCGGCTTAAGCTGACCATTAAGCTCAGCCATTACCTCAGCTAGATTCTGAGGCTTAATCGCCAGAATCACTACATCGCCTCTTTTTACCGCCTGACGATTATCACCCATCACCGCCACCCCGTATTTTTTCTTAAGATGCTGACGCCGAGGCTGACTAATATCGCTAACCGAGACAGCCTGTGGCTGGCTTAACCCCTTAGCCAGAATGGCTGACAGCATCGCCTCCCCCATATTCCCACCACCAATAAATGCTATCTTCATACTGAGTGAACCCCATCCCCTTTATCCCCTTCCCCTTGATAAGGGGAAGGGGAAATGCTTATATATAAGAGAGACTCCACCTCTCTTTTACTCTCCTAAATATTTAGCGCACCACCAGATTTACCAGTCTCCCCGGGACATATATTGTCTTGAGTAACTTTTTGCCCTCGGTATGAGCTTTCACCCGCTGGCTTTCCAGTGCCAGCTTTCTGGCTTCAGCCTCGGTGATAGATACCGGGACAGCCAATCGGGCACGTAGCTTGCCGTTGACCTGAATGACCAAGGTTATCTCCTCATCCCTGGCTAGCTCCTCATCCCACTGCGGCCAGCCCTGATTATGAATGCTATAGTCGTGCCCTGTCCTGTGCCACAGCTCCTCAGCTAGATGAGGCGCAGTTGGCGCCAGAAGCAGGAGTAGAATATCTATAGACTCTTCCCAAGCTAGCGATTTGACTGCTCCCATTTCCTTAACCTTAGCTAAGTAGTTGGTGAACTCCATAAGCGCCGCTATCATAGTATTAAATCGCAGCTTCTCTAGGTCATTAGTTACTTTCCTGATAGTCTGGTGAGTAATACGCAGTAAATCTCTATGAGCCTTTTCTTCTGCTTTGGATTTCATCTTATACCGCTCCAGCACCAGGTTCCACACCCGGTTAAGCCAGCGGCTTATGCCACTAATGCCACTATCGTCCCACTCCCCCCCCTGCTCCCAGGGAGCGACAAACATAAGGTAGGCACGGACTACATCAGCCCCTAACTCGGAAACATACTCGTCGGGGGTAATCACATTGCCCCGCGACTTGCTCATCTTCTGACGCTGAACAATAATAACCCCCTGATTAAACAGGCGGCTGAACGGCTCACCAAAGTCAACCAGCCCCGTATCCCGAAGCGCCTTAATAAAGAAACGGGCATAGAATAGATGCATGACCGCATGCTCGGCACCACCGGTATAGAGGTCTACCGGCAGCCAGTACTTTACCTTGCTGGGGTCAAAGGCGCCTAACTCATAACGGGGGCTGGCGTAACGCAGAAAATACCACGAGGAACACATAAAGGTATCCATAGTATCAGTTTCCCGCTTAGCCGGGGATGAGCACCGGGGGCAGGTGGTATTGACAAACTCCTCACAGTACTTCAGCGGGGATTCACCGGTAGGCTTAAACTCAGCATTCTCAGGTAGTAACACCGGTAGGTCTTGTTCAGGGACAGGGACAAGACCACAGTTAGGGCAATAGATTATCGGTATTGGTGCCCCCCAGTAGCGCTGACGGGAAATAAGCCAGTCGCGAAGCCGATAGCTTACCGCCCGCTTCCCCCAGCCTTTCTGCTCTAAGAAATCAGCGACCGCCTCTATACCCCGCTGGCTGGGGAGCCCATTAAACTGCCCCGAGTTCACCATAGTGCCTGGTTCGGTATATGCCGCCTCCAATTCCTCCCCCCGCCACCCCGGCGGAGCTATTACCACCTTTATCGGCAAGTCATACTTTTTAGCAAAGGCAAAATCGCGCTCATCGTGAGCCGGCACCCCCATTACTGCCCCGGTGCCATAGCCCATTAACACATAGTCGGCAATCCAGATAGGCACCGATTCACCATTAAGCCTATTTATGGCATATGCCCCGATAAACACCCCGTCCTTTTCCCGCTCGGTTGACTGCCGCTCAATCTCGCTTAGCCGTCGCGACCGGGCAATGTAGTCCTCGACCTCAGCCTTTTTCTGGGGCGAGGTCAGCTTAACTACCAGTGGGTGTTCCGGAGCCAGGACCATAAAGGTAACCCCAAAGACAGTATCGGGGCGGGTGGTAAATACCCGAATCTCCTTTTCTTTTACCCCAGGGTGGTCAAGGGCAAAGGAAATCTCAGTGCCCACACTCTTACCCACCCAGTTCCTCTGCATTGTCTTTATCCGCTCTGGCCAGTCAATGCCATCATGCTGGATAAGCTCATCGGCATATTTGGTGATACGGAAGAACCACTGCTCCAGGTCTCGCCTGATAACTGCTGTCCCGCAGCGCTCACAGAAGCCTCCAGCCAAAACCTGCTCATTAGCCAGCACTGTCTGACAGTGAGGGCACCAGTTGACCGGGGCTTTGCCCCGATAAGCTAGACCAGCCTGATACAGTTTCAAAAAGAACCACTGCGTCCACTTATAATACTCAGGCTGGCAGGTAATTACTTCACGGTTCCAATCATAGATAGCACCAATGCTTTTGAGCTGATGACGCATATTGTCTATGTTTTGCATCGTCCACGTGAAAGGGTGAATACCATGGCTGATAGCTGCGTTCTCAGCAGGTAGCCCAAAGGCGTCAAACCCCATAGGGTGAAGCACATTATAGCCCTGCATCCGCTTAAACCGGGCATGAACATCAGATGGAGCCATGGCATACCAGTGCCCGATATGAAGGTCACCAGAGGTATAAGGGAACATAGTCAGCGCATACCACTTGGGCTTGGTGTTGTCCTCAGTAACCTGGTACAGTCTATCCTCAGCCCATCTCTGCTGCCACTTTTGTTCTATTTCTTGCGGGTTATATTTGACTACCATTTGCCTCTGCCTAAATAAAAGCCCTCCATCCCAAAATGACGACAGAAAGAGTTCTCGCCCAGCTTATTGTAGCAATAAAGCGTAAGGTGCGCAATGCGAGGACGGTGCGGAGTTCAAACCCCGCTTGGAAGGTCATTCGTAATGCTAGTGAGACCCAAGCATCCCCGTTAATTCTTCTACATTTACACAGTAAGCCAGTGCCTGGTCTCGGCTAATAACCCCATTGCGGTAGAGGGCTAATAGTGCCTGGTCCAAGGTCTGCATGCCGTATTGAGACCCGGTTTGCATAGCATTGGTCAGTTGGTAAGTCTTTCCTTCCCTAATAAGGTTCCTAACCGCTGGAGTAGCCAGCATTATCTCTACTGCGGCAACGCGCCCTAAGCCCTCGCTCCGAGGCACCAGAACCTGGTAGAGTACCCCTTCTAGGGCAGTAGATAGCTGTATGCGCACCTGGTGCTGGTGATGGGGTGGGAAGATATCAATGAAGCGGTCAATCGCCTGGGCAGCACTGGGAGTATGGAGGGTAGTCAGAACCAGGTGCCCGGTTTCAGCCGCAGTTAAAGCCGCCGCCATCGTCTCCAGGTCTCGCATCTCCCCCACCAATATAACATTAGGGTCCTGTCGGAGGGCGTGCTTGAGGGCATTGGCAAAAGACCTGGTATCACCACCAAGCTCTCGCTGGGAAAAGACACACTTCTTATCTTGATGGACAAACTCGATAGGGTCCTCGATGGTGATGACCTTACGCTTTGCCTGGTGATTAAGATGGTTCATCATCGCCGCCAAGGTAGTCGATTTGCCACACCCGGCTGGCCCGGTGACCACAACCAGGCCTCTGGGTTTCAGGACTAGGCTCTTACACACCTCTGGTAGCCCTAACTCCTCAATGGTAGGGGTCTCCATTCGAATTGGGCGACAGGCAAGACTAATGGTACACCCTTGAAGGTAGGCGTTAATGCGGAATCGACCAATACCATCAGCCTGGTAAGCAAAATCCAACTCTAGCCCCTCAGCAAAGGAGATTCTCTGGGCATCGGTAGTTGCTTGCTCAAAGAGTCGCTCCATATCCTCTGGCGTCATCTCAGGCATTTGTTGAGGGACAAGCTCACCGTCAATACGGAGAACGGGGACGCCGCCTGCCTTGAGATGCAGGTCTGAGGCACCTTTAGCCACCGTCAGACGAAGCAGGTCATGGATATGCATCTTTTTATCTCCTCAACTATAATCCAGCGCCCTATTTAGTGATAACAATGGTGAAGGTTATCCTGGTGACCTCGGCTTCTGTGGTTTCCGTGGCTTCCGTACTCTCATCAATTCCAGCAATACGGACTTCGGATAATCCTCCCTGCGCCTCTAAAGCCCTTACGTAGTCAATAACAGTTAACGGGCTATCAGCCTCACCCTCTATCGTGATTTGGTCGGTATCCATCTCTATAGAGGTGAAATAGGCTTCAGCCGGAATGGCGGTGGTAACCAATTCCAGATTACTGGCAACGTTACCCCTCTTACTCAGAATGTATCGATGCCCCTGCTTTAGGGCTTCTAAATCAGCGGTTATTTTACCTAGGGTATCCTCAATTTGCTTTGCCTGGTCAGAATCTAGACGCGCCTGATGTAGTTCCTGGCTAATCCCACCCAGCTCAGCTTGCAAACGTATAGTTTCAACAACAGCCTCATTCCTGAGCCGGTACATAGGAAAGAGAAAACCGATAGCCAGGGCTAGGACTAGAGATAAGAGTACGAATTGCCACGATACCTGGAGGACTCTAGCCTTATATTCAACCGACAATATGTTAAGATTTATATCTTGGAAACGGGTGGCTCTCTTTTGCGGCACCCTTTTAAGAGCCAGCCCCATATTAGCGGCATATAAAGCAACAGGTAAGTCGGATGGGAAATTTAATGACGGAACCAAGAGCTCAACCGGATTTTCCATCTCGGCTTGAATGAGCTTGCCAGCAGTAGCATCGACTGACAGTTCTCCGGTCAGCAACAAGGGGGTGGTTGAACCAAGCGGGGTTTCCGGGTGGCTACTGTTATAGAACTCCACCGTTTTTGATAACTCATCGATTAGCCGCTGAATGCTGTCCTCTAAATTAGCTCCTCCTCTTGGAGTTATGGTATGCATAATCGCCGGGATACCATCAGCGACTAAAACAATATCAAAATAATCAGGCTCCAAATCTACGATTAAGGCGTCGTCTCGATTGGCGGCTCTAGCCAATGCCAGTGGCTTTAAGTCCATAAGGTAAGGTTTTATCTCAGCCTCAGCCAATGTCTTAACCACAGCATCGACAAGATTTCTCGGCACACCCAAAACAAAGAAATCTAGCTCGTCATGTTCACCGCCGATAGCTTGCCAAGAAAGGTACAATTCCTCCACAGGTAATGGCATTTCCTTCCTTGCTGCCCGTTGGATAGCCTCCTCCAGAAGGGCAGACTTCATCCGCGGCAAGCTTAGAATGCGGTAGGTGAAGGATAGTCCAGTCACACTGGTGATGACCTGTTTTTTGGGCACTTTAGTCGATTTAAACAGGTCATTAATCGCCGCTCCTACCGCTTTCGGCTGTAGAATGAGACCATCTCTGACCAGCCCCGGTGCCAGAGGCATACTTCCCCACTTCTTAACTTGCCTCCCCTTTACGTAGAGGAGCCTGATACTGGTGGCACTGATATTCAGCGTGACATACATTTGGCTAAGCTCCTTGAACGGAATTAGGAGATTGGGTATAGATAGCCAAGTCTAGGCTAGCGGTGATAAGCATAATTCCCTCGGCAACACTTTCTTCACCAGACACTTCAGTGACCCTAGCCACGCTCACATTCTCTCCGACAAGGGTCTCAAACTTCCCATTTTCCAATCTCTTGACGAAACTGACCAATTGTGAGAAACCGCCCTCAACTGCCACGTTTAACCGAAAAACATAATAGCTATGTTCCCCAATTTTCTCTATTGCCCACGGTTCAGTGGCTAAGGGAATAGCCTTAACCCCACAGTCATCAGCTAACCTGAGAATGGTATCAATGACCTGGGTGATGTCCACCTCGCTGGGGAGGATACTTTGCTCAGCAGCCAGACTTGCCTGCGCCACCTCTAACCGCTGCTCTAAATCCTGAGGCGGCTCAGGTATTTCACCGAGCATCTGGGTAACCTCAGTGAGTTGGGAAGCCAGCACCTTCTGCTCCTTGCGCTGGTTCATGTAGTCCGTGCCAAAGAGGTAATAGAGCACCGACAAGATAATAATTAGGATTACGATGGGTAGCTTGCTTTTCACCATGTCTTCACTCCTACTGACGGCTTATTTCCCACGTTTGGATAACTATGTCGCCAACACCAAGCAACGGGCACCCCTCATAGGGAAGAGGATAATCGCCGGTGATGGTAGCCCCTTGACTTAGCTGGACATCCCCTCCAGCATGGACATCGCCGGTGATGGTTGCCCCTTGATTTAGCTGGACATCCCCTCCAGCATAAACATCGCCGTTGATGGCTGCCCCTTGATTTAGCTGGACATACCCTCCAGCACAGACGCTGCCGTTGATTACCGCCCCTTCATTTAGTGTAATATTCCCCTCGGCACAGACGTTGCCAGTAATGGTTGCGTCTCGAGCTAGCTCGATATCCCCCTCAGCATAGACGCTGCCAGTAATGGTTGTATCTCGCGCTATGTTAACATCCCCCTCAACATATATATCGCCAGTGTATTCCTCACCATGGTGCAGAATGAAATCACCCACGAATACAGTATAGTCACCATCAAAGAAACCCAGGGTTAACAAGACGTAGGATTCAATGGTAGTGCTGCTACCATCGTCGCTGGTAGCCGTGGAGGTAATCTTATAAATCCAACCATCCTCGTTGGCTATGGTAACATTCACCGTCTTGCTATTCAGGGTGAACTGTGGCAACTCCAGCTCCTCACCTTCTGGCACTTGTGATTCCCCGCTTTGTAGCCGCCAGATGGCATACTCAACCCCGGCATCGGCGGAGTACTGCTCATCTATCGACTGCTCGTAGATTCGGGAGCCAATAAGGCTGCTACTGGCCTGGCTGAGGAAAGGGACTACGACCAGTACGCCTATAGCTAGAGCAACCAAGGCTAATGGAAAAGCTTGACCCCTTTGGCTATTCATCATCCCCCCTCTGTGGGTCGAAGATAAACCTTGTACATTCTCTGTTCACTTATGTTCGGCCTCCCTTCAGGAGACGAGGTTATGGTCATGGTGATAATGCGGTTTTCAACGGAGAAAGAAAGGTCACTAATGTTTCGGGCTAGCGTCATTTGAGACTCACCGGTGGTGCGGCGAAGCTCGGTTTCTGCCATAGCATAGGTGATTGGAGAGCCATCGGGTAGTGTCAGTATCAGCTCACTGCCACCACTTGCTGCCCTCGCCATCTGCCCATCACGGCTGACCCAGTGAGCTACGTTTTGAAGCTCATGCATGGCTATCGTCCTATCGCTGCTATACTCAGTAATAGTCAGAATTTGATAGATAGCCGTGCCCAGAAAACTGACGATGAGTCCGGTAATAGCCACGGTTATTAAGAGTTCAGGTAATGTAAACCCCTTTTGCCCCTTCATCGGTCCACCTTGTAGTCCTCAACGGTCAGTATCGCCTCCTCATCTCGGGAGATGGTTACCGTTATTTTCTGGATATCAGTATCGGTACCAGGGACAGAGCCAACCTCAACCGAGATGGAATAACCTTCCGGCGTACCCACAGTGGGGTAGGTAGTGGCTTCAGGGTCATAGGGGTAGCTTTTGACATACTCTAGCTGGGTCTGCGCCAAGCTCTGTGCCACGACCTCCTGGTTACCCTCACGCACCGTAACTGACCCCGTTGACAAGCCGATTACCAAAGCAACTACCGCCACCCCTAGTATGGCAACGGCGGCTAAAGACTCGACCAAGCCGAATCCGGTTTCGTCCCAAACCAGAGCTTTTGCCCTTGCCAGCCATTGATTTATAACCATTGTCTAACACCTGCCACAAAGTCATTGCATAGACCCGAGTATGGAGTAGAGTGGCGTTATCATTGACAGAGCGATGAAAGCGACCACCAGCCCCACGCCCACGGTCAAAGCTGGCTCCAGCACTGATATAAGCGTGTTGACTCTCTGATCAACCCCCTGCTCATAATAGTCACCCAGAGTAGCCAGGGTAGAGTCTAGGTTACCAGTTTTCTCGCCTACAGATACCATCTCCACCAGAAGTCGGGGGAATAGGTCAATCTCTGCCATTGGCTGAGACAGACCCTGCCCCTGAACCAGCTTCTCCCTGACTTCCCTTAATGCCTGGCGGATAATCCTGTTGCCGATGGTCTGAATGACGATATTCATCGTCTGCGGCAGCAGAAGCCCGGCTTTTTGCAGCATTGAGGCAGTCCGGCAGAAGTGGCACATATTGTGCTGGATATTGATAGGACCAATTAGCGGCATCTTTAACATTAACCTGTCCATGGTTAGTCTTCCCGCCGGTAGCCTGGCATAGCCAATAATTGACAGGATTACAATAGCTACCCCCACCAGAAGGTAGAACTTATAGTTGATAAGGAAACCGGCAACAGCAATAAGTAACTTTGTCATCCACGGTAGCTCGGTACCAAGTGAGGTAAAAAGTCCAATCAGTGGCGGTAGGGCTACAGTAATGAGCAGGACAAATACCCCGATGGCCATAAATAACACCACGATAGGATATGTCAGGGCACGTTTTATTCTTCTCCTGGTTGCTGCCTGTTTCTCTATGTAGCCTGCCATTTGCCTCAGGCCGACCTCAAGGTTCCCTGCCTGTTCGCTGGCTCTTATGACCTGACGGTAGGTGTAAGAGAATGCCTGTGGGTACTCGCTGAGCGCTTGAGACAGGGAGCTACCACCTCGAAGTTCATTAATCAATCCAGCGACGACTTTTCTGAAGCCAGCCCTAAACGCCTGTTCCTCTAACAGTTGCAGAGCGGTGAGGATAGTAACGCCGGACTCAATCAGGGTGGCTAGCTGGCGCGAGAAGTCAATCACGTCCTGATTCTTGACCCCAAACAGGGTTGGTAGCAACCGCTGTAAACCCAAGGCAGGGCGTACTTCTTTCAGGCTAAGGACGCGATGGTACCCCACCCGGTACAAGGCTTCCTCAGCCATACTTTCCGAAGCGGCATCAATAGTACCGCGCACAATCCTTCTATCAAGAGTATAGGCTTTAAACTGATATGCCATGATTTCCTCCAAGATGGTTTGAGCAATTCTTAGCCGATGGAAAATACGCTACGTAGCACCTCACTCACCGAGGTAATGCCTTCTTTTACCTTCAGCATCCCATCGCGTTTCAGTGTTACCATCCCTTCCCTGAGTGCCTCGGCTTTAATATCACCGGCACTGGCATTACGAAGCAGCATCCTCCTAATCTCCTCACTCATAACCAGAAGCTCAAAAAGCCCGGTTCGTCCCCGGTAGCCGGTATTGGCGCAAAGATTGCACCCCGTCCCGCTATAAAAGGTAGTTGGCTGCTCCTTCATTTCCTCCTCGTAGGCTATCTGCTCTTCTACCGAGGGTCGGGATGGAGCCCGACAGTGGGTGCAGATACGGCGAACCATACGTTGAGCCACAATACCAACCAGTGTCGAGGAGATAAGATATGGCTCAACACCCAGGTCTATGAGTCGAAAGAGCACGCTAACGGCATCATTGGCATGAATTGAAGACAGTACCAAATGCCCGGTGAGAGCAGCTTGAACTGCTATCGTTGCCGTGTCTTTATCCCTTATCTCGCCGACCAGAATAATGTCAGGGTCATGCCGCATGATTGCCCGCAGACCAGTGGCAAAGGTAATCCCTGCCTTAGGGTTAACCTGGGTCTGGTTGATATCCATGAAACGGTATTCAATAGGTTCCTCAATTGTCAGGATATTGCATTCATTGGCATTAAGCTGGTTAATCGAGGCATATAGGGTGGTGGTTTTACCCGAGCCGGTGGGGCCACCCACCAGTATCATGCCGAATGGGCTATTGAGCATTGCCCGATACTTCTTGAGAGCGCCAGCTAGGAAGCCTAGTTCAGGCAGGGTGAAGAGAGACAGCGACTTATCCAGAATCCGTAATGCCACCCTCTCCCCGTAGGCTGTTTCCATGGTGGCGGTGCGAATATCAACCTCCCTATCCCCAACCTCAATCGAGAATTGACCATCCTGGGGGCGTCTTTGCTCAGCAATATTCATCCCAGCCAAGATTTTAACCCTGGATACCAGCGGTGCCAGGCCGGTCAGCGGCAAGGAGAACATATCGTGCAGAATGCCATCAATGCGGTATCGAATGCGTAGCCTATCTTCCTGCGGCTCAAGGTGGAGGTCTGAGGCTCTATCCCTTACTGCCTGGGCGATAAGCAAGTCCAGACTCTGAGCCACAGGTGTCTTGGCAATGAACTCTGGGGTAACCTCAGCCTCTTCTTTGACGGGTGGGGCAAACTGGCTTACTTGTTTGTCTAATTCACCGCTTGACCTATAGTTGAGGTCAATCGCCTGCTCAATGTCAGCAGGAATACCAAGTGCCACCTCAACCCTCATCCTCGACTGAGCCTTAATGTCCTCAATGGTACGGATGTCCTCGGGGTCAGCCATAACCACTATTAGCGAATCGCCGACTATGTCCAGTGGAACAAGGGTGTGCTTTCTGGCCATATCTTCAGGGATTAACCGCAGTGCCTCGGGTTGAACCTTGTGCCGCTTAAGGTCGATTAGAGGCACATTTAGCTGGACGCTAAGCACTGCCGCCAGCTCTTCAGCTTTAACTAGCCCCTGGCTTAACAAGATATCGCTCAGCTTACCTCCCTGCTTCCGCTGTAACTTTAGGGCTTTATCTAATTGTTCGGCGGTGATGAGGTTCTCCTCAATCAGCATTTCACCCAGGCTTTTTCTGGTTACTCTATCAGCGAATATTTCCCCTTTATCTTTATCCATACTTTTTCTGACCAAATTTATTTTTAAGCACCACTGTTATTTGTCTTCTCACCAATGATATGTTGAGCCATCCCTCTCATTGCCCAAGCCATGGGGCAGTCGGGGTTGGAAAGTAATACTGAAGTGCCTCCGGGCACAAGTTCCAGCGAAGTCTTGGTATCATAGGGTATTACTCCCAGTAACCTAACCCCGGCGCTGAGCTCTATGGTTGATTTCATTTTAGAAAGCTGCCACTCAGGAAACATCCCCTCCCGGTCAATGACCACTGCTCCCATTCGCTGCTGAGAGATACCCAGCAACTCCAAAACGGTAGCTATAGACTTGACGCTTGATAGAGCACCGACTTTGGAGTCGGTGACAATGGCGACAAAGTTGCACTTGCTAAGTATCGCCAGTGCCGCATTAGACGGCTGAAAGGGTAAGTCTACAAGAAGGTAATCGGTCACTTGCCGAAGCCTATCAACCAGCAAATCAACGTCAGCGGGCGAAAACCCTTCCTGCTCTCCACAGGTCTGAGGGATAGTTAGCGCCCTTAGCCCAGTATGGTGAACTGCCAGCGCTGCCTCTAAGGCACTACGGTCAATAGTATCTACCGGTCTCATTAGAAGCTCGGTAATAGTACGCCCAGGCTTAAGTCCAAGGTAGTCAGCTATGTTGGCACCATCGGTACAAAGGTCAACCACAATAACCCGCTTACCCTTCTGCGACAGCGCAATAGCTATGTTGACCACCAGGGTAGTTGTTCCCACCCCTCTTTTTGAGCCGACGAAGGCGACCATTTCCGACTTGGCGGCAGTTTTCTTTGCCAAGAGACTGCCTACCCGGCTTACAATCTCTGAGGGGGCTGCCGGCTTAGTCATATAGTCATCGGCTCCTACCTTGAGTCCGGTGGTTTTATCTTCTTCCCGAGCCTTGGCTGAGAGCACCAAAATCGGCAGTTGAGAAGTACGAGGGTCAGCCCGTAACCGATGGCAAACTTCAAAACCATCTACCCCTGGCAGCAGGATATCCAGGACGATGAGGTCAGGTTCCTCTCTCTTGACTTTTTTCAGCCCGTCTAACCCGTTGGTGGCAATAAGTACCTGGTAGCCCTCCTGCCGGAGGGTATGTTCAATCAACCTCAAGGCACTTGGGTCATCCTCAATGACTAGAATCTTCTTATTCACAAGAATACCCTCTTCATTGAAGTTTAAGACCACACTGCTTCGCTTCCAGCATAGCTACTATCTTAGTCACCAACTCAGGGCGGTGCCATGGCTTGGTGATATAGTCATCAGCCCCTACCTTGAGCCCGGTGGCTCTATCTATTTCCCGTGCCTTGCCCGAGACCATCAGAATGGGCAGTTGAGCGGTTTGAGGGTTAGCCCGCAACCGATGGCAAATCTCAAAACCGTCTAAACCAGGTAGCATGACATCCAAGATAACTAGGTCTGGCTCTTCGCTTTTGGTTTTTCTAATCCCTTCCAATCCATTTGGCGCAGTGAGCACCTGGTAGCCCTCTTGCTGGAGGGTGTACTTGATTAACCTCAAGGTGCTTGGGTCGTCCTCTATAACCAGAATCTTCTTATCCATAATAATTACCCCCAGCCTAATTTAAGGATAAGGCGAAACTAAATGAATTCAGTCCAGCAAAACCACATCTACCCTCCCCGGGCTATATCACTCGGGCATCATCAGCGTTATCCTTAACCAGCAGGACTTTGATAGATTCACTGGCTCAAGCGCTACTCATAACCAGTAGTTACCTGCGTAACATTTCCGTATACATCACAAGAATAGGTGCCCTTGGTTGTTGCCGTCCGCAGGTAGCCTGTTGGAAGTGAGTATAACGGGTGGTCGCTGGGAAAAGCCGCCATATTACTGGTGGCTGAAGTAGCGGCCACTGAAGTTAGACCTTCCTTAGCCATCATTGTATCCATGGCTGTCTGAACGGTTACTAGCTCAGCCTTTGCCGCCTCTGTTTCGCCATGTCCAATGAGTCCGGTTACCCTCGGCAGAACCACACCAACCAGCACCCCGATAATGGCGACAACGATAAGTAGCTCCACCAAGGTGAAGCCAGTTTTGCCCCGATGAATTCTTTTGAGAAATTTCACCGTTCCACCTCCTTTATTTATTTGCTTGCCGGTAAGGCGAGGACTAGCAACCCGACCCAAAGAAGAAAGGGGCTAGCCCGAAAACTTCTCGGGTCAGGTTGCTAGCCCCTTTTCCGGTCTTAAACAACGCTAAGGTCTATTATTGCCAGATAGCCACAAAATGTCCACAAAAGTGCCTAATGTCAGTTTACCATTTGAAGGCATTTTTGTCAAGACCTAGCCAAAAAGTCACCAAAAAATGACTAAAAGTGCCACCATGAAGGTTGACGACCTAGAACCAGGCACCACCAGTAATCAACATACCGCCGACAAAGATGATTACCCCAACCTGGATATACGCCATAATCGGTGTTGGTGCGGCGCTGGCTATCGTGGTGATTGTCCTCATCGCCAGGACAAGGAGACCACCGGCTTAACCTCTGGTCTGAGGCTAACCCAGAGAGCCTCCCGAGATTTCGGGAGGCTCTCTTTTTTAGATTGAGCTTTATAGCCAATTAACAAGTTAGTGGTTTGTTATTTTGGGTCTCTCGGGCTTAGGCAATGAGCAGTTTACTGACGAATGTGTTATACTTCTGGTTACCATAGTCTTGAATTGTGACCGGGAGGTTAGCATGGTAGTATCGACAATAAAATGTCCCAGTTGTGCCACAGAAGGCCGCATATCGTTTCTCAGCCCAGATTATGAAGGCCCCTACACGTGCTGGAAGTGCCATGCACTTTTCTCTATAAAAATACAGGATGGTCAGCTTAAGTCCTGTCAGCCCCTTTCTAGAGAAGAATTGCAAAGGCAACAAGAAATCGAGGCTATGAAGGCCAAGTTCAGACGAAGTCCTGCGGATAAAGATAAGGCTTGATTTGATAAGTCACGTACAAAAGGGTGACAAGCCTTCGCCTGCTGTTTATGAAGGAGACGGTGAAGCGAGAAAGCTAGTTTTTCTTTTTTCAGCCCTTGTTCTGGCTACTTTGGCTATAGTCTTTACTTTGTCTAGCCCGACCGTTTATGCCGCCGAGGTCATCAGTCCAGACGGCTGGGCATGGCAGAACCCCCTACCCCAAGGGAATACCCTTTATGG
>Ga0209314_10000564_pt1 | contig 16426 bp, 21 predicted proteins | sample I19B2metaG_FD_184146 | JGI IMG/M metagenome (GOLD analysis project Ga0209314, IMG submission 184146) | Lake sediment bacterial and archeal communities from Gulf of Boni, Indonesia to study Microbial Dark Matter (Phase II) - ​I19B2 metaG... | ecosystem: Environmental > Aquatic > Freshwater >...
GTATCGTTGAAAGGGCTAAGGACCTCCAACTCATCGTCTTAAACCCAGGACCTGAAATGGTGAAAGAGGCTGTGGGGGCTGAGATGCCTAGGGAAACAGGTGGGGAGAAATGAGTCTAAAGGCTCAAAGGCGTTTAGCCTCCGAGCTTCTAAAGGTTGGTCAAAACAGGGTTTGGATGGACCCTGAGAGGGCTGAAGACCTTCAATCCGCGATTACTAAAAACGATGTTCGTAAGATGATCCATGAAGGAGCCATCAGGGAGCTACCTGTACAAGGGACGAGCAGGGGTAGGGTGAGGGCGCAGAGGAAGAGGGGTGCTGGACGGGGGTCAGGTAGTAGAAAGGGCGGTTCCGGTGCCAGAGCTGGAAGCGTGGATCCATGGCTTTTAAAGATAAGGGCTTTAAGGAAGACTCTTAAAGAGCTGAGGGAAAGGAGAACGATTACCCCTAAGGTTTATCGTAGGCTCTACGGTATGTGTAAGGGAGGAGCCTTCGACAGCGTTGCCGCTTTAAGGCAGTACATCCAATCCGAGGGATTGTCGAGGCGTAGGATAAGATGAGCGCTGGGAAGACATCCTTGAAGCGGCGGAGGATGCGTAAGACAGATTACAGGAAACGGAGGAGCCTACTGCAACCCCGCCTACCGAGGCTAGTGGTAAGGAACTCCGTTCAGAATATGGTGGTTCAGGTCGTTGCGGCTACTTTGAAAGGTGACTCCGTAATCACGTCGGCGCACACGAAGCAACTCGTTAAAGACTTCGGTTGGAAGGCTGGCTGCGGGAACATACCTTCAGCTTACCTAACTGGTCTACTCGTCGGTTACAGGGCTTTGCAGAAGGACGTTGTGAAAGCTGTGCTGGACACTGGTTTAGACCCGATGGTGAAGGGTTCCAGGTTAGCGGCTGCGTTGAAGGGTGCCTTAGACGCGGGTTTAAACATCTCATCAGGCCAAGCAATCTACCCCAGCGATTCACGGATTAAGGGTGAACACATCGCGGCGTACGCCTCCATACTTCAAAAAGAGAACCCTGAACTCTATAAGCAACGCTTCTCAGCGTCTCTCTCCATGAAAACACCACCTGAGAAGCTTCCGGAGCACTTCGAAAAAGTCAGGGGTAGGATTGTGAAAGCCTTCAAGGCGAAAGGGTGACCTTACGATGCGAAGAGAAGTCGAAGTTAAAAGCACAGTTGAGGGCTGGGTTCCGAGGACAAGCCTCGGGAAGCTTGTTCAGGAAGGAAAAATAACATCGATGGAGGATGTCTTCACTCAAGGACATAGGATTGTAGAAGCCGAGATAGTGGACATACTCCTCCCAGGCCTCGAACATGAAGTTCTCGCCACAAGCCTCGTTCAGAAACAAACAGACGCAGGGGAGAAGTCGCGTTTCAAAGCCATCGTTGTTGTAGGTGTAAAAGGCTACATAGGCGTAGGCTCGGCTAAGGCAAAGCAGTGGAGAATGGCTGTTGAGAAAGCCGTGGTAAACGCGAAGCTTAGGGTAACACCTGTGAGATACGGATGCGGTTCATGGGAATGCGCCTGTGGACAACCCCACTCACTACCGTTCAAGGTAATAGGTAAGTGTGGAAGCGTTATGGTCGAGATGGTCCCTGGTCCTAGGGGTTTAGGGATCGTAGCCAGTGAGAACGTGAAGACCGTCATACGCATGGCGGGTATAAAGGACTGTTGGACAAGGACGCGGGGCTCCACGAGGACAACTCCCTCCCTGATCTACGCCGTCTACAACGCCTTAAGAAACACTTACCGAGTGATCACGCCAGAGGATTGGGTCCGCTGAACCCGGGGGTTAAACCATGTACGTGGTTGTGAGGGTGAGGGGAACGGCGAATGTACGTGGGGATGTTGAGGATACCCTGGCAAGGTTAGGGCTTGAAAAACCTAATCACTGCGTCATCATCCCTGAAACACCGGACTACCAAGGTATGCTTCAGAAAGCGAAGGATTTCATAGCCTACGGCAGCATAGACCATGAAACCCTCTCATCCCTTCTTAGGAAGAGGGGGAGAATTACCGGTGGTAAACGGTTAGATGAAGTAAACGTGAAGGAGCTAGGGTTCAAAACAGTCGAGGAGTTCGCTGAGGCACTTCTGGAAGGAAAGGTGAGGATTAAAGACTTCCCGAACGTTAAACCAGTTTTCAGGCTTAGACCCCCAAGCCAAGGCTACGGGTCGGTTAAGAAATACTATCCAGAGGGCGCCATAGGTAACTGGGGAACTGAGGTCAACATACTCATAAAGAAAATGGTTTAGCCGAAATCCCGGCACCAGCCATGGTTTATGAAGAGACCAAAACCATTGATCAACGCGTTCCACCCTTTAAGTAACTACTTCAAACCGTTCTTCCATAAGCCATAGTCGGTGATGTCTCGGTGGACTCAATAAACTTTTATAACCGTGTACGCTTTCACTTCACCCGTGAAAGGCCCAGCGTTAAGGGATTGAAGGCTGAGAGCATAACGACGCTTACGGCCCGAGGTCTTAACGCATTCGGAGGCTGAGTAGACTATGGCTAGGAGACGTCGGAAAGTTAGGAAGTTAAGGGGTTCGAGAACCCACGGTTGGGGAACCATAGGTCAACATAGGAAGCATGGGAGCCGAGGTGGCAGAGGGAAGGCGGGTATGCATAAGCATAAGTGGACCTGGGTTCTCAGGTATGAGCCTGACTACTGGGGAAAGAAGGTTTCCAGAAACCGTAGCGGGGGATTGGCGCGGGCGCTCAACACAGGTGAACTCGATGCGCTCGCTGAGAGACTCAGCCGCGGAGGAAAGCTTCATGTTGAAGGAGGGAAGACGGTTGTCGACCTCGCATCTATCGGTTTCGAGAAGCTTCTCGGTAGGGGAAAGGTTTCTAAGCCCTTAACCATCAAGGCTTATAAAGCCACAGAGTCAGCTGTGAATAAGGTTAAGGAAGCAGGTGGGGAAGTCATAACGGTTCAGGCTAAAGGCTGAAGGGCTTCCAGTAGATGGTAGACCATGCCCGGGCGTTTCCTAAACCTCTTCAAACCCCTATCAAGGGTTACGTTAGAGGTGAAGGCTCCGGAGAAGACTGTCAGCTTCAACGAGAAGCTCTTCTGGACCTTCATCGTGCTAGCCGTCTACCTCATCATGAGCGAGGTTCCCCTCTTCGGCATTAAAACGAGTGGTCTCGGAGACCCACTGCAAGCCATGCGCGTTATCTTCGCGTCCAGGCATGGGACACTTATGGAGCTTGGCATAGGCCCAATCGTTACGTCGGGTTTAATCCTTCAGCTCCTAGTCGGCGCTAAATTTATCGAATGCGACCTTTCAAACGCGGATGATAAAGCCCTATTCACGACGGCTAACAAGTTCTTCGCTGTTTTAATGACAGCCTTTCAAGCCGCTTTATACTGGTTTGGAGGAGCCTGGGGTAGCTTAAGCATTGAAACGAACGTGCTGATCTTCCTTCAGCTCATCGCCGCTGGAATCATCCTCATGCTTATGGATGAACTCGTCCAGAAGGGCTGGGGGATAGGAAGCGGGATAAGCCTCTTCATCGCCGCGGGGGTGGCCCAAACCATACTTTGGTACAGCCTATCTCCCTTAATCGGGCTTACTCAGGACAATAAGTTCCTAGGCGCCATACCAGCGTTCTTTCAAGGGCTTCTAAACGGAGAAGACCTTTGGACGGCCATTCGGAGGTCGGGTTACCCAGATATGTTCGGGTTCATCTCAACCATCGTTATATTCATCATCGTTATCTACCTTGAGGGGATCAGGGTTGAGCTTCCGATCATGTACGCGCGGTTCAGGGGTTACAGGGGCAGGTTCCCCGTGAAACTCCTGTACGTGTCAAACATCCCCGTCATCTTCGCCTCAGCCCTCCTAGCCAACATCTACTTCGGCACCCAGATCTTATGGTCTAGGTTCAACCCTAACAACGATAACCTATGGCTGAACCTGTTAGGGCGATTTGAAACAGTTGAAGGGCAGCTGCAGCCTATGTCAGGTTCATTAGCCTACTACATCACTTCGCCACGAGATATCGCGCACGTGCTTCAAGACCCGTTAAGGGGCTTCACGTTCATAGGTATCACGGTGGCTCTATGCGCGGGCTTCTCCGCAACTTGGATGGAGGTTGGAGGCATGGGACCGAGAGACGTGGCGAAACAGCTTATCGACTCAGGAGCGCAGATTCCAGGTTATAGAAGAACGTATAAGTCCATCGAGGAGATCCTTAAAAAGTACATCCCTACAGTAACCCTTCTCGGAGGGATCATCGTAGGCTTAGTCGCGTCCACCGCAGACTTCTTCAATGTCTTCGGAAGCGGAATGGGCGTACTGTTAACCGTAGGCATCCTCTACCAATTATACCAGACCATCATGCGGGAAAGAGTTTCGGAGATGTACCCCGCCATAAGGAGGATCCTTGGAGAGTAAACGTAGTGTATGGAGGGGGTTAACATGGGCTGGTTCGATTGGTTCGACTGGTTAGTTGCACTTGTTGCACCCTTCACGGAACCGGTTCAAGAAGCCGCGGTCTTCATCTTCATCGTCGGCATCCTCTTCAACCTCAGCTCAATCGGTTTAAACAAGTTATTCATAGACTTTGAAGAGCAGAGGGAGTACAATCGTGTTCAGGCTGAGGTAAGAAGGCTGGAGAAGGAAGTGAGGATTACAGGGGATAAGAAGCTTAAGGCGAAGCTGAGGAAGAGGGAAGCCGCTATGAAGACGCTGGGTTGGAAGACGGGTAAGCGGAGCATCGTGATGACCGTGGTGTCGATGTTGTTATTCGGCTTCATCTTCACCCTACTGAACAGCGCCTTTGTAAAAACCAACAGCATCGACGTAGTAGCTCTACTGCCAATAAGTATTCCCTCATTTAGGGGACACACTCCAATACCCTTCTTCTTATGGTACCTCATATGCGCCTTCGCCATAGGTCGGCCTATGAATAAAATTTTCGGAGTCCCTACTGGTATTGGTATGGGTGTTTCGCCAACCGAGGAAAAGAAGACAGGAGCTACGGCGTAGAAAATACCGCGCATAATAGATTTAGGCCTTTTTCGGCAAGGGTTTTAAGTAAAGCCTGAGAGTGGTTATAGGCGCGTTATGTGGGTGGGTTCACAGTGAAGGCTTCTAAACTAGTCATCGCGGTATCTGGGTTGCATGGGGCGGGTAGGTCGACGCACGCGCGGAGACTCGCCGAGGTCTTTGGGCTTAGGTACGTTTCTGCGGGGAAGCTTTTCAGGGAGTTTTCAAGCGAGAGACACATGCAGGTTCACCAGCTAAGTGAAGCCCTGAAGCATAACCCTGAGGTAGATGAGTTCATCGACGGTAGGACAAGGGAGGAAGCTGCGAAGGGGTGCGTGGTCTTAGACGGGGACCTATCCGCTTGGATGGCTGGAGATATGGCGGATCTGAGGATATTCCTAACCGCACCTGACCAGGTAAGGTTTAAACGCCTTGCTAGAAGAGATGGGAAAGCCTTCGGCGAAATGAAGGTGGAGACTTTTAAACGTGAGAAAGACGACAGGGAAAGGTACAGGGAGTTCTATGGGGTGGACTTCCGCGACACATCGATCTACGACATCGTATTAAACACGGCTAATCTCCCGAGGGAATCGATCTTCAAGGTTTTAAAGACCCTCGTTGAAGAATACATTAGAGCTAAGGAAGAGGGAGGCGGCGTTCCTTTGGAGGGAGGCGTTAAATGATCGAGGTTGGGAGGGTCTGCGTTAAGACTGTGGGGAGGGAAGCTGGGAGGAAATGCGTGGTCGTCGACTTGATCGATGACAACTTCGTCGTCGTTACAGGTCCGATGCTGCTAACCGGTGTGAAGCGGAGGAGGGTTAGCGTGAAGCATCTGAAGCCTACGGAGTTCAAGGTGGGTATAAGAAGGGATTCCGCGGATGAGGCGGTTATGGATGCGCTTGAGAAGAGTCGGTTAACCGATGTGCTGCGTTCCTCCGTTGAATCTGGTACTGGGTTACAGGAGGTTTAAACTTTGGAAGCGATTCCACCATGGGAAGTGAAGAGGGAAATCGTTTACAAGGCAGTGGTTGAAACCGATGCGGCTTACGGATGTCCGCCTGAAAGCCGAAGCCTTAGGGAAAGGTTAGAGTACGGGGTCGTCAACTTTGATAAACCCGCGGGGCCTACGAGCCACGATGTCACGGCGTCTGTTAAAAGGCTCCTGAAGGCTGCGAGGGCCGGTCACAGCGGGACCTTAGAGGGAGTTTTCCCAAGGAAATCCCGGTGTGACAGGTGTCCTGCCTATCGCCATCAACGAGGCCACTAAGGTTCTCCAGGTTCTCCTTCACGGTGGGAAAGAGTACGTATGCGTTATGCAGCTACACGGCTCAGTCCCAGATGAGGCGTTGAAAGGGGTTCTCGCAGAGTTTCAGGGTGAGGTCTTCCAGAGACCCCCTTTAAGGGCTTCAGTTAAACGTGTTTTGAGGACGCGCTTCATCTACTACTTAAACCATCTTGAAACGAAGGAAAGGTATGTGCTCTTCAAAGTCGGCTGCGAAGCGGGAACCTACGTGAGGAAACTGTGCTTCGACATCGGTCAGGTTCTCGGCTGTGGGGCGCATATGAAGGAGCTTCGGAGAACGAGGGTTGGGCCCTTCGTGGAAGACGTGAACCTCGTAAGCTTTGAAGGCTTGGCCGACGCGTGGGATCGATGGTGTGAAGGGATGGAGGAGCCCTTAAAATCGGTGATTCAACCGGTTGAGAAAGCCCTGATCCTGCAACCCGAGGTCACTGTGAGGGACTCAGCTGTGGACGCCTTGTGCCATGGAGCGGACTTAGCCCTCCCAGGCATCGTTAGCCTATCCGACGATGTGAGACCCGGCTCCACCGTAGCCATCTACACATTGAAGAAGGAAGCTGTCGCCTTAGGCAAGGCTCTTATGTCAACACCTGACATCCTAGAGAAGGATAAAGGCTTAGCCGTGAAAACGGAGAGAGTCGTCCTTAAACCAGGAACATACCCGAGGAAGTGGAGAACCTAGCCTATATGTGTGTATAGTCCAGCGGATAATATTCGGTCTTTAAGCCAAGCTCGTATGCATGATATCTGAATATGTTCATGGCTCTGTGAAGCTTTTCATCCTAACTTTTTCCCTATGTACGCTGCAAGTCCTTCAAGGTCCTTTACATCAGTCTTGATGATAGCCGCCAACCTTCTCCTGTAAACTAGATTCACCTTAACCCTCTGCCTCTCAAAGCTTTCAGCCATGAACTTAGCGAGCTGCTCACCTCTTCGGTCGAAGTCGGTGAGAATGATCACTCCGGCATGCACGTTAAGTCCCTCGACTAACTGCAATAAGGAGCCTCGATAGGACTTGGCTTGAATGAGGTTTCCACGGATACCTAGGGCCTCCAAAGCCTTAGCGTCGTTTCTACCCTCAACGATGATCGGTGTTCCACCCGCTGCCTCATCTCGAAGCTTATCTAGAAGTTTCGTGAGTTTTTCCAGTCTTCTTTCCTTTCCACTGTGCAATTTCCAACCAGCATCTAAAAAGCCTGTTTCCTCTCCAAGGATCTACCTTGTTACCTTTTGGCTTTTAATAAACTCGAGCAACGTCTTGGCTTCCTTGTTTTCATTGAAGTAAATTCGTACAGGTTCTAGGATTCTTATGATTTCCTCTGCTACGGCTTTTTTAAGGTCTAGAGGATGGAGTTTCCCGTCTCTATACCTTTTCTCAAGTTCTTGGTATGATTGAAACTCCGCGTTCCCGCCAAACCGTGCAGGTCTTTCAACGGTAAAGGTCTTGTTCTCCCTGAAAATAATGTGTTTAACCATGTCTAAGACGGGGTTGAAGTCGACGATTTTCTCCTCACAGTAAGCGTTGAGGACTTTCCTCCTGATGTCTTGCGGGGAGTCGTATATGAAAATACATGTCTGGGGCATGGATTTACTCATCTTCACGGATGATACGACCTCTTTCCTCATCTGGGGGTCTTCAGGTAAGGGCCAAGTAGGAGGCTTAGCTAGACCTTGCAGCAGGTGGTGGTGCACGCAGACGGGTTTCCAGAGACCTAGCCTTGGACCTACCTCCCTTGCCACCATGTGGGCTTTCCTCTGGTCCATTCCCAGTTGGCAGATGTCCACTTCAAGGTGGAAAATATCTGCAACCTGCATAGGGGTGTAGAGGAGGTCGGCTACCTTCCTAGCCTCCGTTTCCTTTCTCCCCATTATCTCTAGGGTACGGGTGACCCTCGGGATGGTTAGGGCCTTAGCTACTCGTACAACCCTATTCCAGTAAGAGAGGTCCGCGTACTCTTCCTCAGGCCAAACAAGCTCGATCTTATCCTCGGGGACTCCCAGCGCCACCCAGCTGTGTACAAAGTGCCGCGCCGCCCTCTTTATCTTCCCCATATCCCCATCTAGTTTATCGTTTATCCACGCGTGCCAACACGCCAACCATACCTTATACCTGACACCGGCTTCGATGAAATCCTTCATCTTGTACGCGCAGATAAGCCCTGTACCCAGATGTACGAGGCCACTCGGCTCCCATCCGCCGTATGCTATGGGATGAGCCTTGGTTTCAAGGAGCTGCCTAAGCTCCCCCTCAGTGACAACCTCCTCCGTCGGCGCCCTCTGGATCAGCTCCATCCGCGTTTCAATGTCCATTATTACCCTTGACCACCCTCAACTACTAGCCTAGATTAAGGGGGTCACTGAGATATAAGAACAAACCATGGTATGGTGGGCGTGTGTGGACTTACAAAAACCCGAAGATGCCTCGCTAAAATAATTCTAAGTGAGGAGAGAGACCTAAATTTATCTAAGAATCCAGCATTTATTCTCAATTCAATTAACCTAAGAGTTCTCTATAAGTAAGATTTTCTTCTTAGAAAAAAGTTTAAAATATACTTAGGAATCTTTGACACACCCAATTATAATGGTGATTGTAGTGAAGCTTGAGAAGAAGACTTATGTTTTTAAGGTAGTTCAGAACTGCAAGATTAAAGCCGATGTGTACCGAGTTCCAGATAACCTCATCCACCCCCTAATTTTGTGGATACATGGCGGTGCACTTATCGGAGGTGATCGGGGAGGGATCAGAGCTGATCAGTTGGAGGGGTATGTTAAAGCTGGATACGCTGTTGTATCGATAGATTATCGCTTAGCCCCGGAATCAAAGCTTAAAGCAATCGTAGAGGATGTTCAGGACGCCTATAAATGGGCGCGTGAAGAGGGCTTAAAATTATTCAATACCGATCCCGATCGCATCGTAGTTGTCGGGCATTCTGCAGGCGGTTATCTAACGTTGATGACGGGTTTCTGTGTAAACCCTCGACCAAAAGGCTTGGTCTCATACTATGGTTACTGCGATATTGCGGGTGATTGGTATAGCCGTCCCGACCCTTTTTACTGCCGACAACCCAAAGTATCGAGAGAGGAAGCGTATGCAAGCATCGGTACGAAGATTATCTCGGAATTACCTCTTCAAAATGTGCAAGATCGTGGACGTTTCTACCTCTACTGCCGGCAACAAGGACTCTGGCCAAAAGAAGTGACAGGATATGATCCGCATACCGAATCTTCTGCATATGATTCTTTATGTCCTATAAGAAATGTACATAAAAAGTATCCCCCTACCATGCTTCTCCACGGCACTAATGATACCGATGTACCTTATCGACAATCGGAGATAATGGCGACTGAGCTTGAACGGGTTGGTGTAGAATACGAGTTCATAACGATTCCGCAGGGCGGTCACGGTTTCGATGGAGCCGGCTTGAAAGATGTCAGTTTCGCCCCGGTTTTTCAAAAAGTGCTCGCCTTCTTGGATAAACATGTTATGAATATTGCCTAAATCAGCTATCGAGGTTTTTTCAGGCATCGCTTCCAAGATCATCCTTATCTCCACGCTTCTTAACCTTTGTTGTTTTCACAAAGCAAAACTTACAGTCCAAACCACAGTGCCAATAAGCTAAAGCAAGAGATCAGTTAAGGTAGCTGTAGAACAGTTCCAGACAGCTACAGTTGACTTCAATGTAGGTTAAGGTTCCACGTAAGAATGTGTTCAATGCTGACCTATAATCGTTCAAGTTGATTCCCCGGAAACTATCTATTGCTTTAGCCTTTCCCTTCGAGATAAGCCAACATAATCGACATGAAAGGACAAAACCATCACAGAACAAACAACATCTTAAGCGTAGCGGTGGGCGTCAAGAGTATCACCCAAATTAATTGGGGATTATGTCCACATACGACTAACAACTAAGCGTCATGGACGGACGCTACGTCCTCCTCAGCTAGCACTCTCTCATATGGGAGCCTTAACGCCCACCGATCTTTACAACCTTTGGCTCCTTGATAAAGGTTTTGTCCACCGTTTGTTTCTGTTTTTTGTCCTTCTAAGCGTTCAACGTAGCCTTTCAAGGTATTTTCCGTTATTTTACTGATGTTTAAGCCTAAATCCTTGGCTTTCTGGAACAACTGTTTAGATTTACTTAAACTTTGTAGGTGAATAATATTACCACGAACCTTGTGACCAGAGGTATTATGCCTCGGAATTATTCCTATAGTATTTCAGCAGGTCACTGTTCCATTAAGCAGCTATTTCTCCAGAATACTTTTCAAGTTCTCTAACGATTTCACAACTTGCTTTTCGCCTGCTCCACGTGCTAATCCGCCGAGGGCTCTACCGAGAATCCCCCCAGGCATTTCAACGTCACTTATCCATGTGAGTTTGGTTCTTCCCTCAACGGGTTTCAGGATATATGTAGAAGTGTATGTATAATATGGGGGTTTCGAACGATATACCATCTTCTCGTTTTCAAGACTCTCCGTGATCTCCACATCATGTTCACTACGCTTATCAATTATATGAGCAATTGCACCCACTCTATACTTGTCTTCAGGTGTGCGCACCTCGGAAGTATACTTTACGCTCTTTAGCTGATCTTTGAATGCCCATTCTGGCATCCTGTCCAAAGCCAGCATTTCCCAGACCTTCTCAGGCGGAGCCTTGATTTCAATCGACGTTTCCGTCCTAACCAAGATATCACCTCCCTCTACAATTACATATCCCTATACAAATTCCGCCTACTTCCTTTATTAAATCATCGATCATCGAATTACGGTATTCATTAGTGTTGAATTTAGGTTATTCTGGTTATAACTCCTCTACTGTCTACTCATATCAGCCTTACGTTGAAGTGTTTGAAGACTTTTAACGCTATGGTCTTAGTTTCCCTTAACGGTGTCACTAATACAGCTTGATCGTATCCCCATGATAAGGCTTCAACTAACTGCCCAATACCTCTCATAAGATCATCCCCTGAGCCTTTGACCTCTATGGCTATTCTCTCTAGGGTTAGTAGCAACAAGATCGATCACACAGTTACCTAGCTTAACCTCTCTTTGAACCTCATAACCCTTAAGCCTATAGTACTGATATCATAGTCATAATGTTTCTGAACATAGTGTTTGGTCACGTTCTATATTGGTGGCGAGGGAGAGAGACGTTAAAGCATACTTGATGTCCACTTAAACTCCATATTAAAATCAGAAAGGTGTCGATTAGATTAAGTTTAGATTTGAATTTAAGAAAAAGAGATGATCTTTTTTCATGGAGCAACAATCCTATTATATATAAGTCCAGTAACATATTCAGTAACAAACTTAGAGCTTGGTTTTGATAATGTTTTGAATGTGCTGCATGATTCGATTGTAGGCTTCAAAGGTTTCCCGAGTTGGAAACTCCTTTCTTTCACCTCTACGAGTGATCCAGACATACTGAAGATTTTTACTAGGTCCCGTCCAGAGTCTATCGATTTGTTCCTCAATTAGTGTATTCTTCAAATTAATATCACTGTTTAGGAGTTGTGCAAGTTCCCCACCTTCCCACTTGTAGTCAACGATTTCTCTACTGAAGAAGCCTTTCTGAATCGGTTTAGCTTCCGAATTAAGCTTGTTTTCTATGCCTTCCGCATTTGCCTTAATGCCATAATGGTATAAATAGTAAGTGTATGTACTTGATTTTCCTTTTGGAGCGCTATGAGCATGGGTATGCTTCGTCACCTGCACAAACTCGATGTTTCTACCTTCAATCTTAATATTGCCTAAGCCACCAAAAGCCTTAGCCTCTACACTTTCTGGATCTAATATGATAGCATTTACGCCAATCTGCCTAAGATGGTTACATAATTCGTTTATTAAATCAGACTCATCCCCCAATATTCTCTTAAAAAACCCCATCTAAACCCCTCACCTTCAATCAAGATTGCTCTTTCTTATTAATTAAACTTTTCAACCATCCTAAGACATGAAGGTCTTCTAGGGTATCGCTGTGACTGCTTGATCCTAGTGGTTATGAACTTTGTTGATGAAGTCAAGGCTTCCACCTTTCCTTAACTTAAAAAAATAAGGGGTTGGGTCTATTCTAAGACCCATAGGTTGGCTTTATCGTAAATTTCTTTGAGGTTTTCAGGGCTTAGGTCTGTGTATCGTTGCAGAAAGCATTTTCCTTGGGATATGTCCCATCATAGCATCTACGTAGCGGTCTGGAATTCCTATTCGACCCATTTCATCCGAGAACCATCTTCGTAAAACTTTAGCTGTGATGTTTAACCCAGTTTCCTTTTGAGCGTTCTCCCATTCGTTGACCATCCTATGGCTTTCCCTTGGGAATAGCTTCTCCTTTCCTTTCCGTGTTAGTATGTATTCCTTCATCAAGGCTTCTGTTTCCGTGTTAAAGAAGCTTACCCATGACCTTTTCGTTGCTCCTTTATGTACTGATGGTATGATCATCCTGTTCTCCATGTCGGTGTCTTTCTCCGTTAAGCCTAGGAGTTCAACTGGTCGAAGTCCAGAACTTGCATACATCAAGAACCTTGTCCTTGTGTCTAGGCTTTTCAAGGCGTTATAGAACCTTTGGAGATCGGCTTTACTCAACCTTTTGTAAGGCTTTTCATATTCGACTGCAAACGTGAAGGTTTCAGTCAAGTCTTTCCTCCCAAGGAATTTCGTTAAAGTCTTTAAGGCTTTCAACTGGTTGTTATACGTCCCGTTCTCCTTGCCGTTGTATCGGCTGAGGTATTGCCTTATACTGTCAACCGTGATTGTAGGTGTTGAAGCTATGAACTTTCTCAATATTCGAAGCTTATCCTTGACTGTTCTAGGGCTTAATTTCAAATCGGTCTCCAGAAACAGCTTGAATTTGTCAAAATCGACCTTGGAAAGGTCATGGACGGACGCTACGTCCTCCTCAGCCAGCACTCTCTCATATGGGAGCCTTAACACCCACCATGAATTCATGATTTGAACTTTCTGATAAAGATTTTCTCCACTGTTTGTTTAGGAATCTCCTTCCATTATACGGCTTATTTCAGCTTTAAGGGCTTGCTTAAGGATTTCCATAAAGTTTTACCATAGTTTCCTGGCTTCTTCGTATGTCGTATAAGTATTAGCCTTGCACCGGGTGGGATTGAAGAACCATTAGTCGTCCGATCGGTCTCTCATCCGAGCCTAAAGGTCTTCCCAGCTCGGACGACCAGATGTCGTTTGCGGTGATGTAAAGCTCGTTACCTACAACCTTGCTGTAGCACAACTGAGGGTATCGACCGGCAGGCACATCCGGGACTAGAACGTCGAACCGATCGGTTTCAGGATGGTAGGCTAGGAAGCGGTCCATGAAATGATAAGGATACCCATCGACGCCAAGATGAGGATTCTCTCTGAGCGCTACATACTCCCCCGTCTGCTCATTGTAGCGGAAACTACCATTGTAGGTACTTAGATTGTTGAGTTGCCAGCCACGGTGGAACACCCCTCCCCCGATGAACCCGAACTCTTCACCCCATCCTGGCACCGCGCGTTTATAATGCTCACCAGTCCACAGGTCTAGCCTTATCATCCATCCGTCCTCGTATGTCACAAGATACCGTGGGACGTTTTCCTCAGTCCTAGGGTGTACAGGTGGGATCGCCCCTATATGCTCGGCGATGAAGCGCCGCACCTCTGGGTCAAAGTATACCCGGCGTGCAGGCCATCCCTTCACTACTGGGATCGGGAATTCCTTCAACCGCTGTGGCCAATCAATGTCCAGAATGCATGGTAACGACCCTTCCTCCGGATAGGGAAACACCTGCCCTTCATCCCGCTCCACATCCCACAACACCAGACAAGGGCGAGATCGCTCGGGAAGGTACAATAGACTACGCTCTTTATCCGCCTCACCATACCATAGGTTGGCTTCCGGAAAAGGCTTATCCACTTGGTAAACACGTGAGTCGGCTACGTGATAAACCGTGATCCTAGGTCTAGTCTGCGGGAGCACGTACACCTTGCCTCCAGCGCAGAGACTTTGGCTTCCACCATGGTCACTGGGGATGCATGTGCTAGTGATCGTTCCGGTGCGCGGCCAGTAGCGATAAAGAATCGGAAGGCTGCCTGTAAACCATAATGTCCCCTGGTCGTCACTGTCCATCCCGTAGACTCTCGTGTTGCGGGCGTCTACCCAGATTGGATATATCTTCGGCAATTCCGCCATACCGTCTTCCTCTCAGTAGGCTAGACTCCTCAACATGGTTAATTCTTCCATACTCATTCATCGTATGTTGGGCGTTTATAAGACATAGGTCGATGTAAAATATTTTCCCTGTAGGATATGAAATGGTTCATAGCCTTTATGAGTAGCTGAACTCTAGATTTCAGGTTAGAGGGGTGGGTTTGAAAAGTTATAGGACTGGGGTCATTGGTTTAGGCTGGATGGGTTGGCTCTACGATGTGGCGGATAGGCGGGGAGCACCTGAATGTGGGCTGCCCACGATGCGTAAAACACCGTTAATGGGGTTACCTAACTCCCATGCGGGTGCCTACAGGTTTCACGTAAAGACGAGGCTGGTTGCTGGCTGCGACCCGGATGTTGAGAGGCTTAAAGGCTTTGGAAAACACTATGGTGTGAAAGCCCTCTACAAGGATTACTGGGATATGTTGGAGAAGGAATCCCTTGACTTAGTGAGCGTATGCACGAAGACGGACATAAGGCCGGAGGTCACATCAGCGGCGGTTAAAGCGGGTGTGAAAGGCGTATTCACGGAGAAACCTATGGCGCACAGCCTTGAGGAAGCCGATCGCATGGTTGATGTGTGCCGAAAAGCGAACGTTAAGCTTTTAGTAGGCTCTATCAGCGTTTGTCACCCCGCCTTTGGGAAGGCTAGGAAAATGATTGAACAGGAAGAGGTCGGAGAACTCGTAAGCATGGTGACAGGTATGCAAACTGCGCAGCATAACACCTTCCTCTACCTAGTAGGCAGCGAGGTGGACTGGGTTCTGGGAAACATGGAAAGCCCGGAAAAAGCCCAGGAGGACTTCGACAGCGAGGTCACTCCTAAGAGCGGCTTCATGTACTTTAAGAACAGAGTTGAAGGCGCGATTCTGGGACTTCACCGTCCTTGCCTTGATGTCACGCTAACTGGAACGAAAGGTTTCCTCACCTTCAACTGGAGCAAGGGTTTCAGGCTTTGGAAAGAGCTTGACACAACCGGCTTAGCTGAGCTTCCTTGGCCTATCGCTGACCAGTTCTCAGTGCCCTACACCTACTACGGGGTCGCGGACTTGATCCAGTGCATAGAAGAGGATGCGGAGCCTAGGGTAAGCGGTCGACGGGTCCGCCACGCTATGGAGATTGAGATTGCACTGCGGGAATCCTACAGACGGGGACAGGTGAAGGTTATGCTCCCCATAAGCGATAGGAAGCTCAGGCTTCTGTACCGTTCCTTCCGGTAAAGGTAAACTGGCGCAGTGTTACAGGTCCCGCTCCTCTGTAAACGTAGGGTAGTTCCGCGCAATACGGTAGGCTACACGCAACTCAACATCGTGGAGTTCAAGCTTACATCCTTCAGCAGCTGTGTCTATCCAGGGATCCCTCCTTTCAACCTTGATACTTACCTCGTTCACGCCTTTAACTGGAAACGGACCGTTTGTAAGGTTAAACTTGAACACGTAATGGGCGCCCAGCCGTCTCTCAACAGACCTGGCAGGGGAGAGAAGCCTGTATGTGAAATCCATTTTAATACATAGCTGATCCGGCAACGGGGCTCCATTAAGGCTGAAGCTCAGATGGTCATGGGGTGTCACGTTTCTAATCCTCAACCTTAACTGCACCTGTTTTAGGATTCCGGTTTTCAAAGCGGATTCCAGCTCCTCACTCACCCTGAACCGCACGGTGTTCTCCGATGTGTCTTCGAGAATTAAGGGAAGCCGGCGTGGGTACCCTATATAATCGGTTTCCGTTTTTCCGGTACGCATCCAGTAATGTTTATCCTTGAATCTCACAGCGTCGATGTCCCCTACTTCCCGGAGCACGGTATAGTCCTCAGCGTTAAACGGCCAACCCCGGGAGTAGAAGTCTACGAGGTAGATGCCGTCAGCCCCAGTGGATAGATAATTCATCGCCGCAGCCCGGTACATCTCCACCGTAGCC
>Ga0209314_10000566_pt1 | contig 16410 bp, 19 predicted proteins | sample I19B2metaG_FD_184146 | JGI IMG/M metagenome (GOLD analysis project Ga0209314, IMG submission 184146) | Lake sediment bacterial and archeal communities from Gulf of Boni, Indonesia to study Microbial Dark Matter (Phase II) - ​I19B2 metaG... | ecosystem: Environmental > Aquatic > Freshwater >...
AACTGGTGCTAATGCACATGCACCAACACAATGAACCGATTGAAGACTGAACATTAGGTCAGGGGTTGTCTCGCCGTTTTTTATGCCTAGCTCTTCTTCCAAAGCCTCCAGAACCCGAGCTGAGCCCCTTAGGTAGCAGGCGGTTCCTAGACAAACACGAATGAGGTGCTTACCACGTGGTGTCAGGTGAAATGCATCGTAGAAGGAAGCTACGCCGTAGACTTGAATCATAGGAACATTAAGCTTTTCAGATACGCGTCTCAACGCCCAAGCAGGAAGATAACCGTACAAATTCTCAATCTCTTGCAATATAGCAATTAACGCTGACCCTTCGCAAGAATAACTCTCGATAATCTTGTCGACTTTGCTGTATTCAGGAGCACTTTCCGCCAAATTTATAGCACCTCACGGGTCAGTTATCTCCTCCCTATGTCGCCAAAAGTGAAGATTTCATAAGGTCTTGGCATCTGAATTGCGGGTAACCTTTTTTATGTCCTTGAAGCTTAGTGGGGGCTCTTCAGAGATCTCCTCAGCAAATATTATTTCATACACTTCTTTTGAGCCACATTCTTGACATTCCAAAGGTCTGTACCTACATGTTTGACAATTTTCTGACTCCATACCGATGCGAAGATAAAGATCCTCGGATCTCTCTTTATGTCCGACAATCAACCCAACTAGCTCAATCCAGCTGTTTCCACAATGGGCGCAAGCAAGTCTCTTCCTCGATAAATGACCAGCGTTCTTTCTGCCTCTGATTTCCTCGATTATCTCTTCTATTTCCAACAGCAATCACTCAATTTAAGCATATTGTTCTAATATATATAGATTTTGTTCGATTCTGCTTCATTAGAATCGACATTCTAAGTCAGAAGCTCAAAGTATTTCATCTTTGTCGAACTTCTTCTCATCTTCAAATCGCGATCATGTGTAACCTAAGTCTATGTAAGCTCCGATGCTTTTCGCTAAAGCATTTTTGTAAGCGAGGTTCGCTGTAACAGCGTCCTGTATTGCTAGTCCGGTTGAGTCGAAAACAGTTATTTCATCAGGAGAAGTTCTACCTAGCTTTAAGCCTGCTACGATCTCACCTATCTCGCCCCAGATATTTTCCTTTGTTATAACCCCCTCGGCTAACGGAACGTTAATCTCGCCACTGTGGGACGCCTGTTCCCAGTCATCAATCACGATCTTGGCTCTCTTCAAGAGCTCTGGGTCAAGCTCCTCCTTACCTGGAGCGTCTGCCCCAATGGCATTTATGTGGGTGCCTGGCCCAATCCACTCACTCTTTACGATTGGTACTCGCGTCGGGGTGACTGTTACTACAACATCCGCTCCTCTAACGGTCTCTTCAATGTTGTTAACAGCCCTAACGTTAAGCCCAAGTTTTTCGGACATCTCCTCAGCGTATTTTTCTCTTGAGGCTTTTATTATATCTGTGACCCTAACCTCTTCTATTTTCTTTAAAACCTTTTTCAAAGCCATCAATTGGGTTCTAGCCTGTACTCCGGCTCCAGCTATTCCTATGACTTTTGAACCCGCCCTAGCTAGATATTTTGCAGCTACACCTCCAGCAGCACCCGTCCTCATCGCGGTGATCCAAGTACCTCCCATCATGGCCAAAGGTTCGCCGTTTTTGGGATCCACAAGGATTACCGTTGCCATAACCGAGGGAAGGTTGTACTTTGCTGGGTTGTTTGGGTGAACGTTGACAATTTTTACGGCAGAGATGTCGAATTCCTCAAGGTACGATGGCATGACCCTCAGGTCGCCATTGTATTTGCTATAAAATAAGTATGGTTTCGGTGGCAACTGCACCCGGCTTAGGCCCTTCTCGTTGAATGCCGATTCAACAGCTTCCATAACCTCATCTATAGATAGAAGCTGATGAGTGTCTTTTTCAGTTAATAATAGGGCCTTCACGTAACCGCCTTTCACTGCTAAGACTCTTCTATTTGGGAGGAAAATTTCCCGAACAACTTAACCGCAAATTGCATTAAATGTCTATGTTTTTTGCACAAATTCAAGTTGAAAAATGTCTTTTCTCCTTCTTCGTTGCATTCAGGATACTCGCACTTCATCTCAGCCACCTCTTAACGGATTATAAAAAATAAACCCAGTTATATATATTTTGTCCGAAAAACCATTAAATGGTCGAACAATTTATTACTAAATGAACTAAAAGCCTGATAATGTGTGTAGGATTCTGGTGAGAAAAATTTGGCGAAAAACGACATCATAAGATTTTTAAGCCAAAATAGCATAAACTATAGAATCATAATTCAATATCATTCTGGGTCAAATGGGATATTGTATGCCACCTAAGATCAAAGTTGATGAGATTGACATAGCTATTATCAGGGCTCTACAAAGAGATGCACGCGCCAATTTTGCGGACATAGCGAGAGATTGTGGCGTGTCAACTGATACGATAAGCAAACGATTCAGAAAAATGAAGAGAACTGGTATTATCAGAGGGACAACGATCCTGTTGAACCCCAAAAGCTTCGGCCATGATTGCATTGCAATCATAGGCATTGACGTTAGCTACCCGCACTTGGAGAAGGTCGTTGAGTTGATTCGAAGGATACCTGAGATAGTCTTTTGCACCACGTCTATGGGCAAACACGACATATTCTGCATCGCGGTTCTTAGAAATATTGGTCGGCTGAGCCAAGTGAAAGATTTGATAAAAGGGAATCCCGTTGTCAGAGAGGTAACAACGAGCATTTGGGTTGATGAAATATTGTTATGTCCAGAAAATTTCGAATTCGACCATCTTAAAAAGTAGTGATAGAGATGGACGAAATAGACTTATCTATAATCAAGAAATTAACGGAAGATGCCCGTACGTCTTTCAGAAAAATCGCGAAGGAACTTGGAATCTCACCGGACACAGTGATAAACCGATATGAAACATTGCAAGAAAAAGGCGTAATCCGTGGATCTACAGTCGTAATCAACCCGAAGAAAATTGGATATCACGGCATGGCTGTATTTCTGATAGACGCCTCGCCTTCACATATCTTAGCAACCGAGGCTACTGTTGATTCGTCACTGATCTTGGATAAGTTGATCCAGATGCGAAACATAATTTTGGCTACAAAGACTGTTGGAGACCATGACCTATTAGCTATCGGTGTAGCTAAAGATTTTGAACATTTGATTAACATAGGCGCTGATATCGGAAAGATACCAGGTGTTAAAGACTTACAGGTATCCTTCTGGGTCGAGAAAACAGAACTCTGCCCCAAATACTTTATAATTTAGAAAAACGGGTTTTAAACCTAAACTTCGCTGACGACGAATATGTTTCAAAGGTTGCTAAAACCGTTCAGGAAGCATGTTAATTGGTAAAGACCAGTTTCAATACATCACGGAAATGAATAGTGTCAAGATCCCTGAAAGCGCAAATCGCAAGTCTAAAAGTGCAGTGGGCTCGTCAAATAGTGCGGGGGGTGGGATTCGAACCCACGAACCCCTACGGGACAGGCTCCTGAAGCGACCGCGTGTCTTGACAACACTCTGCGCCTTTGACCTGGCTCGGCGACCCCCGCTCAAGCTTGACCTTCCACCTTAACGAATTGCGACATCTCTTTAAAAAACTGTTTGAACCTCGTCCCGCTGTAAGGGGGGAATGACGATTTTCTATGGCTCATAGTCCATAAAAAGTGGACTTAAGCCGATCTCTCCGCCTCCTTTGTCTAGTTTCATCTGGCCGACGTGAATGGTGGACACGTTCTCGCTTACGGGCGTGTAAACCTTCATCACCCTTCTCTTATAGTCAACTCCACACAAAACACCGATCCCAAGAAAGTTCCCTGACGCATCTAGCAACCCCAGAAGCAGGCCTTGTTCCTCGCCTTCCTTTATCACCTTCACCGTTTTTCCGAAGCCCTCTTTAATCCTCTTCACCAACTCCTCGTTAATCCACTGGTCTCCCTTTAAAACAATGAAAACTGTGGTGGGTGTTTCTTCACCATAAACAAGACTTATCCCCAGCGACCTTCTCACATTCTCCATCTGCTCTACGGTTAGGGGGACGCCTGTTCCGAAGGGGGCTCCTTCAACTCTAACCCAGCTTAGGGGAAAGGATTGCACCCTAGCTTCCTTCAAATACTTCTTATAACTTAGATCGCGTAGGACCTTCCTTTTCTCCCGGTTTCTCTTATGTATCGCTGGCGGGGAGTTTATAATAAGAGTCTTCATCTCCTTTAAGGCGCTAAGTATGGGTGTCAGCTCATCCCCCTGCTGTATACCTACGACCACGTCAGGAGCTACTCTTTCCATCAACAGAACCTTGTATCTCGCGGCGTCTTCACCCTCAATCCAGCCATCTGTGTTGACGATCAAAAAGTTGACCCCTGTCTCTAAGACCTTGCCTTTCAACATGTTTAGCCCCTCTACGACAATGTTTACGGCTCTGCTCGGGCTGGTCAGCCCAACAAAGTACGCGTTTTCCGCCTCCATCTCAAAAACGTCTTTTATCGGCGTTCTAACAAAGCTGAATCCAATAGTAGAAGGCGGCCCTATATCAGACTGTCCTAGGTCGCCGTCAATAATGGCAATCTTCCTTCTCCTTTTTAATGCTTTATTGGCGAGATAGGTGCAGAAACTTGTTTTACCCGAGTCAACCCCACCCATCACCATAACCGTAACCGGTTTTTCATACGAAACGATCTCCATGGAGGCGTTTTCCCAAGACGGTGGAATCGTGCTCCCTTCTATTTCTTCAAAGGTGGCGCTCTCGCCCAGCATCAAATCAAAGACGACCTGCTTGCTAACCTCGAAGGGCATGCGCTTTCCTTCTCGTATCACAACTTTTTCTCCTGCTTTCAGCGTTGCACCCAAGACTTTGGCCCCTCCAGAAAGAAGGTTTACGGACGCTGGGCCATCTACGAGCAGGGTTTTTCCTTTTTTAACAGTACACTTCATTTCATTCCCTTCCTAGGAAAAACTTGACCTTTTCTCTCCGCGATTTTCATAGCAGACATCAAGTCTCTCGCTTCCCTTCGGTGGATGGTTCCCTTCACGAAACGGCTTGTTCCTGCCTCGCTCACGGTTTCTATGACGACCCCCTTCGGTAGGGCTTCATCTAATAAATACAGCAACTCCTTCGCATAAATGGGTGCGCCGTTTCCTATCTTTATTGTACTCATCGTAGCTGGCGCTTTTTCTAAAGCCTTCAAAATGTTGCTTTTGGCTTCCTCCAAACATGAACAGGTGTAGGTTTCCAAAAGGTTTCCATCAGCCAAAACCGCGATACCAACGGTTTTACCCGGATCTACCCCGATAACAACCCTATCGTAATTCCGCTTCCCCTGAGCAACCCGAATGGCCTCATCAACAATCGTTGCAGCGTCATTTCTATCTTTGAAAACGAGGATGTTAGGGTGCTTGATAAGATGATGTTCTTCCGGGGTCGTAATGACAACCTTGATATCGAGGGGAATGTGATCTCTAGGTGTTAGGCTCAAGAAGGGCAGGTTTCTCCCCTTAAGTTCCTTCACCAACCTATAGTAGGCTTTCCCCGAAACGGTTACAAGCGCTATTTCCGCTTTCATGGCGCCGCCCTTTATGCATAACACAAGACAAAATTATTTGAGTTGTGGTTTTTGGGCTATGTGTTGAAGCTTCGCGCACTAAGAATAAAGTATAGACGAGCCAAAATGGAACGACTTATCCTGACAGAATTTCTTTACTAACTTCATTTCTAAGTTACTCATATGGGACAGGAATCTTGCTTTTCTTTAGTACTTCTTTATACAACGATACGAGTTCTCTGGCTTTCTCTGCGCATTCCGCGAGCTTAAACTGCTTACAATCATATCCTAACGCCTCTTTAATCAGTTCAGCAGCTTTATCTGTAAGAACCGTTGTTCCATCATCCTTGATCTTTTCTATACCGTCAAATCGTGCTGCTTCCTCATTAATCTTTATTGCATTATCCAAAGTTAACTCTTCAGGTAATACAACCTCCACCCCTTTCGCATTTATACGAACTGGAAAACCTCCTGGTAATCCTTGTGGTCCCGGCGCGTGGCTCAATTCGTTAGTATCAAAATATACGGCTAACATATTTTTTACAAAAGATGCGGCAATATCGTATTGTAATGGGGCTCCCACCCAACGTTCCTCAATTCTATAGTGGGGTGGTATAGCTCTTCGTATCTCTTCTACTGTAAATTTATCTGTAACATTCTTATCACGTACAAGGATCTTGTACCGGAAGGGCGCCTCTCCAACGGAAGTAAATACTGCATGATGTGCTAATAAGAAAACCGTAACTTCACGCATAGGCACCTTCAATTTTTCACTTACAACCATCTTTATTTTTGGTACTAAAAGATCAAGATTGCCCCCTCCTACGGTTGGAGTCAAACCTACTTTCGATAGTATTGGAGCCACAGCATCATTATAGCTTGCATTCGCAACGGGTATATCTAAGCCAGATTTCTTAACAGCTTGCATCAATTTGTAGGTTAACGTCAAATGACAAGGAATCCAAGGTCCTATTCCAGCTTCTAGAACCTTCCTCCCTATTCCTATTGGCAGTAAATGTGGGAACCACCAAGAGGCTAATGCTGTGGCGTTAAGTATTAAATTAGGCTCAACCTCTTTCAGTAACTCTGTTGTTCCCTTTATATCAAATAAGTCGATCTTAACAAATTGAATATCAGGGTAAAAGTCTGAGATAGCCGCCCCAGAGATTGTGTTATCTACTATTTCTTTTCCTCGCTTCTCATCAATGTCCGCCGCAACTATTTTACTAACCCCAGGTGTGTGGGCAAGTTGCTGCAGTACACTAGTTCCAAGAGCACCTAAACCTATAATGAAAATACCTCCAGCCATACAATCACCCGCGTGGCATATGTTCTATATTTTTTATATAATTTTCTATGCATAATACCAGCCAAGAATACCACTTTTTCAGTCAGAGTTTTTCTTGTTGCTGTTGCTTTTTCTAAAATATAGAACTTATGCTCTTCTTTCTAAGAGAGTGTCCTTCTTTGTGATACGTGTCCGGAATGAAACCTGAGCAGATCCTTACACGCAAGGCGCTTTCCCAGCTATACACGTTACCAGTCCCGTGGACCGAGAGCAGGACCACGTTCAGCAACTAAGCCAAGCTTAGCCTCGAAACACATTTACCTTTGGGTTTATATTTGCTTTAATGTGGAGTTCTTGCTGCGCGTAGTTCCTACTGGGTGTGGTTCGCTGGATAAGGTGTTGGGGGGAGGTCTTCCAACGGATGGCCTTTCCCTCATTTATGGAGAGGCGGAAACAGGTAAAACTTCTCTCGCCATTCAATGCGCTGTAAACGTCGCAAGAGAGGGCTACAAAGCGATCTTTATAGACTCGGACGGCACCTTTTCTCCAAGGCGGCTGTCACAAATAGCCTACCATAACTTCGAGGACGCGTCTCCCCAAATAGTTTTGGCGAAGCCGACCACCTTTCAAGAGCAAGCCTTTGCAATAGATCATCTTGACGAATACGTAACCAGAAGGGTTGGACTTCTAGTCGTGGATACCGTCACATCATTATACCGCGCTGAGCTAGGAGGCCCCAAAGAAACCTTTACGTTAAATCGTGAGTTGAATAGGCAGGTTGCTTGCCTAGCACAGATCGCCAAGACCCACAAAGTAGCCACCCTCCTCACTAGCCAGGTTCGAAGTGTTCTTGCACAAGAGCAGGTTAGCATGGAACCCGTAGCCACGCGAGTTCTCAAGTTCTGGTCAGATATCGTTCTCGATCTAAAACACACCAGTCAAACGCGCGTAATAAAGGTCATCATGGAAAAACACCCGAAGCGCAAACGTCCTGCGAGTTGTTACCTTTGCATAGAGAGAGCCGGCATTCGAGACTATGTTGGATAGCACAGCTACCCTTTCAAGTTAATGGAGCCAACAAACACTTTAAATATTGCCATCTCTCCTATGCTGAAGGGATGGGAAAGTCATGAGGGCACGCAACTATCGAAAGGTGAAGGGCCAGCCTTATACAAGAAAAGAATACATTCGAGGCTCTCCTCCACCCAAGATCACCAAATTTACCATGGGGGATACCGCGAGCAAATTTGAGTATCAAGTTTTTCTCGTCGCCGGAAAGGAGGCGCAAGTTCGTCACAACGCGTTAGAGGCAGCACGTGTTGCATCCAACCGAGTTCTTTCTGGCAAATTGGGAACGGAGTATTGTTTACGAATCTTGCCCTACCCGCACGCCGTGCTTCGAGAAAACAAAATGATCTTTGGACCTCACGCAGACCGACTTCAAGATGGAATGAGAAGGGCCTTCGGCAAACCCGTAGGAACCGCCGCTAGAGTGAAAGTGAACCAACCAATTATCATTATCAACGTGAATCAAAATGGTCTCGAGGCCGCAAAAGAGGCCATGAGTCGGGGAGAGGATAAGCTACCCGTGCCTTGCCGAATAGTCATCGAAAGAATTGTAAACTAGGATGAGGTGAACCATGTTGCGAGCTTTCCGAAAAGAAAGGAATCTGTCATCTAGAGAAGAGTTTGTCCTCTGGTTTGAGGACTTAACCAAGAAGGATATTCCCCTAGTGGGGGGCAAAAACGCGAACCTAGGTGAGATGCTTAACGCAGGGATACCTGTTCCGCCTGGGTTTGCGGTCACCGCCCAAGCCTATAAGAAATTTATTACAGAAACGGGGATTGCCAAGAAAATATACAAACTCATCGAAGAAACGGTTACTGACGTGAACAACCCTAAGCAGTATGAAGAAGCCTCTAAAAAGGTGCGACAGCTCATTGAAACAACCTCCATGACGCGCGAAATTGAGAGCGCCATCAAACAGTCCTACAATAAACTCAGCAAAAGAACTCGGTCGATTCAAGTGTTTGTGGCTGTGCGGTCAAGCGCCACAGCTGAAGATTTGCCCGATGCCTCTTTCGCTGGGCAGCAGGAGACCTACCTAAACGTCAGGGGAGCCGAGGAGCTTCTTCAAAAGACCGTGAAATGCTGGTCTAGTCTATTCACGCCGAGGGCCATTTTCTACCGAACCCAGAAGGGGTTCAAGCACGAGGATGTTCTCATTAGCGTGGGCGTCCAGCAGATGGTCAACGCCAAGGCTGCTGGCGTAACCTTCACCATAAACCCTGTCACCGGAGAACCAAACCAGATCGTTATTGAGGCTAATTGGGGGCTGGGCGAGTCGGTTGTGTCTGGAGCGATCACGCCGGATGACTACATCGTAGACAAAAACACGTTGAAAATCCTTGAAAGAAGGGTTGCCAAGAAGACGGTGGAGTACGTTCGCGACCCGAAGACGGGGAAAACCATTCATGTCGATGTGCCTGCTGAAAGGCAGAATCAACCCTGCCTAACCGATGAGGAAATCATCAAGCTCGCCGAACTCGCCAAGCACATCGAAGAACATTATGAAGGGAGACCCCAAGACATCGAGTGGGCGATCGACCGAGACGTCCCCTTCCCGGAAAACGTCTTCATTGTCCAGTCGAGACCTGAAACCGTATGGAGCCTGAAGCCGGCACTGCCCAAAGTCGAGGCGCCGAAGCCGCCTGCCCCACTCACGCGACCCATGGAACGAAAGGTCGTTGTGAAGGGAATCGCGGCTGGAAAGAGGGACATAGGAGCTGGCATAGCAAAGGTTGTTATGACGCCTGACGATGCCTTGAGACTCATGAAGAAGGGAGATGTGCTGGTTACGACCATGACCAACCCCGATTACGTGCCGTTTATGAAGATGGCGGGAGCCATCGTCACGGATAAGGGAGGGGTAACGTGTCATGCAGCCATCGTGAGCCGTGAGTTAGGCATCCCATGTGTTGTGGGGACGGAAAACGCCACGCAAGTAATGATGACAGAGGAAGAGTACACGGTTGACGCGAAAAGCGGCGTGGTATACGAAGGGATCATAGAGGACACCCCGAAGCCTGACTCACCAACGCAGGCAACCCCCACCGCGCCAACCATGCTTGAGTCTGCTCCAGTTACTGCTACAAAAATTTACCTCAACCTCGGTGTCCCCGAGATGATCGAGGAGTACAAAACCCTCCCCTTTGACGGCATAGGGCTTATGCGCATCGAGTTCATCTTAGCCAGCTACATAGGAGAGCATCCCGTGTACCTTTTGGAAACGGGGCAAGCCGAAAAGTTCGTGGACAAGCTGGCTGAGGGAATCGCCACGGTTGCGAGAGCCATACAGCCTAGGCCGGTGGTTGTGAGGTTCAGTGACTTCAAGACCAACGAGTATAGGGAGCTGAAGGGCGGAGACAAATATGAAATAGTAGAGGCAAACCCGATGCTGGGTTGGCGGGGCGCGAGCAGATACATAAGCGAGTGGTACGAAAAGGCGTTCAGGCTAGAGTGCAAGGCCATCCGAAAGTGTAGGGAGGAGTGGAAGCTCAAGAACGTTTGGGTGATGCTGCCTATGATCAGAACGGTTTGGGAGGCGGAAAGATGCCTAGAGATCATGAGGGGGGAGGGACTGGAGAGGACGAGGGACTTTCAAGTATGGTTTATGGCTGAGACTCCGGCTATCGCCATCATGGCAGACGAGTTCTCAAAGCTGTGTGACGGATTTTCTATAGGGTCAAACGACATGACACAGGGCATCCTCATGATCGACCGCGACTCGGAGCGCCTCGGGTTAATGGGATACTTTGATGAACGAGACCCCGCTGTTAAACGAATACTCGCCCACCTAATCAAGCTAGCCCATATACACGGGTGCACCGTTTCCATTTGCGGCGAGGGCCCCTCAAACTTACCAGACTTTGCAGAGTTTCTTGTCCGCTGTGGCATCGATAGTATATCGGTGAACGCCGACGCGGTGGTCAGTACGAGGCGGCTAGTTGCAAGCCTTGAGCAGAAGATTTTGCTGGAGCGTTTAGCTGAGGCGCGCGAACGCGTAAGAGAGCGCTCATCTGAGGTTTCTAAGAAAGAGTGGAAATGGACTTCTGAGTGGGATGAGTCAATTAAATAGGTGCTCATTATAACCTAACAATATAGTCTTGTTTTCGCGTCAGTGCGGAGAGTGTAAATACACATTGACCTTTGACCTTGAAGAGGAACGACTAAGGGAAGAAGTAAGCAGGCGCGGAGCCAAACGAGTTCTTATACAGCTCCCCGAAGGATTAAAGGCAGTGGGACCCCGCTTGGCGGGCCTCGTTGAAAAGGCTGGGGCGGTTGCGATCGTTTCAGCCGACCCTTGCTACGGCGCTTGCGACCTAGTAACCATCGACGCGGAGAGCCTAGGTGCAGACTTGGTTGTCCACTACGGACACAGTGAAATGGTTAAGCAAGAACGAGTGCCAACGATTTACTTAGAGGCTAGGGCGAACGTCAGCGTTAAGGAGGCTGTGGAAAAGGCAATACCCTACCTCAAGCCTTGGACAAACATCGGGCTGATAACAACGGTTCAACACATTCATGCCCTCGAAGAAGCGAGGGAAGCGCTCCTTAAGGCTGGAAAAGTGGTTGTCATAGGGGACGCAGGTCACATGAAATACGGTGGGCAGGTAACTGGCTGCGACTATAGCAACGCCAAAGCTGTTTCGAATGATATTGAAGCGTTTCTTTTTGTTGGAGGAGGAAAATTCCACGCCATAGGTGCGGCCTTAGCTACAGGAAAGCCGACGATCATCGCTGACCCCTATGAAAAGAGAGCCTATGCAATTGACAACATGGTTCAAAGAATCCTTAAGCAGCGGTGGGCAACCATTTGTGAGGCGAAAAAGGCGGAAACCCTTGGGGTCCTGATAGGCTTGAAAATTGGACAAAAGAGGGTGGAAGAAGCCATGAAACTCAAGGCAGAATGGGAGAGGGGTGGTGGGAAGGCTGTTCTGCTCGCGGTGAAGGAGATCAGCCCTGAGGCCCTCATGCAGTTTCCCGGCATAGACGCGTTTGTAAACACCGCCTGTCCTCGGGTGTCCTTAGACGACGCATCAAAGTTTCTTAAGCCAGTCGTCACATTAAACGAGGCTCTTGTCTTGTTGGGGAAAATGGACTGGGAGGAATTATGCAGAAGAGGCTGGTTCGAAAGCTCGACCTAGAAAAAGCCATCTCTGAGATTCACCCTCATCCTACACCTAAGGCTTATCTGGAGCAGTATACGATACCACCGCAGGTCGCCGCGGAGATCCTCTACATAGCCGCATACATTTACGATGACATCATTAACAAGACGGTCGTGGACCTAGGCTGTGGCACAGGAAGACTCGCTATCGGAGCGGCTCTTCTTGGAGCAAAGGAGACGATGGGCGTGGATATAGACAGAGTGGCCGTCATGACGGCGCAGAAAAATGCGGAAAAGATGGGAGTGGAGGAGAAGACGCGCTGGATCGTGGCCGACATCGATGCTGTCGGAGGGTTCTTTCACGTGGTTCTGCAGAACCCTCCCTTTGGCGTGCAGAGAAGGGAGGCAGATCGGAAGTTCATAAAAAAGTCTTTAGAGCTGGGTCATACAATATACTCGCTTCATAAGGGTGGAAAGCGAAACCAAGAATTTATCAAAAGGTTTATTGAGAGGAACGGGGGAAGAATTACAGGCATCTTTCCTATGAATATAGATATTCCGAGGACCTTCGAATTCCATAGAAAAAGGAAACACCGTGTTGAGGTCGATCTATATCGAGTGGAAGGAAAGTCACATGCATGAATCGAGAGCAAGCGGGCAGTTTCTTATTCCCGGAGACCGGTTGGGCGTCATTGAGGAATTTATGCCGGGCCCCGGAACATACGTGGAAAAAGGGACCATATACTCTAAGATTACAGGACGCGCTCTCTTAGATATGCTAAATAAGAGGGTTTCGGTGTACCCCTTGATTCACGCCGTGGGCGTCCCTAGGCCAGGGAACACGGTTGTCGGTCAAGTGTCAGACACTCAAAGCAAAACCGCCGCATTGCGCATATTTAAGGTGGAAAGGCGATCCATCTCGGGTCATTTCACGGGTATCCTACATATCTCCGACGTAAGTCCAAGTTACGTTGAGACCATGTTTGATGTGTGCAAAACCGGCGATATCATGCGAGCAAAGGTGATTAGCGACAAAAATAGAACATACCACCTGTCAACTGCGGACAAAAGCCTAGGTGTCATCTACGCTTTTTGTTCACAATGTGGGCACATGCTAACCCTACACCGAACAAGAATGCGATGCACTAGGTGCGGAAAAATTGAAGGGCGAAAAATGGCTTTGGATTACGGGGAAGGCGAGATATAGAGGGAAGAAAATGAAGGTCACGATCTTGGAAAGGAAATCTAACGAACTAAAAGCGGAAATTCAGGGGGAAGGCCACACCTTTTGCAACGTGTTGCAGAAAGCCCTCCTAGAAGACGAAACCATCGAAATGGCCGCCTACGACATTCCGCATCCACTCATCTCCAACCCAATAGTTTACGTCCGCACCAAGGGGCGCCGAAGTCCAGAAATCGCTCTGCGAGAAGCGGTAGAAAAGATACAAAGGCGAAGCAGAGAGTTCGGAACGACCGTTGAAAATGCATTAAAAGAGTGGCAGCAAAAGTAAAGACAATCTAACTCGGAAGTGCACACCCTTTACAGGTTAAGCTTCTTTCTTGCTGTGAGGACAAGGGAGCGAAAGGCCTCCGTTGCATCCTCATGCTGTTCTAGAACGTTCACTGTCTCTCCGATGGTCATTAAACCCTGAACCCAAGCGTACAGGATTAAGGCTTCAGCGGCGTCCGCTTGCTTATGGCGGTCGGTTCTTGGAGGCAAGAGATCTCTCAATCCCGCCCTTCTAAGAGCCTCAGCGAGTATCCGGCTATCTACCCTAACGCCTGTAGGCTCACCCATCTTTTTTGAGAGAGCCAAGGAGTAAACAAAATTCACATAAGTGTCTCCTAGAGCAGCAAGCTTGTGATCCGTTAGGATTTCGCGCAGACCCGTATATAACGGAACAAAGGGAAACTTCTCTACAACGGTATTGCGCTTAACACCAAACATGAAGAACACCCTTGAACAGCCGGTTAGTTATATTACGAAAACGCTCTGAAAAACATTCAGGCGTAAACTACAGGTAAAAAGGGGAAAATCCCAACCCCATAAGCGACGATCCCAATTTATGCTTCAAACATCAATAACTACTTAAGTTCATTAAAACTGAAACAGTAATAGCAGGCTGTGTAACTATGCGCGAAGAAGAAACTGTCAAGATTCGCTCCATAAAACCCGAGATAAGGATCTTGGGCATCGACGACGGAATCTTTGTTCCCCACACAAAGGGCTTAGTGGACGTTATTGGAGTCGTGTATCGTGGTGGATACTGGCTTGACGGAGTTATGAGAACAGAGGTGGAGATCGACGGCATGGACGCAACAGAAAAGATAGCCGCCATGATAACGAACTCGCCCCATTACGATCAGATTCGTGTGGTGACGCTAAACGGCATCACCCTCGCCGGCTTCAATGTGGTGGACATACAGGAGCTTTACAAAAAGCTGAGACTACCCGTTATAGTAGTCACCCGAGAGAAGCCCAACCTCGAGGAAATAAAGGAGGCTCTTATGAATCTCCCTGATCATGAAAGACGATGGGAAGCGGTAAAAAAAGCAGGAAAGATAATCGAGGTGTGTACGCGGAGGGCAGAGAAACCTATTTACATGCAAATCGCGGGGCTTTCAGAGGCGGATGCGGAAAAAATTTTGAGGAAAACATCCACGCGAAGCAACTTTCCAGAAGCCTTGCGAGTGGCGCATATCATAGCATCGGGATTAGCTCAATTGAAAGAAAAGGAATCTGGTGACATCTGAAACCAACTTGAGTCGCTAACCGGTTATCTAAACCTTAACCTTTCTCAATAATAACCCATGATTTCGCGCCTATACCTGAGAACGTCCCTGTCGCCTCCAAACTCCCTTAGCAATGTTATGAAGTCGGGAGCTGAGTGCAGTGTTTCCTCCGTTGGACCGGTTTTTGACAGGTCCGCCCTCATTCTCATTTCAGAAACTACGATCTTGTTCTCGTTCAGAATCTTTAACGCTCCCTTAATTTTTCCCTGCAAGTTGCTTATCTGACCTTCGCTTAATTTCTTCATTCTCCATAACTCGTTTAGGGTGGTCATTAGATCCGAATCCCAAGCGCGTCCGTGAAGAACCGTCAACGTCCGTAGAACATCGCAACATGTTTTCCCGAGAACGTCTGTCTCCTCCTTTGATTTTAATTCCCGGATAGATTGGAGAGTTGATCTCATAACTTTCCAACTCGATTATACTTTCAACATTAGTGACTATTTAGTTTTGAGTATAATTTACCCACTCAAAGGTGAAAATACGTCTTCTTTCCACTAGTATAGCAGAAAACGCGGACAGCGCGGATTAAAAGAAAGATTTAAAAGACTCGAGAGGAATGGAAAAGGAGCGAAATGCGGTGACGCATAATGGAGTTTTGCCCTAAGTGTGGGACCAGACTGGCCCCAAGCCGAAGAAAACAGGGGGGAAAGGTGACTCTGCTGCTCTTATGCCCAAAGTGTGGCTACAAAAAACCAGCAGTGTCCGCACCTGAACCCATCCCGAAAATTATAGAGCATACTCCGCAAGAGCGTATAGTGGTGATAGGGAGGGAGGAGCAGAAACTGCGAACCCTGCCCACGGTCAAGATAGAGTGCCCAAGGTGTGGAAACAACCTAGCCTACGTTTGGCAGGTGCAAACCAGAGGAAGCGACGAATCCTCAACCCAGTTTTTCAGATGCACAAAGTGCAACTACACCTTCCGAGAATACAGCTAAGCTGGCCCCTAATCGCAATTTATCATGCACGCAACCCCGCTTAATGCTCCAAATTTTGTGCAACACTCAAACGATTCTACACTCCGCCGGCATAGGTAAGGTTAAAATGCGAAGGGGGGCTAAACATAAGCGTAAGAGGAGGTTTATGAGTGTTCAGGGTTAAGGTGGCAGACGCAAAGCTTCTCAGGGACATGATCACCGCTATCTCCACCCTCATTGACGAGGCTACCTTCGACATCACCATGGAAGGAATCAAACTCCGAGCCATGGACCCCTCACGGGTCGCCATGGTGGATTTTGCTTGGCCAAAAACGGTTTTCGACGAGTACGACTGCAGTGAAAGCATGAAAATGTGCATCAACATCAGCGAAATGCTCAAGTTGCTTAGAAGGGCAGGGAAAGACGAATCCGTTGAGCTTTCCCTCGATGAAAAAACCGGGCGACTGCAAATGACTATTAGGGGAAAATACGTCCGAACATTCAACATGCCCACCTTGGAGGCCATGGAGGAGGAGGTACCCACCCCAAAGATCGCCTTCAACGTGAGAGTGAAGACCACGACAGAGGGGCTGCGTCAAGCCATCGAGGACGCCTCCCTAGTAAGCGACCACGTTCGGGTGGAAGTGGACCAAGAAAAAATGTTGATGCGCGCCACCGGGGACCTTATGGGAGCCACCATCGAG
>Ga0209314_10000567_pt1 | contig 16405 bp, 12 predicted proteins | sample I19B2metaG_FD_184146 | JGI IMG/M metagenome (GOLD analysis project Ga0209314, IMG submission 184146) | Lake sediment bacterial and archeal communities from Gulf of Boni, Indonesia to study Microbial Dark Matter (Phase II) - ​I19B2 metaG... | ecosystem: Environmental > Aquatic > Freshwater >...
ACGAATTATGTTGGCCATGAAGAGAATTTTGGCAAAGGTCGGTGGAAGACAGGTGCTTATCTTTGATGAGGTTGATTCTGGGATTGGAGGAGCCATTGCAGAGGTAGTCGGAAGAAAATTGAGAGAACTTTCAAAACATCATCAAGTCATCTGCGTAACCCACCTCCCTCAGATCGCTTGTTTTGCCGAAAACCACTACAGCGTAAAGAAAGAGGTGAGAGCAGGGCGAACCATCACCATCGTGGATCGATTGGAGAAAGAAGCCATTGTGGATGAGGTTGCCCGGATGTTGGGAGGGGTGAAGGTTACGGAGAAGACGCGTACCCATGCCAAGGAGATGATTGAGAATGCCAAAAAAACGTGACCGTGTCCGACATCCGTGTCCGTGTTCAAATTCCGTTTTAACAGACACGTGACACGAGTCGCGGGCACGTGCTTCTTTCAAAAATACGGACACGGGACACGCGACACGGACACGAGAGAGGATGACGGGATGATCCGAAAAGCCAAACTCAAAGATGTGAAGGAGATTCAACGGCTGATCAAACTCTATTCTAATCGAGGGGATATTCTCCCCCGTTCCCTTAGCGAACTCTATGACTATCTCCGAGATTTCTTTGTGTCCATTCGAAATCGCAAGGTCGTAGGTATCTGTGCCCTCCACATCTGTTGGGACGATTTGGCGGAGATTCGATCTTTGGCTGTCGACGAGGAGGATCGAAACAGAGGGATAGGAGCTAAACTGGTCAAGGCATGCTTAGAGGAGTCGAGGCAATTAGGGGCGAAGAGGGTTTTTGCCCTGACCTATCAACCCGAATTTTTTGAAAAGTTAGGTTTTAAGAAAGTGGATAAGACCGTGCTCCCGCACAAAATTTGGACGGACTGCCTGAAGTGTGTCAAATTCCCTGACTGCGACGAAATCGCTGTGGTGAAAGAGCTGGACTAATTAATCGCGGAATTTAGAACGCGGAGTGCAGAACATTTAAGAAAATCGTTTTTAAAAAAAATTCCGCAATCCGCATTCCGAATTCCGCAATTTCTGTTATTTTTCTTCTCCCAACAGAATTCTCAGCACCGTATTGGCCTGGTGGTGTGCGGCGATTCCAACCCTCGGTGCCATCAAACCAACTCCAGGCTGAGCCGCTGTCTTGTGATCCCCAACGATGAAGATCCGCGAGGAGAATTGAATTGTCTTGATCTCGTTATTATCTCCATAACCTGCCACACCTGAGGCAGCGACAATATATTTATCTGGCATCTTCTCCGAGACCGCATTGATGAGCATGGCTTTTTCCTCAGCTTGATCGAAGGCTTCGACCACCACCGTGGCTTCCTTGAAAATTCTTTCTATATTATTTGGATCCAACCTCTCAAGGTGGGTGTGGACCTTCACGCATGGGTTGACCCGAGAGATATTTTCCTGAAGGGCCTCCACCTTAGGCATTCCTATCTGATGGACGAAATATTGTTGGCGGTTCAAGTTGGACGGTTCCACCACATCGAAATCGACCAAGATGAGCGTCCCTATGCCGATACGGGCGAGAGCGATCGCAAGGGTGGACCCGAGACCGCCCAACCCGGCGATTCCAACGACAGCGCTTTTGATTTTCTGATGAATGCCAGGGGTGTGTCTCGCCATCATCAATGATTCGAATTCTTCGAAAGAAGGAACTTCCCCCTTTTGGATGAAGACGATTTCATCTCCTTCTTTGAGAGAATGGTCTGAAGTGACTGGGAAGCCATTGTAGATGACCACTTCGGCATTGGGTTTAAACTGATTCTTGAGTTGTAGAACGGTGAGATGAGAAGAAACAGAGACCCTCTTTTCGTTTATTTTAATCTGGATCATAGAGGAGGTCTTTTCTTTCATGGTGATCAGATTAATGGATGGGCACTCTATTGTCAATAGCTTAGGTTTTAGTTGACCGTTCGACTGCGCCCAAGCCCTGCTCTGAAGAGCAGGGACAAAGGCGCGCTCAGGGTCAACCCTGAGCCCCTCGGCCTGAGCTCGGGTCGAAGGCAAGCTCCGCCATTTAGGCCGGAAGAGCCGAAGGGTTGACTTTTGAGGGTCTTGATGTTATGAAAACAGTTATTTCTTTGTTTATTCGTTAAGTTATCCGCATCATGTCGAAACCGATGACATCCTCTGGAAGACCTACCATTGCGGAGATCGATCTCAAATCGCTGGAGTTTAACTATCACCAACTTAAAAAGAGAATCCCCAAAGCAGTAAAAATCCTTGCTGTAGTGAAAGCCGATGCTTATGGTCATGGGGCAGTCCCGATCTCGCTCAAATTGGAGAGGCTGGGTGTGGCGTACCTGGGCGTCGCCATTTCAGACGAAGGTGTGGAGCTGAGGAAAGGTGGAGTGAGGGCTCCTATCCTTGTCTTAGGAGGAATATACGGAGGGGATGCGGACGAGGTCTTAAAATACGATCTCACTCCTGTGGTGTTTCAGAAAGAGTCTCTGAGGCTGCTGACAAAGGCAGCAGAACGACAGCAAAAGAAGGCAAGGGTTCACTTAAAGGTCGATACAGGGATGGGAAGGCTGGGCGTTCCACTGGATCTCTGGCCCAATTTTTTGGAAGAATTGAAGAGGTTTCCCGGAATCGAAATCGAAGGTCTCCTTTCACACTTCTCTATGACAGATGAAAAGGAGGAAGCCTTTACTGCAGGCCAATGGAGGGAATTCCAGGGAGCTGTGGCAACCGCAAAGGAGATGGGGATTCGCTCCAAGTATCTCCACATGGCGAGCAGCGCTATCCTCACTGCATTTCCTTCTTACTCAGGGAATCTGGTTCGGCCAGGCATCATCCTTTATGGCTCATACCCTTCTCCGACGTTAAAGAGCCTTATCCAACTTAAGCCCCTCATGACCCTCAAAACGGATATCCACTTTTTGAAATGGGTCCCCCCTGGAACAAGGATCAGTTACGGAGGAACATTTGAGACGAAGAGAGAGAGCCTCATCGCAACGCTACCCATTGGCTATGCAGATGGGTATAGTCGTCATCTCTCCAATTATGGTGAGGTGCTGATTCGAGGAAAGAGGGCACCGGTCGTGGGAAAGGTTTGTATGGACTTCATGATGGTGGACGTGACCGATATCCCCAATGTTTCTTTGGGAGATGAAGTGGTTTTAATGGGGAAACAAGGGAGGGATCAGATTACAGCCGAAGAGATCGCGGAGAAGATCAACTCCATCCCTTACGAAGTACTATGTTTGATTGGAAAGAGGGTGCCGAGGGTATATAAAGAATGAATTAAATGTCAAATGACAAAGTTCAAATTGTTTGTCTATAGAAATAGAGTCATTGAGTCATTCGTTATTAAGTCATTTAATAACCCAATGACCCAATAACTTAATGACTAAAAATTGTATTTTGGCATTGGGATTTTGAAATTTGGCATTGTCATTATCTTTGGGGGGTCTTTTGAACCTGGTTAAATGGATTGGAATCTCCACCATACGGTTTGTTGAGGAAGCAGGAAGGGTCATGATCCTCTTCGCCAAAACCCTGAGCTGGGTCTTTCGCCCTCCGTTGCAGGGCAGGGAGATATTGAAGCAGATGGAAGGGGCTGGGGTTCGTTCCTTTCCAGTCGTCATCATTACTGCTGCGTTTACAGGAATGGTATTAGCTCTCCAGAGTTATGCAGGGTTCAGGCGGTTCAATGCTGAGAGCATGGTAGGGACAGTGGTTGCCCTCTCCATGACACGGGAATTGGGGCCTGTTCTCACAGGATTGATGGTTTCTGGTCGGGTGGGCTCAGCAATGGCTGCCGAGCTCGGGACGATGCGGGTGACGGAACAGATCGATGCCCTTTATACGTTGGCCACCAATCCGATCAAGTACCTGATCGTTCCAAGATTTTTGGCAGCCACGATCATGCTCCCCATTCTGGTCATCTTTGCCGATGTCGTTGGAATACTGGGAGGGTATCTGGTGAGTGTTCAAATTCTTGGGGCAAACCCAACGCTCTACATCCGAAGGACATGGGACTATCTGGAATTTAACGACCTCTATAGTGGGCTTCTAAAAGCTATCATTTTCGGAATGATCGTGGCGACGATCAGTTGTTATCAGGGGTTTTCTACAGAAGGTGGGGCGGAAGGGGTCGGCCGAGCGACGACGAAAGCAGTGGTGATCTCGTCGCTGACCATCTTGATCTCAAATTATCTTATTACGGTGATTCTATTCTAATCCCCCTTTCCCCCCCTTCCCGCCTGCCGCCTGCCTGCCGGCTAGGCAGGGCAGGCAGGTACAAAAGGGGGTAGGGGGGATTTCATGGCCGGCAGATTGCGGGCGCGGCATCGGGGTATCATGACGGACAGGAATTCCGCGATTAAGATTCGGGTGGTGAACGTCCACAAATCTTTTGGAGAGAATCATGTTCTCCGAGGGTGTGACTTAGAAGTGCGGCTCGGGGAGAGCATGGTGGTCATTGGAGGGAGTGGTTCAGGGAAGACAGTCTTAATCAAATGTATCATCGGACTCATTCAGCCAGATGAGGGAAAGATTTATGTCGATGGGGTGGAGATTACCTCTTTGAACGAGCGGGAGCTGAACGAAGTGAGGAAGAAGTTTGGAATGCTTTTCCAGGGAGGAGCCCTCTTCGACTCATTGAGGATCTGGGAGAATGTGGGCTTTGGACTTCGACAGCACACTCAACGGAGTGAAGAAGAGATTAGGAGGATCTCTTCTGAAAAGTTGAGGCTCGTGGGATTACGGGATATTGAGGATCTGATGCCTGCAGAGTTGAGCGGAGGAATGAAGAAAAGAGTGAGTTTGGCGAGGGCGATCGCCATGGAACCAGAAATCCTCCTCTATGATGAGCCGACGACTGGAATTGATCCAATCATGGCCGATGCCATCAACCAATTGATCGTTGAGACGCGAGAGAAGTTGAGCGTTACCTCCATCGCTATCACCCACGACATAAAGAGTGCCTATAGGATTGCCGACCGGATTGCCATGCTCTATCAAGGAAAAATCATTGAGGTTGGGACGCCGGAGGAGATCAAGAACTCTTCGAATCCGATTGTCCAACAATTTATTCAGGGAAAGTCGGAGGGACCCATCAAAATCCTATAAACCAATGCCAAATGTCAAAGTTCAAATTCCAAATTTCAAATAAAAAACAATTGACATTGGGTCATTTGGGATTCATTTGACATTTGGATTTATTAATTTAAGGAGGAGGTGTTCGAAATGAGAAACAAGCGTTCTGAGATGTGGGTCGGTGTTTTTGTCGTCATTGGGATCGTCCTTCTGGTTTTAATGACGTTAAAGATCGAAAAATTTCAGATTGGAAAGGACAGAGGGTATCTGTTCAACATCTATTTCGACACTGCCGCGGGTCTGGATCGAAATTCATCGGTTAAGGTTTCCGGAGTCCGTGTAGGGAATGTCGAAAGGATAACCTTGGAAAAGGGCAAAGCAAAGGTCACTTTGCGCCTCCCCTCTGATATCGTACTTTATAAAGATGCGAAGGCGTACATAAAGTCGGAGGGATTTTTGGCAGAGAAGTATGTCGAAATTTTTCCGGGAACAGTGGACTCTCCGAAGTTGGAACCGGATGGGGTGATTGCACAGGGAGAACCTCCTGTTGATATGGAGCAGGTTCTTTCCAAAGTGGGTGGCATTCGGGAGGACATCAAAGATGTGACAAAACCTTTGGGAGATGTCTTGAAGGCAGTGGATGCTAAGAAAGTGGAGGGGATGATTGACAACTTGAATAAATTTTCGGGACAGTTGACTGGGATTGCTAAAGACTCGAAGGAGGCGATTCAAAAAGGGAAAGAGGCTTTCTCCCGGATGGAAGATATCGGAGATAAGGTGAAAAAAGGTGAGGGAACCTTGGGAAAATTGATTGCTGACGAGACGATTTATCAGGATACGAAGAAGACCATTGAGACATTGAAGAACGTTTCCGAGAAGATTGAAAAGGGGGAAGGGACCCTCGGCAAAGTCGTCAACGATGAATCCTTATACCAGGAGGCAAAAAAGGCCCTTGAGACAATAAAGAACGTGTCCCAGAAGATTGAACAGGGTGAAGGGACCTTGGGAAAGGTCGTCAACGATGATTCTCTCTATCAAGAGGCGAAAAAGGCTGTTGAAACATTGAAGAATGTTTCCGAGAAGATTGAGCGAGGGGAAGGAACTCTGGGTAAACTCATTAAAGATGAGACCCTTTATCTGGACGTTAAGGAGACTGTCCAGTCCGCAAAGGAGACAATGCAGTCAGCCAATGAGGTTTTCCAATCGGTCAAAGGGATTGCAGAGAAAGTGGAGAAAGGAGAGGGGACGCTCGGCAAGTTGATTCAAGATGATACATTGGTGAAGGAAACGGAGAAAACATTAAAAAAAGTTCAAAAGAGCGCTGAGGCTATCCAGGAACAGACGCCCATCACTGTATTGGGGACCATTATTGGGATATTTTTTTAAATCCCCTCACCCACCCCTCTCCCCTGCCTACCGCCTGCCTGCCGGCAGGCAGGGCAGGCAGGGGTAAAGGTGAAGGGGCAGTAACTATGGCGATTCAAAAGATATTCTTTCTATTGGCCATTTTCATATTCTTGTCCCTAGTCCCTTTCCATTCTATGGCAGAGGTTGGACCGACCACGATCAATTTTTGGCCGCTCTTTCAGTACACCTCTGATCCGACGGAAGGGATAGAGGAGATCAGTGGATTGGGCCCGCTCTTTTTTTGGAGAAAAGAGCATCGCCAGGAGGAGTGGGGAATTCGTCCTCTTCTATACCGGACAAGAGATGAGAGAAAGTCCCTCGAAAGGTTGGAATTCCTTTATCCATTTGGAAAATATCAGGTCAAAGAGGGTGAGAGAAGGGGGTACTTAGCTCCCCTGGCTCTATATAAGGAGGAGTTCGACGGAAAGAAGAAATGGGATTTTCAATTTTTCCCTTTCTTTGTCGGAGAGACAAGAGAAGGAAGAGACTATGTCGGCCTCTTTCCCCTTTTTGGCACTTTATTCGATAGGTACGGTAAAGATGAAATCCGATTCTATGTTTGGCCCCTCTATTCAAAATCGATCTCCGAGGGAGTTCATACGGAAAATTTGCTTTGGCCTTTTTTTTCAGTTACGGAGGGGGAGAAGAAAAGAGGTTATCGATTTTGGCCCATTTATGGCCAAAAAGAGGAGGTCGGGGTTTCCTATAATGAATTCTTTCTATGGCCGATCTTCATCCACCAGAGAAAGGGAATGGATACGGAGAATCCTGTTGAGGAAAGGATGATTTTTCCGCTCTATATTGCAAAAGAGTCCAAGCGCTTCGAGAGCAAGACCTTTCTCTGGCCATTCTTTTCCCACACCATCGATCGGCCCACCGGTTTTGAACAGTGGGACCTTCCTTGGCCGATCTTTCAATCATCGAAGGGAGAAAACTTGAGGGGAATGAGAATTTTCCCCTTTTATGGTTATAAAGTAAGAGAGGCGGAGATGAGGAGGGTCTTTGTTCTCTATCCTCTCTATCAGTTTGAACAAGATCGAATCGGCGATGTTCAGGAAATGACAACTCGAATCCTTCTCCTCAGTCGGATCCGAACAGGGGAAGACAATAAAGGGGTCAGGAGAGAGCGCTCGCTCCGCCTCTGGCCTTTTTTTGATTATGAGAAAGATGAAGTCGGTCATGAGAGGCTCTCCTTCTTCTATCTCTTACCGTTCAAAGAGGAGGGCTTTGAAAGGAATTTATTTCCACTCTTTCGAATATTCCGCTGGGAGAAAGATCCAAGAAGCGGGACTTCGACGAATCTCTTGTGGGGGTTTTATAAGAGGGTGAAAAAGGAGGAGATGGACTCATGGGAGATCGCTCACCTGATCCGGATGAAAAGGGAGAAAGAGCAAAAGACGGTCTCTCTTCTCAAAGGTCTGTTTCTGTATAAGAGCGATGGGAAGAGGGCCGATCTTAGGTTCCTGTACCTTCCCTTTCACCTTCAATGGTCTCATCCTAATCCCTCCAACCGCCCGGCGCCATAGTCGGGCTTTGGACGGAGAGGGGGATTTTGAATTTTTCTGAAGGAGTTCATGGATGGGCAACAAGAGGATCGGAATATTGGGGACAGGGTCGTTTCTTCCGGAAAGGATCCTTTCCAATTTTGATCTGGAGAAGATCTTAAATACCAACGATGAGTGGATCTATAAGAGAACGGGGATTAAGGAGCGGAGGATTGCGGCACCCAATATCAATGCGTCAGATCTTGCGAAAGAGGCTTCCTTGCGGGCGATGGAGATGGCAGGGATCTCCGTAGAGGCGTTGGATCTCATCGTGATGACCACGATGACCCCTGACACTGCCTGTCCTGCCGGAGCCAACTGGTTGGAAGCGAAATTAGGTGCCGAAAGAGCAGTCTCCTTTGATGTGACAGCAGCCTGTTGCGGATTTGTCTTCGGCCTCTCTGTGGCTGAGCAGTATCTTAAGGCTGGAACGTTCAAAACGGCTTTGGTGGCTTCCGTGGAGATCATGAGCCGGACCCTTGACTGGACGGATCGGGAAAGCTGCATCCTCTGGGGGGACGGGGCTGGGGTAGCGATTCTTGGAGCCTTTGATACCACTTCGGGCAATGATCCTCTCAGGCATCAAGGGAAGGAGATCCCTGAAATCCTTTCTGTCCATATTCACACGGATGGGGCAAACGGTGAAAATCTCCTTCTTCCCGGAGGGGGATCGAAGACCACTCCCATCAGCTATGAGAGTGTTGATAAGAAACTCCATACCTTGAGGATGATCAAGGCCAGCGAATCGGTTCGGGTCGCAGTCAAACGATTTGCAGAGGCTGCGGAGGAAGCCGCTTCCTTCAACGGCGTCTCTCTGGCCGATGTGAAATGGATCATCCCCCATCAGGCCAATCTCCGCATCCTTCAGCAGATGGCCAAACGGCTCGATGTCCCTTTTGAAAAGGTTTATCTCACCATTGAGAAGTACGGGAACATCTCTTCGGCCACGATTCCGATCGCTCTGGATGAGGCGGTTCGAAACGGATCGATCAAGAAAGGCGATCTCATCATCCTCACCGGGTTCGGTGGCGGGCTCACATGGGCAAGCAGCCTGATCCGTTGGTGATGGTGAATCGTGTGGGTGATTGGTAAAAAAACAATTACGAATCACGATTCACGCCTGCATGCCGAAACGCCAACACTTCGGCGTGCAGGCACGAATCACGAATCGCTCATATGGACCCCGTGATTTCGGCGAATGATAAAATCATCGATCAAGCCCTGGCGATTCTCAGAAAGAAGCCTGTGGATGGATATGAAATCTACCTCGACCAATCTTCCCATTTCAATGTAGAATCGAAGGAGACAAAGGTAGATACCTTTCATGCCTCTCAGTCTTGGGGGATGGCCTTCCGTATTTTAAATCGGCAACGGATGGGTTTTTCCTACACCACCTCTTCGGGAGGGGATGTCTCAGAGAACTTGGAACGTATCGTCGATGATGCGATCCACAGTGCCGAGGCTACCTCCGCAGACCCCTGCTTCGACTTTGCACCGGCTCTTAACGCCCCCCCTTGGCATCCTCCCATTTTCGACGAAACGATGGAGGCTGTTTCGGAAAAGGCAAAGATCGAAAAAGCGCTACTATTGGAGGAAGCAGCGCGATCGGTTGACCCCGAAAGAATTAAGAAGGTGAGAAAGGCTTCTTATGACGAGGTTATCTCCCGAATCACATTGATCAATTCCAATGGGCTCCGGTGGTCCTATGCCTCGACCCTTGCTTCCACCAGCGTGACCGCAATCGCCGAGGAGTCAGGAGAATCGGAGGTGGGATGGGATTTCGATTTCAGCCATTTTCCCAAAGATCTTGATGTGGTGAAGGTTGGCCATAGCGCTGGAAAGAAGGCATTGGAAAGGTTGGGCGGGAGGAGGATTGGCTCAGGAGTTTATCCGGTTCTTCTTCGAAATCAAGTCGCTTCAGAATTTTTGTCTCTCTTAGCGGTCTCCTTTTTGGCTGAGCAGGTCCAGAAGGGGAAATCGCTCTTGAAGGGTAAAAAAGGAGAAAGATTTTTCTCCCCTCTGCTATCCATTGTGGACGATGGCCTCCACCCAAGGGGGATTTCAACGTGTCCCATCGATGCTGAGGGGATGCCTAGCCAACGGAAGGTCTTGGTGATTCGAGGGCAGGTATCCGGCTATTTGTACGATAGATATTGGGCCAATAGAGAGAATATGTCCTCCTCAGGGTTTCGGACCGAATCGACAGGGAATAGCCGCCGATCGAGCCTCACATTGCCTCCCGGCATGGGGATTTCAAACTTTTTTATCGAACCCGGGGGGCATTCGTTTTTCCAACTCATGAGGGATCTTCACCAAGGAGTGGTGATCGAAGAAGTGATGGGTCTTCATACGGTGGATCCAATCTCAGGTGACTTTTCTTTGGGCTGCTCAGGCGACTGGATCGAAAAGGGAGAAAAGGGGAACCCGGTCAAATCGATCGCAGTGGCTGGGAATCTTTTCCAACTTTTTCAGAAGGTGATTGGAATAGGAACGGATCTCAGATTTTTTGGAAGAACAGGGTCTCCAAGCCTTCTGGTCGAAGGGTTAGAGATAAGCGGAAGTTAACGAGTCAAGTGAAGCCCGGGGAGTCAAAATTTGTCCAAGAAGCATGGAAATTTTTGACAAAAATGGCAGATTTTTTGGGTCTTGCGAATGTTTGCAGATTCTTATGTATTCGTTTTTTTCAAAAATATTCAATCTCTTATATCTCTTATAGATTTCACGCTAAAAACAACAGGTTCTTGGTATGAATATTGCTGCCAAAAAAAACTTGACAAGCAAAGCCTTACTTTGATATCTAAGGTTTTGGCACTGGGGGACGATACGATTCGTATCGAGGTGAGACAAGGAGGTCATCTTGGATAAGGAATATTTCAATATTCTTATCTTTGGCCAAAAAACTTCCAAGACCCGACACCTGAGGATACGCAAGAAGACCTTCAAAATTCTATTTTATCTCCTTAGCTTTGCCCTTCTGTCCACTACTTTTTTCTTCTGCGATTATATTCAACTCAGAAAGAAAACCTTTGAACTGAACCGATTACGGCAGGAGAGTGAAACGCAGAAATCTCAGATTCAATTCTTCTCAGCACGGATTGAGGACCTGGAAAGACAGCTCTCTAAATTAAAAGATTTCGATAAACGGATTCGGATTATTGCCAACCTTGAGAAGGGGCAAGAAGCCACGACCTTGGTAGGTGTGGGTGGACCATCGCCTTCCGATATTCGAGAGAAAATGAAAAGGGAGAAAGATGAGCAGGGATTGATTCAACAGATGAGGACCGATGTCGAGCGTCTCCAGTCCGAAGCAATGTCCCGAGAAGAGAGCCTTTCTGAACTAGAAAAACTTTTGCAGTACAAGAAAGAGATGTTATCCCACACCCCTTCCATCTGGCCAGCCATGGGCTGGGTCACTTCGGCCTTTGGTTTCCGGACGAACCCTTTTACAGGGTTAACCCAGATGCACGAAGGGATTGATATTTCGAATCGTGTGGGAACACCGGTGACCGCTCCAGCAGATGGGATCATTTCGGTCACTGGAAATGATTGGGTTCACGGAAAGATGTTGGTCATCTCTCACGGATTTGGGATGACTACCCGTTACAGCCACCTCAACAAGGTGGTGGCAAGAGTGGGGCAGAAGGTGAAACGGGGCGATAAAGTGGCCGAGATCGGGATGAGCGGAAGAACAACGGGTCCGCATCTCCATTACGAGATTAAGCTCAACGGTATTCCGGTCAACCCGATGAGATATATTCTAAACTGATCCTGTGTGTGGTCGTAAGCATCGAAGAGAAGCCCGATGAAGGAGATGGTCATCGGGCTTTTTTGTTGGTTGAAACAGTTTCTTATCCATTATATAATTTCTAAGATGTCTTCGGAGTAGAAATGCATGATCGGATCATTGATCAAAAAGATCGTGGGGAGCAAGAACGAGAGGGAGTTAAAAAGGATCCGCCCCATGGTCCAGCGCATCAACCAGCTGGAGCCAGATGTCGTTCCCTTGAGCGATGATCAACTCCGGTCAAAGACCTCGGAGTTCAAAGAGCGGATTGTTCGGGGGGAGTCACTCGAAGAGATCCTTCCTGAGGCCTTCGCTGTCGTTCGTGAGGCAGCCAGGAGGACCCTTGGCGAACGCCACTTCGACGTCCAATTGATCGGAGGCATTGTCCTCCATGAAGGTAAGATCGCAGAGATGGCCACGGGTGAAGGAAAGACCTTGGTGGCCACCCTTCCAGCCTATTTGAATGCCCTCAAAGGGGAAGGCGTCCATATCGTGACAGTCAATGACTATCTGGCTAAGAGGGATAGTGAATGGATGGGTGCCATCTATCGGTTATTGGGCCTCTCTGTGGGAGTGATCGTTCATGAATTAAATGACCGGGAACGTAAGGAGGCTTATGGGTGTGATATCACTTACGGGACGAATAATGAATTTGGATTCGATTACCTCAGAGACAATATGAAGTTTGGTATCGAAGATTACGTCCAGCGAGACCTGAACTATGCCATTGTCGATGAGGTCGATAGCATTCTGATCGATGAAGCAAGAACCCCACTCATCATCTCCGGTCCCGCCGAAGAATCCACAGACAAATACTACAAGATCAATCGCATCATTCCCTCTCTTAGGCAAGGAAAAGATTATCAGTTGGAGGAGAAGAGCCATGCCGCCTTTTTGACCGAGGAAGGAGTCTTTCATGTGGAGAAATTACTCCATGTGGAGAACCTTTACGACCCCAGGAACATCGAGACCCTTCATCATGTCAACCAGGCTTTAAGAGCTCATACCCTTTTCAAAAGAGATGTAGACTATGTGGTGAAAGAAGGGCAAGTGGTCATTGTTGATGAATTTACGGGAAGGCTCATGCCCGGAAGGAGATGGAGTGATGGGCTCCACCAGGCCGTCGAAGCCAAGGAGAACGTTCGAATCGAAAATGAAAATCAGACGCTGGCCACCATCACCTTTCAAAATTATTTTCGCATGTTCAGGAAGTTGGCAGGAATGACCGGTACGGCTGACACAGAAGCAGCTGAATTTCGAAAGACTTATAATCTTGATGTGATGGTCATTCCCACCAATATGCCGCTGATTCGTACGAACCACCCCGATGTCATTTATAAGTCGGAGGAAGAAAAGTTTCGTGCTGCCTCCCGAGAGATCGAGGAACTCAATCGGTCAGGCCGTCCTGTTCTGGTAGGGACGATCTCTATTGAGAAATCGGAAAGATTGAGCCATTTGTTGAAAAAACGAGGGATTCCGCATAATGTCCTCAATGCCAAACACCATGAGCGAGAAGCTGAAATCATTGCGCAGGCAGGAAGGGTGGGGGCGGTGACCATTTCAACCAATATGGCCGGAAGAGGCACCGATATTCTCTTGGGCGGGAATCCCAAATTCTTAGCCAAAGCGATGGTCGATGAGAAAGGTGATGCGGAGGCGATCCAGAAGGCCTATGAGAAGGCCTTGACCATCGTACAGAAAGAGAAAGAGAAGGTCATCCAATTAGGAGGTCTTCACGTCTTGGGAACCGAACGGCACGAAGCCCGTCGGATTGACAATCAGTTGAGGGGAAGGGCGGGGAGACAGGGTGATCCTGGTTCCTCCCGGTTCTATCTCTCATTAGAGGATGATCTTCTAAGGATCTTTGGCTCCGAGAGGATCTCCAATATTATGGATCGTTTGGGGATTGAGGAGGATCAGCCTATCGAACATGGCCTTGTGACAAAGGCCATTGAGAATGCCCAGAGGAGAGTGGAGGGCCATAATTTTGAAATCCGGAAGCATCTTTTGGAGTATGACAATGTCATGAATCAACAGAGGGAGGTGATCTACTCTCAACGGAGAGAGGTGCTGGCTGGTGAGGATCTGAAAGATTCAGTGATGGAAATGATTGAGGAGCAGGCTGAAGGAATGGTGGATCTCTATGCGGATGAAAAGACACACCCCGAGGATTGGGATCTCAAAGGACTTCAGGATGCGGTCTATCAACAGTTCTCTTTCCGATGGACGGTCCCTTCGGAAAGGGAGGATGGTCTGAACCGAGAGCGGTTAAAAGAACTGCTTCTTGAGAAGGTGAGAGACGTTTATCAGGAGAAGGAGGAGGAATTCGGAGCGGCGACGCTTCGATATCTGGAGAAGTTGATCATGCTTCAGTCTGTGGATCACCATTGGAAGGATCATCTCCTTGCGATCGATCAGTTGAAGGAAGGGATTGGACTGAGGGGTTATGGCCAGAAAGACCCTCGCATTGAATATCAGAGAGAAGCCTACCAGATGTTTCTTGAGATGTTGGATCGGATTAAAAGGGATACGATCGAGAAGCTGTTCGCCATTCAGATTGCAAAGGAACAAGAGGTCAGAGAGATGCAGGTGGAAAGAAAGCAGACTTTCGTCCTGAGCCGGGGGGAGATGGCACAGAGTGGAGGCGGAGAGACAGAGGAAGGGAAGGGTGTGACGGTGCGCCGAGAAGGGAAGAAAGTTGGTCGAAATGACCCCTGTCCATGCGGAAGCGGGAAGAAGTATAAGCGATGCTGTTTATTAAAGGAGACGCAAGCAAGAGCATAAACAAAGAGAAATTTGACCAAATTTGGACGAAGCATCGCATAGGGATAGATACGAAACAAATACGAAATCCTTTAAACTCTAAACACTAAATCCTAACTAAACACAAAATCTAAAATCCAAATGTCCAAAAGCGTTTGTCATCATCCGGGCTCCTCTTGTCACCGGTTTTCATTTTTGTATTTGGGCATTTGAGTTTATTTAGAGTTTAGGGTTTCGAGTTTAGAGTTTAACTTCATTGTTAAGGATTTGGATATTCGAATTTCGGTAGTTCTTGAAGGGGGGAATATGAAACCGCTCGATTTTAAAGTTCCTGGTTTTCTTTTTTCGGGAATATCAGCAGGGATTAAGAAGGATGGATCGAGGGATCTGGGTTTGATCTACTCAGAAGTTCCAGCTCGGGTTGCTGGACTCTTCACCACGAATCTCGTGAAGGCAGCCCCTGTGTTACTGGATATGGAGCGAATCAAGGGAGGTCTCTGCCAAGCAGTGATCGTCAATAGCGGCAATGCAAATGCGTGCACAGGAACTCAAGGACTGAGAGACGCCCGAAGAGTATCTTCGGTCGTGGCCAAACGTTTGGGAATTGAAGAAAGGCTGGTATTCGTTTCATCGACAGGCGTCATTGGAACACCTTTACCAACGGATAGGATCGAGGCAGCCATCCCCAAATTGATGGAAAATCTTTCTCCAGAGGGCTGGATGCAGACCGTTGAAGCTATCATGACTACCGATACCTTCCCGAAGGTGGAAGCGGCAACCTGTCGAATCAAAGGCCGACAGGTGAAACTCTGCGGTATGGTGAAGGGTGCTGGAATGATCCGGCCAAATCTCGCAACCATGCTCTCTTTTCTCGTCACGGATGCCAATGTGAAGGCTCCACTCCTTCAAAGGGTGTTGAGGAAGGCTGCTGAGGTTTCATACAATCGCATTACAATTGACGGTGAAACCAGCACCAATGATACCGTATTACTCTTAGCCAACGGGAAAGCCGGCAATCCACCTCTTAACTGGATGGATCGGGATGGAGAGGTATTTCAATCCGTGCTTTTAGAGGTTTGTCAGAACCTGGGAAAGCGTCTGGTGAAGGACGGAGAAGGAGCGACAAAATTGATCGAAATTCTCATCCAAGGAACAAGGAACAAGGAGGATGCAAAACAGGCTGCTTATGCAGTTGCCCACTCGCCGTTGGTGAAGACTGCTTTTTTCGGGGAGGATGCCAACTGGGGAAGGATTCTCTGTGCCTTGGGTCATTCGGGCGTCCCAATCAATCCCAATCGAATCGACGTCTTCTTTGATAAGGTTCCTATTGTGAAGGACGGAATGGGAACGGGTTCACGATGGGAGGACCAGGGCAGTCAGGTTCTCAAAAAGGAATCGTTCAAGGTGACGGTCAACCTTCATCAAGGAAAAGGCCAATTTTCACTCTTCACCACCGATCTCTCCATCGATTATATCAAGATCAACGCCTCCTATCGATCATAATCCTCAGTGCTTTCTTTTTCTTCGAGGTAGAAGAGGGAAAGCCTGTCTGCCGAAGGCAGATGGATTCTACAATTGCTGAAGAGGGATTATGGAGGTTCGGGATAGAAACAAAACACATTCTCCTGAAGGAAATGGGAACAATAATGCTTGACAAAAGAATACACCCTATATAAGGTGTAAAACATAGATACACCCTATTTGGGGTGTAAATGGAGATTATATAGAAATGAAAACCAAGCCCATTCTCATAAGGAATAGGCTTCTTTGTTTTTTCTCCTCGCGACTTATGACTCACGATTTACTTTAGCAATAAATCTCCAACTTTTTCTCTAGTGATCCTAAATA
>Ga0209314_10000569_pt1 | contig 16364 bp, 14 predicted proteins | sample I19B2metaG_FD_184146 | JGI IMG/M metagenome (GOLD analysis project Ga0209314, IMG submission 184146) | Lake sediment bacterial and archeal communities from Gulf of Boni, Indonesia to study Microbial Dark Matter (Phase II) - ​I19B2 metaG... | ecosystem: Environmental > Aquatic > Freshwater >...
TATGAAAAATACTTATAAGCCTTATCTGTCAATATTTTCAAAGAACGTATATTAATTTTTATGGTACACTAATGATTTCAAATGTATAAAAAATTCAGCCTCACAGATTATGCCTTATATATTCTGTTCACCAAAAATATACATTGAATTCTGTTTAGAGATTCTGGATCATGCTGTTTAAGAAGTGATATATGTCATGAGGATTTACAGATGAATCTTTTCATATAAATAAATTTCTATATTTGACTTTTTTAGCATTCAGGACATTATTTGTATTAACATACTAACCAAAACAATACCGGAAAGATGAAAAAGACTGTAACAATCCTGGCAATATTTGCTCTCCTGTTCACAACCTTGACCGCACAGGACAGAAATGATGTGGTAAATGCTTACAATGAAGGTGCAAAAGCTTCAAAAACAGACATCATAGCTGCCATTGCTTCATTTGAAAATGTAATTACACTGGCTGACAAGGTTGGCGAATCTGCTGCCGATTTGAAACAGAAAGCAGTACAGGTTTTACCCGGATTGTATTTTAAAGTTGCATACAGTGCCCTCAATGAAAAGAAACCTGCCCAGGAAATTATCCAGTCTGCAAAGGCAGCCATAGCTGCATCTGACAAATACGGAAGTGCATCAAACAAGACAAATGCACAGAAGGTACTTTTACAAGGTTATATTAATCTTGGAGGTGAATATTTTTCGAAAAATGAATATGAAAATGCACTGGCAGTTTATGATACTGTTTTATCACTTAGTCCGGATAATACAAATGCAATTTACAATAAGTCTTTGATATACATAAAACAGAATAATCCTGTCGCTGTTGAACAGAACACAGATCTTCTTCTTGAGAAGTTAAAGGGAGGAAAAGATACAATAAGGGCAAAACAGGCATCAACAATGGCGCTGGAGTATTTCAGATCAGCAGGATCACAGGCTTCGCAGGCTGAAAAGCTTGATGATGCACTTGTTTTGCTAACCAAAGCATCAAAGTATGGTGAAGACAAGGACCTTTATTATTATTACGCTGATGTTTATAATAAGCAGAAGAATTTCGATAAGGGAGCTGAATCTGCACAGAAAGGTCTTTCAATGGAGACAGGCACTCCTGAAGCAAAGGCAAAGTTTTATTTTCAGCTCGGTTTAGCCCAGGAAGGTAAAGGACAGACTGCTGAAGCCTGCACTTCATTTAAGAATTCATTGTTTGGTGCTTTTGCCGAACCATCAAAAGCTAAAAGGACAAATCTGAAATGTAAATAGAACGATCTTTTCAGAAGCTCACGTGTCTGTTGGTAATTTCATAAACAGAAAGTAAATCTGCGGAGGAAATTATAATTTTTCAATTCTGCCGTTGAGATAGTATTTAAAAAATGACCCATTCAGGTATAAGAGCATCTGGGATGGCATGTTGCTCTCCTGGCTGGCATCAATACCAATTATCTTTGTTTCGAATAAACTTTGAATGTTTGTCAGAGATGTATGCCCTACAACAATATGTTTTTTGTTGTAAAAGTCAAGAATTAAATCAATTTCTTTTTCATGGATACCTGCATTATTGAAATAACCACGATACCAAAGTGGCCCATTGTTTTGAGAAAGAAGCGCCATTTTTTCGAATTCCGCATCCGATGAATTTCTATTTTCCGGATAACTGACTGAAGACGAATTGTTGTCATTCGTTAATGCCATATCTGTATCAGAGTAGGAATAATCAATGCTCATTTTATTGAGTGTTTGAATGCTTCTGCTTCTGTTCACTGAAAGAGACTTTCCGATAATTTTCTCAGTAAATATCCTGTTAATGTCTGTAACTGAGATCTTATTCTGAACCAGTTCAGGTGATAATCCTCCATGAACGAATAAAATGTCATTGATAGTTATCACGACAGGCCAGGAGCGCAACCAGTTGCCGAGTACCGTATTCTGAGCATAAAGATTTTTGTAGGAGATGCCAGAAATCGTTTCAACCTGCCTGTACTTTGGACAAAGATAATCCTGATTGCCGGAAAGGACAAGCATCTCATGGTTCCCCACCAGAATATGTACCTTGCCTCCTGAATTATCTGCCTGTTTTTCCAGTCCGTATAGATGCCATAGAATTTCAGTAACCATTTCACCCCGGTCAAAAATGTCACCCAGAATCACAAGATGTCCTCTGCCAAATTTCCATGAAAGGTCCTCATTTATTATACCGGCTATTTTAAGAATATCTATATAACAATCATACTCCCCATGAATATCACTTAAGACAGCTATACTGTCAACCATCATGAACTTTTTTGAATAATCAAGCTTTTTCTGATGATTTACAAGTAGATCTTCGTAATCGAATTTAAAACCAAAAATACCACTTAACTCCCCGAATTTTTCTTGAGTTACCTGTTCCTCCTTCTTCAAACCGTTTTGAATTATAAGAGCACTTACCTGTTTTTTGTGAACATAAAAATAGGGCCCGTCATTAATAGAGTCATTAATAACCTGTGCTGATAAAAAGATAACTCCCTGATTCAGAAATAAAACCAGAAATAAGATAAGACATTTGAGGTGTGGATTTCTCTTTATAACTTTTTTGACCAGTAATTTCATTGACATATTGAAATACGCATTACTGACTAAGATCATTCCCTTGAATAACTAAAAGATTAAAGATCATATACTTTGAACAATCATCCAGCAGTATTTGTTTATTAAAAGAATTAAATAAATAATGACTATCAGGAATAATGCATAAAATTAATTGATTTTCGAACTTCTTTGAATTGATTATACATGATTGACCTGACTCATTTAATAAATAATAAAAGATTAGATTTTAATCTATAAAATATGGCAGCATTTATTATAAGTAACCGAATGTTTAAATTTTGTTTTGGTTTATTATTGTCTGGTTCTATTTTTTCAGAAATCTATGCCGGAGAACCGGAGAGATTATTCAGATCTGATGAAATAGTCAGGATTGAACTCAAAGCAGATTTTTCAGCAATAGAGGCTGAAAGGACAAAAATTGCCGAATATCATGACGGAGAACTAATTTACTATGCACCAGATGGAAATCCTGTAAATCTGTCAGTCAGGCTTATGCCCAGGGGGCATTTCCGACGCGATACTGCAAATTGTGACTTCCCTCCGCTTGCTGTGGATTTTAAAAAAGGAGAGGTGAAAAACACTCTGTTTGAAAACCAGAATGAGATTAAACTTGTTACTCCCTGTGTTTCTGAGAAAGATGTTCTGGATGAATACCTGATCTATAAAATGTATAACAAAATAACAGATCTGAGTATGAATGCCAGACTGGTTAAAATACTATACTTTGATACAGGAACACAGAAGAGACTCTTTGAAAGATACAGTTTTTTCCTGGAAAAGAAAAAGGATGTTGCTGAACGCAATAACTGTATTGTTATGGATACCATGATATTACCCAAAGATATAGATAGGGAGAATTTTAAAAAATTCGCTATATTCCAGTATATGATTGGCAACGGAGACTGGTTTTTCAGATTGAATGTAAATAATGGAGCAAACTATCTGAAACTTAATCGTAACTTTTCAATTCTTCAGTCAGATGACAGCAGCAGCATCCGGTACATTGTCCCTTATGATTTTGATCTGTCATCCTTTGTAAATGCTGAATATGCCGGAATAAACAAGACAAAAAGGAAATACAAGGGATTGTGTTTCTCACAAGAAGAATTTAACGAGGTATTTGCATATTTTAATCAGATGAGGCCAGAGTTTGAATCGGTTATAAATAATGCAGAATATGTGTCTCCAGGTGCAAGGAGACAACTGTTAAATTATCTGGATGATTTTTATTCAATTATTGAAGATCCTAAGATGATTCAAAAGGAATTTACTGAAGTATGTCAAGATTCTCCTGACGTAAAGTTTACAATTAAATAGTGTTAACCGCATTTCCCTTTGCTATTGTGACTTTATTAATTAATATCTCCTCCAGGCAAGTATGTCGTCGGTATTCATAAATAAAAAAGTCCCGCCTGTGACAGAACTCTTTTTATTTGAGCGGGAGACGGGACTCGAACCCGCGACCCCGACCTTGGCAAGGTCGTGCTCTACCAACTGAGCTACTCCCGCAAAATCACGGGCAAAAATAAGCATTTTTTTTTATCTGCAAATAACACTCCGGAAATTTACTGGTATTACATGTTTCCGATTAGCTTAGTTTTTCACAGGACCCCAATCCCTCAGTGTGTTATTTTCAAGATACAACCATGTGCTTTTGTAAATCCACTCCTCTTTTATTGTATTGCCGTTTATTTCCCTGCTTATCTTGTCGGGTTTACCCCAGCTGTCCCTTACCATCCCGGCATTCATACCTTTCCATATTTTATTTGCATTCAGCTTCGCAGCCATAGTGGTCCCATACTTATTTTCAAGGTATGTGAACCGGCTCACAGGCTGATTTGTTTGTTCTGCAGGTTTTTGTACAACAGGTTTTTCTTCTGCCGGTGGTGCAGCCTTCAAAGGGCTCTTGTCAATTACAGCATGCTTTTTCATTATAAATCCTTCACTGCCGTCGAAAAAGACTGTGAGGTAGGTGCTGTCTGATGCCAGTACCTCAACCTGGCTACCTTTCGGAATAACCATAATTACACTTGTAAGGTCATCATGATTTTTAAATAGTCTGCTTGATGAAGTCAGAGTTGCTGTAATGACCTCCTGCTGTGAACTGCCGGATTTTTCTAATTCCAGAAGCTTATCTTCATCCGAAACCTGCGAACTGATAGGTATAATTATTCCCAGAAACAGGAAAAGCAATATCAATTTTTTCATGGCTTGTTTTTTAAGTTTCAGTTCAAAAAGTGTACCAAGAATCAAGGCTGCGGGCGACAGGCAACAGGCACCGGGCAGAAGTTCAAAGCTTTCTGATCAGGCTCAGACCGTCGCGTAAAGGCAGGATGACATGTTCAATATCTTTCTCTTTCATAAGCATTTCATTAAACTGCAGTATTCCAACCGACTGCTGATCTTTAGTCTCTTTTTCAAGGACCTTATCTCCCCAGAGAACGTTATCAGCCAGGATAAAGCCTCCCTTCTTCACCTTCTTTTTAACTACCCTGTAATAATCACAATACTCCCGTTTGTCACCATCTATAAAAACAAGGTCAAATTTTATATTTAAACCGGATACAACTTCAATTGCATTGCCTGTAATCTGGGTTATCAGGGCATCAACTCCGGCTTTAATAAAATATGAATGTGCAAATTCACTCAGCTCGTCATTAATTTCTATTGTAAAAAGTCTTCCTCCCTTTCTCAGCCCTCTGGCCAGGCAGATTGCAGAATAACCGGTATAGGTTCCGATTTCAAGTATATTATGTGGATTGATCATCTTTGAGATCATTTCAAGGAATTTCCCCTGAATATGTCCTGTGGACATATTGGGATTTACAAATCTTATATGTGTCTGTCTGAAAAGATCCTTCAGAACCGGATCTTCAGCTGTTGAATGATCACTGATATATTGTTCAAGCTTCCGGTTCATTCCTATTTATAAATCAGAGTGGAAAGTCCATCATTGTCAAAGACTTCATTCGCAATATCAATCAGTTGGGAAGATGTGATAGCGTCTATTTTTGAATAAGTCTCGCTGATAGTTTCGATTTTATCGAATGTAAGAAGGCTTTTTCCGAGGCTAAGCATCAGATTTTCATGATTTTCATAACCTCTGGCCAGATATCCTTTGATCTGCCTTTTAGCCTTGCTGAGCTGAATTATCCCAAGTTTTTCGGAGCAAAGTTTATTCAGCTCCCTGGTAACTATTGAAATACTCTTTTCAAGATATTGCTTGTCGGTTCCAAAGTATATTGATAATGATCCTGAATCAGAATAGGGAGTATAATTTGATTCAACTGAATAAGCAAGTCCGTTCTTCTCACGCAATGCGAGGTTGAGCCTTGAGTTAAGACCCTGGCCACCCAGGATATTATTCAGAAGGAACATTCCAAGTCTTTTGTCATCTCTGATACTGAATGCCTGGTTCCCGATTATGCAGTGATTCTGATATGTATCTTTTTGTCTGGTGATATCCGACGGATTATAGTTCCAGACCGGGGATTTATGATTTTCTTTTTTGCCGGGTTTAATCTGCCCGAAATGATGCTTGAATGATTTAAGGATTTTATCACCCGGGATATTCCCTACGGAACAAAACACAATCTGCTCAGGGCAGTAATTGCGCGCAATGAAGTCTATTAACTTTTTACGGGAAAATGATTTCACTGAATCAGGTTTGCCAAGAATGCTTCTTCCCAGTGGCAGCCCGTCAAAGATCTGTTCCTCAAATTCATCAAAGATAAGTTCTGCAGGTGTGTCCAGATAAGAATTGATTTCTTCAATCACAACATCTTTCTCCTTTTTGATTTCCTTTTCAGGATATATTGAATTAAATGTAATATCAGCAATGAGCTCGGTTGCTCTCTCAAAATCATCCCGGAGAAAAGATGCATAAATTGCGGTATCTTCTTTTGTAGTATATGCATTTAGTTCTCCGCCTACATCCTCCAGCCTGCTGAGAATATGATATGATTTCCTTTTTTTTGTCCCTTTGAAAAGCATGTGCTCAATAAAATGTGCTATGCCATGTTCTCCCCGGAGTTCATCACGGGAGCCTGCATTTATTATAAGTCCGCAGTGAGCGACCATTCCGGGTACCGGTGCATGAACAAGTCGAATGCCGTTTGGGAGTGTGAAAATAAGGAGATCCATTCTGTTTTATAGTGAAGCTGCAAATGTATTACATACAAAATAACAAGCCGGGGTTATTAACAATAAAAATTTTAAATATGTTAATAAATATGGCTTAATTTTATTTAGACTAATTATAAATAGTGTTAAATTTGCTCAAGCATGCTGAAATTAATTATGGATTTTTTTCAGGGAGAGAGTTCCACTCCAATGGCTGGGACTAAATACATCTGACCAAAATGGCAACAAAAGCGACTGCTAAGAAAGCCGCGCCAAAGGCTGCAAAAAAAGCTGCCGGAGCGACGAAGGCCAAGCCAAAAAGCAAATAATGTGGCTACAATAGAAGAGGGTGTCCCAAGGCGACACCCTCTTTTTTTATACATTGCTGTAAGACTCCGATTTCTACATATACTCTTCATAAAAACAATTCCCTCTTCCTCCAATTTCTCAGGTTTTTGTCTGTAAATGTTTCTTCTACATTAAGTTAAGGGCTATTTTCTGTTTTTATTAAAAATTTTTGCAAAAAAACTTGACTTTTAATGTTTAATAGTTGTATATTTGTAAAGTATATAAAAAATGAAGCATACAAAATATTGATAATCATGTCTTCTAAATCAAAAATCAGGATGTCTATAGGATGGATCTACCCGATAGGGATATTTACCTCCTATATATTTTTGTTACTTGAGTTCCAGCTCAGGCGGATGCTTATTCAAAACGGGATTGAAGTACGGGGAGTTCCATATCTGACCATAATACTTGTTGCACTGATGTTCATTATTCTGGGAATATTGCAATGGTTCCGTTACAGGAACCGGATATACCCGGTACTTGGATTTCTTATGGGTATTACAACAGCCCAGGCATCGTTTGTTTTCCCGCATTATAACAATCCCGGATTATTTGGGCTCACCTATTTTATCTGCTTCATCCTCATCATTCTCTTTATTCTCATTAACTGGAATTCATTATACAGTCATGAAAGGTTTGAAATTAATTCGAGGCGGCTTTTCAGACTTGCTTCAGAAAGGATCATTAAAGCCGACAATGGATATACGGAGAGACCTTTTTCGGGAGGAAAAACAGAATGCACCCGGGATGAATTGCTGGGTTTTGTCAGGTTCCTCCACGGTAATTATATAATAAAGCCCTTCTATTACGAAAACTACGTATGTCTCTCATTTTCAATGAATACAAGTCTTATGGTAATTTATGAAGGTAATGAGGTCAGCCATGTAATGATCGGTTATGATGGCAGCGTTACTGTAAAGTTATCTGACAAGGATTACAAGGACTACCTTGAAAAATTAAGCTTTGACCAGCTCTGTGCCTCCTTTGCAGATATCTTTATCAGGTTCTTCGACTACTATAAGAAAGGTTATGAATCAAGAATTATGATTGAACTTAAATCAGTAAAATAATCTGGTTGCTGGTTTTAAATTTTTAATGAAATAAGCAAAAGGAATTTAAACGCCATGAATAGAATTGTTAAATCACCTAAAAACGTCCTGCTCATCCTGACGATCCTTTTTTCAGGATTGTCTTGTGCGCAGGATCCTGATCCCTGCAATACAGGTGGACAGATCTGTTATTTCGGGGTGGAATTAAATGATGTGCTATGCGGATACTCCATTGAAACTTATTTCGATACTGTTATGAATGGCAGGAAAGTACGAATTGAGTATTCTGATGTAACTCTTAAAATGTCGGCACTGGGTGCAGATATGGATGCAGGTTTCAGATGGGAAAATGTTATAGACCCAGTAACAAATAGAACGGTTGAAATTCAGGTAGATATAATTAACGGAGCGTCAGTAGTCACCACATTAACAAAGATCACCGGAGATACCGCCGTATTCAGCAGTCCGACTTCAGGTATATCAAAAAGAATCCCATTGGGCCCGGATGTCATTTTCGGTTCCCAAACATGGTATCCTCATCTTCATAACGACTTCATAAAATCGGCAGGAACTGAAAAAAGGTATAAAGTCTTTGATCCGTTAAAGGGAGAAATAACCGAAAAGGTCTATAACAGACGATCGGAGGAAACAATTGTGCTGAGTGATTCCACATTCAGTACAGTAGTGCTTGAGGAAACAGACTTAACTACTGGTATTAAAACAATCCTCTGGCTGAATAAGGAAGATGGCTTTAATGTTAAAGCTGTTGTGGCTGAAAGGAGAACCATTTATTTCGCCGACCGATCAATAACAAGCCGGATAACCTTTGCAAACATAGATAATGAGCTGTTTGCAAAGGTTGGCAGAAAGATTCCTGATATAATGAATCTTTCATGGCTCAGGGTAAAAGCAAAACTCAACTCATATGGTGAAGAAATTACAGTCAATGATCTTAATCTCATCGGACAGCAATATGAGGGTACTGTAGAAGGGAGTCTGATAGATGGAATATTCGAGATAAAACCTGTCAGGTACACAGGGAATAATTCCCCGCCATTTCCTCCGGATTTCAGCAAAGCTCCCGGCCTTAAGAAATATCTTGAACCTGAATTTTTAATAGAATCTGATAATCCGATTATTATTTCGGAGGCTGCCAGGATCACATCCGGTTCAAAAAGTTCATGGGAGGCGGCAGTTCGTCTTGGAAAATGGGTGGCTGAATATATAGGGGGTGCATTGCCCGGAGGGATTTCTGCCATTAATACTCTGAAGACACGGGAAGCTGAATGCGGAGGCCATTCTCGTTTGCTTACTGCTTTCTGCAGATCAGTGGGGATACCTGCCAGAGTTGTGGTTGGCTGTATGTACACATCATATTACTCCGGAGGGTTCGGACAACATGCCTGGACCGAATTATATATGGGAGATGCCGGATGGATTCCTGTTGATGCAACCATAAGTGAACCGGATTATATTGATGCCGGTCATATCAGACTGGGTGAGAATGCATCTTTCCGTCCGATAAGTATGGAAATCCTTGATGTCGGAACAGTAAACAATGCTGTTGAATCAATTAATTCTGACATTCTTAAAGTTCTTACTGGAAGTTATATGAATGTTGAACTGTTCAGGATAATTAAGATTTTAGAGCGTAATGGAGGCCTTGTTATAGATATCCCGGGAAAGGCTGTCCTCGAACTTAATCAGCCTGATGAAGACGGAAAATGGTTTCCTAAGATGACAAGGGAAATAAGTCTGAAACCTGAAAAAATTGCAGACGGTAAAGCCGGTAAAATTATTATGCATCAGTACTTCCGGCTAAGGAAAACTTCATCACCAGATTCAGTTTTGAACGAAATTCCGGAAGAATTCAGAAAATATACGGGCAAATACCAGTTTGCTCCAGCCAGGCTTTCTCTTGATATATACTATGATAATGGTACTCTTGCAACAATGGATCCGATTGGAAGATCAAAGGACAAAATATTTTATGTAAAAAATGGTGATTCCTGGATTGATGCAAAAGGATCATATGAGATCGGATTTATTACCGGTGATGATAATATGGTTATGTCACTTAGTCTTTCAGTCAGGCTGGACTTTCTGCGTGGTGAGCCTGTAACCAGCGCAATGGAAACTGTCATTAACCAGTCTGGCATCGAAAGCGGCTTGAAGAAATATGATGAGATTAAAAATTCAGGCAACAAATACTATTTTTTTTCTGAACAGATGCTGCACCAGCTTGGACACAGCCTGTTAAAGGAAGAAAGGCTTGATGATGCAATTAAGGTATTTGAGAAAAACGTACTTGAATATCCAGGATCATTCATGGCAATTGATGCGCTAGCAGAAGCATATATGAAAAAAGGAAATAATCAACAGGCTGTCAGATATTTTAAAGTCGCCGTTAAGTTAAATCCTGATTATGATTATGGCAGAAAAATGATTGAAGAACTGAGACATAAAAAATAAAAACTATGTATTTCCCCCGAAAACTCAAACAGGACTTACGCATTATAGGCCTGATACCGGCAATGACATGCATAATAATCGGTGCCGTGGTATTTGTATTGACTGGTACGAAGGAAGCATTATTATCGGTTGCAGCATTTTATATTATTTATGCAGGATTTTCTCTCTGGATTTTTATTCGGACAAGCAATCAAAGTTATTTTGCCGCATTTGTATGGCAGTTTATTTTTGGTATTTTCATTGTTACCCGGCCGGATTATCCCTTAATAATGCCACTTGATCATAAGATTTCAGGAATAGTGGTTGTCTTGCTGCTGGTTTCAACTGTATGGCTATTTTATCTTTTTTTTACAAAAAAGGCTAAATGGAAGGGCCGGGAGATTTTTGAGCTCGCTTCAATGGCGATTGAGATCCATCCGGATGGATTCACAGAGCGACCGCGTCCTGCAGGAGTAACCACATATTCTAAGGATGAACTGATGCGATTTGCGGCATTCCTGAGAAGGAACCTGATAGCAATGCCATTCTATGAAGATAATCGCATTGTGTTTGTCCCGGTGAAAATGGACGATGCATTTAAATACCTGTTGAGCAGAGAAAAATTCAGACAGAACAGGAGCTGGATCGCCTTTGATTTTCAGGGAAATGTAACAGTTAATATTTCACACAAGGATTATCTCGGCTATAAGGAAGAACTCTCATTTGACCAGCTTTGTGAAAACCTGGGGAAAGTATTCATTCGTTTTATCGAATATTACCGCAAAGGTGAGGAAGACAGAATTATATATCAGCTTAATGAACTTGGATTAGGTATAACATCATAATCAATATATAAGGTGGATTTTAAAGAGGCAGCAAAACTTGGTTCATGTTTGTCAAAGGACTATGCAGAGGATCTTTTCAGACTTCTGGTTACTTATGAAAGTATTTCATCATCTGAGGCAGCTTCACGCCTAAATATACATATTAAAACCGTTCAGGACCTGATGGAAGATCTTTTCAGCCTTCAGATACTGGAAAGGGAAGAAGTATATGAAGGTAAAAGACCATACTTCAGATACCACCTGAAGGTGAATAAAATAACGATGGAAATCGAGCTTAAATCATTTTCGGGTAAAGAAAAAAATAAAGATACCAGATTACAACTGAAGATCAGGGAAAGGAAAAATGCAGGAGTAAGATTTACAACATCCAGAAGCAGTGATTATATTAGTAATGTTGTTATATGGACAGGTGAAGGACGTAACCGTTCAGAAAGAAAAATCAATCTTTCCATGCCGCAGGGAAGATTTTTGTTCCACCTACCATTCCCGACTGCTGAATTTGGAACTGTAAAGGATATAATGAAAAAAGCTCGCATTGATGAAACAAATATGCCTGAAATTATTGATATTGTAGATGTTATGATTGAGTTCGGGGCAATCGAAACCTTATAAGGAAAACAGAGGATTGATCATATCCTGAATTCCTCCAGATAATCATGATTATCAGGTTTAATTATTATACACTGACTACATATTTCGGAATTTTCAAGAAAAAATTTTGAGTACTCAAAATTGGAATATATATTTGCAGTCCGAAAAGGAGGTGCCATAGCTCAGTCGGTAGAGCAATGGACTGAAAATCCATGTGTCCCCGGTTCGATTCCTGGTGGCACCACGTAAAAAAGAGTGAGAGTGGGAGCGAGAGCGAGCACTCTCATTCTTTTTTCTCGCTCTCGCACTCACACTCACACTGGTATTTTGCCCATCTTAAGTGTTCGGAGCGTAATGTCCTAATCTCTTAAACAACGAACTGAAAATCCGTTTTGCTTGTTATTGCTGCTTTGGTATATCCTGTTATTACAATAGCTTATATAGCGATAGTATGCAAGTGATTCTGAGAATTCGGTAGCTCTCCACCAGTTAGCAGTGTTGCCTGCCTGATTGAATGTTCCATTGTAAAGACGGCTTCCTCCCGGTAATGCAGAAAACCCGCTTTCGTTATTTTTCAACTGATCATTTCCCACTGTTCCGGTAATATGATATTCTTTCCAGCCTGATCTGGCTGCGATCGACTTGGCAACATCTATTCCCCTGCCGGAATCAAAACCGTTGTAGGTAAGAAAATCTGTCAGAATTTTCCACTCTGCATCGCTTGGCATATGCCATCCGGTCGGGCATACACCCTGCACTCCACTTGGAATGAGATTATTACCTGCTTCCCCGTTCATAGCAGCTGCCCAGGTATACAATGCTCCATACAATTCCTTGTTGGTAATATCATCATTGTACCAGCAATACGCTTTACCGGAACTGGTTAAATCACTCCATGCCGGGGGATTATTTACTAATGGAATCGCTGTTCCGTCTGAATATCTTGTGGTTTTCAGATTTTCAGCCATCCATATCTGTGTGCCAATTTTAACTGTTTTGTAATTATTGCCATCAATGTCAGTAACCGGAGGACCTGCAACCGGAGCTATGCTGGTATAAATTGGTTTAACTACATTAATTGCCGCTAAAACCTGCTGGGCAAATAATCTTTGAGAAGAAGCCAGTATCAGAATAATAAAAATTGCTCTCATTTTTGTATAGTTTTTTTCATAAATAGTATCACAGATAACCTGTATTTCCGGGATTAAAATTATTGAACCTATAAGCAGAAAGAATAAGGGAAAGTACCTGATCAACTGTTTTAAACTCCTGAATTTGATACGTGGAAATACTGTATACAGAAATGATTTAGCAAACTTCCATAACACTCATATTCTACTTATCCTAATGTTCAGAACCTGATGATTGTTTTTAAAGTGATCTACCCGAACTGGTTTTGGAATGCGTTTTCAGGGTGCATAATAGTTAAGAAAGTGAATGCAATTCTTAGTTCATCTGATATCAAAAAGGGGAAGCATAAGTGCTTCCCCCGAAATAGGCCAAGACATGAGTGAGTTACTTTCCAATATGATTACCAATGGCAGAGTGGTATTAGTATCTGAAAAGTTACAGTTTCGACCAGCCGTATTTTCAATTATGCAATGGCTATCTGTCTTGCCGGCTTTGGCTTTGCTTCCTCTTTTTTCGGGATCATAATACGCAGAATACCATTTTCATATTTTGCTCCTATTTTTTCACTATCAGCTGTGTTAGGTAGTGAAAATGAACGGCTGAATGACTGATAACTGAATTCCCTGAGGGAAAAATGCTGACCTTCTTTTGTCTCATTTTCAATCTCCTTTTCTGAAGATACTGTAAGAAGATCGTGCTTCAGTTCAATTTTAAAATCATCTTTTGTAAAACCAGGAGCAGCCACCTCTACCTCAAAGTTTTCAATACTTTCCTTGATGTTTACTGAAGGCAGAGTTGTATTTGTGTTTGAGTAATTCCGGCTCGACCAGTCAAATAAATCATTTTCAAAAAAACGGTCGAACAACGATGGATACTGATTTGAAAATCTCATGAGTGTCATAGTTTAGTCCTCCATTTTTTAGTTAAACATATAATTACCTGTAAAAAATGGAATTCAAAAAAAATACCAAATGGAATTAGAGAGATCCCGGGTCGCCAACTTTACGAAATATTTTGATTTTCAAAAATTTAGATAAAGTTTTGTTGGTGACATAATGACATGATTGTGTGGCAGTTAGAGACAATATGGCATAACCTGAGGTTATCAGTTTGCTTTAGCAGAACTGTCTGTTGTATCCTGGCACGGACTGAGGAAAATCTGTTTTTTTAATGTTTCATTATTGATTTCTTTATAAAAGCTATTGAGGAGACTAATCAGTTTTTCCTTTGATGCGTCGGATATGGCTTTATGTCTTCTGATTTCAGCCTCAAATGCTGGTTTTAGTTTCCTGAACATGTCAAAAATTTTATTATACTCTACCAACTGAAGGCATATACCCCGGAAAACCCTGCGTGATGACATTACATCCTCCTGAACGTCTTTATTTATGGTGTAACCGGCATCGACAAAAGCCGAAAAATCAAAATCGTATGGAATAGCGTATGGAGCACTACCCCCTTTTTCAGGCTGCATTAAAATTATATTCTTCATAGAATTAATGTGCCAGTCGGTATTTCCTATCATATACTGGAATACGGACATTTTCTTGAAGTTTTCCCGGTCAACCTCGTCTGCATTAATCTCTTTCTCAAATATTTCAGAATCAATTCTTTTAGCTAAACGATCTTCATTCTCTATGAAAAAGGAGTATCGTGTAAAGAGCTTTTTATTCGTCCCTGTATCATAATAAGTAATTCTTGCAAGGCGAGCCCTGATGCTCATATCTGTTACCAGATTATACATTTTGTACACAACATACTCTTCAAGAAGATTTTCCTGATCCCGGCATGGAGTTACAAGTTTTATTTTTCCCTGGTTGGCAAATAGCGTATTAGATGTATTGGTGTTTTCAAAATTAATCATAAGAGGAGGGAAACTGCAATTGTCAGGGTTAAGACGGAAATTACCTCTGGCTTTGATTATGACGGGAAGGGTTACTTTGTTACCTCCCTTTAACTGGTACTCGAGTTCTGCAGGCTGATATTCCTGAAATTCAGTCCTGTCACCAATAATTCTTGTGAAATCCGACCGGAGCTCAATTTTTATGATTTCATCCGACATGAAAAGGAGATCAGGCTCATCCGCAATAAGATTTGCTGATGAAAATACTAAGGCCATTATCATAAATAATTCAGCGATTATGGCTCCCAACCTCTTTTCCTTCCTGCTCATGAATTTGTTTTCACGAAAAATAAACAAGATATGGGTTTGTTTTGTTCTGTTTATGTAAATATATTATTTTTAATATCTATCAGGAACACAATTGATATCAGATTCAGGAAGTAACTTTCTATACTTTAATTTGTAGCAGTATATTTCCTGGATGCCGATTACCAGAAATAACGAAAAATTGAAGAAACCATTAAAAATATTGATTCTGGTCCTGTTTACAATCCAGATTTTTTTTATAAAAAGAGCTTATTCATCCCAGGTTGCTGAATCGGTTTATGACGGGCCATATTTTTTCATTGAAAATAATAAACTTACAGCCCTGATAATAAGAAACGGTTTTGTAAGAAAAATGGAAGTATCACCTGAGAATTTTAATGTTCTCAGTAAAAGATACGATCTTCGCTTTGGTTATAATGCTCTATGGGAGAATTATCATTCCGAAGTAAATGAGAGTGTTTCTTTTTCCACCGAAGAAAGTATTGCTATTATGTCAGACCTTCATGGGGAATATGAAAATTACATCAGATTACTCAAAAAATCAGGTATAATAGACAGGTATCTGAACTGGAGTTTTGGAAAGAACCATCTTGTTATAATAGGTGACATCTTCGACAGGGGGCCAATGGTTACTGAAATACTCTGGCATTTATTCGGACTTGAGATGCAGGCAAAGGCTGCCGGGGGTAAGATTCATATAATTCTTGGCAATCACGAATATATGATTCTTACAGGAAACAGCCAGTTTATTAATACCAAGTACATGAATGCAGAACAGATAATTGGGAAATCCTACTCTTCTTTATTCCTTTCAAATTCTGTTCTGGGTAACTGGTTACGAAATAAGCCTGTCATTGTAAAAATAAACAGTATTCTTTTCACACATGCAGGTATTTCAATTGAGCTGGTAAGGGAGAGAATGGACATGGATCAGATTAACCAGATTTTCAGGGAAAAGCTGACCGGAAGTTCTGCTTTAGGCTCAGATACCACAGGAGGTAGAATCTTATACAGTCATATTGATGAGATGCTTTCTTATCGTAATTATTTTGCTGATAAACA
>Ga0209314_10000570_pt1 | contig 16351 bp, 17 predicted proteins | sample I19B2metaG_FD_184146 | JGI IMG/M metagenome (GOLD analysis project Ga0209314, IMG submission 184146) | Lake sediment bacterial and archeal communities from Gulf of Boni, Indonesia to study Microbial Dark Matter (Phase II) - ​I19B2 metaG... | ecosystem: Environmental > Aquatic > Freshwater >...
GAGCGGCGCCGCAACACCTTTGGGGAGGATTGTCGGCCTTGAGATGGAAAGGATCGCGGGTCTGGCTCATCCCGTTTGTCCTGGGTCTTCTCTTCCTGGCCCCGACCACACCGACCCGGGGCCTGGCCGAAACGGCGCCCCGGTCGGAAACGATCACACGTGAGGAGATTCAGCCGCGTCTGAATGAGATCTACGGCTATCGGGCCGGCCTGGTGATCACCGGAGCGGATGCCTCCGGCCTGGCCAATCTGTACCTGCCGGGCAGTCGTACGGCGCAGTGGGCCCTGGACCACGAGCGAAACCGGGCCCGCTACATGCAGTTGTGGGCGAACAACCGCGGGGTCCGCATTGTGGAAAGCCAGCCCGAGGTAAAGATCAGCTGGTTTCGACCGCGGGGGGAGACGGTACAGCTAGGAGTCGTCGTGTCCCTGCGATTGGGGTACAGCTACCCGGACGAAGAGGCCGCCGGAGTGGTCAACCACTTCGGCGTCGGTACCCGGCACTGGCTGGAGCTGGTGAAAGAGGACGGCACATGGCTGATCCGCCGTGAGTGGTACACCGATCCGCTGGGCGACGACACCCTGGTCTACCGCCCCACTCCAGCGGTGGGCAAAGCCCTTCCGGACGGAGTTGACCCCACGCCTCCCCCGCTTCCCGAGCCCGTCGAGGTTCGGAGCTACAACCGTCTTCAGGCCGCGGCCTACGCCGATAAGTACGCCGGCAGCGCCTGGGGCGCCGGCAATGACGGCAAGTACAACTCCCGCTACCGCGACTACAACGGCATCGGCGGCGACTGCACCAACTTCGTCTCCCAGGCGATCGGCGACAAGAAGGAGGGCGGCGGCCTCCGCCAGGATGGCTCCTGGCATTACGGCGGTGGCGGGAGCGTGGCCTGGGTTCAGACGGATGCCTTTGCCCGGTGGCTGCAGTACAGCGGTAAGGCGAAGCGCATCGCCAAGGGTAAGTATGCGGACGTGACCACCCCCAGCGACAAGTTCCCCAAGGGTGCGTTACGGGAACTGCAGATCGGCGACATCATCGCTTTCGACGAGAAGAACGATGTTCAGCATTTCTCGATCATCACCGCCTTTGATTCCAAGGGCTACCCCCTGGTCAACACTCACACGGCCGACCGCTGGCACGTACCCTGGGACCTGGGCTGGGACAAGAGCGCCGTTTTCTGGCTCTTCCGGCTCAATGACTAGTCGGCGCCGGGGGTGACCCAGACGGCCTGGACGCCGGCGGCCGGGTCCCAGACCGAGGGCCCACCGACCGTCAGCGGATTCGGGTCCAGCAGGGCACTGACGCTGACTACCTGGAGGCCCTTGTTCTCCAGGCCCGTCAGGATACCATCGAGGCCCTGTACCGCCGACTTCGTGGGATGGAGCAGGACGATGCTGCCGGGCCCGACCCGGTTGAGCACCCGAGCCGTCATCTCCTCCGGCGACGGGTTCATCCAGTCAACGGTGTCCACCGTCCAATGAATGGGCAGGTACTTCCTGTCCTCCAGCAGGGCCAGCAGCTCCGGTGTCCACTCGCCCTTGTGAGGGCTGAAGAGGACGGGGCGCTGGCCCGTCGCCTTCATAATGGCCTCCGCGGAGTCGTCCACCTGATGACGCAGGGCCTCGGCGGAAAGGCCCCGGTAGTCGACGGTGGTATAACCATGGCTGGCGATCTCGTGCCCACCGTCGGCGATCCGACGGGCCAGGTCGGGAAATCTCATGGCCCAGTCGCCCACCAGGAAGAACGTGCCCACTGCCTGGTGCCGCTTCAGCGCCGCCAGCAGGTCCGGCAGGTACTCATTGCCCCAGGCCACATTGATGGCCAGGGCCACTTGAGACTTCTGCGGGTTCCCCTGCCTGATGGGCTCCAGAGCCAGATCCCTGAGGGAGACCTCCGCTGGAATTCGCACACCGGAGGCAATCTGGCGTCCCAGGGCGGAGGGCCTGACCACGGCCAGGGCAACCAGGACCAGACCGGCCGCCAGGAGTCCCGCCCCGAACCCTGCGTGTCGCCAGTCGCGCGGAACCTGCGCCCTCCTCACCCATCATCCCTCCCACGAGCCCCGCAGGGTTGGTTGAGAGCCCTGCCTTACTTGATTCTACGAGGCCGCGAACCAGGGCATTCTAGTGGCGGAGGTGCTTTCTCATGCCGCAGATGACGGTCCATTGCACAGTCTCCAATTGCCACTACTGGAAGAGCAACAACCTCTGCGACGCCAGTGAGATTCTCATCGCCACCGACAACTGGGCTGCCCAGGCCCCCGACCGCATCGACGCCATGCAAGCTTCCACCCTGTCCCAGGACTCGGCCCACACCTGCATGGACACGTGTTGCAAGACCTTTGTGCCCAAGGGGTCCCAGGACCGCCACCAGGACAGCATCATCAGGCAGTAGCCGGCCGGGACACAGCGAAGGGCCGGAACCGCTCCTGGGTTCCGGCCCTTTCCCATGCTAGCTCCGTAGGGCCACGATCAGTGGCGCTGCCAGGACGGCGGCGGCCAGCAGCCAGATGCCGATGGCGGCCCGTCTGCTGCCGGTGCTCCAGGCCCAGCGGCCGAAATTGACGGTGTACAGCAAGGTCCACAGGATACTGGCACCGGCGAAGAGGGCGCCAATGCTCATGGCGAGCCTCCCCCTTCCTGGCCCCCGCCCGGCTCCTGATCCCTGGGCCCCGGCTGGGGCATGCTTTCCGGCGGTGGCGGCGGCGATAGCTGAAGGCCGACGCGCCGAAGCTCGAAGGTTACCTGGAGGTTCACCTGCGCCTGAGGGAAGTGTCGGTTCCAGTCATAGTCGGCCCAGTCTTTCCAGAGGAGGAAGTGCCCGCGTGCACGATCGCCGAAATCGAAGATGTCCCCATGGAACTCCTGCTGGGATCGCCTGACGAGGTTCTGCATGCGCTTCTGCAGGTCTCTTGCGGTGGCCTCCTGCAAAACAGAGAGGTTCTCCGCCGTGGTCCAGTCGTAGAGGCTCTGGATGGAGGTGATCTCGCCTTCGAGGCGCACGTTCACGTCCACGATGGGGCGTTCGCCGTCAAAGCTGACGCGCACGGACGGCTCCCTGGCCCGCCGAATATCCAGGCCGACATAATAGCCGGGGAACTTGGGATCCGGTTCGGCTGCAAAGAACCTGCGGGCTTTCCCCCTGAGCAGGCCGGTCAGGCGCACCTCGTCACCGTTCAGTTCACCTACCATCTTGGCGCCGCGGAATACCGCAGCACCTATGAGTTCGGCTTCGTTGGCGCCGGAGCGGGGGACTTCGCCCGGCAGGTAGGCTCCATCCACAAAGAGAGGCGGCAGTCTGGGGGAAGCGGGCTGGTCTGAGCCGCTCCCTCCTGATGGGTCGGGTTTGCCGTCAGACCCCTTGGTGGAACCCGGCAGGGGTTTGGTCGCCCTCTCGTTGATGCCGGCCAGGACCGTCACCGGTAGCATGGCCTCAGACTCTTCCTCCAGCAGAAACTCGTGCGCCGTGCTGCGGGGAATGAACCCGTTCCAGGCCTCGTGGCCAAGCATCAGCTCCAGCCAGCGGGCAGGATTCTCCTCAATGGAAGGCACGTTCTTCTCCAGAAAATCGCGGGCGGTTCCTCGCGTGACAACGATCATCGTGTTGCGGCGGAACTCCCTGAAGCGGACGGCGGACGCCAATATGCTGATCATGTCGGAACGCGCCTGGGTCTCGCTGACCACAATGGCCTTGGCGTGTTCCAGGGTCATGCGGCGGGCGATATAGGTGTTCATCATCTGCAACGCGGTGCCCAGACTGGCGGCCTCGATGGTGGTCACGTTAATGCTCCGCTGGGGGCCGCCTGCCGCGCCGCCCCCACCGCCACCGCCGGCGCCCGGAGCCATTTTGCGCGGCACGGCGAGCCAGATGGTGTAGAACCAGTCGCCTTTCGGAGCCGGGTCGACGCCGAGAGCCAGGATATAACCCAGTTCATCGATTTCTGACCGGTCCCAGCAGCCGGCGCTGGAAAGGGCCATGGCCAGCAGAAGAAGGACCGCCAGGAAACGTTTAACCCTTGTGCCGGGCACGCTCACGCCCCCCCTTGCCTCGAATGGCAGCGATGCCCAAGAGAAGAAGTGGGGGCGCAAAGGCAGGCACCGCGCCCCAGACCCGGAGCGCGCCGCGGTCCCATTGAGTCGCCTCGATCAGGTTGGAGGGCAGGAAGCTCAGGGCCAGCACCAATACCAGAAAGGGCGCCGTCAAGGGGCGGTAGGACTTGAGGTGCAGCAGCTGAGCGTAGGAGGAGATGGCTCCGTAGAGCATGCCCGACAGTTTGGTGGCTGCGGCGAAGATCCAGGCGAAAATGAAGAAGGATTCGACGCGCTGTAAGAAACGGCCGATGGCGATAAGCCGGGCCACAGCCAGAAGGGGAAACGGGTTCTTGGCGCCGGCCGGATAGGGAAAGAGCATCTGGAAGACCACTTCCACCGCCAACCAGAACAGGGCGCTGGCAAAGATGGCCTGGTAGCCGATGCGGGGCATCTTCTCCGGCTCCTTGAGATTGGGCACCAACACCCCCAGCAGGAGCACTTCGATGAAGAGCGAACTGCGCTGCAGGGAGCGCCAGAGGAGCGCCACCGGCCCCGGGCCGAGCAGGGGAAGCAGTTGGTCTGCCCTCGCCCCTGACGGGATGGCAAGCAGCAACAGGCTGGTCACCAGGAAGACGACCACGGGAACGAAGAAGCGGGCCGTTCTGGTGACGGACTCCAGCCCCAGGTAGCAGGCGTAGGCGGAAGCCCCCAGAAGTGTAACCGAGATGACGCTGATGGGTGTTATGGGGAGGATGGCGCTCAGCACGGTCTCGGCGAACTGGCGCAAGGCCACCACCGTGACGTAGACGAAGAGCCCCGTATAGACAAGCTGGACAGGAAGGGCCAGGTAGGGACCCAGTGTCTGCTCCACCGCCTCGATCAGGGAGAGGCCGGGGAAACGCCGCAGGAAGGCGACCATGATCGCCCAGCCCAGGGCCGCCCACAGGGCCGCCAGCACAATAAGCAGCCAGGCCGCCGTTTGAGCGTCCTCAGCAATGTACCGGGGCGTGCTCAAAAACACTTTGGCGGAGAGCACCGCGAAGAGAAGAAAGAAGGCCTCGCGGGACCCAATCTGTTCGTGGCGCATCAGCCGCCTCCTTCTTTGCCTTTGGACGGTCCGCTGCCCTGGGTCCTGTCCCACTTGCGGACGATCGGAGGCTGGCGATTGAGCTCCTGAGGGTAGGTGTACCGGGGCCTCTTCTCCATGTGGAAGACCGGGCCGCGCAGGATGACGTCTCCCTGTCCACCCTTCATGGGTGTGATGGGGTTGAGCATCGGCACGCCGAAAGAGCGCTGAACGGACAGTCGGGCCACATCCACGAAGAAGACGACGGCTATACCGTAGAACCCCAAGACCGACCCCGCCAGGAGGTGGACATAGCGCAGAACTCTGAGGGTGTTGGACAGGTTGTAATTGGGGACGGTAAAGGCCGCCAGGGCGGTCATTGCGATCACGATGACCAGGATGGGCGAGACGATGCCCGCCTGCACCGCCGCCTGTCCCAGCACCAGGGCACCGACAATGCCGATGGTAGGACCGATGATGCTGGGGACGCGCGTGGCCGCCTCGGTGATCAGTTCGAAGGAGAACGCCAGCAGCAGGACCTCCACCACCACGGGGAAGGGCACGGCCTCACGGGAGGCGGCAATGGCCATGGCCAGATCCGTGGGAATCGTTTCGTGGTGATAGGCGGTGGCGGCAACGTAAAGGGCGGGAAGGGACAGGGCCACGAAATACGAGACCGTCCGGAGGATGCGCAGGAAACTCCCGAAGGGCCAGCGGAGGTAGGCGTCCTCCGCCGTGTGCATCAGGCCCACCAGGGTGATCGGCACCACCAGGGCGAAGGGGTTGTTGTTAACGATAAGGACGACGTGGCCTTCGGACAGGAAGGCCGCCGTCCGGTCCGGCCGCTCTGTGCTGAGGATACTGGGGTAGAGAGAGAAGGGAGAGTCCTCGATGAACTGCTCGATGGTGCCCGAATCTGACACGTAGTCGACCTTGATGGCCTTGAGCCGGGTTCGCACCTCGTCTACCAGCGCCGTATTGGTGAGTCCGTCGATGTACATCATGGCGACTTCCACGTTGGACAGCCGGCCGATCTCCATGAACTCGGTCATCAGGGCCGGGGTCTTGAGCCGCCGTCGAATCATGGCCGTGTTCGTGCGCATGGTCTCGTTGAAGGCCTCGTGAGGCCCGCGGATGACGGCTTCCTGCTTGGGCTCGCCGACGCTGCGGTGCTCCCACCCCTTGGTCTCCACCACCAGGGCCCGGTCCGTACCATCCAGGACAATGGCCGTGCCGCCGGCAAGTACGCCCTTGACCAGGTCGGGCAGCCTGTCTGTCTTGCTGACCTGGTTGATGGGGACAAGGTGGTTGTACGCGGCTTCCAGGATATCGGGTTGTTGCCCCAGCTGAGGGTCGCGGTCCGCCTCCATCGGGGGCAGGTCGGCCAGCAGCATCAAAGGCTGCAGGACCGCCCAGTCGATAATTTCCTTGGCGGCCATGCCGTCGATGAACAGGATGGCCCCCTTGACGGGCGTGTCGCGCGAAATGATGAACTCCCTCAGGACCAGGTCCTTGTTCTGGGGAATCCGGAAAACGGTCTTCAGGCGCTTGAGGTTCAGGTCGAGGCTGCGGTCAATGGGGTCCGGGACCTTGTTGGGGTCATCGGTCCGGTAGGCGTCAAGACCATCCTTATCAGCGTCGTCCGTGGCGTCCGCGCCGGCGCCGGCCCTCTTGCGCTCACCGCGGCGCTCCCCCGCCTGCCGGGGCTGGACGAAACGGCTCGCCCCGCCGTGGTCTGAGGCCTTCTCACCATCGCCGCCCTGGTCCTGGCCGGTCCGGTCCGACTGGGGGTCATCCTGGGACGTGCCCCGGCCTTTCCCTCCACCGCCCTCCTCGCCGTCGTCCTTCCTTTCTTGCCGGGTCGCCTCATACAGGGAGAACGCGTCATCCGTCACCTGAGGACTGGGGGTAACCAGCTTGGACAGCCGCTGCCATATGCTCGCCGCCACGCGCCGTCACCCGCCTTCCCTGAGGTCAAATCGCTCCGGATAGAGTTCCCTCAGGTGGAAGCCCGCTATGCACAGAAGAAGGGGGCCCCACGGGGGCCTCCTTCCTTGTTGCCGGCGGGAGCCGCAGCAGAACGCCTGGGACGCACTCAGCAACAGGCCGAGGGGACGCCGAGCAGGCTGAGCAGGGCCAGGGTGCTCAGAAGTCCGGACGAACTGGGCACGGCCAGATTGGCCAGGGCCAGAGCCGGAGCGCCCAGCAGGGCGGCCAGGGCTGCATTGGCCGAGGCAGCGGCGGTGTTCGGCAGGACGGAGAGCACCGGTTGGCCAAGGACGGAGCCAAATGGGCTGAACGGGATGGCCACGGCCAGGTTGGCGCCTCCGGTCAGGGCCAGAAGACCCGCCAGAGTATTAACGTTCAAGGCCCCCGACGTTCCGCCCAGAAGTGAGGCCAGCAGCACTGTGTTCAGCACGTTGGAGGGGCCAGCCGCCCGGGTGGTCACATCCGTCACACTGGTGGATTGAACAGCCACAGAATTCCCTCCTTCCCCGCGACTTACGTACTGGGCGCGGTGGGTGACCGCGCCGCAATACACATTATGGAGGGATGTTCTGTCTTGTTACCGGAACGTCCGGTCTTATGGCAATTCTTGAGGGGTGCGCCGGCGTTCTCTCCTTCAGTCGACCGAGTCCCACATGCGGCTAAGCTGTTCATCCTTCCGATCTATGTAGAGCTGGCCGGTGGAGTCCACGGCGGCGTACACCACGTCTCGCAGGTTGCTGACCCCTTGCCGCGCCAGCTGGTCGTGCAGCCAGGCCCGGTCGTGGCCCAGCCGCTGCAGGTTCGTGTCGTGGATGGCGCCTTCCGTCATCACGTCGAGGGGAAGGGTCTCCGGCGTGACCGCCACGTGAAGGTCCTTACGGGTGACCGGCCGTTGCTCCGGCTTCAGCAGAACGTTGACCTCGCCGCCGGTCTCCAGAATGGCAGCCTGGACGTCCGTCAGATTGAAAACGTCCTTGGCCCGCAGCTTCGCCTTAAACTCGTCCACGGAGTACCGGTTGCGGGCCAGGTTGCGTTCCAGAACCTTGCCGTTCCAGATCACCAGGGTCGGCGTCCCTTCCACGAGGCGACGGAAGTAGCGGCTCTTCAAGGCGCCGTAGCTGATGAGGAAGGTAAGGCCTGCGAACACCACCAGATCCAGCAGGTGCGTGCCGACCTTGGCCGGATCGTCGGTGGCCACGGTGGCAGCGATGGAACCTATGGTAATGCCGTTGACGTAGTCGTATAGCGTGAGCTGGCCGACCTGTTCCTTGCCGAGGAACTTGGTCAGGATCAGAACGGCGCTGAAGGCGATGAAGGTCTGGAGCAGGGCTACGCTGAAGGGCACCTCTAGACGAAACATGCCGGCATCCCCCCTGACGAATTCAGTGTGTTCTCCGCCTGCCACAGCTATTCCGCGAAGGCCGTCGCCGGGACCAGCGAAGAACTGGCTGCGCCTGCCGTTTATGCCAGGAACGCCAAAGGCTTTCCTGGCATAAACGGAGTGTTTCGTCAGGCAAGCTACTGCAGCGGAGGGATGCCCATGAGTACGAACCAGCAAGTGTCGCCGGAGCAAAGACGCTACCAGGCACTGGCCAAAAAGCATACTCCGAAGCCGCCGGTGCTTCGTCACGCCGTAGCGGCCTTCATCGCCGGCGGGCTGGTGTCCGTGGTCGGGCAGTTCTTGACCAACCTGTATGCCCGCTTGCTCCACCTGACTCCGGACAAGGCCGGCAACCCGGCCGTAGCCACGATGATCCTGATCGGCGCCCTTCTGACTGGATTCGGCGTGTACGACAGGCTGGCCAGGCTGGCCGGGGCGGGCCTGGCCGTCCCCGTTACCGGGTTCGCCAACTCTATCGTCGCCGAAGCCCTGGAGTTCAAACGGGAGGGTCTCATCTACGGCGTAGGGGGCAGGATGTTCACCCTGGCGGGCGCCGTCATCGTTTACGGCGTGGTCACCGCCTTCTTTGTGGGCCTGTTCAAGGCCCTGGTGAAGTGATGGCCTCGGGGGCAACCCTGCGCGCCCGCCCGGCGCCCAGGCGAATCGGCAAGCAGACGGTGCAGTTCGAAAACCCGCCGGCCATCATCGCCACGGGTACCGTTGTCGGCCCACTTGAGGGCAAAGGCCCCCTGGGCCACCTCTTTGACCATGTCACGGAAGATGAATTGGTGGGCCAGAAGAGCTTCGAGAGGGCCGAGCAGATGATGCTTCAGAACGCTGCGTACACCGCTCTCAACAAGGCAGGCCTGACCCCGGAGGACATGGACTACATGCTCTCCGGAGACCTGCTGAACCAGCTTATCACCAGCAGCTTCAGCGCCCTCGCCGTGGGCGTGCCGGTCTTCGGCCTGTACGGGGCCTGCGCCACCTCCGCCGAGGGGCTCGGCCTCGGCGCCATGCTGCTGGACGGCGGCTTCGCGAACTACGTCATGGTCGCCACGGCCAGCCACAACCGGACGGCCGAACGGCAGTACCGCTACCCCAACGAGTACGGCTTCCAGCGCAAGCCCCATGCGCAGCGCACGGCCACCGCGGCCGGCGCCGCCATCCTGGCCCGGAACGGCGAGGGGCCTCGCGTCACCATAGCTACCACGGGCAAGGTGGTGGACCGGGGCATCAAGGACCCTTACAACGTCGGCGCGGCCATGGCCCCTGCAGCCGCCTCCACCATCCTGACACACTTGCAGGATACCGGCCGGCGCCCCCAGGACTACGATCTGATTGCCACGGGCGACCTGGCCCTCTATGGTCACCGCCTGCTGGTCGAATTGGGACGTACCGAGGGCGGGATCGACCTCGAGCCGGTCCTGGATGACTGCGGCCTGATGCTCTACGGGCAGGATCAGGAAGTCGGGGCCGGCGCCAGTGGTTCGGGGTGCTCCGCAGCGGTCACCTTCGCCTCCATCCTCAAGGACATGCGGGACGGCCGCTACAAGCGCGTGCTGGTGGCTGCAACCGGCGCCCTGCACAGCCCCTGTTCGTTCCAGCAAGGCGAGTACATCCCCACCATCTGCCACGCAGTCAGCCTGGAGGTGTGACCATGACGCAGTATCTGGCGGCGTTTGTTGTGGGCGGGCTCTTCGCCCTGGTCGGGCAGCTTCTCTTCGACCTGACGAATCTCTCCCCCGGTCACGTGCTGTCGGGCTTCACGGCCCTGGGCGGCATTCTGGCGGGGCTGGGGCTCTACGATCCGCTAATCAAGTTCGCGGGCGCCGGCGCCACGATGCCCATCTCCAGCTTCGGGAACTCCCTGGCCAAGGGGGCCATCATGGAAGCTTCCAAGGATGGCGTGGTGGGTGTCCTGACGGGTATGTTCGAGCTGACCAGCGCCGGCATCACGGCGGCCATCGTCATCGGTTTCCTCGCCTCGCTTGTTTTCAATCCCAAGGCCTAGGGCTTTGGGTCTCTTTTCCTGGTCGCCCGGCCAGGGATCTTGCATCGAGAGGAGGTGGGACCAGCGTGACCGTTCAATCCGATTTCCAGAAGGCTATCGCCTCGGCGGAGGCCGCCAAGGGCAGCTACTCCATGTTCGAACAGTCCACCCAGGACCAGTCGGCCAAGGCCATGTTCAAAGAGATGAAATCCGACATGGACCGCCACATCCAGATGCTCAACTCGCGCCTCAGCTACCTCACCTCCAACAACCAGTTGAACCAGCAGCAGCAGCAACAGCAGCAACAGAAGATGCAGACGGCGCAGCAGCGTCTGCACTGACCCCGGCGACGGGAAAGGAGGCAGGTGACTGCCTCCTTTGTCCTGTCATGGGCTATGATGGCGCCGAACGGGACCGTGGTAGCCCGGCTTCAGGCCGGCGGCGGCGCCGCGGTGGCTGTGGTCAGCCCCAGATCCTGCGGCGGCCGCCCCAGCCTCAGGATCAGGTCGGGTAGAATGGCCCGGGCCGCTTCCCGCCCGGCCTGGATTGACTCCGCCGCATGGTCGAAGTCCAGCAGGCTGAGGTCGGGAACCATGGGCCGTATTACCACGTCGGCGTGGCGGCTGAGCTGTTCGCGCACCCTCGCCTCCGTCACCACCGCAAAGGATGCCGCAATGACCTCCCACAGGGCCTCCGCCTCGCGCTGCGTCGGCCTGGCCACGTCCACGGCCACCACCATATCGGCGCCCATCGCCCTCAGAACTGCCACCGGCACGTTGTCGCTGACACCCCCGTCCACCAGGAGGCGCGCCCCCAGACGGCGCGGGGTAAAGATGCCGGGCACGGCGGTGCTGGAACGGCAGGCCTCCGCCAGAGTGGCGTCGCTGATCACGGCGGCGCCCTGTAGGTGGCTGGCGATGGATGGGCCAAAGGCCTCGGGAGCAAAAACCACCGGACAGGCCGAGGCGATGTCCGTGGCCATGATAGCCAGGGGTCGCCGCAGGTCACGCCAGCGGGCGTCTCCGGTGACCCGCCGGACCACCCCCTCCAGCTTGTCGCCTCGGAGCAGGCCGGCCGGAGGCCTGGCCTGGCTCCTCGACCAACCGTAGAAGGAGGCGGCGAGTCTCACGGCCAGCGACACCAGGTCCTGCCACCGCAAGGTAGGGTCGTAGATATCCTCACGCCGCAGTGTGAACGCGAGTTCTTCCATGGCCCCTGGGCTCCAGCCCAGGGCATAGATTGCCGCCACCAAGCTGCCCATACTGGTCCCCGCCAGCAGATCCGGTTCCAGACCGGCCTCCGCCAATACCTGAATCACGCCCACGTGCGCCAGGCCGCGAATCCCGCCGCCCCCCAGGGCCAGGCCCACCACGCTTCCCGACATCCCATCGCCCCCCGGATAGGTCGGGGCCGGCCCTTCGGCCGGCTGCCTTGGCATAGCATGCCCTGGGAGGGTCCGTATCACGCCGGCAGAAACACGAATGGGGAGGAACAGACCAAGGCCGGGGCGAATTGCCCTGGCGAGCCCATCCCCGGACCAGGAAGAGAGGGCTGAGACGGCATGCAGCAGCCACAGACCCCGCTCCACCAGACCCTGCAGACCCCCGCGGGGACCGTCCTCGTGGAGGGGCCTTGCCCAACGTCGTCTCTGGAGCGGCTCACTCCGGACCGGGGCCTTCGCGCCTTCCGACCGCCGGATAAGCAGAAGAACGCCCTGCTGGAGATCAGCCGCCTGCCCCAGGGTCGGGTCACCGTGGCCCGCTGTGACGACCGGCTGGTCGGGTACGTCACCTTCCATCCGCCGGACACCTTTGAGCGCTGGGGTGAGGGGCGAATCCCCGGCATTCTGGAGCTGGGCGCCATTGAAGTGAGCCCGTCCTGGCGCTCCGGAGGCGTCGGCAAGACCCTCCTGGACGTCTCCTTTCGCGATGACTGGTTTGAAGACTTCATCGTGGTCTCGACGGAGTACTACTGGCACTGGGACCTGCAGTCCACCGGCCTGTCGCTGTGGCACTACAAGGACATGCTGGAGCACTTCTTCGCCCGGGTGGGATTCGAGCGACGGGACACGGATGAGCCGGACATCGCCAGCCACCCCTGCAACATGCTGATGGTCCGAACCGGCAGGCGGGTGACCGGGGACCTGCTCCAATCGTTTGAGGGGCTCCGCTACAAGGACCGACCCTTCTTCGCCTAGGAGGCGCAAGCCATGCTGGTGGAAGAGATCATGAGCCGCCCGGTGCTGGCTGTGGAGTCGGAATACAGCGTCCTGGAGGCCCTCAACGTGGCTCGCTTCCGGCGCATCCGCCACCTGCCGGTGGTGGAGAGCCTGGGGGTCGCCAACGGTGCGCGGGAGCATGACTTCCGCACCCTGCCTCCCGCTCCGGAGGGGGCGCGCCTGGTCGGCATCGTCTCCGACCGCGACCTGCGGGACGCCTGCCCCTCGGTCCTGTCCGCCGGGGCGACGGATTTCGCCGCCCTGGCACGAGCCTCTGTGGCGGACATCATGCACGGCGACGTCGTGACCGTTCACCCGCACGACTCCGTGGAAGAAGCGGCCCGTTTGCTGTACCAACACCACATCGGCTGCCTGCCGGTGGTCTCCGGCCAGGGGCTGGTGGGCATCGTCACGGAGACCGACGTGCTGCGGGCCATCGTCACGCTCCTGGGCGTGACCAGCCCGGGCTCGCACCTGGAGGTGGAAGTGCCTGACCGGCCCGGCCACCTGGGCGAGGTGACCCGCCTTATCGGTCAGCACCAGGTGAATATCGCCAGCGTCCTCATCGTGCCCGGCCGGCGCGAACATACACGCGTTCTGGTTCTGCGCGTTCAGACCATCGACCCGCGGCGCCTGGTGCGAAGCCTGGAGGAGGCTGGTTACCACGTCCTCTGGCCGTCCGGGCTGAAGCTGGCATGAGAGTGGGCGCGAAACAGGACGGCGGCTGCTCGGCCGCCTACATATGGACGCCATCCTTCCTCGAGTACAAGCTGGCTCCGGACCATCCCTTCAACCCCCTGCGCCTGCGGCTCACCGATGAGCTGATTCGGGCCTGCGGCCTTCTGCCGCAGGCGGCGGAGCGCCGCCCCCGCCAGGCCACCCGGGAGGAACTGGCCCTGGTCCACGACGCCGCCTATGTGGACGCGGTGGAGCGCTTCTCCCGGGGCGGTGAGACACGTTTCCCCGAGGCGGGGCGGTTTCACCGCGTGTCCGGGGGCATGCACGGCGCCTGGGGCTTCGAGGAGCCGGAACCGGACGATCCGCTGGCCTATGGCCTGGGCACCGAGGACAACCCCCTCTTCCCCGGCATGCACCAGGCGGCGTCCTGGTGGGTGGGCGCCACGCTTACAGCCGCCGAGCTGGTCATGGAGGGCAAGGCGGACCACGCCCTCAACCTGGGGGGCGGCCTGCACCATGCCCACAGGGACCGGGCTGCTGGCTTCTGCATCTACAACGATGTCGCCGTGGCGGTCGCCTGGGTGCGCCGTCATTACGGGGCACGCGTCCTTTACGTGGACACCGACGCCCATCACGGAGACGGCGTGCAGTGGCTCTTCTACGGGGACCCGCAGGTCCTCACCCTCTCCTACCACGAGTCGGGCCGCTACCTGTACCCCGGCACAGGCCGGATCGAGGAGCGGGGGGACGGCCCGGGACTGGGCTACTCCGTCAACGTTCCCCTGGAGCCTTTCACTGACGACGCCTCCTGGCTGGAGGTGCTCGATCTGACGCTCCCGGCGGTGGCCGAGGCGTTCCGACCGGATATCATCATCAGCCAGAATGGCTGCGACGGGCATGCCCTGGACCCCCTCACGCACCTCTCCGCTTCCCTTGACTTCTACCGGCAGGTGCCGCAGCGCGTGCACCATCTGGCGCACCAGTTCTGCGGCGGGCGATGGGTGGCGGTGGGAGGCGGCGGCTACGACATCTGGCAGGTAGTGCCCCGGGCCTGGACCGCGCTCTGGGCGGAGATGTCCGGCCGCCCGCTTCCGGACGAGGTCCCGTCCGACTGGCTAAACCGCTGGTCGCCGCAGGCGCCGGTGCCGCTGCCGCCCCGGTTTGCCGACGAGCCCCTGCCGGGCGCCGCTCCGGAGCGGTATGCCGCCCTTCGCGATTACAACCGGCGAACAGCGCAGCGCGTCCTGAGTGAGGTGCTTCCCCTCATACGGACGGACTGAACACCTTCAGGCGCAGCGTCCGCCTCGCGCTCGACCCGCCTTACGGTCAAGAGCCCCCTCGTGGGGGTTGTTTTACATCCGTGTATCCAAAGTCGTTGACCGCGACCCGCCGGCATGCTAGCATGGGCTCGACCCGTGCCTGGCAACGGGGACTATCGCACAGCGCGGAGGGTCGGCCGTGAACCGAGATCGCGCCATCATGCCGATTCTATTCGGCATTTTGTTTCTGGTCATGATGGGCTTCGGCATGATCATCCCGATCATGCCCTACTACGCCAAGGACCTGGGCGGAGAACGCTGGTGGGGCGTCATCGTCGCCACCTACTCGGCCATGCAGTTCTTCTTTGCGCCTTTCTGGGGCCACATGTCCGACCGCATCGGCCGCAAGCCTGTGATCATGCTCGGCCTCGCCGGATACGCCCTCTCCTTCGTCCTCAACGGGCTGGCCCAAAGCGTGGCCATGCTGTTCATTGCCCGTACCCTGGCCGGCATCCTTTCCTCCGCCACGTTGCCCACGACCATGGCGGTCGTGGCCGACATCACGCGGCCGGAGGAGCGCGCCAGGCGCATGGGGCTTCTGGGCGCGGCCATGGGCCTGGGCATGATCTTTGGCCCTGGCATTGGCGGCTTCCTGCGCGCGGCCTCCAACCTCCATTTCCCCTTCTTCTTCGCCGCCGGCCTGGCCCTTATCAACCTGGCGTTCGTGTTCGCCATGCTGCCAGAGACCCGGAAGGAAGGGGGGCCGGCCCGGCCCCACCAGGTGCTGGGCAACTTTCAGGGCGCCCTGGCGGGGCACCTGCGCCCCCTCTATCTGACGACCTTCGTCCTGACCTTCGCCACCGCCGGTCTGGAGACCACCTTCGCCTACCTGCTGGCCGACCGTCTCCACCTGGCAACGGCGGAGCTGCAGATGGCCGAGGTCTTCGTGGCCATGGGCCTGATCACGGTGCTGGTTCAGGGCGGGCTGATCGGTCCCTTGACCAGACGCTTCGGCGAGGAGCGCGTCATGCAGGCCGGCCTGCTGGCCTCGGCAGGGGGCTTCGCCGCCATCATCGCCACGCACAGCCTGACCGGCGCCATCGTCTACGCGGGCATCTACGGCGTCGGCACCGCCCTGGTGCGCCCCAGCGTGACCGCCCTGATCTCCCGGCGCGCCACGGTGGGGCAGGGTGTAGCCATCGGCAGCATGGACTCCTTTGACAGCCTGGGCCGCATCGCCGGGCCCGTTCTCGCCAACTGGTCCTATCACGCCATCAGTTCCGCCGCGCCCTACGTCATCGGCGCTCTCGTCAACCTGGGCGCCATGGGGTACTACGCCTTGCAGCAGTTGCGGGCAGCCGGGCCGCAGTTGGAGAATTGAACGAACGCTCGAACGGAAACCGCCCCCGGTGCAGGGGGCGGTTTTTTTGACGGGGTGGCGCCGGACGCGCTCCGCTGCCATACGATACAAAAGCAGGAGACATAAGGGAGGACAGAGTCGGATGCGCTATGGACCAATTGGATTCAGGCCGCCGAACCCGTGGGGGATGGCGCCTGCCCAGGGCCCCTACGGCATGGCCGAGCCGGCCCGGCCGGCCCAGGCTGTGCCCATGCAAGCGGGCATGGCCGGCCCCATGGGGGGTGGTCAGCCCTGCGTCGGTTCGCAGGACCTGGAGTTCCTGCGCCAGGACCTGCGGGGAGAACTGGAGGCCATCAACCAGTACTGGTACCAC
>Ga0209314_10000571_pt1 | contig 16350 bp, 15 predicted proteins | sample I19B2metaG_FD_184146 | JGI IMG/M metagenome (GOLD analysis project Ga0209314, IMG submission 184146) | Lake sediment bacterial and archeal communities from Gulf of Boni, Indonesia to study Microbial Dark Matter (Phase II) - ​I19B2 metaG... | ecosystem: Environmental > Aquatic > Freshwater >...
TGAAATCATCCCGCTCTTTCAGAGAAAGGGCGGGACACTTTTGTGAAACTACTTAAAGTTCTATCTCTAAACGGGCACTGGCAATATTTTCCAGAGGAATTTCAATTCTGCGCAGGGAAATCTCCTTTTCGGAAAAAATTTCCAGATTAACTTTCCCCTCATTAATCCCTCGCAGACGCCCAACAAAATGACGTTGTCCATCCTGCGGTGCGTAAAGAGTAATTTTTACTAACCGCCCGCTAAATTTTTGAAAATCGCTCTCTTTCTTTAAAGGACGGTCTAACCCTGGTGAAGATACTTCCAAAATATAGCGTTGAGGAATCAGATTTTTTTCGTCAAGGAAACGACCAATTTTCTCACTTAACTTTGTGCAATCATCAAGAGTTACCCCATTGGGTTTATCTACGAAAATACGGAGAACCCAACCCTCTTTCTCCCGACGATACTGTAACTCCACCAGTTCGTAGTTCTCTATGTTTATTAACGGACACAAAATATTTTCCAATTCCTCTTTTGTGCTCATACAAAAAAGAGTCCGAAACTTCGGACTCTAAAAAATTCAGAGAATTCCTCCTTTGAAATTTAATTTATTTAATTATACATAAAAAAAGGTGCAAGGTCAAGTCAAAAATTTTTTTATTTCCGAAATTAGATTATCAATGAGAATGTTTGATGTTTTCTCTTCCCAGCGCAGTTTTAATTCAACCTTATTTTGAGTTAAATTTTTTTCGCTAACCGTAATCCTCAGCGGCACACCAGCTAAATCGGCATCTTTAAATTTTACACCGGCACGTTCTTCACGGTCATCAAGAAGAACTTCGCAACCAGCATTTTTTAATTGCTCGTAAATTTTCTCGGCTGTCTTGCGAATTTTCTCATCATTATAATTAACCGGAATAATAATCATCTGGTAAGGAGCGAGATTTACTGGCCAGATAATTCCGTTTTCGTCATGACTCTGTTCAATCGCTGCCGCAACAATCCTGGAAACACCTATTCCGTAGCAACCCATAACAAAATATTGCTCTTTACCCTGATGGTTAAGGAAAGTTGCCTTCATTGATTTTGAATATTTTGTCCCCAATTTAAAAGTATGTCCAACCTCAATTCCCCGGGAGAAGGTAAGTGTGCTTTGACAACGGGGACAGGGGTCAGCGGGCTTTATTTTCCTTAAGTCAATTATTGCCTTTGGCTGATAATCCCTTCCGATATTGATATTCATCAAATGGTAATCTTTTTTATTCGCCCCGGAAATTGCGTTAGTAATATTCTCCACTGAATAATCAGTCAAAATTGGTATACTCTTTGCTCTTTGCTCTTCGCTCTTTGCTAAACCTACCGGACCAGCAAAACCTACCGGTGCACTGGAAATTTTTTCAATTGTTGTTGCATCGGCTAAATTGAGTTCGTTGCAGGCGAGCTCTTTTTTTAATTTTGTTTCATTTACCTCATGGTCGCCACGAATTAAAACCATTAGCGGTTGATTATCGGCAAGATAAATCAAACTTTTAATAAATTTCTCTACCGGTGCTTTCAAAAAGTTTCCCACTTCTTCCACCGTCCTCAAATTCGGTGTATGGACTTCTTTCAACTGTCCTAACTCTTCGCTCTTCGCTCTTCGCTCTTCGCTCTTCGCTATTTCTGCCCTTTCTACATTCGCTGCATAACCACAAGATTTACAGGAAACAATCTCTTCTTCGCCGGTATCCGCAAGAACCATAAATTCATGAGAAAAACTTCCCCCGATTGCTCCGGTTTCGGCTTCAACCGAACGGTATTTGAACCCGCAACGTTCACAGATTTTAGCGTAAGCATCAAAAACAATCTTATAATACCTTTCCGCATCCTCTTCAGTAGCATGAAAAGAATAGGCGTCTTTCATATAAAATTCTCTTGCTCGCATTACCCCAAATCTTGGACGGATTTCATCACGATATTTTAGTCCAAACTGGTAAAACATTTTTGGTAGTTCCCGGTAGGAACGAATTTCCCGACGGACTAAATCAGTAATTACTTCCTCATGGGTTGGACCCAAAGCAAACTCTCCATCTTTACGGTCTTTTAGACGCATTAACTCTTTACCGTAAAGGCTCCAGCGTCCGGTTTCTTCCCACAATTCCCGGGGAAGCAAAATCGGTAAAAGCACCTCCTGCCCACCAACTTTATCCATCTCTTCCCGGACAATCTGCTCAACTTTTTTTAAAACCCGTAAACCAAGCGGTAACCATTCGTATATCCCACTGGCTAATTTACGCATCATCCCCGCACGGAGCATCAATTTTTGCGAAATTGTATCCGCTTCCGCCGGTGTTTCCCTTAAAGTCGGTAAAAAATATTCTGATAGACGCATATTTTACTCCTTTACCATTTTCTCAATTTTACTAACTAATGTCCTTACCCAGTCTTTTTCGGGAATTTTTTTTATTGGTTTGCCGTGTTTGAAAAGTAAACCCACACCTTTACCGCCAGCAATACCAATACCCGCATCTTTGGCTTCACCGGGACCGTTGACGATACAACCCATGACCGCGACCTTCAGTCGCGGAGTAGAGAGTGGAGAGTAGAGAGTAGAGAGTTTTTTTTCAAGTTGAGTAACAATTTTGACTAAGTCAATCTGGCAACGACTGCAGGTAGGGCAGGAGATAATTTCAATCCCATAGTTTCTTAACCCTAAAGAACGAAGAATTTCGTATCCAACTTTAACTTCTTCACAAGGGTCAGTAGTTGTAAGGGAAACACGAACTGTATCACCAATACCTTCAGCAAGTAAAATGCCCATCCCGACTGCTGATTTTATTGACCCGGGAACAATTGTTCCCGCTTCAGTAATTCCTAAATGTAAAGGGTAATCACATTTTTTAGCAATCAAACGATAGGCTTCTAAGGTTGTTGGCACATCTGCTGCCTTCAACGAAATAACCATGCTACTAAACCCTATATCTTCACAAAACCGGGTATATTCCATCGCCAAATCTACCATCGCTTCTGCCTTACTCTTCGCTCTTCGCTCTTCGCTCTTCGCTTTCTTCAACGAACCGGCATTTACCCCAATTCTTATTGGTATATTTCTTTCTTTTGCGGCAAGGACTATTTTTTCTACTCTTTCTCGTGAACCAATATTCCCCGGGTTAATCCTGATTTTATCTACACCCTGTTTTATTGTTTCCAAGGCTAACCGGTAATCAAAATGGATATCCGCAACCAGAGGAATTTTTATTGCTTTTTTTATTTTTCTTAATCCTTCCGCTGATTCCCAATCGGGAACCGCGCAGCGGACAATTTCGCAGCCGACTTCTTCTAATTGTTTAATCTGTCTAACTGTTTTCTTCACATCACGCGTATCAGTCTTGGTCATTGACTGAACACGAATCGGCTCGTTACCACCAAGATAAATATTACCAACTTTTATTTTTTTTGTCTTTTTGCGAGGAGATAAAATCATCTTTTCAAACCGCCAACCAACAGACGAACGAGGTCATTGTAAGTGGCTAAGAGGAAGATTGTAAGAATAATTGCCAATCCCAAGGCATTAGCCATTTTCATTTTTTGCTTGGTTAATGGTTTTTTAGTGACGCCTTCCCAGAGAGAAAATAAGATATGCCCTCCGTCCAGCATCGGGATGGGTAAGAAATTAAAAATTGCTACCCCGGTAGAAATCAGTCCAAGTAAATAAAGAAAATTTTGCCAACCAGTTTTAGCGGTCTGAGCAACAACCTGGGCAATCCCGACCGGACCGGCAAGTTCCGGGGCAGTCAATTTCACTAAAGAACGACCTAAATAAGCAAAGGTAAAGACCGTCCAGAAGATTACCTGTTCAACACCTTTGAGTAAAGAGTTTAGCAAACCTAATTTTATCGTCTTCACTTCCGGAGTAATTCCAATCAAACCAATTTTTTGTTTTTCCTCAAATTTGGGAGTAACGGAAAGATGAAAAGGTTCGCCCTTGCGGCTAATTTCTAATTCCAATTTTTTACCCGGGCTTTGGTGAATAATCTTTGCCGCCTCCTCCCAGAGAGTAATTTTTTTTTCACCAATTTTTAAGATACGGTCCCCGGGTTTTAATCCCGCCTCATCGGCGGGCATACCGGCAACAATTTCACCAATCACCGGTTCGGTAGAGACTTTCGGTATACCCCAGAAATAAACAACTGCAGCAAAAATAAATATTGCTAAAAAATAATTCATTAATGGACCAGCGGCAACGACAGCAATCCTTGAATACCAGGGTTGACTTAAGAATTCATCCGCTTCGCCTTTCTTTTCTTCAAGAAGTTCGCCTTTCATCTTCACCATCCCACCTAAAGGGACGAGTCTCAAAGAATATCTTGTCCCGGCAAATTCACGACCGTAAATCTCCGGTCCAAAACCAAAAGAAAAATTTTCTACTTTTATTTTCTTCTTTTTAGCAACGAAAAAATGTCCTAATTCATGCAAAAAAATTACCAAACCGAAAGTAAAAGCAATCGCTAACAGACTAAGCATTTTTTAAACTCCCTAACTTTCTAACTTTGCAACTTGCTAACTAATTCTTCCGTCTTTCTTCTTGCCCACGAGTCAAAAGCAAGAATATCTTCTAAATTGGGGTTTTTTATACTTTTGTGCTTCTCTAAAACTTTCTCAACAATTTCTCCTATTTGCAGGAAACTAATCCTCTTTTTCAGAAAAGAATCTACCGCAATTTCGTTTGCTGCATTTAATACCGCAGGATAAGTTCCGCCTTTCTTACCCGCTTCAATGGCTAAATCAAGACAGGGAAATTTTTTTCTTTTCGGGAGGAAAAAATTTAATCGTCTAACTTTATCCCAATCTAAAGATGGTAAATGTGTATTTACTCTTCGTGGATAAGTCAAAGCATACTGGATTGGATAGCGCATATCGGGAAAAGAAATTTGTGCCCGCAATGTTCCATCAATAAATTCAACTAAAGAATGCACCATTGATTCCGGATGGATAAGGATGTCAATTTTTTCGTAAGGTAAATTGAAAAGATGGTGGGCTTCAATTGTCTCCAAACCTTTATTCATTAAAGTTGCCGAATCAATAGTTATTTTCTCACCCATCTTCCATTGCGGATGACGGAGTGCCTGTTGAACCGTGACTTTTCTTAATTTATTTAGAGAATAACCGTAAAATGGGCCACCCGAAGCAGTAAGGATAACTTTCCTTACTTCATTATGTCTTTCTTTATGTAAACATTGAAAAATTGCTGAATGTTCGCTGTCTAAGGGTAAAATTTTCACTTGCTTTTTTTTTGCTTCTTGAAGAATAATCTCACCGGCGATTACTAAAGTTTCTTTGTTGGCTAAAGCAATAGTTTTACCGGCACGAACAGCGTTCAATAAGGGAATTAGCCCGATTGCTCCTACTACAGCAAAAACAACAAAATTTGCTTCCGGTAGAACCGCCAATTCTTTCAATCCCTCAGTCCCTTGAAGAACTTTTACTCTTAGCTCTTTGCTCTTCGCTCTTAGCCTTTCTGTTGCTTCTTCATCCATCACCGCTACCACCCGGGGATGAAATTGTTTGATTTGTTCTTCCAAAAGTTGGATATTTTTTTGTGCCGAGAGACCGACAACTTGATAATCGGGACCAAGACTTTTAATTACTTCTAAAGCGTTAATCCCAATTGAACCAGTTGATCCTAAAACAACAATTCCTTTCATCTTTTTAAAGTGATTACGATGATTTTTGAATAGCGATTACAGTGATTCAATCACTGAAATCTGATTCTTTAATCACTGCAATCATTATTAACCAAAGAGACGTAAATAGTAATAAAGGACAGGGGCAGTAAAAATTATTGTATCAAAACGGTCAAGGATGCCTCCGTGCCCGGGGAGCAAATTGCTTGTATCTTTCACTTCTACCTGTCGTTTCAGGAAAGATTCGCTTAAGTCACCGAATTGCCCAACCAGACTTAGAATCAGTCCAATAACGATTACCTGTAAATAAGTGAAATGTTTCAAAAACAAAATCTTAAAAATTAATACCACTAATACAGCGGTTAGCAAACCCGAAACTCCCCCCTCCCAGGTTTTTTTTGGACTGATTTTTTTTGCCAGAGGATGTTGCCCGAACTTCCTACCCACGGCATAAGCCGCGGTATCGGAAAACCAGGCGCTAAGAAAAAGTAAATAAGTGTATTCCCGACCAAAAGGACGCAGTTCTCGTAAGAGGAGGAGATGCCCCAGAAGCCATGCTACATAAACTACGCCCCAAAAAGTTAATACTAAATCAAAATAACTTTTTTTTGTCTCCTCTTTAGTGAACATTTTTCTTAAGACATTAAGCGTCAGATAAAACAAAATCCCCAGAGTAAAAACTAATCCTGTCCCTTCGCTAAGTAAAGGATTGTCTTTCCCTTGGAAATAAAGAGAAAGAAGTAAAAAAGAACCAAAAATGTAGCCAAAAATTTTGTCGGGATAATAACCTTTGTTTACCCAGAGATAATAAAATTCGTAGAGCCCGAGAAAGATAATTCCATAAACAAGAAAGAAAAAGGGGAGATAGCCTATCCAGATGAGTAAAAGGATAAGCGGTATACCAAAAAGAGAGGTAAGAAAACGGGGTAATAACATTTAAATTCTACCGAAACGTCTCTCACGGTGTTGGTAGTCAATAACTCCCTGATAAAGGTCTTCCGGCTTGAAATCAGGCCAGAGGACAGGAGTGACATAAATCTCGCTGTAAGCAATCTGCCAGAGTAAAAAATTTGAAATCCGGTATTCGCCACTGGTACGGATTAACAAATCCGGGTCAGGTAAATCAGGCAAATAAAAAAATTTGCGTAAGTTCTCTTCAGTAACTTTTTTTACCCCTTTAGCCAGGATTTTATTAACTGCATCAACAATTTCCTGTCTGCCACCGTAGTTCAGAGCAATATTTAAAATTAAGCCAGTATTTTTTTCAGTTGATTCAATAGCGTTTTTAAGTTTCACTTGGGCGCTTTCAGGTAACTCGTCAATACGCCCACTGACTTGTAACTGCACATTGTTCTTTTTTAGTTCATTTATTTCTTTATTTATATACTCCTCAAGGAGACGCATCAAGGCACGCACTTCACTTCTTGGACGCTGCCAGTTCTCAGTAGAAAAAGCGAACAGAGTTAAAATTTTTATTCCCAATTCTCCCGATGCGCGGACTACATTGTGTAACGCTTCAACACCAGCACGATGTCCTATAATTCTTGGCAGATGACGTTTTCTCGCCCATCTTCCATTTCCGTCCATAATTATTGCAATATGTCTCGGTAATTTTTTTCGGTCAATTTGCTCAATAATTTTTTTATTCATCTTAATCTGTGTAATCTGACTTCTTTATCTGTGCAATCATTTTTATTAAACTTCTAAAATTTCTTTTTCTTTAAGGACTAAAATTTCGTCAATTTTTTTCATATAACCATCGGTTAATTTTTGAATTTCGTTCTCGTATTTATAAAGTTCATCTTCAGAGATTTCTTTATTTTTCTCTGCTTTTTTCAACAATTCTACTGCATCACGTCGTTCATTCCGCAAAGAAACACGGAAATCTTCAGCGATTTTTTTCACTAATTTTACTAATTCTTTTCTTCTTTCCTCAGTTAACGAAGGGATACTTAAACGAATAAGTTTACCGTCATTCTGTGGGGTAATGCCCAGATTTGCCTTAAGGATTGCTTTCTCAATTTCTCCAAGAATTGATTTATCCCAGGGTTTAACTTCAATTGTCCGTAACTCGGGAATAGTGATACTGGCAACCTGTTTAAGTGGAACAAGAGAGTTGTAATATTCAACTTTTACGCCATCCAGAAGAGCAGTTGACGCTTTTCCGGTTCGTAAAGTAGAAAACTCAGTATGTAATTTTTCAATTGTTTTCTTCATTTTTTCTTCGGTTTCTTGATGAACTTTTTTAAAATATTCTTCTTTCATTACTTTTAACCCCCCGTAATTAAAGTTCCAACTTTTTCATCTTTAACTGCTTTTAAGATGTTGCCTTTTTTAAAAAGATTAAAAACAATTATCGGTAAATGGTTATCCATACATAAAGAAAGAGCCGCCGTATCAATAATTTCCAATCTCTTCCTTAAGGCTTGCATATAAGTTAAACGGTCATATTTTTTTACATTTGGATTTTTAAAGGGGTCGGCGGGATATACTCCCTCAACTTTTGTTGCTTTAAGGAAAACCTGGGCATTGATTTCAATTGCTCTCAAGGCAGCAGCGGTATCGGTAGTAAAATAAGGATTACCGGTGCCACCGGCAAAAATGACTACTCTGCCTTTTTCCAGGTGTCTTACTGCCCGACGCCGAATGAATGGTTCAGCAATTTTCTCCATCTCAACAGCGCTCTGCACCCGTGTAGGTTGACCCAACTTTTCTAAGGCGTCCTGTAAAGCAAGAGCATTAATTATTGTCGCCAACATACCCATATAGTCAGCGGTTACCCGGTCAAGAATTGGTTCTTTATTGGTTAAAATTTCTCTACCCCGCCAGAGGTTACCGCCACCAATTACTATCGCGATACCCGTGCCCAATTTTCTTGCCGAAATTATCTCCCTGGCAATACCAGATACAGCAGTCAAATCAATCCCATGACTAAGTTTACCAAGAAACGCCTCCCCGGAAAGTTTTAACACTACCCGTTTATACTTTGGTTTAGCCAATTTTTTCCCCTCCTTTTCTCGTAAGCATTGAGGACTTTTTCTAATACTTTAATTTTAATAAAAAAAATAAAAAAAGGCAAATAAAATGGGTTTTAAAAGAGGCGGTAGAGAATTGCAAACATTGAGAGGGAAAGAAAAAGGAAAATCAAACCAGTTAAAAATTTTACGGTTGCGATATGCCTTCTCCCAACCATTTCAATTTTTTCTGAACTAACTCCAAAGTAAACTAATCCAAAAATTATCACCAGAGGTAAAATAAACATCAGAGAATACAAAACTAAATAACCTGTAATCTGTAATTTGTAATTTGTAATTTGGGTAATCATGTAAATAATCGTCGGTAAATAGACCTGCCCGGTGCAGAAAAATTCTAAAATTGAGATTAGGACTCCGCTGATGAAAGCAAAAACTATAAAGTATTTCAGTTTCGCCTGTTTCTCAATAACTTCATAGATTTTCCAGCGAAAAAACTGTGGCAACTGAAGGACTACTTTACCTTCTTGTCCTTTTTCTAATTTTTTAACTGCGAAATAATCACGGAAACTGAAATAGGCTAAAATCAGAGTTAGGAGACCAATCAGAAAATATAACACCTGCGAGAGAAGAGTTAAACCTTTTATTGTTTGTAATAACCTCGCTAAACCTAAACCAATCAAAAAATAGGTAATGAATACACCAAGGATAAAACTTAAACCAGTGAAAAAAATTTCTCTCTTTGGTTTTTTTAGAATCATTGTTAAATAAGCAATAAAAAAGACAATTGCCGCAAAAGCGCAAGGGTTAAGACCATCAATAAACCCGGCAAAAAGCACCGGTAAAAGACGGAATTGTTTAAATTTACTTAAGATTTCTTTCCGCAATATTTCTTTTTCAATCGGTGCAATTTCTATCTCTTTCGCCCCACCTAAAGCTACGTACTTCTCAACCATGTTACTCAGTTCCTGTCTTATCTTTTTATCCCCGCCAAGAACATCTTCCCCGATAAATAATACCGGCATTTTATTTTCACTTTTCCCTAATTTTTTCTCTAAACTAATTAGGATTTCATAGTTTTTCGGTTCGTCAAGCGAATACTCTCTTACTGAAATTTTCATTCCATACTTCTTCTCTAACGAAGGTAAGATTTTTTCTCTTAATTCCCGACAAAATAGACAATTAAACGAACTAAACATTGTTACGGAGATAACGGATAATGAGGGACGAGGAACGAGGGACGGTTTCTCAACCGGTTTTTTTTCCTTAATTCGTGTTAATTCGTGTTCCCCTTTAATTCGTGTCAATTCGTGTATTTTATTCGTGTCAATTCGTGATATTATCTCCCCTTTAATTAACAGGGTCACATAAGGATTCTCCGGGTCATTCGTATCCAGATAAATGTATTTGCCGAATTTACCCGGATACCCTTGCGTGTAAAGATTAATCTTTAAGTCAGTTGCGCCACGAGGTACGAGGGACAGTTTTTCCGGTTGAACTTGTAAACAATCACACGAACTCCGAATATTAACCCCCAGTCCCTCCGTCCCTATGTTCCTTATCCCTATCCTATGGTAAGCAGTAACCCCTTCACCAAGTTTACCAAACTTCCAGACGACTTCGGTAAGGCGGACTTGAGGTTCAGCGAAGATAAGTGAAATAGTAAACAGGAGGAAAAACAAAAATACTAAACTGAATTTTGATTGACTTTTCCTCATAATTTATTTTGTGAGTAGTTTCTTTCCGGCTTTCTCTATTTCTTGCTGGTATTCGGTAATTAAGGCACGAACTTCTTGGTCATCAGGTATGTCTTTGGTTAAAGGAAAGAGTTGATATTGGCAGGAACTAAACTTCTTTTTTTCGTCAAATTTTATATCCAGTTTACCCACATATTGTCCCTTTTCACCCGCTTGGACAATTCTTGTTTCTCCCGCAACTCCCGGCTCTTTTACCAATGTCTGTGAATGCCCACCGATAATCACATCAATCCCTTGAATTTGTTTTGCTAAATTTGAATCTTCTTCATAACCGGAATGAGAAAGGACAATAATTAAGTCAACTTCTTTACGGAAAGCATCAACAAAACCTTCTAAGGTATCAGTAGAACTAAGCACCTTCAAATCTTTAATTTTATCTTTTGGGAAAAAAGTAAAAACTTTCGGTGAAATGATACTGATAACTCCGACCTTAAAACTGCCAACTGTTTTCACTAAGTGCGAGGGTGCTAAAGAACTGCACTTTTCGCCTTCACAGACAGTTAGATTTGCTGAATAGAACGGTAATTTACCTTTGGCAATTTCATTTTTGATATAATCTATACCGAGGATTAATTCCTGGTCACCGAGGGCAAGCGCATCATAACCGACCTTTTCCATCGCCAGAAGTGTATATTTTGCTAATAGAGGGTCAGGATAAGCCGAAAGAGTATCCCCGCTGTCAAGGAGTAAAACTTGCGGGTTTTCCTTTTTCAATTCATTAACCATGGTTACCCGACGCACGAGTCCACCAAAAGGATTTTCCGGGCAGTCACAGGATTCAAGGTAACCGTTAGTAGAGTTAGTAAAAATTACACTTAAAACATCTTTTTTGACTCGCACAATTGGTTCGGGTTTTTCTAATAAAAGAAGATCAATTTCTTTGCTCGCTATTTCTACCAAATTTTCTTTGTATCCTTCGTAAATCTTTTTCACAGTTCCATTCTTACTGATTAAGAACAATTTTGGTATCTTTGCGAATTGGTTTACCACTACCGCATATTTTTCACCAGTTTGCACTCCGTAAGGGTCAAGCAATACCGGTAAAGTGACACTGTTTTTTTTCGCATAATCTTCAACTATATTAGCGGTAGTTTTGTCTATACTAACTAAATAAATTTTTACTGGTTTATCCTGATATTTTTTAGCCAGGTTATGCAGGTGAGGCATTTCTTTAAGGCAGGGTTCACAGGTAGTATCAAAAAAACTCAAAATTAGGACATTGCGTTTTTCATCCTCAATTATTAAATTGTTGAGCGTAACCCTTTTTTCGCTAAAAAGTAATTTTAAATTAAAATCAGGTGCCGGTTGGTTAATTTCTTGAGTGCACAAGTGAGTAAGTGGGTAAGCAAAGAGAAAAATGATTAACAAATTGCAGACTATCGATTGCAAATTTTTTGGGTTCACCTTTTTTTACCAGTTGATGCTTAGACCAATTGAAAAAGTATTTACACTTGTATCATAACCATACCATTCCCTACCCAGAAAACGTTTCCAATCAAAAGTAAGATGGGCAAGACGGTTAGCAAAGAAATCAACCCCAAGGTTCAAAATTACCGCTTTATCTTCTTTGTCATCTGACTTGTCGTCAGACCAGTAACTATATGATGGAGGCCCTGTGGAATACGATTCGTACCGCGAATAAGAAAGATATGCACCCGCCCAACCGAGCCCAGCATAAGGTGAAATTGAAGAATCGTAATTAAGATGATATTTTAAAATATATGGTGAAGCGTAGAGTACATCCCGAGTTTCCCTGATAGAAGAAGAACCAGACATGGGATCATATTGGTACTCATGCCGATATTTACTTATATACCAAGCTCCTAAGTTAATCTGGAAACCAAAACCCGAAAGATGGACATAGTCAAAATAAAGCCCGCCGCCACCACCGGTTCCTAAATCGCCGTTAGTTATACCTAAAGTAGCACCGATACCTCCTACTTTCCGTTTTGCATACCAAACGATTGGTAAACCTGGTTTAAGAGTCTCACCCTGAGTAAATTTTATTATCTTACCGGAGGACTGTTCAGGACCTACCTGGGTTATTCTTAAGTAAGCAATTTTCCTTAATCCTCGTGCATCAAAAACATCATAAATATCTCTTACTTTTACCCGGTCAAGAGCACCGCGGTTTATAACCCCATTTTTTCCTTTTACTTCCAAAATGCTCGGTCTCCCATATAGTTCAGGTTTAGGTCTGATTTCCGGTCTTTTTTCTTCGGAAGGAGCAACCTTGGAAACTATTTTTGCTACCAATTCTTTCACTACATTGTAAAGTTCTTTTTCTGATTCACATTGAACAGTTTCAGCCAGAGATATACTTCCTGTTTCTACATTAACCAGACGCACATTGACAAAATATACATTCATCAACTTACTAAAACTGCCAATGAACATCTCTTGCACATTTAAGATTTTGCCCATCTCGATTGCACATTCTGTCGTAGTACAACCAGTCTGCTGGAATCTTTGTTCAGCAAGTATTTTGTGCATATTGCTCCGTTCCAAAACTGTATATATCCCAGCGTTTACCAATTCGGTTCGGATAAAATCAGTAATCGTTGCTGATTCCATTGCCGAAACATTATGTCCTTCCAGTTCAGCAACCGCAACATTAAGTTTTTCTTCAGCAAACACGCAGACGCTGTGCTGAACGCAGTGAAGCATCACGCAGATGATCGCAGATAAAAACAAGGTCTTTTTCATTCCTTCAACTGCAATAAATTCTAAAAAATTAGTTTTTGAACGACTTATATGCTTTTAGTGAAATCAAAGGAAGAAACCGTTAAAAAATTATCTTGTTTGAGCGTAGCGAGTTTGATAATTTTAGGTTTCTGACCGAAGATTTCACGTTAAAAAAGCATAAGGTAGTGAAAAAACTTAATTTTTTAGAACAGCTACATATTACGATTGAATCGCTCAATAAATTGAGCAACTACAGTTCTTTTACTAATTCACTAATACACCAATTCACTATTTCACTACTCAGTAACTCTCCTCACAATCTTGTCTACCAACTCTTTCACCTTGGCATAGAGGTCACCGTCTACCGGACAACTTACTGTTTCCGCAAGAATAGCAACACCGGATTCAACATCAACCAGACGCACATTGATATAAAAAACATTTATCATTTTACTGAAACTGCCAACAAGCATTTGTTGCACATTTAGTATTTTTCCCATTTGCACGGCGCATTCGGTGGTTGTGCAACCGGTCTGTTGGAATCTCTGTTCAGCGAGGACTTTTGCCATATTGCTTCTCTCTAAGACAACGAAGATTGCCGAGTTAATCAGTTCACTACGAATAAAATCAGCAATTGTTGCTGCTTCCATTGCCGATACATTATGGGCATCTAAATCGGCAACAGCGATGTTCCTCTTTTCACCAACAAATTTTGGTCTTTCTATTGGTTTTGGTTTTTCTACGGAGACTTCTGGTTTTTTGATTTCTACCACTTCTTCTTTACCAAATTTTATTGAAAGACCTATACGCTGAGTTTCTGTATCTTTTAGTTTCTGCGATGCTGCTAAGGAAACAGAGCAATCCAAGGCGAACTGTGCGAATTTTAACCCAAATCCTAAAGAAGGTTGCGGGTCTCCTTTGGCTTTCAAACCACCTCTTAAAGCAAAGTTTTTTACAATAAAATATTCAGCACCCAATCCAAACCCACCTGCTCTATCATCACTAAAAACATTTTCATATGATATTGAAACTAAAAGGTTTTCGGGAAATGAATAGGTAATACCTGCTCTTAAAAGTGTCGGTTGCGCTTCGTCCTGACCTTTTGGCTGTCCAGGTTGAGTGAAAGACAGCGAACCACCCAGATTTGCAAATGCCAACCCTGCCGATATTCTATCTTTTTTATAAATTGCACCTAAATTGATATTTGGTGCACCTGCCTTAAAATCTGCCAATTGCATATTGACAGAACCAATTCCTATCCCCAGTGCCAAAGAATCAAAGATTCTATACGCAAAAACCAAATTGAAATTTCCATTGTTTTCTTTAACATCAGCAAGACGATTCTCACTCACATCAAAAGACGGCACCTCTGTTGATTCACCGAGTATACGGATACCAAAAGCAAATTTTTTGTAAGGATAGATAAAGGCTACATAACTACTTTTTATTTCAGCGGGAAGTTGAGCAGCGTTAAATCCAACTTCCGGACGATTCAAAAATGCTGATGCGGCAGAGTTCCAGTATAATGCCGTGTAGTCAAAACAGTTTGAGACAACCGATTGTCCCATCGCTACCGCCCTTGCTCCCTGACCGACTAAAAGAAACTGAGCAGTAGGAACATCGGAATAGAGACGGTTGACAGTTAGCAGTTGGCAGTTAATAGTTAACATCAGAAATAACAACAAAAGAGTTAACAGTTGGCGATTGACATTTAGCGGTTGACAGTTGGCAGTTGACGGTTTTTTAGTTTTGGATAAATACGAAATGAAACCATTTATCAATTTTGCTACTTTAACTGTTTTCTCATACGCTAATTTGAATTCTGATTCTTGTATATAACCAGTATCTAATGCAATATAAAGTTGGGATTGTAGCTCAGTTAATGAACCACGGGATATGTATAAAAACTGAACGAACTCTTTATTTGTATTTCGTGAAAAACCTTCAGCAATGTTAGACATTACCGAGATAGCAGATTTTCTTATCTGGTCTCGTAAAGCATAATCTTTTGAAAAGTTAGTATTCTTTGTCAACTGATAGACGATTTTTACCAGTTCTCTCGCTTCAGACCATGCTTTAATTTCTTCCAATTTAGTTATCTTCGCCATAATTTATTTTTTTAAACTGCCAACTATTTAACTATCAACTATCTAACTATCAACTATTTTATTATCATTATCTTAAAAATCTTTAGGTTTTCTTTCTCATCTGAGGCATGAACTACATATACGCCAGAACCAATTTTACCACTGCTATCAGTTTGTCCGTCCCAGGGAGGAATATTCCCATTTTGGTCAGCTTTAAGTGTTTTTAAGATATGCCCTGCTGGTGATAAAATTTTTACTTCGGCAAATGAGGTAAAACCTTTAAAATTTATTACCTGACCCTGTGAAAGTCGCGCCGGAGAAGGATAACAGAAAGCATTCTCTAAACCGCCACCTGTATTTGAATCCTGACCGGAATAACTGAATTCATAAATGTGGTTATCATCGCAGGCAGCATAGACACGCATTATTCCATCGTTCCTACCGTTACCTACGCTAACACCAGACATCCAGCTGCTTCCAGAACTTAAATCCGCTTTGTTCCAGCCAGCATGAAGTGAATTAGTAAAGTAAAAAAGAAGTATAATTATTGGGACGGAGGTAATTATTCTAAGAAAATGGGGCGGACATTGCTGTGCATGAAAACAGGTTTGGTTATAAATTTTTTCTTTAAAAGTCAATTTTGCTGTTTTTAGGTCCTCTTTAGCAAATTTTATCCATTCTTTAACTCGTTTATCCATAGAGCAGTTTACCATTCTCTAAAATTTCTTTTATATACGGGTTAGGATTTTTTAGCTCTTGGGGCGTAAATATAAAAACATCAATTGCTACTTTTGGATTAACTAAATCCATAAACTCATCTATCCTATCCAAATACCGTTTTCTTACATTTTTAACAATAAGTAAATCAATATCACTCAACTCAGAAATTTTCCCACTGCAAAGTGAACCGAATAATACTACTTTCTGTGGTTTATACTTCTCTTCAAGAATACCCAGTATCCGAGATATTTCTTTTTGTAGTTTTTTTCTTCTGATATAATTTATCCTTGCCATTTTTTGCAAAACCCCTGAATTAAATTTTTGTGTAATTGAGGAAATAATTGGGGATGGTTCCTAATTTTTAAGCGACGAAAAAGGGGACAGTATAGTTCTTCGTCAGTTCTTCCTAATTTCTTTGCTTCACTTGCACAGGAGACATCAAAACCATGACTCCGAAGAATTCTACCGATAACCGGAGACACATCTT
>Ga0209314_10000577_pt1 | contig 16299 bp, 13 predicted proteins | sample I19B2metaG_FD_184146 | JGI IMG/M metagenome (GOLD analysis project Ga0209314, IMG submission 184146) | Lake sediment bacterial and archeal communities from Gulf of Boni, Indonesia to study Microbial Dark Matter (Phase II) - ​I19B2 metaG... | ecosystem: Environmental > Aquatic > Freshwater >...
TGGCGCGGGAATCGGTTGGACCAAAGGCACAACAGACAAGAAGGAAAGATACGGTCTGGTCGCAGAGGCTCATGGATACAAGGACAAGGAGGCAATCGGAAGGGAACTCAAATCCAAGCTAGATGAAATGGCTAAGATCCGCGATCTGAAAATCGATAAGATTGAGACTAGAGCAGAATTCATAGAGGTCCCGAAAGGAAAGTACGGCACTGTCATCGTGGCGCTAGTATTCGCCCCATGGACGGAAGATGAATCGAGGCGTTCTCTGCCAAACAACGCGTGAAAGGACCGAAATGATGGTCGAGGGACTATTCTCAAAGAACCATTACCTCGACGTAGTACTTGCGAATGAATATGCCTTCTATGACCGAAGCGATTGGAATGAGCCGACATAAGCGTTTTAGACTTGTTGGTGTCGGCGGAACGTTCGATATTCTGCACAGAGGCCATAAGACGCTTCTGCGAAAAGCCCTTCAGATTGGAGATAGAGTCATAGTTGGTCTAACAAGTGACCGGTTTGTGAAGCAAGCAAAAAAAGAGCATGAAGTCCACCCCTACGGTGTGAGAGCAGCGGAGATACGACGGTTTCTTCAAGACGAGGAGTCACTAGGAAGGACGGAGATAGTGCCTATTGAGGATCCATATGGGCTGGCATCCACGAGCCCGGACATGGATGCGCTGGTCGTTAGCAGGGAAACCTTTCCAGCTGCCCAAGAAATCAACAAGATCAGACGAGGCTTAGGACTTCCCCTTTTGGAACTGGCCGTCGTCGAGATGACCCTTGCCAACAACGGAAAACCAATCTTAGGCCGCAGGATTAGAAAGGGAGAAATCACCAGAACTGGCAGAATCCTAAGGAAACGCCCTGGATGCAAGGCGGATTCTCTCGACACATGGGTGCTCCAATAAATTGGAGGATTAAGGAACTTTCCGATTTATTGGACAGTTTGAAATCGACCGGTCTAACTAAGCAAGATGCAAATCGAGATGGCAACGGCCTCTTACCTCATATCTGTAACATGATGATTTCATGAGTAGAGATAGTACTTCTACCCAGTTCTGTTGCTTCTAACTGCTCCCCGTTGTGTGCCTATTCTTGCTTGTGCGTTGAGATTATTCTCTTAGCGGCCAGGTAGTTCTCCCAATACTGCGCCAGGTCCCGCAATCTGCTTGAGAACTGCCTGCTAACATAGGTGGGGTCATTTCTGTACTTCTTCTCAAGCATTCCGCTTCTGACCATTGCCTTGTACGTATCACTTAGGGTTTGGGTACTCACCTTGATCCTCTTCAATACCTTGTATTGGAGTTCGCGAAGGAACATGGGCTTCTTCTCGTCCGCGAAGGCCTCGATTATCGCCTTTGCCACACCTTGCTTTTTGACGCTGTGCGGAAAAAGTATCTGACAGAAGGTGTCCAAGTCGACTATCTTTCCCAGAGTGGCCTGACGGTCGATACGTGGAAAGACCCATACCCAACGTCTCTGCCTCTCGTCGTAGTATTCTTCTCTCGGAATTGTCCCGATCCTTCCCTTGACCAATCCCATACCGCCTATTCTGAAACGTATCAACTATTGCTGGATCTTGGATCATTTAACCTTACTCTGAATCATATCAGAATTGGCTGAGTCTAGCGTCAAGAGAGCAAGATTCTTGACCAGACACATCCTGTCGCGGCTGAATTCTGATACTAATTAGATATACTCGTGTTCGCGCTCCGTGACGCTGCGGCAACACAGATTCAAGAGAGCTGCCTGACAGCTTCGAACTAGGCACATCGAACGTGATTGGCCCTTGAGCGTCACTAGCCGGAAGTATCGGAACGAGTCCCTACATAAGCTGGTGCCATGAGGAAATCGTAGAGAACAATGAAGATACGTCGCCACATCCGCTATGGGATGGAACCTCAATTGGAGTCCAGTGATTTGTCTCTACCCCTAGGGAGAGAACCTCTTCGCTGCGTATGTTTCGATGGACCGTGTCTCAGACTTCTAAGCTTCTACAGGCCCAAGTAGGCAGTACTCTAGGACCCGTCCACAACTTCGCTCCAGAAGATGTACTAGATGTGAGTCTATGCGGTGCTATTCTTGCTGCAGCGAAGGTTTCCTCACATCGGTCTTTGCAGGTAGTGATTCTGTCTGCGTGCCTTTCTGGCTGCCCGAGAAGTGAATCGTCTGATCTTGGAGCAGAACTCTTCCCAGCAGGATGTAGCAGTAGAAGAGGCGCGAGGGTGCCGTTGCTAAACGACGGCTCCCCCCTCCCTCCTATGAGATCAGGTTACCCCCCTTTTTGTGAGAAGAGGGGGGTCAGGAAAATTGGATCGTGGGCGATTCCTCCAATAAAGTGGAGGACCGTGCTTGTCCTAACCTGATCGAATCGGTCACTATGCCGTGTATCTCGTGGATGGTTGCTTCTGGGGTTCTTGCCCTTGCGGCGCAGGGAGAGGAGGTAACGGAGGTGGAACGCCAAGCATCTTGGACACAAGTATCGCCTCAGCGATTGCCGCTCCTGAGATCGCTTGGATCACGGGAATCGGAGGTCTCTGCTGAGTGTGTTCCTCAACAAGCTTCGAGATTTCATCTCTTTCTCCTGTTGTGTGAGCTTTCCCCTTTATGCTGATTTGCGCGATTGACGGTGTGTAGCCAACTGTGAAGACGAATGGGGCTTCAATGGTCCGCTCAGATTTCTGACTAAAGTCAACCAAGTTTATGTTGACTGCAATTTGCGCTTGAGATGGGAGAGGCTTATCGACATCCCATAGCCGTTCTCCTGAGATGTTTGTTATGAAGACATTGATCGCTATCACGGTGTCTGCTCCTGCACGACTACTTTCTTTCGTCCCCTTCTTAAACGAACCCCTCCTAGAACCACGATGACTATGACGACTGAGCAGATGACGAGGACTGTCCGGATGACCTGCGTAGAGATACCGCTGATCTTCACAGTGGTTTCCAACCGGCCCGAAACATATCCAAGTCGCTCTGCTGTAAGGGAAAGACTAGCATCTCCTCCTTTGAACTGTGAGAGCGTATCGCTGCTCAAAGAGATGCTGTATCTTCCAAGTGGATCTGCTACGTATGTGAGTTCATGAACGGCCAACGGTTGATTGCCCAAGCTTGCTTGGACAACGGCTGGAGTGCGGACCCCGATCTTGTCGGTGACAACAATACTAAGAGCAGCTTCCTTGTCAGAGTCAAACTCCTGAGGTATTCCAACTACGGAGACGCTGATCGCGTTGGATTCTGGAACTTGTGGTGGGCTTGCTCCAGCTCTTAGCGTGATTGTGTGCCATGCCCTCGCCACTGCAACTATTGCTGAGTTAGTTCGGTTCTCAACTATCTTCGTTAGCTCGGGGCTCCACTCTTTCTCCTCATCGATGAGGATCTGGTTGATTCTCTGCAGGAACGAGTGGCTCTGCCAGGCCATTTGGAAGCAGAAAAGGGTAAGGTTGTGAACAGGTTCCAATGGCCGGTCGTCAGCCTTCACCAACTTGAACTCTTTGAGATGAACTTCCATGGAGGCGTCAAGAATTGCGTGCAGCCCTTTGCCAGTCTTAGTTCGCGGGTTATAGTCTGCAGTGCTGTGGTAGGGCTGATGTATATCGGCGAGGTAATGGGATACTCTTCCTAGGAGATAGAAAGCCTTGTTCCAATCTGAAGCCTTCATAGCCTGCACTGCCTCTGTTGCGAATCGCTCCACGGCAAAAGCTAAGGTACCTGTTTCAGGCTTCTTTGGATCCCAAATCTCAAGATCAATGAAATGCCTGTAGTCCTCCTGCGGATCGAGGTGCTTGTAGATGCTATCTGGGTAGATCGTGGTCTCATTCAAATAGAACTCGTAGTAGCTGAGAAAACTTCTCCAAGGATCCCTCAGTAGCTGCGTGGCCCTTGAACTCACAATCATGTGGCCTGTGTCCCACCAAGCGCTGACGGGTCTTACATTGGCTTGTGGGCGCAGGATGAAGGCGAGGACTATGATCCCATATAGGATGGAAGACGAGAGAAGACCCTTTCTTGGCATAAGGACTAGTCCTTCTCTTGTCGAGGAAAGACAAACGTTGATAGAGTCTACAAAAATTCTTTATACGTCTTTCGACTGGCAGAATCAAGTGTGAATGACTTGAGAACGCGCCTTGCGCTAGTTACGATGTCTCTTCTCCTGGCATCGCTCGTAACTGTTGCCTTTTGCGAGCAGCAGGCACACAGTAACTTTGCGAACTATCATACTGCTCCTGGCAATGGCATACTTATGCCGCGCATTGGATGCCCTGCGATATTGACCTCCGGGTCAAGCTTGGAGGTGTACTTCGATCCCGGGTCACGAGGCGGAAAAGACTGGGGGCTAAGGCTGAGGTCACCCTTCATGGATCATGAGGCAAAGGTTGTCGGTGTGGTTGCCTCTGGCCCTCAATCCGTTTGGAAGCTCTCTGCTGAGGTTCCGAAGGAAGCAAGGAGAGACCTGTACGATTTGGTAATCTACTCGCGTCAGCAGACAGCTGTGTCATTTGTGGAGCGGAACAGTGTATTCATTGTTGGTGAATCATTTCCAGAAATGTTGAGGGTGGGGGTGATCACTGACCTTCACTACGGGGTCGGAACCTACTATGCACATACAACAAAGGTTCTTCGCCGCACTTTGGATGTGTTGAGCGCTCTGGACCTAGACCTAGTCGTCGGAAGCGGAGACATTGTGGACGCAACTGCTGATGAGCTCTCCTTTTCAAGTGTGGCCAGTGAATTCTTTCGACTCAGGGTTCCCATTCTTTTAGCGATCGGGAACAACGACCAATACGCGATTGACAAAGGCTTCCGCCACTGGGAGAAGCATCTGGCCCCGGAATATTACTCAGTAAAATTCGGAGAGTACTATTTCCTTGTCTTAAACTCGGGGAACGGCTCCATAGATGAAAATCAGCTCCTCTGGGCTGAGAAGGATCTTTCAGTTCAGCCAAAGGAGTCATTTAAGGTACTTGTACTTCATCATCCCTACTGGAATGAGCCTCACCCGTCGCTTTCGTCGAAGCTTCCGAATCTCATCAAGACTCATGGGATAGAACTGGTTCTGATGGGCCATACTCATCGTGATGAGGTAAGACAGGATTCGGCGTTGAACATTCTTTCGGTTGCTCTTTCCGATGAAGGTGCGGGATACCGCCTCCTGAATCTTACGAGAAAGCGAGTTGAATATGATCAAAAAAGCCAGGCGTATGATTCGCTACTTGTCAACTATCTCCAACCAAATGACTATACGTCTGCAGGTTTCGCCGCCCAGCTCAGCAATAAGCTTGCTACTGATTCTAGGCTAAGGTTGACATTTTTCCTAAAAAGTCAGCTGGCTGGAGCCACGCCAAAGGTGGATGGCGCTGAACTATCAAGGGTCACGGTTGCAAAGGAGCCGCAGGGGAAGGCTTCAGCTGAAGTAAGGTTAAACCTGCCCCCCAAGACAGAGAAGGTTGTTAAGGTGTACCTCGAGGGAGACAAGACTCCGCCTTCGGTGAGCTGCTCCTATCGAGTCGAGGGAACTGCGGTTTTCGTTTCACCGTCGGCGTCTGACGTTGGCTTCGGAGTGGCCAAGGTGACTGTCTACTATTCTGATGACAATTTGACCTGGACTATCATTCCGGCTAAGATTATCCAGCGCGCAGAACAGCATCAATTCACGGCGACCAAGGCCGCAATGTTCTTGAAGATAGAGGTGGAAGACGCCGCAGGACTGATGACGACTAAATACGTAACTGTACAGGTACCTGACCTCCAGGCCAAGAAAACAGAAAACATCCCCTCTATGGTTGAGCTGACCATACCGGTGGCATTGGTTGCGGCCTTTGTTCTCGGAGTGATTCTTCTCAGGCGAAGGAAGACACCTAGGTGATCAATGATGCGCTGCAAGAGCGGAGTGGCGATCGTCAAGGGTTCTTTTCGAGTTCCGCGAGCTAGATATGCCAGTCTTCAGGCCATGCTTGTGTTTGCCATTTTCCTTTCTTTCTTGGCTGTACACAGCCTAGTACCGCTTCGAGCGGATGTGGGATCGGCCCAAGAAGTAACATGGGAACCGCTTATTCGTCCAAGAATCGGCTTCCCGGCGTTCTTGCAACCAAATGGAAATCTTACCGTCGAATATGCCTCACAGACAAGTGAGGGTATGTGTACCGCCTCGCTCGTTAACGAACTCGGAAACTACGATCTCAAGGTATCACCGTTGTCGAGGTCTCCGGCAGGAGGAACAGTGACCTGTACAGCACGAGCAGAAGGAGTCCCAGCTGGCTTATACGATCTCAAGATCATGCACTATTCCTCATCAGGAAAGCTTTCCTGGACGAAGATCGAACCAAACAGTGTCTGCATTAGGAAGAGTCACAGTTTGCCGCTTAAGGTCTTTTGGGTTACAGATGTTCACATAAATACGAGCCCGGAGAGGATTCAGAACTTCAAAGGGATCGTGAGGCTGGCCAACTTTCTCAACCCAGATCTGGTCGTTCTCACTGGAGATGTGGTCGATAACCCAAGGGAGGAATACTACAAACTAGCGCGTCAACTAGTCTCCGATCTGGAGGTACCTATTGTTCTCGTTGGCGGAAATCACGATCATGCGACCGAAGCGAATTTCTTCGAAACGTATCTAGCACCCTGGAACGGAAGCCTGAATTTCGGGGCTATGCACATCGCCACTTTGGACACTGGACCCTACAGCATAGACGGGAAGTTAACAGAGAGTCAACTCAGTTGGCTTGAGAAAGACCTGTCACAGCACGCAACCATGCGTTACAAGATAGTGATGTTCCACCACCCGATGTTTGACACCAACAATCCCAAGAATGAAACCGTTGAGAAAGCTTATGGAGTATGCTTGCGGTATGGCGTTAGCCTGATCTTGAATGGACATATGCACCGAGACATAGTGTTTCGAGGCCCCGTATTTACCCTAGTCAATCCCATGGGGTATCCAGGCGGAACTCCGTACACAGGCATTAGAATTCTAAACTTCACAGACAGAGGAATAGATTGGCAGTATGCTGGAAGCGAGAAACCAATACCGCTCTACGATTTCAAAATCTCTTTCTCGCAGCCCAATGACGGTTTGAATTTAGGGATGGTGGTAGCTCTTGGCAATGATTGGGAGATCCCGGTTGATGGAGTTTTGAGGCTCAGGATAGGTCTTGGGCAGAAATTGACCGTTGAAGGAGTACCTGTGAGTGATGTCCTCCGTCTTGAGAAATACCAAATCGTAGTTCTCAGGATTCACCTAGGCGTTCGTGATCAGCGACGAATAGTTGTCTATGCAGTTCCTGACAAAGATCCCCCTGTTGTGAAACCTAATTCGCCCCCGGTTGTGAGAACAGGAGCAATGGTGACTGTCGTGGAATTTGCCTGGGATCTGTGGGACGATGTTTTGGGGTTGGAGAAGACTGAAATGTACTACTCAAGTGACAATTCGACTTGGACAACAGCTAGCTTAATTGAGATTAGACCTCGGGTTTTCTGGGGGTCAATGCAACTCGAGAAATCAGTCAGCAAAGTATTCTATTACGCAGCTGCATGGGACATGAAAGGCCAAAAGAGTACAACTCAAATCTACTCTCTGACGATGGCCGGAGAGAAACTGCCCGAACCACCTATCCAATCTTGGTGGATTCCTGCGGTTGCAGCTGCTGTATTACTGGTTGTTGCAATAGCCGGGATCAAGCTTCGAGCCACACGTGCCCGCTCTCAAGAAAACTAGATGCGGATTGCCAAAGTCTTCTCTGCCTCAGACCAGACCGTCATTTTCTCTCCTACCTGGAATTCGGCCTCCGGAGGAGCTTCAATGATCAGAGTGGTATCTCTCATTTTGGCCATGACGCGTTGGTTCTTGCCTAGGAATGAGACGTGGTAGACCTCGCAGTCAAATCTGTTATCGCCATGTTCGCCTGTATGGAAGTTTTCGGGTCTGATTGCGACTAGCACCTGGTCGCCTCCCTTCGGTGGATTTAAGAGGTCGGATGGAACAGCTTCGACAAATCCTCCGGTGTCAAGTTCTATCTTGATGGTTCTATCCGTGGTTGCCACTTTTCCTTTCAGGAATGTTCCTTGACCGATGAAGTCAGCAACGAAGGCATTCTGCGGTCGGAAGTAGATATCCATCGGGGACCCAATCTGCATGATCTTTCCAGTATTCATAATTGCGATTCGATCGGAGATACTCATTGCCTCCTCCTGATCATGGGTCACGTACACAGTTGTGATTCCTAGATCTCTTTGTATCCTCTTTATTTCAGCCCTCATCTCAAGCCTGAGCTTTGCATCTAGGTTGCTCAGTGGCTCATCGAAGAGAAGGACTCTTGGGCTGATCACCAGCGCCCTGGCCACGGCAATCCTCTGCTGTTGTCCTCCGCTTAGCTGATGAGGAGTTCTGCTTTCTAACCCTTCTAGGTGAACCATGCGTAGGACTTCTTCCACTTTCCTTCTGATTTCCTGTTGGGGCACCCTTCTAATTCTTAGCCCAAACGCAATGTTCTCGGACACCGACATGTGTGGCCAAAGCGCATAATTCTGGAATACCATGCCGGCGTTTCTCTTATGAGCCGGAACAGTTGTCACATCGACGCCGTCAAACCTGATTATCCCTGAGTCAGGAAGATCAAAACCGGCAATTGCACGCAGAAATGTTGTCTTTCCGCAGCCGCTCGGTCCGAGAAGCGTGTACAGTTCGCCATGCTCAATCCTCACTGAAGCGTGGTCTATTGCAACGACTTTCCCGAAACGTTTCTCAAGCTCATAGGTTTCGATAAGCATCTTGCTTTTACAACTCTCATATGCCGATGAGGGCGGTAGCCCTCTTTCGCAAGATTAGGTTGGCGCCCACTATCATGATCAATTGAACGATCATCAAAACAACTCCCATAGCCGCAGCTGGAAACATACCTCCTCCAAGGGCATAGTACTTCTCGTACATCTTGAAGGTCATAGGTGCTGTTGGGGGGTTTGCGGCTCCAATGACGATGCTTGTACTCACCTCGGACATTGAGTAGATAAAGGATAACATAGATCCGGCAAGAACGTTCATGAGGACCAGTGGGATTGTGATTCGCAGAAAGGTTCCGGTCCTGCTTGCACCGACGCTCACTGCCGCCTCTTCCAAGGCCTTGTCGGTCTGCTCAAGACCTGAGAAAACGGATCTTACTGTAAAAGGAAACTTCCTGATCGTGTATGACATTATAAGGAGCGGAGCTGCTGTGGCAATCGGTGAAAGTGGCGTCGGGAGGAATATCAGGAAGAGCCCCGTCGCTACTACGATTCCAGGAATCGCGATTGGCATCGTTACCAAGGTATCAAGCATCGACATGCCCGGTATCTTCTTTCTCGAAACCAAGTACGCTGCGCTGACACCGAGCAGAACTATCACCGACGTGGCCACTGCAGAATAGAAAACACTATTCATCATCGACTGGAACGTGTACCGGTCACTAAAGATGTTCACAAAATTCCCGAAAGTAAAGTAGTCAGGAAGAGTACCTCTTCCCCATTGCCCTGCGAAGGCGAGCAATGCGACTCCGATATGTGGAAGTAAGGCCACGAACAATACCAACGTGCAGAAAGCATACACGAGCACAGTCGTCACCGGCGAGAGTATTCGTGTCCTCGGCCGCCATCTCCCCCCCTTGGTCAACATCGCGTATCGCCTGAGGCTCACATACTTTCTAATCACCACAAACGTCACGACAGACAGCCCAAGAAGCAGAAGCGAGAGTGCAGTAGCCTCCTCTGAGATATAGCCTGCGGGTGTGAACATCCTTTGAAATATCTGGAATGTTAAGACCTTCTGTGCAAGAGTTCCTACGAAGACGATCGGGGTCCCCAAGTCTTCGAGACTCAAAATGAACACGAGTAGAGCACCTGCTTCCAGTCCCGTGGTTGCTAGAGGAAAAGTCACCTTTCTAAAGAGCTTGAACCCAGAGGCCCCTAGGTTCTCGGCCTGTTCCTCCATTGTGGGATCTATGTTCACAATGGCTGTGTACGCATTCAAGAAAACTATTGGATAGAAGAGCAAGGTTTGAACGAAAATCACCGCTGCAAAATCTGTCAATTCAACTCGAAATGGAAGCAAGTGCAGCTGGCCATACATGAGAGAGTTAAGGACACCGTCAGCCATAATCATCTTCTTGAGACCTATCGCTCCGACAAACGGTGTCGAGAGTAATGGCGCCATCAAGGCGATTCTCAAGTATTCCGAAAGTGGAAATTTGTATCGGGCAAAGATGAACGCCAAAGAGAAGCCTATAACAGATGAAAGAATCGTCGTTGAGAGGGCTACAGCAATAGAATTGGGAATAACGCCAAAGTCGTATCCTCTCACGAGAATAAGGTCATCTCCCACGAATGTTGCGATGGTTCCTCTGATTCCTTCAAATGAGACAAAAGGAAAGCTGGCACTTAGCGACAGCCGCAGTCCGAAGTAAAATGGATCAGTGAATATGAATTGGAACCACCTCACGCCGGCCTGTATAGCGCGAAAGGTGATTGCCAAAAGCGGAGCAATCAGGAACACGAGAAATACTGCCAGCACGATGGAGAGTTGCGTCCAAGAAAGTGTATCCATCTGCCAAGCAATGTCACGAATGCTCGTTCGAAGATGAGCAAGGGAAAGAAAGCCGGGATTCGCGCGCTCTTCCTCGCGATCGGATTTCCCTGGTTCCATTTGGCTGTCGCGGTCTAGGAAGGTATTAGCCCCATTATGTAGCGATATCTATCCGTAGCCGACGCTCTCCAGATCTTCGCGAATTCGGAAGCGGTGGCTGGTTCCTTTATTTTCTCGTTGATAGAGATGGCGTAGTTCTGCGTGAATGTAAGGGTCGTTCCGCCTTCCTTCCAAGATAAGGGTTTGCCTAATTCGAAGGCAAGCTCTTCAAACCTTGCTTTGGGTACCTTGCCTCGCGTGTAGGCGTCCGCGAGCTTCTGCCAAGCTGAGACGAGGTCATAATGCGAGTCCACGAAGGCCGCTTCAAAATACTCTCTGAGCGCGAACTCATATTTGAGAGCTAGATCATCATCAAATGGTATTCCGATGTTGTTGAGTGTTACATTGAAGTTTCGGTAGAGATCTTTCCTTGCCTGTCCTTCGGTTGTCTTGAACAGGTCTTCTCTGATTGGAAGTCGGTTGATGTCACGGTGAAGCCAGATTTTCTGGCCTTCAACGGAAAGAACCCACTCGATAAAGGCCTGGGCCATATCAGGATCCTTCGTTGTAGCCAGCAACGCTATTGGGTCTCCATTCACTATTGACTGATTGAATGGAAGAACATACTTGGTTCTTGGGAATTGTATCTCAGATTGATACCCGTAGAAGTCTATAGCGATGCCGAATGCTACTTCACCACTCTGAACTGCTGTCAAAGCCTCAACGGATCCTGGGTAGCTCCTACCATTTGCCGCCATTCTTGCAAGAATACTCCATCCACGATCCCATCCAAACTTTTGCAGAATGATCTCGTAGATCCTTGTGTGAGACGTAGAGAGCTTGGGGCTTGCATAGCAGACTGTTGGTCGAGGCAGAATCTTCGCCAGTTCAACGCCAGCTAGATCTTCCCACGCCTTCGGTTCAGGAAGGTTATACTTTTCGGCCATGTCATAGTTGATTATGAAACCAAAGGACGAGATCGCCGCAGCAACCCAGAGTATCTTCCCGCCAGATCCGAATCTCTTAAGTGGTGCTCCACCTATCTCATCTCTGATTTGACCGACTACTGTTAAGGTGTCCGGTCTTGTGAGAGGCGCAGCAAAGCCGGAAGGCACTAGTTCATCAAAAAGCGTTGGCCCACCGCCCCAAGCAACGTCGAAAGGTTCACCGCGCTGTTGATAGCTTTTTATTGTGTCTCTCCACAAAGGAGCGGCCACGTTGACGAAAAGAGCTTCGGTTATGCCGTACTTCTTGGCAATATCTGATGCCAAGAACTTATCGTAGGCAAGACCGGTTATCGTTGAATCATGTCGTGTGATCACCCTTAGAATCTTCTTTACTGTAAGTGGGGTAGTGGTGATACTGGGGGGCCTTTGCGGAGCCTGGAAAAAGTACGCAGAAGCAATCCCAATTGTAATGACAATGACTACGATCAAAATCGCCGCAGATCTTGTCACTCCAGATCGGGTCTTCATTTATCCGATTCACCTTTTTCGAGGATCGTATCTTCCAAAAAAAGAGGGGGAGGGAGACCGTCGCTATTTCTTCTTTCTCTTGCGGAGAATAACGAGTACGCCGGCAACGGCCACGATAACGACCACCGCGATCATCAAGTACACAGTGAAGTCCACTGGAACCTGTTCAACTGTGAGGCCCCAGGCAAGTGCGTTCTGGACGTACTTAGGCCCTTGAAGCGTGACACCTCTCTCTATAGTGGTCATCGTACTTCTGTCGCCTATGACCGATTCGCCTGCGGCTATGACTTTGCTGTAGGCTCCGTCGACTCTTACTCTTTGAGCTGCTGCAAGAATGAAGACGCCTCTCTGCCCAGGAGTCACAACCTTTGTGGGAGTTGGAGTGTTGTGGACAATTGCACCTTTATCTGTTGTGCGGTATAGCCACATCGTGTTCTCATCCAACACCTGATCAATGGGTACGTATTTCCCAGCTTTGAATCCCACAAGCACAGTAGGCCCGTGGAACTCAACACGCGAAGTGTCTTTTGTAATTGTCCCTGCCCAAGAGTCTCTGTTGACTCCGCCAGAGGTAGTATTCGCAAAGACCCTGTAAGGAGATCCCGCCGCACCAAATCCTACCGCATCTTCCACAGAAGCGAACTCGATTCTGAGGGAAGATCCGATCGCTTCAAGGACCTTGTTAGGTTGGTCTTGCTTGAAGTTACCTACCTTGGCTTCGTAGTAAGCTTCCACGAAGTCACTGTCCGAACCAATGTACAGGAACTTGCCGCCAGACTTAAACCATGCCACCACCGCAGAGATCTCTGACTGCGTGAAGTTCATCGATGGATCGTAGAGCTTACCCAGAATGAGTGCGTCAACACCCTTTAGGGTGTCACTCGTCAGTCCGTTTATTTCCCTGGCCTCGTATCCCCAAACGGTCAAGTTGCTTTTCAGATCAGTAAGAAGGACGTCGAAACCCGTTGTATACATGTCTTTCACTCTGTACATCTTCTTTCCGTCTGGGAGTGTTCTGAAGGTTCCGTCAATAGCTACGACCTTCTTTTGCGCGTTCACAGGAACAGCCGTGATGGTTGACAATGTCAGCAATGTCGCCAAAAGGAAGAATACCGCCCTTTTCACGATTCTTCACCCAATACTTAGGCCAACCAACTTGCTATAAGAGCTTTAAGGTTCTGCATCACGCTCCCCATTCGCATTGAAGTCGTGCCGGGGCCTCGCGCCACCAGAACGAAGTCGACCTCACAAATCCACAGATTACCGCCCGGCCTTGCGCCTCTTGGCTCTGCGAGCACTCGCCCGCAACCTCACCCGCCCAATCACCAACCGATCTCCAACTATCCGCACCCTAACAGGCTCGCCTCCAGAAAACGGAAAGGCGGAGTCGTCCGTCAATTTCGTCGGTAAGTAGATCCTTGGAGATCGATAAATCGTTCCCTTCCGCTTTCCGGCTTTTGCTGCGACGGCGATTTTCGTAACTATTTGCTTTACCAAACTGACTACCTTTCGCGTACGAAATTTCCTACGATTTTGCGTTAATAAAGGTTATTGTAATCGGACACGCAAAACCCGATCTGAGAGTCAGAAGCACATTCGGGAAGTTCTGAGGAAGGAGAAGGCAAAACTCGGCGGAAGAGATGGCAGACCGTAGGTGGTGGACCAGGACTAATGTCGTATTCAGACATGGCGTCGTACGAGGGCGAACCTATGGAGTGATGTCGAAGTGGACTCTGAACCCTTCGGGAAGACCCTCGGGCGTTTTCAGGTTGAATTGTTGGATCTCACGTATGTCTCTCACATGGGTACCGCCACATGGTATTCCTTGGCATCCTTCGATTGTTACAACTCTTAGGCGAGCGTCAATGGGCAAGCGGGCTAGGTTTGGGGCTTCGGGAGACGAAAGCAGAGCCTCTTGTCTTGTCATCAGTTGGCACGTTACTACTCCTCCTTTTTCTACTAGTTGATTTTCCATCTTTTCTGCCATCTGAAGCTGCCCCGGAGCTGGGACCTCGCCACGATAGCCTATGTAGCTCTCATCTCCAACCCAGGAATCGGTTGTCTCAACGCGCCTTCCGAGGACAGTCGCTAGGCAGTGATCGAAGAGGTGGGCAGCAGTATGCTTTCTCATGCATCGATATCTGAGATTCCAATCTATCTGCATTTGAGCAGGTCCGATCGCCGGGGTGCCTTGGACATACCTTCCCCAGTGCACGGCTACGCCGCTCGCAAGCATGACTTTTCTGACGTCAAAAACCACAGTGTTGGCCAGGACTTTTCCTTTGTCTGAAGGTTGTCCTCCAGACTTAGGGTGAAAGATGGATTTGTCTAGGATCAGATATGCACTTTTCCGATCGTCTGGCTCAACCTTCTGGATCCTGCAAATAGCTTCTTTGAGATAAGGATCGCTCAGATAGAGCAGCTCTGTGGCAGCAATGTCCCGTACGAGGTTCTCAAGATTCATTCGCGCTCACGTCGTCAAGTTCGTTTTTTGAGATATGACTCTTAAAGCCTTGGTTTGATACCCCTAACGAAGATCCAGCTTCAGTCACAAGAAGAGCTTGTGAAAACAAGGTTTGCAACAACTGATCCCACTAGGAATAAGCTTTCATATTAGATGCTAAGTCTCTGTCGCCCCGTAGGTGTTTAGACGCTTGTTGCGAGAGGTCAGATGGCATGGAAGAGGAGGGCAAGGAGTGGTTACTGTAAGCAGACTTCTGGCCCACGCAGCCCTCATGGAGGGAAAACATGTCCAAGCGTTTCCTGAGTTCGGGCCGGAGAGAACTGGGGCGCCTATTCTGGGCTTCACGAGGATCAGCGATCAACCTATCGATATTCACAGCCAAGTCTACGCTCCAAGCTCTGTTGTGGTTCTTGACCCTACTTTGCTGAAGAATGTAGACGTGACTGAAGGACTCGTTAAGGACGGTAAGATCGTGCTGAACACTCAGAAGAAGGTAGCTGAGGTTCGCAAGGGCTTTCGGAGGACTGACATCGTTTGTTACACTATCGATGCTACGAGAATAGCGCTAGACGTGCTTGGGAGACCAATATTCAACACTGCAATGCTTGGAGCCCTGATCAAGGTTGAGCCTCTGGCGAAGATCGACTCAGTTGTTAGGGCTCTGAAGGAAAGGTTTCCTGGCCCTCTGGCAGAAAAGAACGTCGAGGCGATAAGGACGGCATATGACAAGGTGAGCTCTCAATGAGTAGAGATCAAGGAAAGCCTGGTTGGAAGTCGCTGCCGATCGGTTCCGCAGTTCTTGAACCAGGATCATCGGTCAAGTACAAGACTGGGGACTGGAGAGCCTTTCGGCCGGTCTTGGATGAGAAGAAGTGTACGAACTGCCTCATATGTTGGATCTTCTGCCCTGAGCCTGCAATACGGCGTAAGGAGAAGACTGTTGAGATTGACTACGACTACTGTAAGGGTTGTGGGATCTGTGCAGCAGAATGCCCTGTGAAGGCCATCACGATGACTGAGGAGTGAAAAAGATGAGAACGAGAATGGGACTTAATGGAGACGAAGCTTTGGCTTACGCGGCCAAGCAGTCAACAGTGGATGTTGTTTCAGCATATCCTATCACACCGCAGACAATAATGGTTGAACTCTTCAGCGAATATGTCGCCAATGGAGAGGTTCATACAAACTTCGTCTGCGTGGAATCTGAGCATTCGGCGATGTCGGCATGTGTGGGCGCAAGCCTGACCGGTGCAAGAGTTCTCACTGCGACAGCTAGTCAAGGCCTTGCGCTTATGCATGAGATGATGTACATAGCTTCAGGTTTGCGATGCCCGATAGTCATGGGCGTTGCGAACCGAGCTATGTCCGCGCCGATCAACATTCACGGCGACCAGTCAGATATGATGGGGTCAAGGGACTGCGGTTGGGTACAGATCTACTGTGAAAACGCGCAGGAATCATATGACTGGACTTTGCAGGCCTTCAAGATAGCGGAAGATCCCAACGTCCTGCTGCCGGTCACAGTCAACTTGGACGGGTTCATTCTTTCACACGCCATGGAAGGAGTTGAGGTGCTTACGGACGAAGAGGCGAAGAGGTTTCTTCCTCCAAGGAAGGTGGACTGCAGGCTTGATCCCAAGAAACCGGCTACGATAGGTGCCCTGTGCCTTCCAGACTACTACTTTGAGTTCAAGAAGCAGCAAGATGAAGC
>Ga0209314_10000578_pt1 | contig 16279 bp, 14 predicted proteins | sample I19B2metaG_FD_184146 | JGI IMG/M metagenome (GOLD analysis project Ga0209314, IMG submission 184146) | Lake sediment bacterial and archeal communities from Gulf of Boni, Indonesia to study Microbial Dark Matter (Phase II) - ​I19B2 metaG... | ecosystem: Environmental > Aquatic > Freshwater >...
CCTTGCTACAATAGGTGAGCTCGAGAACGGAAGGGTACATGAACACATGGACGGCATCGTGGACGTGATAGAGAAGGGGCTGAACCAGCTCGTACAGGACCACAAATTGAAGGCTCAAGTGAGGAGATTTCACTCCATATTCACTCTTTACTTCACGGACGCTGAGATCTACAACTATCCATCCGTCCTTAGGAACGATGCCGAGATGTACAGTAAGTACTGTGCCTCGATGAGGGACCAAGGTATCATACTGAGTACACATCACCTGAAGAGATGTCACCTCTCAGCGGCGCACACAAAAGCCGATGCGAACAAGTTCCTAACATGTGCAAAGAACGCCTTCGAGAATCTCAAGAGCCAGTAGTATGATGAAATCAATAATGCCCGGATCTTGAACCTACTTCAGCAAGGGCTGACTTCGCTCTCAGATGTGTAGAAGCCGGCCATATGCGAGTCTGGAAGCCCGCACGTCAACGTCAGAGGACAAACCTCCGAGACGCTAAACATTGATGCCTGACTGAAGAAACTCAGGCAACTGGCCGCGATCAGTGCCTCTCGACATATGCGAGCGCATCGTCTATCGTTCGCAGTCCGAAGTCGAGCTGTTCTTCCGCGATCACAAGGGGAGGTGAAAGTTTCAGGACGTTCCCGAAGCGGCCGCCAGGTGGCTGAAGGATTACTCCATGCTTCAAAGCATATTCGACCACTTTCTTCGTTTCCTCAACTGCTGGTGTCTTCTTGGTGTCGCTAACGAGTTCTAGGCCGCACATCATGCCCATTCCTCGTGCGTCGCCTACGATCGTGTGCTGATGTTTCATTTCTTCCAGGCGTTTCATGAAACGGCTGCCCATCGTTGCGGATCGTTCAACAAGTCTCTCTTTCTCTATGATATCGAGGCTTGCTAGCGCTGCGGCGCATCCGAGCGGGTTCGCCGAGAACGTGCTTGTGTGTTTGAACGCGCCCCAAGAGTTCATGATCTCGTCCGTTGAAACTACCAACGAAATCGGAAAACCGCTCGCCACGCCCTTTGCGCAGACGAGAATATCGGGTGTGACGTTGAAGTGTTCAAAGCAGAACATCTTGCCTGTTCTTCCAAAGCCTGTGATGATCTCATCGAGCATGAGCAGAATTCCGTTCTCGTCGCAGATTCTCCTGAGCCCTGGGAGGAAGTCGTTGGGTGGGACGATCCAACCTTCATGTCCCTCGATGGGTTCGAGAAGCATGGCGGCGACTTCCGTGATCCCTGAAGCGGGGTCTTTGATCATGTGCTCGATGTAGTTGAGGCACTGGGTGGAGCAGTCGCCACAAGAGACGTTTTCTCCGAACGGACACCGGTAGCAATACGGAAAGGGTGCATGGAATACTCCTGGTACAAGCGGCAGAAACCCGGATCGGTAGTGTCTCCTGGCCGTTGCGGAGAGGGCGAAAAGAGTCTTACCGTGGAATCCTCCCTCAAACGCCATTATCTCCATTCTCTTGGTGTGGAGCCGAGCGAGTTTGAGGCCAACATCGATCGCCTCGCCGCCGCCCGTGAGCAAGTGAGTTCGTTTTAGAGGGCTAGGAACGATTTGAGCGATCTTCTCGACAAGCTGTGCCCTGGTGGGGCAAGGCGCTTGAGCAGCAGGAGCATGTGTCATTATCTCCGCTTGCCGTTTGATCGCTTCAACAACCTTCGGGTGACAGTGCCCCGCGATCCCGACACAGAAACCAGCTGTCATGTCCACGTAGAGGTTTCCGTCAACGTCGACTACGTTGGCGCCTCGCGCCTGCTCCCACGCAGTGGGGATCTCACCCATGTGAATGGGGGATAGACTAGGGGTCTCAAACTCCCCCAGCGTCACCGCAATTGCCTTCGAATTCGGTCCCGGCGGTTCCACCAAGATGCGAGGAAGAAGGGTTCCGAGATTTTCCTGCCTGCGCAAGTCCAGCATCCCATCGCTGTCGTATTCTCGGAAAGGGAAAAGCTCTTCTCTTTTGAAGAGCGCTCTGCACATGACATGCGGATGCACGTGTTCTCGCCCACTGCTGAATCACTCCTATGCCCTAGCAGTAGCTTTGAAGTGGGGGATCGACGACAGAGAGATGCTGAGGTTGTTCAATGACATATCAGAAAGAGATCTTACAGTTGCAGCGCGGCGGGCCGACTATCTGGGTCACAATAGACACGGAAACCGTTCCCGAGGCAATAGAAATAGGACGCGTAGCGGTGGCAGCGGGGGCTCACTGGCTAGAGGCAGGCACACCGCTCATCTCCTCTGAGGGAATCAAAGCAGTAGGAGCGCTCGTCAAAGCTTTCAGGCAGTCAACAATCGTCGCCGACTTCAAGACGATGGACGGAGGTGACTTGGACGTGAAGATGGCCGCAACAGCCGGAGCTCACGTTATCACCGTCATGGCCGCCGCAGAAGATGCGACAATCCTGAAGACTGTTGAATCTGCGCAGAAGCACTCGATCGGCGTAATCGCAGACATCCTTGCGGTCAAAGATAAGCCAAAGAGATCGAAAGAAGTCGAGAAGTTGGGAGCTAATGGAATATTCGTCCATACAGGGTTCGATGAGAGGAGGCTTGACCCGTCACGCAATCCGTTACTTGATCTCCCCGGCGTGCTTAGATCTGTTCAGATACCGGTCGCCGTGGGGGGAGGAATAACAAGCAAAACTGCAAACAAGGGTATCGAGATGGGAGCACAACTCGTAGTTGTTTCAACAACCACCGGGACAACTCCATTTGAATCCGTGATCAAGGGCGTCCTTGACCGGCGTGGAGCGGGCTTATCTCCAGCTCGTGAGAAATGACGAGTGGCGATTCAAGTTGCGCGCTCTTGGGTCCCGGCATTCGGCGAGGCTTGAAATCAGTCCTCGAGGCTCCACAACTCTATCTGCAGCAAGCTCGATCGAGTGCGTTACGCTTCGCGCGCTAGTATGGCAGCAATTTGCTGATGTGTTCCGCGTATTCCTTGAATCTTTCAAGCGTCATTTCGACTGGTATCACATGATCCGCTCCAGGTATGTAGCCGCCCATCTCCTTCAGCGCTGGGACCTTTGAGTCGACCTCTTTCTTCATCGCTTCTCCTCCCTTCGCGAGCTCAACCTTGTCGAGGTTACCGATTAGGAACATGCTATCCCCATACTTTCTCTTAATCGCCAGTGCATCCATGCCCGCGTTCACCTCGAGTGGCCAAAGTCCGTTGATTCCTGATTCCGCGATCAAGTCCAGGAGAGGGTTGATGTTCCCGTCGCTATCCATCAGTATCCGATCTGTCTTATTCTTGGCGAGGAATCCCGTCACTCGCTTGTAGTGCGGCAGGAAGAACTCCTTGAAGAGCTTCGGGGAAATACACGGCCCATGTCTTTCAGCCATGTCTTCCCACCAGTAGACGACGTCAATCCTGTCCTTCAGAGTCTCCACAGCCGACCGAATCGTCTCGACAGTGAAGTACTCCCAGTATTCGATCATATCATGCATGAGTTGTGGATCTTTGTAGAACATCAGGTTGAAGGTCGGGATTCCCATTATTTCAGCGCCGAACCCGTAGAACCCGTTGAATCTCAGCATAGTGTTGCCATCCTGATAGGTCTCGAAGGCTTGGGCATAGACCTCTGGATCCCAGTCTTTCGGGTATCTTCTAGGATCGTGCGGGTTAAGCCGTTCTCGGTATTCGTACCAAGTCTTTCTATCTTTCACGGGGAACTCCACGAACATCGGCATACTGTACCACGAGTACTTGCCCGTCTTTGATCGGCGCGCTTTGGCGCCCGTTTCGGTAATGAATTCGCGGTGTCTATCGGTCTCGTTCAAGAGTCTCTGCTTGTACCTAGGTATGGGTCCAACATCGACTTGCAGCAGGCTTCCATACAGCGACTGGCAGCCAAGATAGGAATACGGGTCGAATCCCTTGACTGTCGCCATGTTCGCCAACGCGGTGCCGCCCCGTCCCATCTCCCACTCAATAACGGTGACACGTTCTGCGGGAAGCCCCTGCCTTAACCACTCGAGCATTGTTTCATCGTAGACGTTCTCTATCCATGGTAACACGTCAGGTTTCCTGAAATGGATTACTGCTTTGAATCTCTCTCGTGGCGTGCTCATTCTCGCGTCCACGTCCTACAGGTGTCTATTCCTTCAACTGCGTCGAGCGCCGTGGCGTCTGCCCCTATCTGACTGCCGAATTCTTTCTTGACAGCGTTGCCGCCGAGTAGGACTTTGATGTTGCTTCTGACGTTTGCCGTCTGAAGAGCATTGATGGTCTCTTTCATCTCGACGAGCGACGTTGTCAGCAAAGCGGAGAGTCCCAAGATTTGTGGGCTAGATTCCTTGATCTCGTTCACAAACGTGGCAGGCTCGATGTCTACTCCCAAGTCGTGCACTTCGAAGCCTGTGCCGTCGGCAAGCATCCTGAAGATGTTCTTTCCTATGTCGTGGATGTCGCCTCTGACAGTGCCAAGTACTATCACGCCTAGTCTCTCGAGTGGGAGGTTCTCCATCTCGGGTTTCAGCAGCTGAGAAAGGTCGCTCACTAGGGAGCCTGCATACAGAAGTTCGGATAGGAAATAGTCGCCAGCCTCGTACTTCTCGCCGACGATCTGTAATCCTCGTCTTATCGCCTTCTCCGCGATTTCCGTTGCGGACACGCCTTGAGAGAGAGCCTTTGTCAGAAGAGTCTTCACGGAGTCGGTGGAATCCAGTCTGCCTATTGCCGCAGCGATTTCCTCAAACGCGTCGGTCACAGTACGGCAACCTCCGAGGATCGCACTATTGGTCAGGCTGAACTATATCAAGGGCAAGCCTTGTTTCCCTGTGTTTCTTCAGCTAGCGTGTTTGGAGCTGTGCCCAGGCTTGTCTCCAGACTCGTTTTGTGCCGGCGATCACAGCTTCTGGCTGTTCCCCGGGTAGCGGTTTGACCTCGAATCCCACGATCGGTAGTCCTCCGTTTCGTCTCGTTCTTCTGCCAAGGTATCCGATGTCGTAAAGGATCCTGAGGAACCGCGTCAAGTCCTCCACGTCGTGCTCTCCTCTCTTGATGCCAAATCTCGGGTGCTTGTCCCCGTATGCAGGCTGCCCTTGTACCTTCACACAGTTGCCGACGTGTATGTGAACTAGATAGTTCTTGAGGAGAGCAAGGGCTCTTCGCGGGTCCTCGTTGAGAAGCGGGCCGTGAGCCATGTCGTACATTATCCCAAAGGTTCTGTAGTCCCTCCTGATCGCCCGTGCCAACGCGGCCGCTTCTGCTGATGGCCCTATCAGACATTTCTTCTCGACATCCCGATCGAATGTCTCCAAGGTTATTGGCAGATCCTTCTGCTGACCGTAGGCGCAGATCTCATCGAGTGACTCCAAAAGTCTGCGAGTGGCGTCATTTCGTTGCGTCTCTCCGGGATCCGGCCCGCTCAGAAGACTCACGCGCTCGGCACCGAGTTCAGAGGCTTCGTCAATGCACAGCTTCACTTCCGCGACCGCCCTTCTCCTTTCCGCATCGTTCAATGAGTTCAGGTCGAGCTTCTGGCTCAATAGGGCGAGCTGAGCGCCATACGTGACTGAGATATGTGCGCTCTCCGCCATCTCTCTGATGGACTTCCGTAAGGCCGGATCCTTGATCCAAGCGAGCTCAAGAACCGAAAAGAAATCGTCGTCAGCCAACTTCGTCACGGTTTCGAGCAACGCCTCTTCTCCGTGTTGAGTCGTAGGATACAGCATTGCGTGAACGATGCTAAGTCTTAGTGCATTCTCCCAAGAGATACCCAACCAACACCCCAGCCGTCATGATGTTGCCGAGACGTACGAAACGCCCACATATAGCTTTCCAACGCGAGCAACGCTTGCACACCGGTCTGATCGTACGTTTCATTCGAGCGAGCACGGCAGCCATTGGTGCACTGTATGGCGGAATCAACCTGGTCCTTGAGAAACGCACCGGGTCGAATTCGTCGGGCATCACTTCGCGCCACACGCGAGAGCGTGCAGCCAGGTTGCTCTGCAAGTCACGAGAATCCCTATCCTAGATGATCGTGATCACTAGAGGGTCGCTAGACGTATTCGCTCTTGGTCCAATGTTGAGGCGTATGAGATCTGGTCTTCATCCGGCGCCTTTTACTCTGAGAGGACTTCCGGGTTCGCTGCAAACCGCATTGGTTCTCCTCTGGAAAATCTGATAACGTCTTCCTGAACTATTCGGTCGCAGTACGCCTGTGCTTCTCCAGTGAGCGATGCAATGTGAGGACTGACAATGACGTTGTCAAGTTCGAGCAGGGGGCTGTCTGGGCCTAGTGGTTCCGTCGCCTGCACATCCAACGCCGCTCCGGCGATAATCCTGTTCTTGAGCGCATCTATCAGATCAGACTCATTCACAACCTTTCCTCTCGAAGTGTTCACAAAGAAAGCGGTATTCTTCATGATTCTAAACTGCTTTGCAGCGAACATGCCCATGGTCTTGCTTGTGAGCGGAACGTGAACGGTGACGTAGTCCGAGATCTTGAGCAACTCGTCAAATTCAGCAGCTCGGCCAAATTGTTCAAGACGTGTAGGCAGTACGCCTGGGTCATATAGAACTACGTTCATTCCGAATCCTTTGGCGATCATCGCAACACGTGATCCAATATGTCCGGCTCCAACTACCCCGACAGTCTTGCCTTTGAGTTGCGCCCCCATGAGAGGTCTATATGATTCGACCCTGTGGGTCATCCCTTTTCTCAGCCTAGCGTCAGCCATCGGTATCCTCCTAGATATGGCAAGAATCAGGCCAAAAGTGTACTCGGCAACCGAATCAGCATTCCCGCCAGGGGAATAGACAACTACGATCCCTCGCTTTGTCGCCGCTGCAACATCAATATGATCCAGACCAGCCGACGGAGTCCCTACAAGTCTCAGGTTCAGGTTGCATTCTAGAGCTTCGTCATCGACTCGGTCCTCGTTGGTGATGAAGACTTCTTCTCCTCTCATGCGATCCCCCAGAGCTCTTCCCCTAAGAAAAGGAAAATCCGCAAACTCCATCCGTACATCCATTTCTTTGGGCAGCAGGTGCCAGGTGTCGAGGAGCCACGTTGCGCGAATGAAAGCTTTCACGAAGAAGACCTTGCACCGAGGATCGCAAGCGCGTCGTATTTTAGAGTTCTCACAGGTCGACGCACAACATTTGACGGAGACGGATCCGTTGCTTCGCAATTGAAGGCTTAAATGAGCGCCGCGAAATGTACGGGGCCAAGCTGAGCAAAGATGAAGGACGAGATCAAAATTATCATCTTCGGAGTCGGCCCACTGGGAGTAGCCATAGCCAAAGGAATGCTAGAGAAGAAGGGTATGAGGATCATTGGCGCAATAGATACCGCGAGAGAACTTGTTGGAAGGGATCTAGGCGACATCCTCAAGCTAGGCAAGACCGTAGGCGTCACAGTAACGGATGATGCCCAGGGTCTGCTCTCCAATGTGAAACCGGACATCGCAGTGATTGCAACAAGATCCTCAGTCACCGGCATCTACCCCGAATTGACTCTTTGTGTCAAGTCTGGGATCAGCGTAGTCTCAACATGTGAAGAGCTTTCGTATCCTCACTACAGGCAACCTCAGCTGTCAAAAGAAATCGACGAGTCAGCCAAGAAGCACGGAGTAGCAGTTTTGGGCACGGGCATAAATCCCGGTTACCTGATGGACGCTCTGCCGATAATGCTCACCGGAGCTTGCCTTCGCGTGGACAGCATCAAAGTGACTAGGATGATGGACTCCTCCAAGCGTAGGATCCCATTCCAAAAGAAGATAGGAACGGGGCTCAAATCGGAAGAGTTCGAAAAGATGATTCGCGAGAAGATCATAACCGGACACGTCGGTCTGTTTGAGTCCGTTGCGATGATTGCAGCAGCCTTGGGCTGGAAGCTCGACGAGATAACCGAGTTTCCACCTGAGCCGGTCATAGCCCAGAAGGAGATAGTCACCCCGTACACAACTGTCAGACCGGGCCACGTCGCAGGGCTCAAGAGCGTCGCGCACGGGATGAAGGCCGGGAAGCCTATCATAATTCTCGAGTTCAATGCAAACGCCACCGTGAAGGAAGAATACGACGCCATCTCAATTGAGGGGCTTCCAAACATAAACGAGAAGATCATAGGGGGAGTCCACGGCGACGTCGGAACCGTTGCAGTGGTCATCAACATGATTCCAAAAGTCTTGAATGCTGCACCCGGCCTGTATACGATGAAAGACTTGCCTGGACCATCGGTCCTCAGCGAAGACGCAAGAGTGTACCTTCGCTCGAACTAGTTCTGCTACCTTCGGATATCAACAAATATCGTGTGTCCTAGAGCGGACAACCGTCAACAGAAGCAAACTCGCAAAAGGTTCCACTATACGCTCTGTTGATTGAGACGTTTTCTAGCGCGATGACTTGAGGAAATCTTCGGTTGTGGTGATCAGCTTCTCGATTTCTTCTTCAGTGTGTGGCAGCGAGATGTACAGGTGGACCTCGCTAGCTGTCATAGCGAACATGCCGTTGTAGATCAGATGATGGAAGTAGCGATTCTCTGCTTCCAAGTCAGCGTTTGTCACTAGCGACCTCAGGTCCCTTCCGACTGTGCCAGGCTTCAGGAAATGCACCTTGGCCATCGAGCCTAGCCCGGTTACATACGCGTTCGCGCGAGTGTCTTGCACAGCGTCTCGTAGACCCTTCATGAGCTTCTCGCCAAGGTTGTTTATGTGAGTGTGAAGGCTTCCCTCTTCGTACACTTTCGTTGCCTCATAACCGGCTCTCATGACTAGAGGATTTCCCACGTAGGTGCCGCCTTGTGTGACATGTTCCGAGCGCTTCGGATGCCTCTGGCAGTTCATCAGATCCAGTATCTCTGCTCTTCCACCAACCGCTCCCACAGGCAGTTCTCCGCCTCCAATCGCTTTTCCGAAGGTCGTCAGGTCCGGAGAAACCCCAAAGGCCTGCTGAGCTCCTCCCCTTGATATCCTGAACCCGGTGATAACTTCATCGAATATGAGCAACGTTCCGGTATCATCGCATACCTCCCTAAGTCCCTTCACGAACTCCTTATCTGCAGGGACTGTCGCCCCTCCCACAACCAGTTCAATTATCACGCAAGCCAGCTTTTCTCTCCTGATGGTACTGTAGACTGCTTCTGGGTCATCGAACGGAAGCACCACCGTGTTCTTCGCTGAAAGCGGGTCATGCCCTGCCGAATCCGGCTGATCAGCAGGCCAGCTCACTCCGAAGAATAATGGCTCAAGAATTCCGTGGAAATGACCTTCAAACTTGGCGACTTTGTCTCTCTTGGTGTATGCTCTGGCCAGCTTTATGGCGTGTATGTTTGCCTCTGTGCCACTGTTGTTGAAAGTTATCATCTTCACGCTGGGCACCAGTTTCGTCACCTGCTCAGCTAGTCTGACTTCCCATTCGTTGCAGACTCCGAGATGGAATCCGAGCTCAAGCTGTTCCTTCGCCGCTTTGACTACTGACGGGTGCATGTGTCCCAGTAGGAGGGCTCCATGGGCCTGCCAGTAGTCAGTGTACACTTTGTCCTCAAAATCAACGAGTTTGCTACCATAGGCTCTCTTTGCGTAGAACGGATATGGATCAAAAAAACGAAAGGGCCGCGTCACGCCGCCCGGAATTACTTTGACAGCCCTTTCGTACAGCTCACGAGAAATGATCTTCACCAGCGTATTTCAGCGGAAACCCGAGAAAAGCTATATAAAGCTATCACGGGCGTACGTGCCCCCGTTTGCCGGACGGCAACGATGATAACAAGGAGACCTTTTCTTGAAGCTCGCTTTCGAGACCGGAAGTCTTCTTCTTTTCGGTTATCGCTTTGAAGAGTACATGAAACTAGCCTCTGAAATGAAATTTGATGCAGTCGAGCTGTGGTGTGACAGAAAGAAACTCTGGCCGGCGCTTATCAAACCTGCAGAGCGAAAAAAGATCAAAGAGTCGATCGCTCAGTACGGATTGAAGCTCGCCTCCATACTTCCGGATCCGTTTCTCACGGTTAGACAGTGGAAGCTCTTTGAGTTCAACGTCAATATTGCGCATCCTAACGCCAAAGCAAGGAAGAGATCCGTACAATTCTACAAGACGGCTCTCGATGTCGGAATGGACTTGGACGTCGAAGTCGTTCTGGCTCTGCCCGGAGTCATAGAGCAGCCGAATCTGATGCTGTCGAAGTCGTCGTACCGGAATCACTGGGAGAGAGCGATTGAGTCGCTCAAAGAGTGCTCAAAGCATGCGGAGAACGTTGGCGTATGTCTCGCGATCGAGAATGCGGTTGTCTGCAACTTTGGCGATCGCCCTGAGGAACTGCTCAAAATGGTTCAACAAGTTGGATCGGAATATGTGAAGGTCTATCTGGACATAGCCAACGCGAACGTATTCTTCCCTCCAAATGACTACCTGGAGATGCTTCACGACTCGTTGGCCAGTTGCATACATGTCTCGGATAATGATGGATCGTATCCGAGTCATCTTCCCATCGGGATGGGAACCATTGACTTCAAGAGCTGCATAGAGTCGCTCAAGAGGTTCGGCTGGGACGGATACCTAGTCCCTGAGACGTTTTATGCGAAGGATCCTGAATTCGGAGTCAGGAAATCCAAGCAGGTGCTTGACGAACTTCTATCATAGGCACTAGACATGATGGCATGCTTTTTATTCGAATTCATGCGTTTGCTGGGTATTTGTGTTAGGTTAGGAGCGTGCAGTAGTCATGCAAGGAAACCTTTGGGCAGAAGGATCGTCTGAAGACCTCAAGAGAAAGATCGCCGAGGCTGGAGTTGTGATTGTTCCCATCGGCAGCACGGAGCAGCACGGGCCCCATCTGCCAACTGGCACTGATCATATTGTCGCTTGGGAACTCGCGAAACGAGTCGGGGATCGTACTGGTGCCCTCGTCCTACCGCTGCTCCCCTACGGTTTCTCTGAGGATCACTTCCCCCGGGCGGGTACGATCAGTTTGTCAGCTGAAACGCTTCGAGCGGTGATTCGTGACGTTGTGAGAAGTCTGTCTTTGAACGGCGCTAGACATGTAGTGCTTCTGTCAGGTCACGCGGGTCACACCTTTCAGCTAAACGACGTATGCTACGAAATCAATGTGACCAGTCAGGCCGGTTATCCGAGGGTGCACAACCTCTCGCCTTACTCGCTACTTCCGGTCGAGGTGCTTGGCCAAGTTATCCAAGAAGAGGTCTTCCTGCACGCTGAGGAGTTGGAGACTTCGCTGCTTCTGTTACTACGACCGGACCTAGTGGACATGAACAAAGCTGTGAAAGAGATACCATCTTTTCTTAGAAAGGGTCTGACGACACCGAACTTCTTGGAGTGGCTACGCATATTCACCACAGACAAGTTTCTGGGGAGAGACACAAAGACAGGCATCGTGGGTGATGCCACAATCGCGACCAAGGAGAAGGGTCAGAAGATATTGGATATGATGGTCGACACCCTCGTCGAAGCAGTCAAGCATGCGACGGCCTAGCCACAATGGCGCGGTTCCATTCTCTTTGCTCCGTCAAAGGACTGACATACGGCGGGCTGTTCGAACCTGTATAGAGCGGCTCCCTCGATGCGCAAGGAGACTACAGCTCAACTGGCAACACTCACTCATGCCTAGGAGAGACGTGAGGAAGCGCTTTCAAGGCTCTGCTTGACCCAGCGCAGGTTCCTGAGACTTGTCCAACCGTAGTTGTAGAATTCGACACCGCTCGCCCCTGCTTCCATTGCCGCAACTACCTCGGCCTCTATGCTCTCCCTAGTGTAGAGGGTCGGGAAGCTGGGACGCAGAGCCACGTAGATCGGGCATTCACCGACCTCAAATTTTGCCCATTGCACATGGTAGTACACGAGCTCTGGCTCGGTTACGTAGTCGATGAAGTCGATTCCGTCGACGATGTGCGCGAGGTCATGCAAGTTCAGGCCCTCCGAACCTCTGCCCATCACTCCGCTGCCGCCCCCAGAGAACCCGCCTGCTGTAACGATGCGAAGTTCCACATCCCTGTCAGAAGCCTTCAATGCCTCGCTGACGTCATGGAACAGCGAATTGACAGTTGCTCTCTTGAAACGCAACAGCTTGTACAGTTCCTCGATATCGGTGGTGAGCACGTAGGAGTTTCTTAGAGTCTCTTCGATCGGGACTTTACGAAGGACATTTGTCGGCGTATTGAAACTGAGGTCCACAACCGCCTTGACCATCTTCCTGAGGCTTTCAGGCTGGAGTCCTTCCTTCTCCATCTTCATTGCACAGTTCTTGCAGAAACAAGTGCTCATTAGGTCTGACGTGAAAGGCTCAACTTGTGTGCCGAACATCTCATGGTGATCGCCGTGCTCTAGACCCCAGATGTATCCTGCAGATTCAAGTTGTACGGCATCAAGGTCGTATTTCTCGGCGAGGTTTCTCGCCAGACCGATCACGAACTTCCGTGAATCCGAATTGTTTCCGCAGAGAAAGTTGTAGTCTGTATCGCCATACGCATTCACCACAGCGGCATGTGGATGCGCCTTCGCCAGTTGAGAGTTGTGCAGCGTTACTGTCCAGCTGTTAACGCCGAGTCCATACTTTGCAGCTTCCCTGGTGGCCAAAGCCACTATATCCACGTCCGGAAACTGGCTATTAATCCTAGGCTTGATGGTAGTCTCATCAAAGAATTTCGGGTCGGGTCGGAAGTACACTACTCCCTCCTCGGCAAAGTAGATTTTTCTCCTAGGATTGTGGGGCAGGATGTAGCGTCCACTGTGATAGCTCGAAGCCAAATTTACATGCCCGATGCCCGAATCTCTTATCCTAGAAAAGACCTGATCGGGTCCCTCGTCCATTACGTCCCACGGATGCAGATAGATGCCGGCCTTGACTTTGCGGGGCAAAAAGTCTCATCTCAAGTTGCGGGTTCTGCAGTAACTGAACTGTGAGAATATATAAGTAGCCGCCGGCCGCGTTACGCCCGAATCACTGAGGCCGGTCGGAAATGAAGATCGGGCTGGATTTCTCATTTTGGATTGATCCCCAATATTCACTTGCAATGCTCACCCATGCCGAGAAAGCAGGATTCGACTCAGTTTGGTTCGGAGACCATTTCCTGCCATGGCACCATTCATTCAAGCAGAGCTGCTTCGTGTGGCCAGTGATGGCGGCCGCAGCAGAGCGCACGAGGAGGATCCCGATTGGAGTCGATGTCACTGTGCCCATTGGTGGAAGATATCACCCAGCCATAGTAGCGCAAGCGATCGGGACTCTTGCTACGATGTACCCCGGAAGGATTCTTTTAGGGGTGGGAAACGGCGAAGCCATGAACGAGAAGAGGTTCATGCCGTACTGGCCCAACTGGGCGGGGAGGACCGAGCGGCTAGTTGAAGCGCTCGATTTCATAAGAAAGCTGTGGAGGGCCGATGATTTCTTCGACTTCAACGGCAAGTATTTCAAGATGGAGAAAGCCTTCCTCTACGTGAAACCGAGCAAGCCTGTGCCGATCTACTTTTCAGCAATAGGCGAAAAAGCCGCGTTCTACGCAGGCAAGCATGGGGATCACATCATTACGGTAAATACGTGGCAGAAATGCAGGGACGCGATCTTTCCGCAATTCGAGAGAGGAGCGGCAGAAGCCGGAAAGGATGTTAGGAAGATGGAGAAAGTCGTCAGCATAATCGGAGGAATCGGTGACATGCCTGGGGCAATCAAGAGGATAAGAAGACTGCACGCTGGTTCCATGATTCGAAAGAACTTCAACGTGGACGACCCTAGAAAGATAGAAGAATCGCAGGTAGAACTGACAGACGAAATGATCTTTCAGAACTACTACCTGAGTAGGACCGGAGACGAACTGATCGAAACCCTGAATGCCTTCCGGAAGGTCGGAGCGTCAAAGGTCATATACACAGATTTCAGTCCTGATCCCAGCCACACGATCAGAGTGTTCAGAAAGGAAGTGATTCCATACTTCAAGAAGAAGTAGACGAGCGGCGGCTGGTCGTAGTAGAGGGAGATGTGGCATTCATTGTATGACATCATTGTACAAAAGGGTTGGTTAGTAGACGGAACCGGGTCGCCCCGCAGAAGAGCCGATATCGCGGTTACAGGCGAAAAGATAGCAAAGATCGGGAGCCTCGATCACGAGCCATCAACCCTCAGGATCGATGCTTCTGGGAAGATAGTCGCGCCCGGCTTCATCGACATGCATTCTCACGCAGACTTCACATTGCTCGCGAATCCGTATTCCTACTGCAAGATCTACCAAGGCATCACGACCGAGGTTGTGGGCAATTGCGGGATGAGCCTTGCGCCGTTCACCCGCGGAAGGGCCGACGAAGTCAAGCAGTATCTCGGGGCTTTCCTTTTCGGACAGGTCTACAGCTGGGACTGGTCGAGTCTCGAAGAGTTCTTCCAGACACTGGAACAAAGGAAAATCGGTGTCAACCTGGTCCAAGTGATCGGGCACGGAACTGTAAGGGTGTCCGTAATGGGCTTTGAAGCTAGGGCACCAACCGACACAGAACTTAGACAGATGAAGCACCTTGTAATGCAGGGCATGGCGGAAGGCGCCGCAGGACTCAGCTCAGGTCTCGTGTATCCGCCCGGCTGCTTTGCAGACCTCACAGAACTTGTCGAGTTAGCAAGCGTGGCCGCCAAGTTCCATGGAATATACACTTCGCACATGAGAGGAGAAAGTGATACGCTGCTCGAGTCGATAGCAGAGACCATTAGTGTTGGAGAGAAAGCGGGCCTGCCTGCCCACATCTCTCACATCAAAGCCGTCGGGAAGAGGAACTGGGGAAGAAGTCGAGAGGCGCTCAGTCTCATCGACGAAGCGAGACGAAGAGGACTCGATGTAACAGCAGACCAGTATCCCTATCCAGCGGGTTCCACTGTCCTTCGCCAGACTCTCCCGCCATGGAGCCTCGAGGGAGGAACAACTGCTCTCGTGGAAAGGCTCAGAGATCCGTCCACAAGAACAATGATCAGGCATGATATTGAGACAAACACGCTGTCAGTGACTTACGACACGAACCCCGGTTGGGAGAACGTGGTCTCAAGCTGCGGCATGGAGAATATAGTACTCAGCTACACGGAACACGGGCCGGACAAGCAATTCGAAGGCAAGAGTCTATCCCAAATAAGCAAAGAGACTGGCAAGGATCCCTATGACATCATGTTTGACATCATTCTGAACGATCCGAACGCGATCATGGTGGACTTCTACGCGCATGACGAGGACTTGGAAAGAATAATGAGGCATCCGCAAGTTCTTTTCTGCACAGACATGTGGACCGTGGCTCCAGGTGGTCCGGTGACAGGAGGCAGGCCGCATCCGAGAGCCTACTGCTCTTTCCCTCGGCTGCTGGGAAGATACGTCAGAGAAAAGAGGATAATTCCCCTCGAAGAAGCTGTGCACAGAATGACGGGCAAGACTGCAAGAAGAGTGGGCCTACGTGACAGAGGAATTCTGGCTGAGGGTGCGTTCGCCGACCTGACAATCTTCGATCCCGAAACGATCCAAGACACTGCCACCTTCGAATGTCCTGAGCAATACCCAAATGGAATCTCGCATGTCATAGTCAACGGAAGCGTCGTCGTGGAGAACGGGAAGCACACTGACGTTGCCGTTGGGAAAGTCTTGAGGATGTGGCCTAGCTGATGGACTTCGTACACAAGTTGAAATCGCTCTCGAATGAACTAGAGGTGCAATGAATTCATGGCACACGAAGCACTCAAGGAAGTCAACATCTGCATCAGGAACATACTTGCACTCACTCCCAAGCCAGGTCCTTCCATAGATGATGTCCTGAACAGCATAGCGAATGAGCTGGGAGTCACACAGCAGACAATATCCGACTGGATAGCCGGAAAGGGTACCATCGAACCATGGCAGCTTGAGATTCTCAAGAGAAGAGCGAGAATGGATTGACCTCGGGATGGCTGAATAGGTGCAGTATGCGCAAGCATACCCAAGGATCCTGATCCAGCAGCCGCATTCCGCTAGTCTAGTAGTGGCAGCTTCACTGGTCTGTTTTCCATCTCAGATCTGATCGCTGCGAATGCTGCTTCATGAGTGTTAACGGCGTCTTCGAGGTTACAGTGCGACTCCGTGTCCTTGAGGATGCAGTCGATGAAGTGGTCTATCTCCGCCTGGAATGGATGGTGGGTCACCTCAGCACTGTCAGGTAGAATAGTTGGGATTTCGACCCATCCTTTCTGTCCTGGAAACTTGTGCGACCAGACCCTGTTGTTCTTTATCGTGCCCTTGTCTCCGAAGATCTGAATCTGGAATGTGTAGGGCTGTATGCAATCGAAGTTTGAACAGACCTTTGC
>Ga0209314_10000581_pt1 | contig 16228 bp, 13 predicted proteins | sample I19B2metaG_FD_184146 | JGI IMG/M metagenome (GOLD analysis project Ga0209314, IMG submission 184146) | Lake sediment bacterial and archeal communities from Gulf of Boni, Indonesia to study Microbial Dark Matter (Phase II) - ​I19B2 metaG... | ecosystem: Environmental > Aquatic > Freshwater >...
TGTTCCTATGTTCCCGCTATTGGTGATACTTGACGTAGTTGTTGCTCCAACTACATTCAACGTGGTCGATACCGAGGCACTGTTCAACGTCGCTAGTCCACTAGTACTTAAAGTCGCTGTCCCTATATTAAGACTGTTGTTAATATTGCTTGTGGTTGTTAAGCCTGTTACTCCAAGAGTACCTCCTATTGTGGTATTATTGGTTACTGACAGATTACCTCCTAAAACATCAATCCCATTGTTAGCATCCACATTACCAGCAAACGTAACCTGACCGCCGGTCAATTGTGTTATGGCCTGATTATTTATTGTCAACGGCGCTCCTGATACAGTTGCACCAGCCTGGGCAGTAAGCAATCCTGCCGATGTCATAGTCCCTGATCCGGAAGTGTAAATATTTCCTGAGGTGGTAATATAGTCACCTGCAGTAAATGGTGACAGAATATTACCTGTTCTGTTCCAGTAACCAAGTTGCCCGGTTGTTGGAGCAACCGTAGTAAGTGTGCTGCTGCCATTTGTATATACACCCCTGTTTGGTGTTAATCCTGTAACAGTTAAAGCATTGAATGTCGGAGATGCACCTGTATGAATATTCTGAGGTGTTGAGAGTGTAATTTGTCCTGCTATAGAGAGATCAACATTTACCTGGTTGGTGGTTCCAAGCAAAGTTTTATATTCATTTGCAGTACCAGCGCCATTCATCCCCAGCAACTGGTTGGAGGTTCCCAGAGCTGTTGCAGCAATCGCTTTCCATCCGCCATCCCAATACCAAAATGATTTGGTCTCAGTATCATAAACCAGCATACCCTGGGCAGGTGGTTTTGAACCCAGAGTGAGTCTTTCACTTGTGAGCATCCTGGGAGCCAGGAAACCTCTTAGCGTAGATTGTAAATCTAGCACAGCCCATTGACTGGGAGTCGGAGTAATGGCCTGATCTGTAATAGCCACACCTTGCTGGCCATACGTCTTGCCGACATCTATGACCGACAAGAGAATCATCATTAACAAAACGATTACGGAAGGGACAAACCTTGCCCGCTTTCCCGGCTGCCATCTCCCGGCACCACCATTGCCCGAAGATGAGTTTTGTGTTGTTTTCATACTATTCCTCCGATATTGTCTTAATGTCTTTGTGTCTATATGTCTGAATATATTATACATGCCTGCTCTTGATTCTTGCTTCTTGTTTCCTGTTTCTTTTATCTTCTTCCCTACGCCCTGTGCCTCTTTAATTTAACCCACCCCTTGCCCCTCCCAGGAGGGGAACCAAATCCCTGGTGCCTTGCTTTGCCAGCCGAAGCTTTAGCGAAGACTGGTGCCCTGAGCCCTTTATAGTTAAAACAATACAATCCCTGCCCGACCTCTTCTCTTTTTTTTTAAAGATCGACCAGTTTTATATTTTATTTCGTGTCCGTTCATTTTCCCGGGAAACGGACTTTTATCCAATCTTTTTCAAGACCGTAAAAACCATATAACGGTTGCACCTCTGCAAACCTGTTAAACGATTAAATATATAGAATTATTTATTAATCTGACGGCTTTTTTTGACCAACAGAGTCAATTAAGTGATAACCTGCCGATTTCATTAAATGTCGTCTGGTCTGCTGGTCTGCTGGTCTGCTGGTCTGCTGGTCCTATTGATGTGCAAATTCCTAAAAAGAATATCTTTTTCAGGGATTATTTCCGATCTTAGTTTATGTATCTTTATCATAACTTTAAAATCGTGCTAAAATGGGAACTGTAAAGAATTTTGAAGACCTTGAAGTCTGGAAAATTTCAAGGGAACTAATTAATCTGATTTATTCGGATTTCAGGAATTGTAAAGATTATACCTTCAAAGATCAGATAACCAGAGCTGGAATCTCCTCAATGAACAATATTTCTGAAGGCTTCTATCGCAACAGCGATTCGGAATTCAGACATTTTCTGAATATTTCCAAAGGTTCTGCAGGTGAAATAAAGAGTATGTATTATATAGCTGAAGATCAAAAATATATACTCCCTGAGATTGCTGATGTCAGACGTCAATTAGTACAACGACTTATCAATGCCAATGGCAGTCTTATGAGATACCTTAAATCTTCATCTAATAAATCAGCAGAGTAAATTTTACCATCTGATCACTAGACCAGCAGACCAGTAGACCAGAAGACCAGCCAGACTAGATAACAAGCATCGCATCACCGTAGGTGCCGAACCTGTATTTCTCCTTAACGGCAACCTTGTAAGCTTCGAACAGTAAGTCGTAGCCGGCAAATGCAGCAACCATCATTAGCAGGGTTGAGTATGGGAGATGGAAGTTGCTGATCATCATGTCAGGTACTTTGAAATCATAAGGAGGAAAAATAAATTTATTTGTCCATCCGTCATATGGCTTCAGGTATCCGTCAGTTGAAACTGAGCTTTCAAGGGTGCGTACAACAGTGGTCCCCACAGCACATACCCTGTACTTATTATCCTTTGCCTTATTAACGATTGCAGAAGCTTCTTCCGTGATTTTAATCCGCTCCGAATCAACTTTATGTTTTGTAAGATCTTCAACATCAACACTTCTGAAATTACCCAGACCAACATGTAATGTTATCTCGGCAAAATCAACTCCTATAATTTCAAGTTTTTTAAGAAGTTCACGACTGAAATGCAATCCTGCAGTAGGAGCAGCTACAGCTCCCTCATGTTTCGCAAATATCGTCTGATACCTCTCACTGTCTTCCGGTTCAACCTTGCGGTTAATAAATTTAGGAAGCGGGGTCTCACCCAGACCATACAATGTCTCCTTAAACTCCTCATAGGTCCCGTCGAAAAGGAACCTGAGTGTTCTTCCCCTTGAGGTTGTGTTATCAATGACTTCTGCAACCAACAAATCATCCTCACCAAAATAGAGCTTATTCCCGATCCTTATCTTTCTGGCCGGATCTACCAGTACATCCCATAATCTCTGCTCCCGGTTAAGTTCCCTCAGGAGAAAAACCTCTATCTCCGCTCCTGTCTTCTCCTTGTTCCCGTACAACCTGGCCGGAAAGACCTTGGTATTATTGAAAACCAGAACATCATGCTCATTAAAATATGAAGTTATTTCCTTGAAAATTTTATGTTCAATCTCCCTTGTCTTCCTGTTAACTACCAGTAACCTCGATTCATCCCTGTTCGCTGAAGGATAAAGTGCTATCAAATCCTGCGGAAGATTGTACCTGAATTGCGATAATTTCATAAATATCAGCTGTTTTTAATTTTAAATTTCCTTTATACGTAAAAATTGCAGATTTGTTACAAAACCGGTTTAATAAATCTGCAAGTCTCTGCGCTTCACTGTTATGCATAGGGATTTTGAACATGTGTAATGGCATATTGTTCAACAATCTCCCGGAACTTCTCCGGATCATATGCATCGGAAACCTTAAATTCTCCAATTGATGTTCTTTCAAGGGCGGATAAATAGCATCCGCTTTCAAGTGCTTTTCCAAGATCACGTGCAAATGATCTGATGTAAGTCCCTTTGCTGCAGATCATCCTGACTTTAATTTCAGGCAGACTGAATGACAGCAGCTCTATCTCCCTGAACCAGACAGTAACCGGTACAAGTTCCTTATAAATCCCCTGCCTGGCAAATTCATAAGCCCTCTTTCCTGCTATCAGCTTTGCAGAATAAATTGGAGGAAGCTGCTTTTGTTCTCCCAGAAAACCATTCAGCTTCTCACACACCATTTCTTCAGTAATATGATCTGTCGGAAAACTGGAGTCTGTCTCTGTTTCAAGGTCAAATGATGGTGTTGTTGCTCCGGCAGTAAAAGTGGCAACATATTCCTTATCGAGGTCCCGAAACTCATCAATTTTCTTTGTGGCACTGCCGGTACATATTATCATCAGACCGCTGGCAAGAGGATCCAGTGTTCCTGCATGCCCGACCTTGATTTTTTTCAGGCCAAGGGTACTTCGCAAAATACTCCTGACCTTGTTAACTAAATCAAATGATGTCCAGTATAGTGGTTTATCAAAGAGCAGAACCTGCCCTTTTTCATAAACAGAAAGTTTTTCAGAAGACATTTAATCCGAGTAAAATTGAGAAAATACCAATCAGAATACAATATGCAGCAAACCAGAACAGATTTCCCCTTTTAACAAGTTCTATCATCCATTTGCATGCAAAATATCCCGAAATAAAGGCTGTTATAAAACCTGTTAAAATTATAATTAAAGATGTTCCCTCTGTTGTAAAATCTCCTGTTTTCATCTCAACCAGGTTCGCCCCGATTATCGGAACAAGTACCATCAGGAATGAGAATTTTGCAATGTCTGCTTTTTTGTTACCCAGCATCATACCAGTGGCAATAGTAGCTCCCGACCTTGAAACTCCGGGAAGAATTGCAATTGCCTGGGCTATACCTACAACAAAGGCATCAATAAATCCAATAGGTCTTTCTTTAGGTCTGATAAAAATTGTCAGCAATAATAACAGAGCAGTTACAAGAAATTCTATTCCGAGTGAAACCATATTCCCGGTAAAAAAGTTTTCAGCAATCTCTTTCAGAAAAAATCCTGCAAAGGCAGTGGGTATCATTGAGACTACTATTTTGGAAATATAAATTGTCTCTTCATTCCATTTGAACTTAAAAAACCCGCCAACCAATGCTGAAATTTCTTTCCACAGGACAACAATTGTACTTAAAACCGTTGCTCCATGTACTGCAATTGAAAAATAAAAATTGGCCTCATGGTCCATGCCGAAAAGATACTTCCCAAGTTCAAGATGACCTGAACTGCTGACAGGTAAAAATTCTGTAAGTCCTTGTATCAGACCAAGGATTATAGCTTCAAAGAGATTCATTATGATAATATTATCTTAATACATTAAATCTGTTTCATAAGAGATAAGTTGGCAGTTGGCAAAAAGCAGTTGGCAGGTTTTAGATTGCCAACTGCAGACTGCCAACTTTTAATCTATTGTAATTCTGATCAGGTCTTCAGGTTTTCGGCTTTTTCATAATCGCCCAGATCTCAAATATGAATCCTGCTAACAATACAACAGGGGCCAGGGTTATTCGTCTGAAACTGAAGATCTCTTCACTGAATTTATTCGGATCATCTGATTTTCCACCTAGCATCAGCAGGAATCCAAGAACAATGATTCCAAATCCTATCGCAAGCAATTTGTAATTTTCAGGTCCAAGTGGAAAATTGAGTTTTTCCTTATTTTCATTTTTTGTGCCCATAGTTATTCAATAATAAAGTTCGTCTTCCGAAATACTCAGATATCTGTTAACGGAAAAGAAGGTTGAAATAATATTAATTAATACTCCTGAAATAATCAGTAAAACTGCCAGCAGCAATAAAAGGTTAGTACTTCTGAAGGTAAATAAAAGGAAAAATTCCTTTTCGATCAGATAAAGCATCCCCATAAGAAGAGCCATGGCAATTAAAGCTGCTATAAGCCCGTGAATGGCACTCTGTATAAGGAACGGCCGTCTTATAAAACCCCTTGTGGCACCAATAAGCTGCATGGTCCTGATGATAAATCTTTTTGAATATACCGATAACCTGATTGTATTGTTGATTATTGTAATGGCAATAAGGAAAAGGAATGAACTAATAACCAATAAAAACAGGCTTATTTTTTTCACATTCTCATTGATAAGGAAAAGAAGCGACTCCTGATAATAAACCTCCTTAACAAAAGGATATTCAAGAACGTACTTTTCAATTTTTACCACACTATCGGGACTTGTATAACCGGCATAAAGATATACATCAATTGAAGGCGGCAAAGGATTATCACCAAGGAAGTTGATGAAATCCTCACCAAGCTCCTCCTTCATCTTTGCAGCTGCTTCACTCTTTGATACATACTCGGTCGACTTCACATAAGGTTTGGCATCCAGATCTTTCTGCAGCACCCTGATATCAGCCTCCTTGGCATCATCATCAAGCATAATGGAAAACGAAAGACTCTCACGGAAATAATCCGAAAGTTCCTTTGCATTTATAAGCAAAAGTCCCAGAACTCCAAGTAAAAAAAGCACTAGTGATACACTTATGACAAGTGTAATATATGAACTCCTTAATCTTGCCTTTGACAGTCCGTTTTCCTTGTTCTTCAAGTTATGTCTCGCTAATATTTTTATCCTGATCTTCCTACCCCTAAATCCCCCAGGGGGGACTTAAAAACCCCATCTGTAAATAAGCCCCCCTTGGGGGGTTTGGGGGTATGGGTTTTCTCATCCCTCCTTTATTCAACGACCGTTATCCACCCGAATGTATCCTCAGCATCACCGCACTGGATGGCAGTAAGTCTTTCATACAACATCATTGAAACAGGTCCGGGTTTTCCATCCATGCAATATTCATAGATCTTGTTCTTATCCGGATCAACTATTTTTGCAATAGGTGTTATTACAGCTGCCGTACCGCAGGCTCCGGTTTCTGAAAACTCTGCAAGCTCCTCTACAGGAACAGGCCTCCTTTCAGCCTTCATACCAAGGCTTTCTGCAATATCAATAAGACTCATATTGGTTATGGAACCCAGGATCGAGTCAGATTTCGGGGTAACATAAGTGTTCCCTTTTATGCCAAAAAAGTTTGCCGGACCACATTCATCAATATATTTCTTCTCCTTTGAATCGAGAAATATGGTGCTTGAATATCCGCCATTTCTGGCTGCAATTATTGCACGCATGCTGGCAGCATAATTGCCTCCAACTTTAAATATTCCTGTTCCCAGAGGAGCGGCTCTGTCAATATCCCTGCAAATAAGCATATTAACCGGCTTGATACCTTCCTTAAAATATGGCCCTACAGGTGTTACAAATACAACAAATGTATACTCTGAGCCGGGTTTGACACCAACCTCCGCACCGCTTCCAAAGAGCAGGGGACGGATATAAAGAGTTGCACCCGATCCGTATGGTGGAACAAATTTTCTGTTCAGGTTTATTACTTTAAAAATAGCCTCCCTGAACATTTCAACCGGGAATTGTGCCATCTTAATACCTTCGGCAGAAAAAAGCATTCGTTTTGCATTCTCTTCCCAGCGGAATAACCTTACTTTTCCATCCTTCCCCATATAGGCTTTTAATCCCTCAAATGCCTCCTGACCATAATGTAAACCGGTGGCAGCTATATGAACATCAATAAATTCTGAAGCAGAAACCTCAAGTTTTCCCCACTTTCCATCCTTATAAACACAACGTATATTGTAATCGGTCTTCATATAACCGAACGGAAGGTTTTTCCAGTCAAGCGTTTCCATAAGAGCTCTTTTTCGAAATTCGCGTTAAAAGTACATTATTAAAAGTTATCCTGATTAAAAATCGTTATGAATTTGTATTATTGTTCCTTGTCATAAAGAGCCACTACCTGTGTTTCCACTTCAACATTCCTGAGAACTCTTGCTGTTTCAGTGACGAAAATATGCCTGTTGAGTAATTTTGTCTGAATTTCTGCCCAGTCTTTGTCCTCATAAAGAGAACCATGCTCTGCAATTTCTTTCCTTAGTTTCTGTGTAAGTGCGTGATAATCAACTCTGCCCATATATTCATACCGTGCATCATGAAGTATTTTATCCTCTGTGCTTTCAATGATTTCAGAAAATGAATTCCTTATCATCTTCCTGGTAATATCCACATTATTCTGGCTGAAACCGTGCCGTGGAAGTATCTCTTCAACATTTCTGATTGCAACCTCCATGGGTTTGAAATAATCGGAAATATACCCGGTAATAAGGAATATTGCTGCCAGCTTCAGGTTTATCAGTTCCTCTTCTCCCGTTTTCTCTGCTCTTGAAAGAAGATCAACCTGATTACAGATATTCCTAAACATTGAACCATTATGGAAATGCAGGTTCTGCGGAGCTTCTGTCTCAAACATCTTTTCAACAATCTCTTCAATATCCTCAAGTTTCAGCATCTGCATCTTCACTACAAATTTCCTGTTGGGGCCTCCGTTCTCATCACACAATTCCGGAATGATATCCTTTACAAAATACATCTCAAGTTCCCCTTTATATTTTACAGGCATTTTACCCCTGTAATCACATGAAAAGAAATCTTTTACAAACTCATATGTGGTGCCTGAAATATTTATTTTTCCTGCTTCACCCGATGATTCCATACGGCTGGCAGTATTAACAGTATCTCCCCAGATATCATACGACATCTTCTTCTGTCCTACAACTCCTGCAACTACTGTCCCTGTATGTATTCCTATCCTGATATCCCAGAATTTCATTCCTTCAAGTTCTGAACTCTCCTTCAGCCTGGTCATATACGCCCTCATCTCAAGAGCCGCCAGGATTACCTCAACCGGATTCGTACGGTTCTTCTCGGGAATTCCCCCGGCACACATATAGGCATCACCAATTGTCTTTATCTTTTCAATCCTGTATTTCTCTACTACTGAATCAAAGGTGAAGAAAAACTTATCGAGTTCATCAATTAGCACCTCGGGGTTCATCTCCTCTGCAATTTTTGTAAACCCCTGTATGTCGGAAAAAAGAACCGTTACAAAATTATATTTGATCTTTGTTGCCTTTCCCTTTGCCATTAGTTCATCTGCTGTATTCTTGGGAAGAAGATTCGCCAGCAATGCTTCCGTTTTTTCTTTCTCTCTTACCAGTTCTTCAGTACGCTCATTGATAATCTGCTCCAGATGATACTGCCTGTAAGCAAACCCCAGGTTAAGCTGATTATAAAAGACCCAGAATATTAACAGGATAATTATCAGTAAGCCTGCAAAACCGATGATCATCGAAATAGACATAATATTTTGAGCTTTTAATCTATCAAAAGTAGCACATAAAACAGAGAGGGCAAAGGGAAAGCTCATTTTTGAGTATTTTTACAGGCAAATCAACGATGAAAAATGGAGATAATCTTTGCTTCAAATAATGATCACAAGTTGCGCGAAATCAGTAGTATCATCGACAACAATATAAAACTTCTCAGTCTAAAGGATATTGATATTAATGAAGATATTCCTGAAGAAGAGCCTCATCTTGAAGGGAATGCACTTGCGAAAGCAAGATATGTGCACAGGATCACAGGGATGAATGTTTTTGCTGATGACACAGGCCTTGAAGTGGATGCACTCGGGGGCCTTCCCGGGGTCAAATCAGCAAGATTCGCAGGTGAAAGCAGGGACTTCTCTGCAAATATTGACAAGCTGCTTCTGATGCTGGGGACAAATAAAAACAGGAAAGCACAATTCAGAACTGTAATAGCTCTTATATGGGATAATAAGGAGTATCTGTTTGAAGGAATAGTTGAAGGAAATATAATAAGTGAAAGAAGAGGGGAAGGAGGCTTTGGATATGATCCTGTATTCATTCCCAACGGAAAATCGATGACATTTGCTGAAATGTCCCTGTCGGAAAAAAATACAGTTTCGCACAGGGCGAGGGCACTTGAAAAGTTGAAGACATTCTTCAGCCTGATAAAAAATACTGACAATAAACCGGAATAAATACTGTTTAATTACAGATGAGAAGAATAGTATTCATATTCTTTCTGCTTGCATCCCTTCCCGGGTTGAATGCCCAAACTCCTGTGGGAAGCTGGTCAGATCATCTGGTCTATAATTCTGTGAGAGCACTTTGTGCCTCATCAAAAGATATTTTTGCCTCAACCGGCTCATCTCTCCTCGTTTATAACAGGGAATATGAAGAGTTAAAAAAAATGTCAACAATAAACGGTCTCACTGAAACAGGCATCAGCGCAATTAACTGGTCGGAAGAATACAATACCCTTGTTATTGCATATATCACCACTAATATCGACCTGATAAAAAACAATACAATTACCAACTTACCGGATATTGCCAGAAAATATATCCCCGGAAAGAAGGAGGTAAACAGAATCCGGATCAGGGGTAAATATGCGTACCTGGCATGCAGCTTTGGAATTGTGGTAATTGACATTGCAAAGAATGAGGTCTATGATACCTGGAAACCGGGATCTGGCTCTGAAACAACAGAGGTCTGGGATCTGGCGTTCGGAGACGGGAAAATTTATGCAGCAACAGGAGCAGGACTTTATTCAGCAGATCAGGCAAATACAGGTCTGGCATATTTTGGTAACTGGAAATTGCTTTCTGATTTTCCGCAACCCTACGGAAAGTACACTTCAGTAGTTTGCTCCGGCAGTAAACTTTATGCAAATCTTTCAGTTACAAATGCCCCGGGGGATTATATTTATTCATACGATGGTACTCCGGAACTGTTTTCATATATACCGGGAATTTATAACCGAACTTTTGAAGTTTCCTCCGATGGTTTCATTATCACAGCCTCATCTTCTGTAAAACAATTTAATTCAGGCGGATCACTTGTCAGCTCAATTGATTCTTCCCGGTGGCCTGATCCCGATTTTTCACAGGCAGTAGAAAGTAATGGGGAAATATGGATTGCCGACAGATCATCAGGGCTGCTGAGATCCCTGAATTCAAAAATTACACCCTTCACCCTTCCCGGACCATTAACCAACAATGCCTTTCACATAAGCTCCTCTGATGGAAAAACAATCATTGCCGCAGGTGGCACTGATGTTTCATGGAATAATCTGTGGAGACCTTTACAACTCTCGGTTTTTGATGAAAATGAATGGACGGGTATATCCTCTTCATCTGTATCGGATGGCATAAGAACACTTATTGATCCGGATGACAGGAATCATTTTTTTGTTGCCACCTGGGGGGGAGGATTGCTTGAGTATAAAAACAATGAACTGATCCATCAGTACAATTATACAAATTCACCTCTTCAGACAATAATTCCCGGCAGACCCTATGTCAGAATATGTGGTCTGGCGATGGATAAGAAAAAAAATTTATGGATTACTCAGTCTGAAGTCACCGGAAGTATGAAAGTTCTTAAGCCTGACGGAACGTGGATTGTTAATCCTTTAACAATAGATGTCCAGATGATAGGTGATATGATTATTACCAGTAATGGCTATAAATGGATAATACTCCCACGGGGTAACGGATTGTTTGTTTTTGACGATAAGGGAACCCCTGATGTTTTTACTGATGACAGGTATAAGAAGATGCTTATTGAAGAATCAGACGGAGATATTCTTTCATATGTCTATTCAATTGCAGAGGATCTTGAGGGAAATATCTGGGTTGGCACAGATCAGGGTCCGCTTGTCTATTACAATCCGGAAAAGGTCTTCACTGAAAAGCTCAATGCTTTCAGGATAAAAATACCCCGGAATGATGGCAGCAATACTTATGATTATATGCTGCAGACTGAAGTTATAACTTCCATTGCAATAGACGGAGCAGACAGGAAATGGCTTGGGACAGAAAAAGCCGGAGCTTATCTTTTATCGCCTGACGGGACAGTGCAGGTAAAAAAATATACCGAGGAAAACAGCCCTATTCTGTCAAATTCAATTGTCTCTGTTGCGGTCGACAACAAAACAGGTGATGTCTGGTTCGGGACTTCAAAAGGTGTTCAGTCTGTCAGGGGGGATGCAACAGAAGGTCTTGATGAGTTCACAAATGTTTATGCATTCCCGAATCCTGTCAGACAGGAATTTTCAGGAAATCTGACAATCACAGGGCTGGTACGTGATTCCAGAATTAAGATTACCGATGTCAGCGGCAACCTTGTTTATGAAACTGAATCATCAGGAGGAATGGCATCATGGGATCTTAAAACCTATAACGGACATAGAGTTGCAACAGGAGTATACCTGATCTTCTGTGCTAGTAATGACGGAACAGATTCCTGTGTAATAAAGGTCCTTGTAATAAAATGATTATCAGTCGGTAATCAGGCTCTGGATTCTCTCAATCTGTTGTTGTTTATTGACTTCCCTCAGGCTTCTGGCTGTAGCAGTGAAATACTGGTGTCCTGAAATAAATTTAACCTGGATCTTGTTCCAGTCATTTAGTGATCCTATTTTATTCTGAGCCTTAAGTTCCTCATACAGGGTATTTGATACCGGAATAAAATCACTTCTCCCGAGGTAATCAAGATCAGAATCACAAATAATGTTTTCAAGAAGATTGGTTGGCCTTGGAGGAAGTTTGGTTGCCATAATTATAGAGCAGATCCTGTCGATCTGCTCAGGAGAGTAGTTATATTTCGGAAGCATTTCCCGTGCAATAACTGTACCATGGTATTCGTGGTTATCATAGGCAACAGTATGTCCGACATCATGGAACAGGCCAGCGGTTTTAAGAAGAAGTATTTCCTCGTCAGAACATCCTTCACCCCAACCGATGAGTTCAACTTCTGTTACTATATCGACTGTATGCTTCACATTGTGATAATAAAGGTAATCAGGCAGCTCTTTTTCAAGCTTGTCAAGAATAACTTCCTGAATATCTGTAAACTGAATAAGCCCGAATTTGACCATAAAGGCTTCATTGGGGACCATTCCTTCTCCGTTTTGGGAGAATTCAGGCTTAAGTCCCAGAACCCGGTACATCTGAAGATCGCCCTTATATTTAACCGGAAGTTTGCCAAAGTACTCGCAATCGAAAAACTCTTTTACCAGTTCATAGGTCATAACTGAAATCAGGATTGTGCCATTTTCGGATACTGTTTCAACCCTGCTTGCGGTATTTACAGTATCACCTTTTATGTCATAATTAACTTTCTTCTTGCCTGATATCTCCGCGGTGACAGGTCCGGTATGAATCCCGATTTTCAGATCCCAGATTTTGTTCCCTTCACCCCGTTTTTGCGTTTCAATTCCTGAAAGGAAATTCCTCATTTCCATTGCAGCCATAACTACATCTACGGGGTTGGTTATATTCTTAACAGGAATACCGCCTGCACACATGTAGGTATCCCCAATTGTTTTTATCTTTTCAATTTTGTACCTCGCAACAATTGAATCGAATTCGTACAGAATCTCATCAAGTTCATCCATAACACCTGATGAGTCCATTCCTTCAACCAGCTTTGAAAATCCATGTATATCGGCAAAGAGAACTGTCGCCATATTGAACTTTAGCGATCTCTCCTTTTTCTCTCCTTCAGAATCTTTTATACCGTCGGGGGCAGCCTTTTCATAAAGAGTTTTGAACTTCTCATATTCCCTGGTCAGCTTTTCATTCTGCTTCTCAAGCTTTTTAATATGATCCTCAAGCTCCTGGTTTTGTTTCGCCAGGCGGGCAATCCTTTTTACAAGCTCCTCATTGTTTATTCCTGCCATTTCACAGACGATTGATCAGTAAATATAATAAATTTGTTTGAAAAATCAGTTCTGCCCTCACCCCTTTCCCTCTCCCGTGGGGAGAGGGGTTGAGTCAATGTATGGTTAAGTACTGACACCCCTTCTCCCCCGGGAGAAGGGGATGGGGGATGTGGTTAAAAAAAATAACATGCTTGAAAAAACCAGAGGCATAGTACTCAATCAGATAAAGTATACTGATTCAGGAATTGTAGCAAGACTTTACACAAGAGAATTCGGAAGGACATCTTTTATGGTTAAAGGGATGCGGAGAAGAAAAACCGGGAAACACAATATTCTTTTTCAGCCATTATTCATCCTTGATCTCGACATTTACTACAAAGCATCAAGGGAGATGCAGATGATAAAAGAAATCTCTGTTTCCTTTACACCTCACAATATATATTCTGACATCAGAAAGAGCAGTGTGGCTATTTTTTTGGGTGAGGTACTTACTTCGGTTTTGAAGGAAGAAAGTCCGAATGAAGAGTTATTTGACTTCGTGGAGAAGTCTGTAAGATACTTTGAAAACAGCACAGAAGGATATGCCAATTTCCATCTTGCCTTTCTGGCAGGTCTCAGCAGCTATCTGGGATTTGAACCAGGGCAAAAAAACTCACCTGAAGAGAAATTCTTCGATATGAAAAATGGTAATTTCGTTTCTCTTCCACCAGTCCATGGTCACTATTCCAATCCTGAAAATTCAGCCATCCTTGCATCCTTTTTTGCATCATCATACGAGAATGTTAAAAATATTCCCCTTACCGGAGGACAACGGAATGAGGTACTTGATGATCTGCTTAAGTATTTTTACATCCACCTTCCTGGTCTTACAAGGATCAAATCGCTTGATATTCTCAAGGAGGTTTTTGGATAGGAAGAGCGGCCACAATACTCTTTTTTAATTATCTTTAGCCATCAAACTGATCTTAAATGGCAATTATCCCATCCATCGTTAGCTGGCTCAATACAAAACGAATAAATCAGATTGATCTCTTCAGGAAATATCCTCTTGAAACACAGCAGGAAACAATTTATAAACTACTTGCAAAAGCTGCCACAACTGAATGGGGAAAACAGCATCAGTATTCATCCGTCACATCCATTTCTGACTACCAGAACAGATTCCCCGTTCAGACATATGAGGATTTAATTCCCTATGTTGAAAGATTAAGGAAAGGAGAAAACAATCTTTTATGGCCCGGGGAAATAAAATGGTTTGCAAAATCATCAGGGACAACTTCCACAAAAAGCAAATTCATCCCGATGACCAATGATTCACTTGAAAAATGTCATTACAGGGCAGCAAAAGATATTCTCATTATTTACACTATGAATAATCCCGCTACCGGGATTTTTTCAGGGAAAAGTCTCACCCTGGGCGGAAGCCATAAGATTGATAATTACAGTAATGACACCCTTTACGGAGATCTTTCGGCAATCCTTATTGAGAATGCACCATTCTGGGTTGATATCATCAGGACTCCAAAATCAAAGATTGCACTACTGGAGGATTTTGAGGAGAAACTGAATACAATAACCCGGACTACAATAAACGAAAATGTTACAAATATTGCCGGTGTACCCTCATGGTATCTGGTTCTGATCAAACAGGTACTTGCCTATACCGGAAAATCTAACCTTCTCGATGTATGGCCGAATCTTGAAGTATTTTTCCACGGAGGGGTAAGCTTTACTCCTTACAGGGAACAATTTAAAAATCTTATCAGAGGTGCACAGATGAATTATATGGAGACATATAATGCCTCCGAAGGATTCTTTGGGATGCAGGATGATCCGAAAAGGGATGATATGCTCCTGATGCTTGATTATGGAATATTCTATGAATTTATCCCTGCTGACAGGATGACTTCCGGTTCCACCCCTGCCCTGACATTAGGTGAAGTTGAAAAGGATGTGAATTATGCTATTGTAATTTCAACCAATGGCGGTCTCTGGAGATATATGATGGGAGATACTGTAATTTTTACAGAACTGAATCCTTTCCGATTCAGGATATCGGGACGGACAAAACATTTCATCAATGTTTTCGGAGAGGAAGTAATTATTGATAATGCAGAAAAAGCACTTGAATCAGCCTGCAGAAAAACAGGAGCCCTGATAACAGAGTACACTGCAGGACCTGTTTTTATGAGTGCTGACTCCAAAGGTTCACACGAATGGCTGATTGAATTTGAAAGAGAACCATCCAACCTTCTTCAGTTCACTGAAACACTCGATGATGTTCTGAAATCAGTTAATTCCGATTATGAAGCCAAGAGGCATAAAGATCTGAATCTTGTAATGCCTGTAGTAAGGCCTCTTCCGAAAGATACATTCAATAAATGGCTGATTTCCAAAAATAAATTCGGCGGTCAGAATAAGGTCCCGAGGCTTTCAAACTCAAGGGATTATATTGAAGAGCTTTACATTATTGCAGGGATAGTAAGAGATTAGTGCACCAAATGCTTTAAAGGAGGGTGTCTCACAAGCCTCTTTTTCTTCTTCCACCCCTAAATCCCCCAGGGGGGACCTGAAATCCATATTCCAGATAAGCCCCCCTTGGGGGGTTGGGGGGTAAATTCGTACTTATGAGACAGACTCTTTAGGGTGAGGTCGCTTAAAAACTTTATTCGCTTATTTAATTTTTATTACTTTTATACCCTCTGAAGTAACTCTCTTTATATGCATATAGCAATTGCAGGAAACATTGGTTCCGGAAAAACCACGCTGGCAGGATTGCTTGCCAAACACTATGGCTGGACACCTCATTATGAAGATGTTGATGATAATCCATACCTGAATGATTTTTATGAAGATATGCAGCGATGGTCCTTCAACCTGCAGATCTACTTTCTCAATTCACGATTCAGCCAGATACTTGAGATCAGGAAATCCGACAAGACAATTGTCCAGGACAGAACTATATACGAAGATGCATACATATTTGCCCCAAACCTGCATTCGATGGGATTAATGTCAACCCGGGACTTTGACAATTATTCCACTCTTTTTAAAATGATGAGTTCTCTCATCCAGCCTCCCGACCT
>Ga0209314_10000582_pt1 | contig 16227 bp, 20 predicted proteins | sample I19B2metaG_FD_184146 | JGI IMG/M metagenome (GOLD analysis project Ga0209314, IMG submission 184146) | Lake sediment bacterial and archeal communities from Gulf of Boni, Indonesia to study Microbial Dark Matter (Phase II) - ​I19B2 metaG... | ecosystem: Environmental > Aquatic > Freshwater >...
GAACAGGATTGGTTGATGAAATCAGCGTCTTCTTCCCCAAATTCTCTGCCAGATAATAGGCGGCACCAGCTGCAACAATGGTCTTGCCAACCCCGCCCTTTCCACCAAAGAAAAAGTACCTCAAGTTGGGCTTTGAAGCGATAAATTGGTCAAAGCTCAGACTCATGAACATCCTCTCATTTAAACAGGGTTTCAGCCACTCTAGATATCATATTCAATCCCTTTGGTTCTCGATCAAACATGGGAACAATTCCTCGAATCAATAGTCCAAATTCCTTTTCTATGGTTTTCAGATATTTTTGCTGCATCGATATCTTGTTCTTCAGGAAGGGAGGGACATTTGGTTGCTTTGCCAACTCAACTGGATAAACCTGGTTTACTAAAACTCCACTCAATGGTATATTGAATGCCTTAAACATCTCTAAGGCTTTTCTTGTATCCAGTATTGGCATGAGTTCTGGTATGAGAACGTAAAAGAAGGCCGTGTGCTCCCTATCCCTCATCATGGTGCTCACAAAGTCTAATCGAGATCGTATGAACTCTAACTCCTCTAGAATCTTGTCCTCTTGAGCAAGTCCCCCTTTACCGCTGAGAACCGAAGCCACATCACCGTATTCATCGGCTTTTCTCCTGGTTTCAACGATTTTGTCCACCCACGCATCGAGAACTTCCGCCATACCCAAAAAGCGGATGGCGTGACCATGAGGCATCATGTCAAATATGTAGTAATCGTATGCTCCGCTAGTCATCAGTTCTACCATGGCATCGAAGGTGGCGGACTCAGCCATCGCCGGCTCCGCCGCACAGGATTTGATATAGTCATCTACCTCCTTCGGCACCTCTCCATACATCTTCTCAATCTTTTGTCGAATCTCCTCTTGATACATCGATATTCTTTTGTCAGCGTCAATTTCCAATGCGAAGAGATTGGGAGCCATTTCTACCTCACCTTTACCAAAAATGCTCCTCTCAAAGATGTCGGTGAGGCTGGCTTGGGGGTCTGTGGAAAATACCACCACCCTCTTACCCTGCTTTGCCAGCCAATAAGCAGTCGCGGCAGAAAGAGTGGTTTTCCCGAGGCCCCCCTTCCCACCAAACAAAACATACTTAACAGTTGGGTTAGAGCGCAAATATTCCTGGATGGACATGGGTACTGACAAGTTGTCACGCCCCATTAGGCGAAGATGGTGTCTGTAACGTCTCGTTCCCTTAGCAGTGTCCTCTTCCACGTCTTTACATGAGGAACCGCGTATGGCAACAGCCTCAAACAATAATAGGGCGGTAGCACCGGCACGCCGAGCATGTCGCCCATCGTGATCAACATGAAGAGGTTCTCAAGATGCATTCTGGTCTTTAAAGCGTAAGAGACCATGCCGTGCATAGCCATGCCATAAACCAAGCCCTTAACCGCCTTCTTCACCTCACTTTCCTTCTTCTCTTCCCCTTTTTCCTCCTTAGTCACGGTGATTCACCTAAACACATGCAATAATTCATGTGGTTTAAACATTTCTATTTTTAAGTTGACCTACCTCAACTTTCCTGTTATGTCCCTTTCCTTAAGAAGAAAACGCCTCCAAGCCCGTAGCCGAGGCGTCCAGTATGGAAGCAGCCTAAGCCGATAATATGAAGAAACCGAATATCCAAGCATATCGCCAACAACCACTAACATAAGCATATACTCAGCGCAAAGCCTTCTTTCCTTTAAATCCTGAATCATGTCGTACACGGTGGCGCCCATAAGAAAATCCTTTACCGCCGCTTTAATTCCCCGTATCCTGCCGCTGATGGACACCATCAGAGCCTCACGTTACATAAGGAAAATGTGGCTTATCAGTTTTAATGATTCGTTGAAAAGACGATCTTCTTCCCTAAGAACTCTTCCTGTGTGCAGCGCCTGACGAAGCTCAATGCGACTTATCTCTTGCCTAATTCTCCTAAATCGACGATTATCTTGTACAGTCCTTCGGTTTCTTCACCTGCTCAACGCTGACAACAGTTTTAACCTGCATGTTCAACCTTCTAAATTCGTCGATTCCAACATAACCGGTTTCCAAGACGCCCCCACATTTTGCATTAAACGTTTTTAGTGCTTCCCCTAACATGACCTGGATAAAATTTCCTCTTTTTCACTAGAGTTTGGTTAAGCGTTTGCTTCAGTTTTGTAATATTTGGGAAGCCACAGAGGGAATGGAGAATGATTTCAGAAAAATTAATAACAGTGTTATACTTACTTCAAGTATTCGTGTGAAAACGTTTAGGAGCGTTGTTGATGCTCAACGTGGAGGAAGTGAGAAAAGATTTTCCGATTTTAGAAACCGGCGTGATCTACTTAGATAACACTGCGAGCAGCCTAACCCCAGAGCCCGTACTTCAAAAGATGCTGGAGTTTTATCGCCAATACCGAGCCAATGTGGAGCGAGGCGTCCACCGCCTTTCTCAAAGGGCGAGCGAGGAGTATCAGCGAGCCCACGCCAAGGTGGCGGACTTCATCAATGCGAAGTCTGAAGCGGAAATCATCATGACCCGAAACACCACTGAGGGAATAAATATCGTCGCAAACGGCTTGAGCTGGAAGAAAGGAGACAAGATCGTCACTTCTCTCATTGAGCACCATTCCAACTTCATTGTTTGGCTTCGAGTGAAGAACCGGTATGGAGTAGACGTTGAAATCGTTAAGCCCCGCAAACCAGTGGCGCACGGGCTTCTGGACCCAGCGGACTTCGAAAAAGTCGTCGATGACAAAACGAAATTAGTGGCCCTAACCCACGTTTCAAACGTCTTAGGGGTGATCACGCCAGTCAGAGAGATAACCGCGATAGCGCACGAACATGGAGCCTACACCCTCTTCGACGCCGCCCAATCAGTCCCGCACATGAAAGTGGACGTACAAAATATTGGATGCGATTTCCTCGCCTTCTCAGGGCACAAGATGTGCGCTCCAACAGGTTCTGGCGCCCTCTACGTTCGAGAGGAACTGATCGAAGAACTTGAACCCCTAGGCATCGGAGGAGGAACCATAGCAGACGTTGGTCTCGACTATTATAAACTCGAGAGGGGAGCCAGGCGCTTTGAAGCAGGAACCCCAGCTATTGCAGAAGTCATCGGACTCGGAGCGGCTGTGGACTATCTAAACAAGATTGGAATGGAAAACATTGAGAGACACGAGGAGGGGCTCACAAAACAAATGTATGAGGGATTAAGAGAGATTCCGAAGGTTGAAGTTTACGGTCCCGCACCCGAACACAAAGTCGGGATCACGTCCTTTAACGTTGGCGACTTAAACCCCCACGATGTGGCGCTAGCCCTCGACGTTTCAGCAAACATCATGGTACGCTCAGGGCACCATTGCGCCCTTCCCCTCACAAAAAACGTCCTTCACAAGCCTGGAAGCGTCCGAGCCTCCACCTACTTCTACAACACAAAAGAAGAAATCCAGAAGCTTACATCAGCTGTAAAGGAAATAGCCGAAAGCTTGGCTAGATAAACCAAACACAAAACTTACGCCTTGCGCTTTTTTGATTACTCCATCTGATTATTGTTGACGAGCTCTCTTCGAAGATCATGAGGGCAGTTTGGATAAAGGCAAAACTTAACTACTTGTTAACCTTAACTATTTGTTAACGTTGGTGGTCTACTATGTGGATCCCATCTTGGTTGGGCGAGGTCTACTCCAAGCTTTACACGAAGTTCGAGGGCGAACTCTTCACCTTCCAAGAGGCTAGGGATTTTCTATCGTTTAATGAAAACAAGTTAGCTGTGGCTTTTAGCAAGCTTCATTCCTGCAGAATCTTATTGGTTTTTGAGGGGAGGCCGAGGTCATATCGGCTTTTAGACCCACAAAACTTTATTCTGTTGGCCTCCAACACGGTACAAGACTTGGATAAAATTCCTCAAGAAAGATACGTGAAACTGGTGTGCGCCACTTTTCGTTTAACGTTTAAGTCCTTTCATTTGTCATCCTTCGCCGTTTATGGAACCGTTGCCAGAGGAACTGCAAAAAAGAACAGCGACGTAGACATTTTGATTGTGTCAGATGATTTCGTTGGCGGTTTTGGTTCAAGAATTGAAAGGTTACTTGGGGTTGAGGAAAGGCTCAGAGAAGAGTTAGCTTGGTTGAGGAAGCTTGATGTGTACACGAGCTTGAGTTTCTATCCCTTGCGAGAGGAGGAAGCCGAAAAGGTTCCCCTTCTTTTCTTAGACCTAACCGAAGAAGCTGTCATTCTTTATGACAAAAACCGCTTTTTGGAGAGGGTCTTAACCGATTTTAAGGCAAAATTGTTGAGGCTGGGAGCGAAAAGGGTATTTATCGATAAGGAGAACTGGTACTGGGACCTTAAACCAGACTATAAGTTTGGTGAGGAGATAACCCTTTGAGCCTCATCAGACTCGCCGAGTCCTATGTGCGTCAAGCCGTGGCGAGGCTTAAGAATGCCGAAGAAGCCTACGCAGGGAGGAACCATCCCTACGCGGTTCTGTTAAGTCAAGAATGCGTTGAGCTATGCTTGAAAGCCGTTTTGAAGGCTGTGGGCATAGAATATCCAAAGATTCACGATGTCTCAGATGTTCTAGTAGAGTCTAAGCAAAGGTTTCCCGAATGGTTTCAAGCAGAAATGAACTTTCTATCCGAATCCTCTAAAATCCTCGTCAAAAAAAGGGAGCCGAGCCTATACGGCGGAGAGGAAGTCTTCCTATCACCAGAAGACATCATAGGTGAAGGGGACGCGAAAGATGCCGTAGAAAGAGCCGGGAAAACCTTTAAGGTATGCAAAAGACTGATGGAAGAACTACGTAAGTAGCTCTTCTAGGATTTCTTCCGCCTCTTTTCTTTCCTTTAATCCCTTAAGAATGAGTTTTCCGGTTCTGAAAACGCTAATTTCTTTGCCCTTATATCTGCCCTTTGTTAGAACCCCTGACAGTGTGCGTTCAATGGTGCATTTTTCAAGAACTTTTCTCATGGCCTCTTCTCTTTTGGCATACTTCAGGATAACGACGAAATCCCTCTCCTCTCCGCAAGCCTCATCGATTCTGCTTACGTATTCTTCCAGCAATTCTCTCCCACACGCGATGTCTTTTACATTCCTCCGATCTTCTTCGACAGAGCCTTAGCCAACTCCTCCTCTTTTAAAGCGTGTTTCTCCTCAAACGTTAGTTTTTCAGACAGCCAACTTGGTTTTTCACCCTTCTTTTTGTAATATTCTCTGATCGCCCTTCTGAGTGCACCGACGGATAGAATTCCGCAGTGAAACTTCACGGTTGGTAGGCCACCGACCTCGTCCGCGATTTCCTTCCAAGAGATCTTCCAAGCATCCTCTATCTTCTTGCTCTTAATCATCTCCGTGGTGATGCTTGAAGTTGCGATGTTAGCTGCGCATCCATAGCTTTCGAAGGTTGCTTTCTCGATTACCTCATCCTTGTTTATCTTTAGGTAGAAGGCTATCATGTCTCCGCAGGCTGGGCTTCCAGCCACGGCTGAAACCGTTGCGTCTTCCATTCTACCGAGGTTCTTTGGGTTCCTAAAAAGCTCCAGCACCTTCGAACTGTAGGGTAATGCAGACCTTGACACCTCAGCTAACACCTCCCTTGGTTGGGCTTATCGCCCTGAGTCTCTCAACCGCCTCTGGAAACACCTTTAAAACGTATACGATGTCCTCGTCTGTGTGGTATCTTGTCACCTTCATCAAAACGCTTCCGTGCGCCTCCTCAAACTTCCTCCCGATGGCTGTCAAAACGTGACTCGGCTGCAAAATCCTTCTGGTGCACGCGCTTCCACTTGAAACATAAACACCCTTCAGGCTTAATTCAATCGTTAAAGACTCGCCCTCACAGTGTAGGAAACTGATGTTCACGTTATCCGGAGCCCGCTTGTCTCCCCTCGGTCCATTTAAAAGAGCTTCAGGTATTCCCCCAAGGATTCCATTCATCAGCCTGTCCCTAAGCCTCTTCATATGTGAAACATTCTCTTCAAGGTTTTCCAATGCAAGTTCCGATGCCTTCAAAAACCCCATCACTAAGGGCGTATTTTCTATGCCAGGCCAAAGCCTTTGCGTTCCAAGTTGCCCCTCTAAGATTCTCTCGACCTTCACTCCCTCCCTAACGTAGAGGGCTCCAAAGCCTCTTGGACCTAGGATTTTGTAGCTGCTTAGAGTCATTAAGTCAACTCCCAGCTCTTTGACGTTTATAGGAATCTTTCCATAGGCGTCTGACGCGTCGGTGTGGAACAACACCTCAGGATTCTTCCCTTTAACTATCTCGGCGGCTTCCCTTATCGGTTCGATCGTTCCAATTTCATGGTTGACTAGCATCATACTGACGAGAATAGTTTCTTTATCAACGATGCTGGAAAGTTTCTCTAGGTTCACGAAACCTTCCCCATCGACTGGAACCTTGTCAACCTTGAAGCCGTACTTCTCGAGTAATTTGGATGAAAAATCTATGCTCAAGGGCTCTATTTCTGAGATCACTATCTTATTGCCTTTCTTTTTGTTCGCTAGTGCTGTACCCATCAAGGCTAGGTTGTTTGACTCGGTTTCTCCAGGAGTAAAGCTTATTTCTTCACCTGAGGCTGCCCCGATGTATCGAGCCACTTGTTGAGAGGCTTTCTGAATCGTTTCGTAGGCCATCCAGCCTGGTTTATGAGTTAATGTTGGATTGCCGTAAGCCCTCTCGGAGAAGTATGGGATCATTGCCTCAACTACCTCCACCGGTACAGGGCTAGAGTTCTCTAGGTCTAGGTAAACCTCCCTCTCGATTCCTTCGTGAGCCTTAATCAACTCCTCAACGCTTTCAAACATAACGGAACCCCCTACAGAAGAACCGCGCCTTCATAACTCTGTTATAGCTGTCATAATTATATGTTTCCGTTCACATTACAGGTAAACGTGACACCGTTTAGTTGAGTGGTTAGTCGACAATGTCTAAACAGGATCGCATGGATGCCCTGGCGGCCGAGGTCAAGACCTGCGGCAAGTGTGAGTTGGGGAGACTTCGCCGAAACCCTGTTCCTGGTGAGGGAAGCCTCAATGCCGCTGTGATGTTCATTGGTGAGGCTCCCGGCTACTGGGAAGACTTGAAGGGCCGACCCTTCGTGGGTGCGGCAGGCAAGCTTCTCGACGAGATGCTTTCAAAGGCTGGGCTTTCTCGGAGCGAAGTGTATATTGCTAACATCCTTAAGTGTCGTCCTCCAGAGAATCGTGATCCCCTTCCGATGGAGGTGAAGACTTGCACCCCATATTTGGACCGCCAAATCGAGATCATTGAGCCGAAGTTTATCGTGGCTCTCGGTAGACACTCTGCCTCCTACATCCTTGCCAAGGCGGGCTTCGAGGTTGGAGGCATTACTGAGCTTCGTGGGAAAGTGTACGAGGCGGAGCTTCTTGGTTTTAGGGTTTTTGTAATTCCTACGTATCATCCGGCAGCCGCACTTTATAACGTAAGGTATAGAGACCAGCTTGAGAATGATTTTCGGCTTCTGAGGCTTGAACTAGAGAGACGTAGATAACCACAGGTCTTGTTAATTGTTAGGTGGAGGAAATGGTTTTTCACCCTATAGATCGAGTGGAGAGGGTACATCAAACTTTGGTTGGTCCAGTGCTTGGGACGAGCTGAATCAGATCTTAAAGTAAAGATTCACCTCTCTGTCGTGTTAAAGGGATTTTAAGGGCCTTTCACCGTGAGGTAGAAGGCGCTCTCAAGCCGATAGGAGTCCACGTTGCCCCATCCAAACACGTTATAGGTACCTTCAAGCGCGTCTGGACTGGCCGTCAGGCTCATGATGTAAACCCTGTAGGTGGGGTGTGGGACCACCTCAAGCGGGTCTGGGATGACCACCCACGATATCCCCGGGGGTAAGGGCCCGACGGCGCCGAGGCTTATCGATATGGATAGGCTTGGGTCCTCGGTGGGTGTGGTGATGATGAACATGATGTGCACCGTTTTGCCTAGTTGTATCTCGATCTTGGGGGTCTCAGGCGTGTAGGTTGGTCCCCTCCTCGGGGTCGGCGTGGGCATAGGGGTAGGAGAAGGGGTAGGCAGGGTGGGCGTGGCGCCCGGTGTGGGGGTAGGCGTTGGTGCTGGTGTGATTTCGGGGGTTTCTGGGAGTGCGTGGATAATGAAGGTGTAGGAGGGGCTGTATGGCGAGACGAGGAGGTAGAAGCCTCTGGCATAGGAGAGCAAATCCCCCACCTTTCCGCGTAGGGGCATACTGTAGAGGGCCGTGGGCGCATCTGCGACCACTTGAACCTTCAGGGTTGAGTATGCCCGTTGCCCGGCCTTGAGGGCCACGGGGTTGGGGGTGAAGATGAAACTTACTCCACCATCCTCAGGGGACGCAAGCCCGTAGATGGGCTCTATACTCAAGGATACCGTGAGATCCTCATCGCTGGTAGAAGATAAAGTGATGGGGACGGTGCCCGACCCACCGGCAGGTAGCCGAAGTATCGTTATGTTAAACTCGCCCGGCAAACTCCCGAGGCTGACGTCGAAGCCTTCGGCCGATGAGTAGTCGGCCACCACGGTGAAGGGCGGCGGAGGTGCAGGACTCGGTGCAGGTATCGGCGTCGGTGTTGGTGTTGGCGAAGGCGTTAGTGTAGGAGTCGGAGTAGGCGTAGGAATTGGCGGTTGAGTTTGCTGGAAAAAGTAACTACTTACAAGCGCTAGGGAAGCAACGAGTATTACAGCCAAAATAACTGCTATGACCATCTCGCTTTTGTACTCGCTCATCACCTTCACCAAATTTATACCACTACTCCATTAAGTGCCAGAACGCTGAAAGGGATTTTATTCTATTCAAGAATCACCACCGTGAGGTAAAACTCCCTTCCAAACTTAAGTGAGCCTACGCTACCCTTCATGAACATTCTATAGGTGCCCTCTGATGCGTCTGAGTTTGCCTTTAAACTCGTGATAAAGATTCTATCTCTTACTCCTGACACCACATCCAGGGGATCAGACAGAAACTCGACGCTCATCCCAGGGGGCAGGGTTCCGGGGGGACTTGAGTTGTAGGATATGTTCACCTCGATGGGCATCGTCTGCTCCCCTGAGTAAGTTTCTACGACAAACATCACGTATACCTCGCCTCCGATCCGAAGCCTGATGCTTGGAGTTTCACCAGGAATATAGGTCGGTGTAGGGGCTGAAGTGGCTGTCGGGCTCGGTGTGGGTGTTGGTATGGGCTCTGGTGTTTCCAACCCCCTGGCTTCGTAGACCCAGAAGGTATATGAAGGGACGTACGGTGAGATGAGGAGGAAGAAGCCTCCTGCTCCATAGGTAAGGCTCCCTGTGATAGCGTATGTGTCCACTATGAAGAGCCCTGTCGTCGCATTCGGTTCAACCTCAACTGCTACGATCACGTCCCTCACCTCACCAGCCTTGAGTATCAGCGTTGAAAGGGAGAACGATAGCTTGATCCCTTCCATGGTTGCAGCGGCTCCCTGAAAGAAGACGGGGTTAACCTTTACACTAAGGGATACGTCAACATCTTCGCCGCTATACGAGGTGAGGACGTATGGGATGGAGCCTGAACCGCCTGGGGATAACACTAGAAGGGAAGCTTTCTCACCCATTAAATCACCCCTCGTGACATTGAAACCTACTGACGAAGCGAGGTTTGACTCGAACTCAAAGGGTAGTGATGGAACCTTTGGGGGAATGGCAGGGCTTGGCGTAAATGTTGGCGTTGGCGCCGGTGTCGGCACTAAAGTTGGTGTTGGAGACGGTTTAGAGATGCTAGTGAGATAGTAACTTGCGCCGCCTATGGCGGCGACGATCACAACAGCGAGAATGACTGCAAGGATGATCCCCCTTCTGTGCTCGCTCAATGACTTCACCAAAGGTTTGTTTAAAAGGAAACGCATATTTAATTCTAAGCATTTGTACATCCGTACAAGAGATTTGTACATCGACAACCAAAAATACGGGCAATACAAACTAAATAGAGACGAAAATGTCCTCAAATGAAGCTGAAGAAGTGTTAAAAGGGTTAACCTTGAAGGTTTACAAGTTCGTATTAAAGAAGGGAGCCCCGACTGGAATACGGGAGGTTCAGAGAGGACTGAAACTGAGTAGTCCGACGTTGGCATCGTATCATTTAAAGAAATTGGAGGAGGCGGGTTTGCTAAAACAGGCCATGGAGGGGTACGTCGTGGATAGAGTTTTCCTCAAAAACTTAATTAGGTTTAGAAGAATGCTCATTCCCAGATACTTCTTCTATTCTGTTTTCTTCGTCTTGGCTCTCGCCTTGGAGTTGACCATCTTCAGGCCAGCCGCCTTATCCAGAGAGTATGTGTTTGCGGTTGGAATAACTTGCGTAGCCGTTTTCTCCTATATCTATGAAACCACAAAAGTCCTCCTTAAAGAGAGCATCTAACAAGCCCTACCCTACTCGTTAAACGGTTGTTGGGTGTAGAACCTTTAATTAAACGCTGAGCACATTAACATGAGGACTATTACTTGCTTGTTAAACCTAGAATCGCGCCTAGGGGCTTAGTCTCACAGCTTCAATTTCAAATAGGAAAGGCAAAAATTCCGAGGATTCTCCTTGGCACGTCTCCCTTCATCGGGGCTGGTCAGTTTGGGAGGAGAGCCGCCTTTTATCGCAATTACTTTTACGAGAACCCAAAAAACATTGTGAAGATCATTTGTAAGGCGGTGGACCTTGGGGTCATGGGGGTCCAAGCCCTCCCCTTTCGTCCAATTTTTGGGGCGTTGAAGGCGGTGGAGAGGGAGCTGAAGGAGAGGCTCACCATAGTGGGAACCGTAGGTCCGAACGACCCCTTGAGGGACATCCGCAATTTTCAGGAGTTCAACACGGTTGCCATGCTTTTGCATGGAGAAATCACGGACAAAAGAGACTCGCGAAGGATTTCGGAGCTGCTGAACAGGGTACATGCCGCAAACGTCCTTGCGGGTCTGGTCACTCACGAGCCTCTCTCTACGTTAAACTGGCTCCTAGAAAGCGAGGTAGACATCGACCTTCTCATGCTCCCTTTCAATCGGTTGGGCATGTTCATGGATGCAAATCCCCCAAAGGTTGCGGAGGCTATCAAGCGAGTCAACAAACCGATTATTGGGAAAAAAATTTTGGCAGCCGGTTATCTTTCTCCACAAGACGCACTAGCCCATGTGGCTCAGTTCGGATGCATAGACATGGTTGCACTCGGAATCGCCTCCGAACAAGAGGCAGAGGAAACTCTTACCGCCGCTGCCAAAGCATTCTCCGGAAGGATCAGCGCTTAATTCAAAACGTTTTATGTTAATTTGTTAAAGTCTATGAAGGAGCCCCCGACGATCTTCAACCTGGATTGTATGTGCCCATTCTCGATTCTGAGGACGTTGTAGGAGTTTTCAAAGAACCCTCGTAGCCGAATGGTGGACACAGCCCCTGAGAAGAGAAAGTTGATGTCATTGAGTCTCCAAGACCAGGGTCGGTGTCGATGACCACTCAAGACAAGATCGGGGCTCACCCTTGAAAGCATTTTCAGGACATCACCGGCATCTTCCACTATCGCTAACTCGAGGCCCGTGTCAGGAACCGGAATCAAGTGATGGTGCATAACGAGAATATTGAATTTGTCCTTCACTAGACTTTCTATGATGAATTGAATTTGATCCTTCCCAACCCTTCCCTCATCCCTATCAGGTCTAGCTGTGTTCACATAAACCACTCGATACGTTTGGGTTTCAAGAACCCCTGAGGGCGACCCAAAAAACCCTTCAAAGAGCATAAAGCCCGTGTATCTCGAATCGTGATTGCCCAAGGTGACGATTTTCTGGCGGCACTCAATTTGATCAATAAATCTCTTTGCCTCCTCAAACTCGGTTCTAAACCCGTTCTCGGTTAGGTCGCCAGCAATGACCACAAGATCCGGATGTAGCTCGTTAATCTCGTTTATCGCCACAGTCAACTTATCGCTGAGAAATATAGGCAGACCCGTACAGTGCAAGTCAGACATCTGAACGATGATCATACAACCGTTTCCTCGATTTTGCTTCACTTAAAATACTGGGGTTCAATAAAAAATTATCGATCCTTTCATAAGTTCTTTGACTTCGCTGCGATGGCCAATATAGACGCCTCTACGGTTCTAGCTGGTTGAACTATAGGAGCATTTTTAGTAAATCTGCTTTTGTCACAATGCCTACTACTTTACCCTTTTTAGATATTAAGACAGCGGGATAAACCTGCAGGAGACCTGAAATCAAGGAAAGTGGAGCATCTTCTCCAACTTGTGGAAAGGCTTCGTCCATGATATCGCCAACAGGAAGCGTGGAAACGTGGGATAAGTCTTTACCGGCCAGAACTTGACTCAACATTGTTTTTTCCGAAACGCTGCCGACAGGGTGTTCTCCATCAAAGACTGGAAGCTGAGAATAGCCGTGTTCCGCCATCAAACGCACCGCCTTGGAAACCGCGTCAGCCTTTTGAACACCAACAACTTTGTCGTGAAGTACATCCTCGGCGCGGACCTCGGTTTTTATCTCTAAACGTTCAAGGGCGTCAAGTATGGCCTTAACCTTAGTATAGGAAGGGTCGATTTTTCTCGATTCCAATTTCGCAATTAAGGACTGACTCACACCAGCCAACCTAGCCAGCTGTTTCTGAGTTAAGTTCAGCATTCTTCTTTTTCTAGCAACCTCTTCAAGCGGAGGCAACATGCCATGAAATTGGTCTGAGAGTCTTAAATTCCTTTTGGAATAAAATTTTCAAAAAAATATTAAAGTTAGAATTTAATGATAAGCTCCAAAACGTGTAGGAGGTATCGGCGCTCAAGAAAAAGGGAAATCCGACTAAGAAGAGAACAATAGCCGAGATTAACGAAAAAATAAGGAAGGGAGACGTTCAAGTTTTAACTGCCGAAGAAATGAAGAAGCTTGTGGAAAGCAGCGGCATAGAGGTTGCATACAAAGAGGTTGATGTTGTTACGTCGGGAACCTTTGGGGCGATGTGCTCTTCTGGAGCCATTATAAACCTTGGACACTCGGACCCGCCCATCAAAATTCACAGGGCATGGATAAACGATGTCGAAGTTTGTCATCCAGGCGCGGCTGTAGACCTCTACATCGGTGCAACAATAATGTCTGAAACGAGGCCCTTCGAGTACGGCGGAGGCCACGTGATAGAAGACTTGATTAGAGGCAAGGAGGTTGAGGTTAGGGCAACCGCGTATGGAACAGACTGTTACCCTAGAACCAAGCTTAAGACAACGCTTACAAAAGATGATTTGAACCAGTTTTATCTGTTGAACTTCCGTAACTGTTACCAACGCTACGCCTGCGCAACAAACAGCCGCGACGAAACCCTTTACACCTACATGGGCAAGCTTTTGCCTAGGTTTAGAAACGCAACCTTCTCGGGTTCAGGAGCTCTAAATCCCTTAATGAACGACCCAGACTACGAAACCATAGGCATCGGAACCCGCATCTTCTTGGGTGGAGCCCAAGGCTACGTGATAGGTGAGGGAACGCAACACGACCCTCGAAACCGCTTTGGAACCCTCATGGTTCGGGGAGACTGCAAAAAGATGGACCCAGAATTCATTCGTGGAGCATCCTTCACCAAATATGGCACAACCCTCTACGTTGGCATCGGCATACCCATTCCAATACTGAACGAGGGATTAGCTAAAAAAACGGCTATACGGGACGAAGAAACCCTCACAGATATCGTTGACTACGGTGTTCCTCGCAGAGAACGCCCAAAACTGGGAAGAGTGAGTTATGAGGACTTGAAGTCTGGCACCATAATCATCAACGAGAGAAAGGTTAGGGTCAGCCCCCTTTCAAGCTTGAAACAGGCAAGGATAATTGTGGACACCCTGAAATCTTGGATTGAAAACTCGCTCTTCTATTTGTCTACCCCTGCTGAACGCCTTCCAACAGACACAACATGTAGGCCAATGAAACAAACCGAGGAAATAGCCTTCGTCAACAGCGTGGTGCACACAGCTGTTACCTGCACGGAAGATGACGAAATAAAGACGGTTGCTGAAAGAATCATAAGCCGCTCGATTAATCACGTAGTTGTAGCCGACGATGAGGGAAGGCTCAGAGGAATCGTGACATCATGGGACATTACCAAAGCGGTGGCGGAGGGTAAAAAGAAGCTCTCTGAAATAATTGTGCGAAAGGTTGTGACCACGACACCTGACGAGTCGCTGGAAGCAGCCTCAAGAAAGATGGCTCAACATCAAATATCCGCTTTGCCAGTGATCGACCACAACAAAAGGGTTCTGGGAATCATAACTTCTGAGGACATCTCCAAACTTCTGGGAAGGTGAAGACCATGGTTAGGATTCTCCTCAAATTCTCAGAGGAACTTGTTGAAAAGCCCATAACAGCGCAGGTAATCCTCGAACACGAAGTCCCAATAAGCATAGTAGCCGCCCACATCGATTCTCAGGGCGGAGAAATCCTCGCAGAGGTGCCTTCAACCCACATTGAGAAAGTGGCTGAGACCTTTCGTGAAAAGGGCGTGATCGTTACATTCCCAAAGCTCATCGAGGTGGACAGTGAAAGATGCTTTGATTGTGGCGCTTGCCTCTCCCTCTGTCCGGTAAACGCCATCTCATTCAAAGAGGACTTCTCGGTAGTTTTCGACCAAGAAAAATGCATTGGCAGTCCTTGCGGCGCATGCGTTGACGCGTGTCCAGCTAGAGCCATTAGACTGGTTGAGCAGCAGGGTTCAGTTTAAAATGAAGACGAAAAACCTCTTTAAACAGGTTTTCCAGTTTAAAGAGACAAACTGCACCATACTCTCGGATAAAGAAGACGCTATCAGTAAGGCGATATCATCGATTAAACATCATAGAAAGGAGCTGGAGAAATACACCACAAATCATCCAAAATTCCTTTACTCTCTTGAACCAGTTCCGGTGAAAGATGGTCCCCTAATAGTTAGGTTGATGGCTGAGGCATCAGAAAGGGCTAAGGTGGGACCCATGGCTGCTGTAGCCGGGGTGTTAGCGGACTTAGCCGTCAAAGACATGACCCTTGCTGGCAGCAAAGTAGCGGTTGTCGAAGATGGGGGAGAAGTTTCCGCTGTTTCGAATAGACCCATTGACATTGCCCTCTTAGCAGGCGATTCTCCGCTTTCAAAACAAATTGGCTTCAGGCTGGAGGAATTTCCGGTAGGCGTCGCCACGAGTTCAGGCTTATTTAGCCATGCATTAAGTTTTGGCGAAGCAGAAGCGGTAACGATTTTCGCCCTAAATGCCGGAATAGCAGATGCCGTGGCCACAGCCGTTGGAAACCTGATTAAAGGCGATGATTGTCGAGGGGCAATTGAACGAGGACTTAACGAAGCTCTGTCTATGGAGGGAGTTCGAGGGGTGTTCATTCTGTATAGAGGAATCGTTGGGAAGGCGGGACAAGTTCCCCAAATAATTAAGGTGAGCGCAGAGGAGGAGTCGTGAATCTCTATCTGCACAGATCTCTTCTATGGCAGATTACTACACTTTAGCCAAACTAATAGACGAATGTAATTATGAGGTACACAAAAGAGAAAAGCTTGAAAAAAATCCGCAACATCTCACTTTGAACGCCCACGATTTTTCCGTCCGGCAATTCCTGAATCGAATCTAGCCCGAAGCGGAACCTATGCCGAGGGTCTTTTGGAGAGTTAAGGCTAGTTTGAGCTTCTCTTCGAAGTAGGTTCTCGAAGTTTGGGAAGCTCATGTTATGAGGGGCTTGGGAGCCTATTTCTTTTGTATTACACAGAACTCTTAACCTCTAGCTTGGAAAACTAGAAATCAGATTAGGCTTTTCCCTCACTCTCCCATATATCCCTAGCCTTGGAGCCTTCAAATGAATGTCCCATTTCCTTTTCTGAGGAATGAAACGAGAGCGAAGGGGTAAGTCATAGTATGTCGCTATAAACTGGACTTGGAGCGAGAGATAACCGAAAAATTGGCTTCTCTTACAAACGAGGGACAAAAAAGGGGGAAGAGAAAGATTTGGGTGAACTTATTTCAGTTTTGCCGTGGCTCGGCATCCGTTTTCTTCAAGCTCCCAAGTTACGTCTACTCCAAACTCCTTGAGTACTCCTGGTAAATATTTTGCGTCAATCTCACAGAAGAATTTTGGGTCGATGTCGAGACCTGCTTTCTTGACCAAATCTCTCGCTCTTTTGAGGAGAACACAGTTCTTGATTCTGATAACTGCTTCACGGTCTGAGACTTTGGTTTCTTCGAGGGTTGATAATGGATGGAAAGTTTGACCCCAATAGAGAAA
>Ga0209314_10000584_pt1 | contig 16174 bp, 12 predicted proteins | sample I19B2metaG_FD_184146 | JGI IMG/M metagenome (GOLD analysis project Ga0209314, IMG submission 184146) | Lake sediment bacterial and archeal communities from Gulf of Boni, Indonesia to study Microbial Dark Matter (Phase II) - ​I19B2 metaG... | ecosystem: Environmental > Aquatic > Freshwater >...
CGCTGTAACGGTTACGTTGGGGTGACATTGAACCTCTCCTCTCATGATGGGTCGGCTCATTGCTTATCACCCTGTCTCAAAAACCGCAACCACTTCAGGATGCCAAGGTCCCAATAATGGCGACAATTATGGACTTGAAACAGTACCCAATTAATGGATACTTGAATCCCGGAAACCAAAATGGAACCATTGATGGCGCCATGGATGGCAAATCTGCTATCGAAGCAGGCGGGGGTCGATGGTCCCCTTCATGACAAGTCCTTTGAGCCTCCTGTGTGCTCTGCCGAGAGTGTCGCGGACGTTGGCGACCGAACACCCGAGACGCTCGGCAATCTCGTAATTGGAAAGCCTGCCTTCATCCGAAATCCCCAGGGACATGAGAAGAGCTTGCTGTTCCTTCTCGGTTAGGAAATGACAGACCGCGTGATAGATTGCCTTGACCTCTTTTTTTGCTTTCGAGTCATCGGCTTTCGTTATCTTCCGGACTCCTCAGCAAATTCGCGTAGACCCTGTAACTGCCACAAGTTGCAACAAATTCCCAAACAATGGCATATCATCTACAATCGTAGATAATGAGCCATTCCACGTTTTATTTTATTGACAAATGACCGCTGGTCATTTATTGTCCTGTCATATTCAAAAACAGTAGTGTTTTATTTTTTGTGGCAGGGGGAGATGGCATGCATGACATTAAAGAAGTATATGAAAAGCAGCGAGCCAATCGATGGAACGTTGCATTTACAACAGCAGAGGAACGAATTGCAAAACTGATCAAATTGCGTGCTGCGATCTGGGCTCGTCGTGAGGAGTTGCACAAGGCAATGTATGCCGATTTCAGAAAGAATCCGGGTGAAGTTGATCTGACCGAGGTTTACCCAGTGATTGCTGAAATTAACCATACGATTAAGCACCTGAAACACTGGATGAAACCCAAAAAAGTCAAGACACCTTTTTTCCTTTTCGGTACAAAGAGCGAACTCAGATATGAACCAAAGGGGTTGGTTCTAGTGCTATCACCTTGGAACTACCCTTTTAATCTCCTGATTAACCCTCTGGTTGCAATTATTGCCACTGGAAACTGTGCTATTCTTAAGCCATCCAGCAAGGTTCCGCAGACTGCCCGATTTCTTAAGAGCTTTATTTCTGGGATATTTGATGAGAATGAGGTTGCTCTGTTTGAAGGAAGCGCTGCAATATCTGACCAACTGCTTGAATATCAGTTTGATCATATATTCTTTACCGGCAGCCCCAAAATCGGCAAAGCAGTCATGACAGCTGCGGCGAAGTATCTGACGCCTGTAACCCTGGAGCTAGGCGGGAAATCTCCTGTTATTATTGACAGTTCGGCTAATATCAGGAAATCTGCTGAACGTCTGATGTGGGGTAAATTCATTAACGCTGGCCAAACCTGTATCGCTCCGGATTATCTGCTAATTCATGAAAGTCGGCAACAGGAGTTTATTGCTGAATCAAAAAGAGTTCTTGAAGAGCGTTTCGGAAAAACCGAGGAGGCACGGCGAAAAAACGAAAGTTTTTGCCGGCTGGTGAGCGATGGTGCGTTGGAAGGGCTTGTATCGATGCTTGGCGAATCTGTAAAGCAGGGGGCAAAAGTCGAAATAGGTGGAGTGTCGACCCCAGGGCAGCGCTATATGGCGCCAACACTGCTTTCCAATGTAATGGATCATCATGCTATCATGCAGGAAGAGATCTTCGGTCCAATTTTGCCTATATTGACCTTCAAATCCCTTGATGAAGCAATTACCGCTGTACAGTCGCGTGAAAAACCTTTGGCTCTTTATATTTTTAGCGAAAATAGCACAACAACGGAAAAGCTCTTAAAGTCCACAACTGCTGGTGGTACCTGCGTAAATAGTGTAATTTTACATGTTGCAAATAATGATCTTCCGTTTGGCGGGATCGGACAGAGCGGCATGGGTAATTATCACGGTTTTTTCGGCTTTTGTACACTCTCTCACGAGCGAGGGGTGCTCAAGCAGGGAAAGGTTGATGTTTTTAAGTATTTTTACCCGCCTTATACTGATAAAGTGAAAAATATGATTATGACTGCTATCAAATATCTTGGTTAAACCGTCATATGTTGCTTTTGTTTGATTGAGAACTAAATTAATTATTTTCTATTTCAGATAAATTGAAGAGAATCCACATGGCCAGAATCCGCGCTATTGCAGATGAGGAAAAGGTTGCCAAACGCCGTACCATACTTGATGCCGCAATGAAGCTCTATCAAGATAAAAGTTATGAATTGCCGTCGGTAAGTGCCATAGCTAAAGAATCTGGCTTGGCGAAAGGGACAGTCTATCTATATTTTAAAACTAAAGAAGAAATTTTTATCGTTCTACTTGAAGAGGGCTTCACTCTCATATGTGAAGGGATTTCCGCAGCAATCACCGATGCTGATGAATGCGATCCCGGCTTCATATCAAAACTAGTCCATAGTTATACTGATATGATACGAAACTATCATGGTTTTCTTACCTTGGCAGCAATGACAAATTCCGTTCTCGAGCAAAACCTTGACTTGAACATAGCGCTAACCTTCAAGAAAAAAATTGCGTACCACTTGCAGATACTTGGAGCCCAACTAGAATCAAAGCTACCTCGACTCCAAAAAGGTGCCGGTGCAAAAATGCTGTTGCATATTTATTCCCTCACGGTTGGACTCTGGCAGACATTGAATTGTCCGAAGAAAATCAGGCCTATGATGGGAGATGAAGTGCTTGGTATATTTAATGTTGAATATTTTAAGGAACTTAGGGGGGTATTAATGATGTGTGTTTTCGCTTTCAGCGAGGTAGACAATAAGGCAAAAAATTGATGCGTTCAACTAGACTTTCGGAGGTTTGAGCGACCTATGAATGTACAATAACGAGAACCGGGAAAGGCCTATTAGTTGGGTTTCGCGCAACATTTTCTCAGCACCAGAACTGTCAAATCGTCCGGCAGCGGAAGGTCGGGAGGGACCAGATTAGCTATCCGATCCACCATCTCTTTCGCGTCTTTTGCTCCTGTCAGCCTGGCCGCTATGGCTGCGTTGTCCAAGGTGATTTCTGTTTGGGCGTCAATTACCCCATCGCTGTACAGCACGAGGGCATCGCCCTCTTGAAACGTGCACCCTCCCTCCTGATAAATCTCCTCAGACGAAATCCCTAGAGGAAGTCCACGGGGAAGAAGCTCCTCAATTCTTCCGTCGTTACGTCTCAGAAATAAAAAACCGTGACCACAGTCCACATACGTTAAGAGGGAGGCATGAACATTGAGTCGTGCCAGGAAAAGGGTAACAAAACTTTCTGACCTGTTCAGGTCGGAACGTAGCGATTGCTCGGCCAATTGAACGGCAATCGATGGCTGAACTCGCAGGGTCACCGCACGCAGTGTGGCTCGTACCGTGGACATAAGTATGGCGGCAGCCAATCCTTTGCCCATGACATCACCAAAAGCCAGGGTTACAATGCCGGGTGTTGTCTCCTGCCAGTCGTAGAAATCTCCACCGACCTGACGAGCTGGAATGCAAGTGGATGCCATCTCAAAACCCGGGAGATTTGGAGACTCTTGTGGAAGCAGATTTCTATGAAGTTCGGCAGCGCAGTTTAATTCCGTTTGCAGTTGCAGACGGCGCATCTCACTTTGTCGAAGTAGCTCTTCAGCTTCTTTACGGGCTTTTCGGTCCGCGGAGTCCCGCAGTTCACGCTCAATGGCGGGTACCAGGCGGGCAAGATTATCTTTCTTGATGAAGTCGTGGGCACCCGCCTTTAAAAGCGAAACGGCCTCTTCCTCGCCGATAGCTCCCGAAACCACAATAAAGGGTTGGTCCTTACCCTCTCTATGCCAGATCGCAAGTGCGCCTTCGACTGTAAATTCTGGCATCTGACAATCTGAAATTGCCACATCCCAGTTTCCGGCCTGCATCGCTTTCTCCATGGTCGCCGCGGTATCAACACGCTCTGAATACAGCTCAGCAAGCCCTTCCTTGCGCAGGGCACGGACCAGCAACAGGGCATCCCGCTCGGAATCATCGATGATCAGTATACGGAGATTCATTTTGACTTTCCCCTCGTCAGGGGCTGCGGTTCGTTGGTGATCAGCCAGTAACGCCCCAACTCAGCTACTGCCTTGCTAAAGTCGTCGAATGCAATCGGTTTGCGAACATAGCTGTTGGCACCCAGTTCGTAGCCGGCGATGATGTCCTTTTCTTCATCCGAAGAGGTGAGGATGACCACCGGCATCAGCCTGGTATTGGCATCGGCGCGGATCCGGCGCAGGACCTCCAGGCCGTCGATCTTGGGGAGCTTGAGGTCCAGGAGGACTACTGTGGGGAGATCGTTCACGTCGCGGCCTGCATGGTCGCCCCTGGCAAAGAGGTAATCCAGCGCCTCGGCCCCGTCACGCACGACCACGATCTCGTTGGCCAGGTTGCTCTTTCTGAGTGCCCGCAGGGTGAGCAGCTCATCCTTTGGGTTGTCCTCTACCAGCAGAATGATCCGTTGTTCCATGAATGTTCCCTTCCTCTCCCAGGGTGAAATAGAAGGTGGCACCTTCTCCTGCCGCCGCCTCTGCCCAGATTTGCCCGCCGTGGCGGTGGATGATCCGCTCGACGGTCGCCAGTCCGATGCCGATTCCCGGAAATTCGCTGGTTTTATGCAGGCGGTGGAAGGGAAGGAAGAGCTGGCCGGCATAGGCCATGTCGAAGCCCGCCCCGTTGTCCCGGACGAAGTAGACGGTTTTGCCCGCCTGTTCTGCAACCCCTAATTCGATGCGGGCCTCAGCCGTCCGGCTCGTGTATTTCCAGGCATTACCGAGGAGATTTTCCATGACGACCCTGAGCAGCCGTGGGTCAGCGACGGCCTCCACGCCCGGCGCGATGGAAACATTCACGCGACGTTCCGGCTCCGCCTTGCGCAGTTCATCTCTTACTGTCGCCGCCATGGCGGAAAGGTCAACATGATCCATGGCTATATCTCCACGAGTGGAGCGAGAGAGCTTCAGAAGGCCCTCGATCAGCTCGCCCATCTCCCGGCTCCCCTCCTGGAGATAGCGCAAATACGTATTTCCGTCATCATCCAGCTTGTCAGAGTACTCTTCAAGCAGTGCCTCGCTGAATCCGTTAATTGCGCGCAGTGGCGCCCGAAGGTCGTGGGAAACGGAATAGGTAAATGCCTCCAACTCCTTGTTGGCCTGTTCCAGCTCCCGGGTGCGCTCGACGACCCGAGCCTCCAACTCCTGATTTAGCTTCAGAATCTCCTTCTCCGTCCGCTTGCGCTCGGAGATATCCTGGCAAGTGACAACAATCAGGTCTCTTTCAATCATTGGAATGTCGATAGTGAGAATGTCGGCCTTCTCGCCCGAGCTTTTGGTAATGTTAAACTCCCACGCCATTCTCGCCGGGTCGCCGCTTTCCATATCGGAATCATTCCTACTCTTTATTTCCCGCCGATACTCCGGGTCGGGGAATAGATGTTCAAAAAATGCATCTCTGTCAACGATAATCTCTTTTGTCCAACCTATAATTTCTTCTATTTTTTTGTTTGCATACTGCACCTTGCCCCCGGGCCAGGAAATGACGGCAAATCCGATCGGCAGATTGTCCGTAATGGTTTCGATAAACTCATTTTTCTCCCGCAGCTCCTTCGCCAAAACCTGGTAGCGTTTATTGCTTTCAATCAGCTCAGCTTCCACCTTCATACGCTCGGTGATGTCGCTTAAATGGATCAGGAGGACTTTTCGATCATCCGCTGTAATGGCCTGCATCGAGATTTCCATGTCTATCGGGACGCCGTCCTTGCGACAACTTCGCCAATGGAAATTTTGCGGAATCCCGGAAAAGGCGGCTTCGACGAGCTGTTGCATTACTTTTGCCGAATCGCGGCCGTCCGGCTGGCCGGGTGGCGAGAACTCCAGCAGAGTATGGCCTAAAATATCATTCCGCCCACAAGCCAAAAGCTGGCACGCCTTGTCGTTGCACTCCTCGAAGACATCCCACAATATGAGCACCCCATAGGGTGAAGTCTCAAAAATGCTGCGATACTTCATGGCGTGCTCCAGTTTTTCAGGACTCCCAATCATAGGCTGGCAGGCTATAAGGATAGGTCGGGATTTATATCTCCTCGTATATCTTATCATACCGGAGAAAAGAACCAAGGGGCGGAGCAGCTTGGCGCTCGTAGTAATGCGAAGGTCGCTGTAATGGTGGTAGCGCGAAGGCGCTGCATCCTCTCGCATCATTCAATAAAATAAAGTTATAGCTGCGCTTGACAGTGCTTGTATGTCTTGCGTTCAAAACTAACTGTACATTCACATTGAATACGGAACGGATGGGGTGATGTTGGGTAGGTATACGTTGTAAACGCGTAAATACTGGGTGTCATGAGGTTTGGAAAGTTGGAGTCAATTGACAAAATCAGATCCAGTTGTCCGATCGTAACGAACGAGGCAGGCGACAAACACTGGTTTACTGAATAAAAAAATTTCTTGACAAATAAAAGTAACAACGTTACCCTTTGGTTATGGTAACGGTGTTACTTTTTGAGCTCGCGGATATTTATCTGGATGGTTTCGTAACATCAATGAGTTAGGAGGTTGAGATGAGTAGAACGGTTTGTCGAAAATGCAGAACAAGCGGTACAGCCGTAAGGAGCAAGGCAAGTGGCAAACGATGGATTATGACCGCTCTGCTTGTTCTCATTGCAGCCGGCGGCAATGCCGGGGCTATTGAGATCCCGACCGGCTATGACGACGTTTCTCTGCGCTGGGATAACACGCTTAGGTACAGTTACGCCTACCGTGTGGCGAAGCAGGATCAGCGTCTGCTCGCCAATCCCAATACTGACGACGGAGATCGTAATTTTGCGCATGGCACGGTCGGGAACCGTTTGGACCTTCTCTCCGAGCTGGATCTAACTTACAAAAAATCCTATGGGATAAGGCTGAGCGGGGCCGGGTGGTACGATTTTGCCTACGAAGGGGGCTTTTCCAACTCGAGTACCGACACCTCAAACCATCTGGAGAACGGAGTGCCTGTTGCCGGAAGACTGAACAGCGAAGCGAAGCGCTGGTACCTCGGCCCGAATGGTGAACTGCAGGACGCCTTCACGTTCGGCAAATTTACTCTTGGTGAGATACCGGTCAATTTCAAGGTGGGACGCCACACCGTCTTCTGGGGCGAGAGCCTCCTGACAACAACCCATGGTATCAGCTACGGCCAGGCGCCTATAGACGCCGCCAAAGGCCTGACCATGCCCGGCGCTGAGGTTAAAGAGCTGTTTCGCCCCCTGAATCAGATTTCGGTCCAAGTTCAGCCGAGAAAGGACCTGGTCGTTTTCGGACAGTACTACCTGGAGTGGGACTCAGACCGCCTGCCTGAGGCCGGCACCTATCTCGGTTTCTCCGACGTGATTCAGCGTAGCGGCGAGTCGCTCATTGCTGGCCCCGGGCAACGGTTGATTCGTGCTGGCGACAGCGAGCCGAGTCCATTCAATAACTGGGGCGCAGGAATCCGCTATAACCCGGACTGGCTGGACGGCACTTTCGGCCTGTACTACCGCAGGTTCGCCGACACGCAGCCGCAGATTGCGGTCAGGCCGACGGTGGCCTCGCTTCCGTCCGCTGTCGGCTCCGGCCTCGGCTACACTCAGCTTGCGGCCCCGGATGCCAACGGTAACGCTCCCTTTGCCTTTTCGCCGGCATCCATTCCCGATATCGCTGCAGGCAGGGTGGGGAATTACTACATGACATACGGTAGGAACATCGACCTGCTCGGCGTCAGCCTTTCCAAGAACATCCTGGGGGTGAGCGTCGGCGCCGAACTCTCCTATCGTTGGAACATGCCGCTGGTGAGCAATCCGGTGTTGATCCTGCCGTCACCGCTGGCAGCTGCCACGGCGGGCGCCGTGAGCACCATCCCGACCGATGGACAGACCTTCGGCGCCCGTGGGAATACCGTGCACGGTGTCCTCAACTTCCTCGGGACCACGGCGAAGACTCCGCTGTTCGACGCGTCGACCTGGATGGTCGAGTTCGTCTGGAACCACCTCGACCGCGTTACCCAGAACAAAGCCGCGCTGAAATGGGCGGATTCCGGCTACACCGCCATCGACGCGGTAACCAGGGATTTCTTCGGGACCTCTGTGAATTTCACCCCGACCTGGTTCCAGGTGTTCCCGGGTGTGGACATGACCCTGCCGCTCAGCTTCAGCGGAGGGCTCAGCGGCAACTCGGTGGTCAACGGCGGCGGAAATCGTGACGCGGGAACCTGGAGTGCAGGTCTTGGCTTCGACATCCTGACCCAATACAAGGTCGATCTGAAATACATCGATTTCTACGGCCGGATCGGCGCGGACAACACCCCTAACGGGAGTGTAACGGCGGCGCTTAGGGACCGCGACATGTTAACCTTAACGGTTTCGACCAAATTCTGAGAGGAGATCACGTTATGAAGTTACGCACTAATCTGATTGTTGCAGGCTTGACGTTGGCATACGCCACTGCTGCCCTTGGCGCAGTCTCGGCCGAGGAGGCCAAGAAGCTCGGCGCCACGCTGACCGCCATAGGCGCCGAAAAGGGTGGCAACGCCGACGGTTCCATCCCTCCTTACACCGGTGGGCTCACCACCGCTCCGGCGAGCTACAAAGCCGGTTCAGGCGTTCGTCCCAGCCCTTATGCCGACGAGAAGCCGCTCTTCTCTATCACGGCCAAGAATATGGACCAGTACGCCTCCAAACTGACCGAGGGGAGCAAGGCGCTGCTGAAGAAGTATCCGACCTACCGGATGGACGTCTACAAAACCCACCGCACGGTGGCCCTGCCGAAACATGTCCTTGATGCGACCATCAAGAATGCCGTGACCGCCCAGACCGCCAACGGCGGCCTCTCGGTGCGCAATGCCAAGGGGGGCATTCCCTTCCCGATCCCCAAGGATGGGTACGAGGCCATGTGGAACCACCTTCTTGCCTATAAGGGTGAAGCGTACGAGATTAGATACAAATATTACAATGTGGACGCGGCAGCGCGCAGAACCCTGGCCACGGAAGGTATTGTCATCCAGGAATACCCTTACTATTTCAGAGACAACCCCAGCAAGGAAACGTACCTGATGGTGAACGTCAATTACCTGGCACCGGCGCGGCGCGCCGGAGAGTCAATGATGCTCAAGGATCCGCTCAATATGGCTGAAGCGGGCCGACGTGCCTGGCAGTACCTGCCGGGCCAGCGGCGGGTGAAGCTGGCGCCGGATGTCGCCTTCGACACCCCGGATCCGGGGGCGGCCGGCATGACAACCTACGACGACAACTTCCTGTACAACGGCTCCATGGAACGCTACACCATGAAGCTGATCGGAAAAAAGGAAGTGTACGTGCAGTATAACAGCTACAAGACCAACTACCTGGCAAAGGCCGATGAACTGACCATGCCCAAGCATGTGAACCCAGACTGCGTCCGCTGGGAACTGCACCGGGTCTGGGTGGTGGAGGCAACGCTGAAGCCGGGCAAACGCCACATCTATGCCAAGCGCACCTTCTATCTGGATGAGGACAGCTGGCTCGGTCTTGCCACCGAGAGCTACGACGCGCGCGGCCAGTTGTTCCGGACCCAGTTTGCCGGCCTGACCCATGGCTATGACGTCATGGCCCCATATAATGAACTCATGATCTCCTATGATCTGATTGCCGGTGTGTACAAGTTCGGGACTGAAGCTGAGGGTGGATATATTCGTTACAACAAACCGCGCCCCGCCAGTTTCTGGAACCCTGAAAACATGGCCGGCAGCGGCGTCCGCTAGGCTATCCCCTTCAACACCCCCGCCGGATGTTCCGGCGGGGTAAACTCTCCCTTTCATGGATTTGTTGTGATCTGGAGAACTGGAGAAGATATGTATCATCGAATTAAGCAGATTGCCCTGACATCCGCTCTGTTGGCGAGCGTGGTCGCGATATGCCTCGCGGCCGGCGAGCCAGGTTTCATTGACGTTCTAGACACCCCGGCAAAGAAGAGCTCACTGGTCGCCAAGGCACACTTTAACGGTATCGCTGTGGCCGGCAAGCGTCTGGTCAGCGTGGGGCAACGCGGCTACATCGTCTATTCCGACGACCAGGGAGCAACCTGGGTACAGGCCAGTGTGCCAGTCAGTGCCGACCTCACCGCCGTGAGCTTTCCGACCCCCGGCAAGGGGTGGGCGGTCGGCCACGACGGTGTGGTGCTGAACAGCACCGACGGCGGCGCGACGTGGAGCAGGCAGCTTGACGGCCACTCCCTCGCCAAGATCATTGCCGACTATTACGGCGCGCACCCGTCTGCAGGGCCTGATGCCGCCCGCCTGCAGGATGAGTTGCAGCAGTACGTTGACAAGGGTCCTGACAAGCCGTTGCTGGACGTCTGGTTCGAGAACGAAACAAATGGCTACATCGTCGGCGCCTTCAACCTCATTTTCCGTACCGTGGACGGCGGCAAGAGCTGGGAGCCGCTGCTGGATCGCACAGATAATCCGAAGCGTTTCCACCTCTACGGGATCAGGCCTGTGGGCACTGACCTGTACCTGTGCGGCGAACAGGGACTCGCCCTGAAGCTTGACCGCCAGACCGGCCGCTTTCGCGCGCTCACCGTTCCCTACAACGGGACCCTGTTCGGCATAACCGGCAAGCCTGGTGCCCTGATCGCCCATGGTCTGCGCGGCAACGTCTTCCGCAGCGCCGACGCGGGTACCACCTGGAAAAAGGTTGAAACCGGCATTCCGGTCGGCATCATCTGCGGCACCGTCATGGATGATGGTCGGATCGTCCTAGTGAACCAGGCAGGAAATCTGCTGGTGAGCGCCGACAATGGGGAGAGTTTCAGCCAAGCCAAGGTTGAACAGCCTTTTTCGGCGACATCTGTCGCCCCCTTGGGTGATCAGACCGTCATGCTTGCCGGTCCGCGCGGCATGCGGAAACAGACTTTGAAACAGTAACCACGTCTCTATTAATGGGAGAAGAGTAATGGCTGTTAGAAACGATAAAATCGAGGACATGCCGGTAGTAAAAGATCTGAAGGACTTCGACCAGAAATCCGGCAACTGGCTGGAGCGGCTTGTTTTCAACAGCCGCAAGATGGTGATGATCGTCTGCGCGCTGGTCACCCTGGGGCTTGCCTGGCAGGCAACCAAGCTGGTATTCAACGCCAGTTTTGAGAAGATGATTCCCCAGAGCCACCCCTACATCAAGAACTACCTGGCCAACAAGAATGAGCTGCGGGGCCTTGGCAACTCGCTTAGGGTCGTGGTGGAGAACACCAAGGGGGATATCTTCGATCCTGAGTATCTGGAGGCGCTCAAACAGATCAATGACGAGCTGTTTCTGACCCCCGGCGTCGATCGTGCTTGGGTAAAGTCTCTCTGGACACCCGCGGTCCGCTGGACCGAAGTCACGGAAGAAGGTTTTCAAGGCGGGCCGGTCATGGGGGATGATTATGACGGCTCACCAAAGAGCATGGCCCAGTTGAAACTGAATATCGCCCGTTCCGGCATAACCGGCAGCCTGGTGGCCAATGATTTTAAATCATCCATGATCTCCGTGCCGCTCATGGAAACCGATCCCGCCACCGGCATACGGCTCGATTACAGTGTCCTTGCCAAAACGCTCGAAAAGAACATCCGCTCCAAACAGAACGACAAGATCAGGATACATATCATCGGGTTCGCCAAACTGGTTGGCGACCTCATCGACGGCCTGATGCAGGTCATCACCTATTTTGGCGCTGCCGCCCTGATCGCCGTCATTGTCATCTACCTCTACACCCGCTGCCTGCGGAGCACCGCGCTGGTCGTTCTCTGCTCGATCATCGCGGTCGTCTGGCAACTTGGGATCGTTGCCACACTCGGCTTCGAACTCGACCCGTACTCCATCCTCGTGCCGTTCTTGGTTTTTGCCATTGGCGTATCCCATGGCGTCCAGAAGATGAACGGCATCATGCAGGATGTTGGCCGCGGCACCCACAAGCTTGTCGCTGCGCGCTACACCTTTCGCAGGCTGTTCCTAGCCGGCATGACGGCGCTTCTCGCTGATGCCGTCGGTTTCGCCGTGCTGATGATGATCGATATTCCGGTTATCCGGGATCTGGCGCTTACCGCCAGTATCGGCGTCGCGGTTCTGATATTCACCAACCTGCTGCTTCTGCCGGTATTTCTCTCTTTTACCGGAGTAAGCCTGAAAGCCGCCAAACTTACAATCCAGGAAGAGAACAAGGAGAACAAAGGGTTCGGGGTCGGTACCATCTGGGTTCTCCTGAGCCGTTTTGCCGAGCGCCGCTGGGCCACGGCAGCCGTAACCTTTTCCGTGCTGCTGGCCATTATCGGTTTTGTAATCAGCCTCAACCTCAAGATCGGCGATCTTGACCCCGGCGCACCGGAGCTTCGCCGCAATTCGCGCTACAACAAAGACAATGCCTACATCACGAAGAACTACGCCCTGTCCAGTGATCTGTTCGCCATAATATTAAGGACACCGGCGGAAGGGTGCTACAAGTATCAATCCTTGATTGAGGCCGATCGCCTGGCGAGCGAACTGCAGCAGGTGCCTGGAGTGCAGACCACCATATCGCTGGTAAACGCGGTGAAGCAGGTGACGGCAGGCACCTACGAAGGGAATCCCAAATGGTTTACCCTTTCCCGCAACCAGGACGTGCTCAATTATGGCGGCCAGCAGGCTTCGGTCAACAACTCGGACCTGTTCAACGGTGACTCCACCGTCATGCCGATCATTGCCTATCTCTCGGACCATAAGGCCGAGACGCTGGACCGTGTGGTCAAGGTCTCCGAGGAGTTTATCAAACAGCACAGCACCGAGGATCGAAAGTTCATGCTGGCTGCCGGCAGCGCTGGTATAGAGGCGGCCACCAATATCGTGGTCAAGGAAGCCAATCGCACCATGATGCTCTACGTCTATGCCGCGGTCATCGTGCTCTGCTTCGTCACGTTCCGCAGTTGGCGAGCCGTGGTGGTGGCGGTATTGCCGCTGATCGTGACTTCTATCCTCTGCGAGGCCCTGATGGTCATACTCGGCATAGGGGTCAAGGTAGCCACCTTGCCGGTCATTGCCCTGGGTGTCGGCATAGGGGTCGACTACGCCCTCTACCTGTTGAGCGTGCAGCTTGCCAAGCAGCGGCAAGGGGAAACCCTGGTCGATGCCTACAGGCACGCCATCCAGTTCACCGGCAAGGTGGTAGGACTGGTGGGTGTCACCCTTGCCGGAGGTGTTGTCACCTGGGTTTTCTCGCCGATCAAATTCCAGGCGGATATGGGCATCCTGCTCACCTTCATGTTTATCTGGAATATGGTTGGCGCCCTGGTGCTGATCCCGGCCTTGTCCCATTTTCTGCTCAATACGGTAAAACAGCCACAGCATGTGCCAGAGCATTTCCACATTAATGCAGGAAGCGATGCTCCAACTGTGGATTGCCGCACATGCGGGAATTAATGTTCCTGAATTTACCTTGGCCCTGAGTGTCGAAATATCCGAAATCGAATCCATGCCGATGATTTCGGAGCCGCCCTGGTGAGGTTGCACTTCCTTGGCAGCCCTTTTGTTTCACGCCGCCTTTGTGAAAGGCCGGAGAATAACGAGTTCGCGTCAAGGATCCGGAAGGCAACATATTGAACTGATTCCTGATTGTTTTGAACGCCCCAGGAGCACCATGGCTTCTGGGGCGTTGGTGTGTCATGTGGTCACGTTGCCCATTGCGGCAATTCAATGACCGGCGACGTCGTTCGCAGCATGCCCCCCCCGGTCTATATCTGAAGTCTGCTGACCGGGGGGGCTGTCCAGCTCTACCGGCCAGTAACTAACAGAGGTTTATCGCGACAGGATCGAGGCCGACGGTGGCAAAGCATGCATGTGTTCCGCTATGGTTCACGCCACTTACCCTGTCTCCATAACGAAAACAAGCAGCGCAAAAATATACCTTGACAAATAAAAGTAACAACGTTACTTTTAAAAAAATAACGTTGTTATCCAACGAAAGCTTGAGTAATTACAAAGCAAAATGAGGAGGTGGCATGTCGCGAATCAAGCGGAGCACGGATGAGCTGGAGGCGATCCGCCGGGAAATAATGGGGCAGGCTCTGGAACTGATCGTCGCGGAGGGTTATGAAGGGTTCAGCATGCGTAAACTAGCAGCTCGACTCGGCATTGCCGCCAAGACCATCTATAATTTTTTCAGGGATAAGGACGAACTCTACATTGCCGTCCTGAGCCAGGGGTTCGAGCAGCTCCTGGCCCATCATGAAAGCGCCGTGGAGCATCTGGTCGAGCCGGTGGAGCGGTTGCGGGCCGCTATCCGCTCTTTCGTGGAATTCGGCCTGGAGCAGGCAAACGTCTATAACATCATGTTCACTTGGAATGTGCCCAAGTACTACGACTATGTCGGCACAGAGATGGAACCGGCGGCCCGTCTCGAGCTTGACACCGCCATGAAGTACACGGAGTCTTTGAGCGGCTGTATTGCGGCGTGCGCCTCCCCGTCACTTGCTGTTTCCGAAACAGCGATCCGCCACGAGCTGATCTTGGTCTGGTCAGCCATGCATGGTTTTGTCGCCGGTGTTAACAATACCCTGTTGCTTTACCTGACCAGCGATCCGGCATCACTCAAGGATCTGGTTGTCGACCGGGTCACGCGTAATACGGTGAGGGCATTGTCCCTGCTCGAAAAGGAGAGGTCCTGATGAAATTTCAGCTGCTGCTGTACATACTCGCCTGGAAGCTGAAGAGGGTGGCAAAAAAGGATCCCCGCTTCAGGCACTTCATCGAAAGCAAGAAGCTGGCCCTCGCCATCAGGGCGGAATCCAGCGGCAAGGGGCGCTGTTTTCTCTTTGACAACGGGCGGGTCTCTTCGACCGCGAATCTCGGTGCCGCCTGTGCCTGCGCCATGGTCTGGAATGACGAGGCAACCGCCTGCAGTGTGATGGCCAGCAGCGACGACGAAGCCGCCGTGGCCGCACTGACTGAAAAGAAACTTAAAATAGAGGGGAGCTTCAAGGAGTTCAAGTGGTTCTCGCGGGCACTGGAGATCATGCAGGGGAAACCGTGAGCAGAATCCAACCGTTAAAAACTGTTCCGAGGAGGTCTGTTATGGAAACCGCAGCAATCATTGATAGAGCTGAACCGATTGGGATCGAGCCGTTCGACAAGGTGTGGGGAATCGGCGAGTCCGGCATGTGCGAGAACCCGTCACCCTTCCCACGGGTGAACAGACTGCTCAAGTTCGTCAAAGGGGTCGAGTTTACGGTGGATCACGAGCGGGCCTGTCTGGTGACGGAGGCATACAAACAACACCAGGACAAGTCGCCGATACGGCGGGCGGCCGAAGCGCTGCGCAACGTCCTGGCCAACGTCACCATCCGGATCCACAGGGATGAACTGATCGTTGGCGAGATGGCTGCTCCTATGAAATCCGCCCCGATCTTTCCCGAGTTTTCTTTCGGCTGGGTTTTGGACGAGATGGAGCATCACCCCTGGGACAAACGGCTCCACGACAAGTATCATGTTTCCGTGGAATCTGCCCGAAAGCTCAAGGGACTGGAGGATTTCTGGAAGGGACGCACCGTGGAGGAGGCCATCAGCGCGCGGTTGTCGGAGGACGAGAAGAAGGGGACCCATCTCGGAGTCGGGATCTACCTGATCAACCTCTACTTTTTCGGCGGCATCGGCCACACCCAGGGGAACTACGAGAAGCTCTTCACCAAGGGGTACGGTGGCCTGCGCGCCGATATCCAGACCCATCTGGCGACCCTTGACCCGGCCCTGCCGGAGGACGTCGAGAAGCGCGAATTCTACCAGGCAGCGCTGATCGCTCTGGAGGCATCGACCCTCTACCTGCAGCGCTATGCCGCCCTGGCCAGGGAGTTGGCCGCACGCGAGAGCGACGCCGAATGGCGGCGGGAGCTTTTCCGGGTCGCGGAGTGCTGCGACTGGGTTGCGGAGAACCCACCCCGCAGCTTCCGGGAGGCGCTGCAGCTCTGGTTCATGGCCACCACCATCATCCTCATCGAGTCCAACGGCCATTCCGTTTCCTTCGGTCGTTTCGACCAGTACATGCACCCGTTTTACCAGGCGGACCTTGCTGCTGGCCGGGAGACGAAGGAGTCCATTCAGGAACTGATAGAGGTCGCCTTTATCAAGGAGTTATGGTGGAC